>ERZ1370068.6273-contig-5267_pt1 | contig 42814 bp, 52 predicted proteins | sample MGYA00561227_ERZ1370068 | MGnify/ENA primary metagenome ERZ1370068 (study PRJEB38410, sample SAMEA6850437) | metagenome | study: Metagenomic assessment of the ecological functions of the soil: analysis of the soil microbiota associated with the... | reverse complement strand
GTATTACTTCGTTCAGTTACGTATTGCTGTACTCGGGGCGCGCGGCCAGGTCGGCGGCCGGATTCCGGCCGCCGCCTCGTCGATCCGTTCCGCCGCCGCCAGCCAGGTGCTTCTCCTCGACCCGCGCCCGGCCGGCCAGCCCGCTCTCGACGAACTGGAGCTCGACCGCGGCCGGGCGTCACGCCGCGCGTCTCGCGGTAGGCGAGCGCGTAGAGGCCGAGCTGGCTGTCGCGCAGGCTCTTCTTCGCGCGCTCTGTTGGCATCCTCCTGCCCGGTCGACCTCGCGAGGTCTTGAAGTCGACGATCACGATGCCGCCGTCGCGCTCGTCGATCCGGTCCCAGCGCCCATCGATCACGTTGTTCGCCGCGCCGGAACTGGAACGCCTGCTCGATCTGGAGCGGCCGCACCCGGTCGCCCGTCCTCGCGGTCGACGAAGCGCGCGCAGCGTGCGGCGGCCCTGCTCGAGGCGCCGCTCCTCGTGCTCGCGCGAGATAGAAGCCCTGGCTCGACCACGCGTCCTCGAAGCGCCGTTCACGACGTCCGTCGGCGTCGACCGGGATGCCCCAGCAGCCGGCGCTGGTAGTAGTGCGCGGATCGCGTGGTGAATGGCGCTCGCCGTACATGAAGCCCGGGTCGCGCGCGAGCGGCACCTGGCACGTCGTGGGCGTAGCGGTACTTGAGCGGGCAGGTCAGGTAGTCGTCGATCCGGCTGCTCGAGAGCCTGCAGCAGTCTCGTCGTCGCGCATCGGCGTCGCGCCGCGGCCGGGGCTCGACCGGCGGGGCGTGGCGCGCGATCGCCTCGGCGCGGAGTCGAGCCGCCGCGCGCCGGCGCGGAGCCGGGCCGATGCGCAGGACCTCGGCCACGAAGCGGCTCATCTTGCGCCGCATCTTGCCGCCGTAGTCGAACGCATGGGTGCAGGACCAGCTCCTCGCGCGGCCCGCGTCATGCCGACGTAGAACAGCCGGCGCTCCTCCTCGCTAGCAGCGTCGCCGTGGACTCGGGTCTCGCGACGACCAGCTCCGTCGGGCAGCGGCAGCGCGTCGGCTGCGCGCGCGGCCGGGAAGCGTGCCGCTCGACCAGCGAGACCATGAACACGACCGGGAACTCGAGCCCCTTGGCGTTGTGCGCGGTGAGCACGTGCACCGCGTCGTCGTCGGCCGTCGACCTCGGCGGCGGCCGGGTCGTCGCCCGGCTTCGATCAGCGAGGTCGAGATGCTGGATGAACGCACTCCACGCGGTCGTGCTCGAGCAAGCCGCCGACCCGCTGGCGCGATCGTGAACAGCGGTGAGACGTTCTGCACCTGCTCGTCCGCCTCGGGCGTCTCTCAGCGCCGCGAGCTGGCCCGAGCAGCCGCTCTCGTGTGACGAACGCGTACAGCACTTCCGACAGTCGGCCGGCGCGTGGCCAGCTCGCGAGCTGCGCGCGGCTGCGACGATGCGGCGAAGCGCTCGCCGCGTGGCGCGGCGGGCTCGCCGGAGAGCGCGCGCGGTGGCGATCCTGCGCCACTGGCTCGAGGCTCGGTTGCGGTGGTGGCGCGCAGCGTGCGCCGATGCGCGCCAGATCCATCGGCATCGGCGCCGAACAGCGGCGATCGCCGAGCAGGTGCGAATACGGTCGCAGCAGGCTGTCGTCGGGGTCGGCGATCGCGCGCAGCATCGTTGAGGCACAGGCGGCACTTCTTCGCGCCGCGTAGAGCCCGCGGTTGCCGGACTGGACGAACGGAACACCGCGCGCCTTGAGCGGCGGCGAGCGAACGGGATTCGAGGTGATCGTGGGCGCGGGCGCAGGATCGCGAAGTCGCGCGGCCGGCGTGCTGCCCTGCGGCGATCGCATCGGCGATCTCCGGCGGCCACCGTCATCGGCTTCGTCGCTGGCGGTGGCGAAGGCGCGGTCGCTCGAGCAGCCGTCGAGTCCCGCGGTCGCCGCGATCAGGCGCTTGTCGTAGCCGCGCGCATCGCCTCGAGCCGCGTCGGGATCGTTGTGGCGGATCAGCCGGTGGGCGCGTCGAGCAGGCGCTGCCCGGAGCGGTAGTTGCGGTTGAGCAGCGATCACGCGCGCGCCCGGGAAGGCGTCGAGGAACGCCAGCGAGGTTGTCGACCTTGGCGCCGCGGAAGCGGTAGATGCTCTGGTCGTCGTCGCCCACGACCGGTGAGGTTGCGCCGCGCTCGCCGCCGCGAGCAGCTTGACCAGCTCGAACTGCACGTGGTTCGTATCCTGGAACTCGTCCACCAGGATCGCAGCGGTAGCGGTCGCGCAGCTGCGCGCGCGCAGGTGCGGCCGCTCGCGCAGCAGCCGCAGCGCGAGGCTGCGTCGCCGAAGTCGACGCGGCCGTGCTCGCAGCAGCAGCCGCTGGTAGTGCGGCGTAGGCCGCGCGCCTTCTCGGTCTCGGCGCGCGGCAGCGATCCGGACGCTCGGGGTCGCTCGCCGGCGTCCGCGCGCCAGCCGCTCGGCGAACGCGCGGTACGCTCGGGCGTCGACGTCCTCGTCGCGCGCGCGGTCGAACAGCGCGAGCCAGCGCACCGCAGGTGGCGATCGGGATTGCCGAGCGGCAGGTAGCGCGCGAGGCGCGCAGCTCGAACAGCGCGCTCGCGCAGGAACACCAGGATCTCGGCGCGCGTGCTCGACGCGAGCGCTGCGACGTGAGCCCGAGCTCGATCGCGCGCTCGCGCACCAGCCGGTCGCAGAACGCGTGGAACGTCGACGATCGTCGCGCCGACGCAGCCGTAGGGCACGAGCACGTCGACGCGCGACTCCATCTCGGCCGACGGCCTTGTCGGTGAACGTGAGGGCGAGGATCTCCTCGGGCCGCGCGCGCTTGCGTCGCGATCAGCCAGGCGATGCGGCGGGTGATGACCTCGGTCTTGCCGGTGCCGGCGCCGGCCACGATCAGCAGCGGGCCGTCGCCGTGGGTGACGGCGTCGCGCTGCTGGTCGTTCAGGCTGGCAGGATCTCCGCGTCGGACCGGAAGCCTCCACCGTGGCGAGTCGGTCGGACTGCCGCGGACGAAGCCGCGGGCGATCGAGGGCGCGCGTGTCGCGCACGGCCGGGGCTCATGCCCCGGCCCCGTAGTCCCGCCGCAGGTGCGCTCGCCAGCGGGGCCGCCAGCGGCGGAGCGAACGGGCGTCGTTCGGCGTCGGCCGCGATCCGGCTCGACCACCACCAGGTCCTCGAGCCCGCACGCCGAAGCGGCCCGGCAGGTAGATGCCGGGCTCGACGCTTGTGCACCATGCCGGCCGCGAGCGGAGCCTCGGTTGCCGGCGACGAGGTAGGGCGGCTCGTGGATCTCGAGGCCCACGCCGTGGCCGGTGCGGTGAACGAAGCACGCGGCCGCAGCCGGCGCGCTCGATCACCGCGCGCGCCGCCACGTCCACCGATGCGGCCGCGGCCCCGGCGCGCACCGCGGCGATGCCGGCCGCGCGCGCCGTCGTTGACCGACGCGTACACGCGCTGGAACTCGTCGCGTCGCAGGCGCGCGCCAGCCAGAAGGTGCGGGTGATGTCCGAGCCGTAGCCCCTCGGTGAAGGCGCCGAGGTCGAGCAGCACCACCTCGCCTGCGCGCGAGCGGGCGGGGCGAGGTCGTGTGAGGTGCGGCATCGCGCTGTTCGGGCCGCCGGCGACGATCGCCCACGCGTCGCTGTCGCCCAGCGGCGTCGAAGCGCTCGAGGATGAAGCGCGCCACCTGTTGCTCGGTCATTCCCGGCGCGGACGAACGCGCGCCGTCTGGCCCACCAACCTGGTCGGCGTTCCGACCCGCCGCGGCAGATGCCGCGCAGCTCGTCGGCATCCTTGCTGGCCCGCAGCGGGGCGAGCGCCGGTCGCCGGCCGGCACGAGGTGCGCCGCGGCCAGCGTGAGCAGCGGCCCGGTGCAGAAAGCCGTCGCCGAGCAGCGAGGCGGGCTTGCGCTCGAGCTCGATCCGGCGCGCAGACGGCCCAGCGGATCCTCGTGCTCATCCCACACCTCGAGGTCCAGCCACGGGCACTCCGCGGCCAGCGCTTCGGCTTCGGGGCGCGGCACCAGGCACCAGGGATCGCCGCGCTCCGGAACCGCGAGCAGCACCAGGCGCTCGGTCGCGCGCGCGCGTCCGCCGGTCAGCCAGCGGAAATCGGCCGAAGCGGGAAGCGGGAGCCACGCCGCGTCGGCGCCGGCGCACGCGCTCGCGCACGCGTGCGAGGCCGGGCATCGGGGCGGGAGTGGGGCATGACGCCGCACGCTAGCACGCGCTCCATGCGCCGACAACGGCGCGGGCACGCGCCTCGCCGCGCGCGGATCCACGCACGGGGTGCCCGCGGTTGCCGGGCGGGGAGCGGTCATTAGACTGCCGCCCCCATGCCCTCCGCCCGGCACGCGCGCGTTCCTCATCGCCGGATTGCGCCACTCCGCTCTCGCCCCTGCTGCTCGTGGCGACGGCGGTTCGCTCGACCTCCGTCCGCGCCCGCGCGCCTCCCCCGCATCTGGCTCGCGGGCCAGGCAGGAGCCTGCCGGCTTCGACCCGACCGGGCCCGCCGACCCGGTGCGCGCGGCCTTGAGCGCCTGCTGGGCGAGGGCTGAGTGGCCGGAGGACACCGACCGGCCGCGATTGCCGGAGCGGCGGCGCGGCGCTGGGACGTGACGCCCGACGGGCTGACGTACACGCTTCCACCTCCGGCCGGGTCGCGCTTCGCGAGCGGGCGCTGAGTGCACGAGCAACGACTTCCGGCGCGCTCGAGTCCGGGCTGAACCGCGTGGATCACGGCACCCTCGCCTGGCTGCTCTCGCCGATCGCGGGTGTGGATCGCGTCCGTGCGGCTCGCCCGCTGCCTCGCTCGGCATCGCCACCCCCGATGCGCATACGCTGGTGCTCAAGCTGTGCGGGCCGATCCCACCGCTCCACCGGCTCGCGCCCGCCCGAGGTCTCCAGCGCCTGGGAGCCGGGGCCGGGAACGGTCGGCTGGGAGGGGAGGGACCGGTCCCTACCGTCATCGTCTCGCGCGACGCGATCCCGGCCGGCGCTGGATCCTACGCTGTGGCGGTGCCGGGAGGTCCCGACGAGCATCCGCATCGAGTTTTCGGTCGGAAACGGCCGGGCGCGAGCCTTCATGCGCCAGTCGCGCGCCGACCTGGTGTGGCCGGTTCCGACCGGGATGCTGGTCCAGGCGCTGCCCGCCGGCTACCAGGGCGGTGCGACGCGCAGCGCGCCCGACCCGGCGGCTGTGGCTGATCCTGCGCCACGACGTGCCGCCGGTGAGCCGGCCCTCGGCCCGCCCAGGCGCTGGCCCTATCGGCTCAACCGCCCGGCGACGCTGGTGGCGCGCTCGGCGAGCGCGGCAACGAGCCGGGCGAGTGTCCCCGGCGCCGGCGCCCTGACCCTCCGCCGCGCCGCGATGCGGTGCGCGGTGGCTGTCGCGCACCCGGCGCCTGGGCCGCTCGTGCACGTGGCGATGGCCTACGCAGGAGACGGCGTCGGGCGCCGAGATCGGCCCGCAGCATGCAGGCCGGAGTGGGCGGCTGCGGCCCTCGACGTGGAGCTGAGGCCCGATGAAACGCGGCGCGTTCACGGCGGCAAGCGCTGCGCCGCGGGGGCGCCCAGATGCACTCGTCGAAGCGCAGGCACCGGCGGAGAGACCCGGTGGCCGAGCTGGCCATGCTGGTCGCGCCCGCGCAACGGCCGCCATCGGACCTTCTGACCGGCTGGGCGACGCGCGATTTCGACCGCTGGCTGGGCCCGCAGCCGCCCGAGACCCCGCTGGATCTGAGCTGGCGCGATCGCGGCTCGGAGAGGAGCTGACGGCCATTCCGCTCGCCCGCCTGCCAGTGGCTCTGGATCGAGCGATCGGCGGGAACCGGGGTGGGTTCCCACCCCCGTTACGAGGCTGGCCTGGTGTCCGAGGCGGCCGTAGCCCCGGTCGCGGCGCGCCCTAATCTCCGATTGACCGGGGCCGGAGGCGCTCCCGTATCGTTGGACGGCGACGGAGGTTCCGGGGCTATTGCCCGATCCCCTGACGGCGCGGACAAATGCCCAAACGCCGCGCTCGCATCCCCTGTCCTGCGCCGCTCGAACTCTGGCATCCCGCTTCGCAACCTGCACTCCTCTGGAGCCCCGCGCATGATCCCACGCCTGCGAACGGCCGTGCTCTTCCCCCTGTCTGCTCCTCGCCACCCGTCCGCCGTCCCGCCGCTCCCGGCGACACTCGAACGCGCAGATCCGCTACCCGACGCTCCGCTCTCCGTGGCCCAGAAGAGCGGCGAGGCGCTGGTCGACATGAAGGGTGCGGCGACCGCGGTCACGCCCGGCCGCCCGGACCTGCCGGTCGCTGAGCGAGATGATCGAGCTGCCGCCCGGCGTGCGGGCGACCGGCGTCGAGGCGACGTCGCTCGGCACCGAGCTGCTCAGCGCCTCGCTAGCGTCTGACCGCCGCCAAGGCGAAGCCCGGCCTCGAGCCGATCCGAGAGCGCACCGATGCCGATCCCGCCTTCTACGGGCGGTCGGGCTTCCTGCCGGCGTCGAGCCTGGTGACGCTCGGACGGCCAGGGCTGGATGCGCGGGCGGCACATCGCCGCGCTGCGCGTGAATCCGGTGCGGCTGGGATCCCGCCTCGGGCCGACTGGAGCGGGTCGCGAGCGTGAAGGTGCGCATCACGCTCGAGCCGTACACCGATCCCGACGTCGTCCGCACGCGAGCGGATCGTTCCCGAGTGGGAGGCCAGCCGGGATCCGGTGGCCCCGGACGTGCCCGCGCTCTTCAGCCGGCACGCCGAGCCGTTCAAGCCTCACGCAGGTTCCCTCGCTGCTGGGGAGCCCGGTAGCCTACCTGATCATCACCACCGACGCGCTGGTCGGCCGAGTTCCAGCGCCTCGCCGACTGGAAGACCGCAGGCCGGTGTGCCCGGCGGTGGTGCGCACGCTCAGCTTCATCCGCCAGCAGTATCCCGTACGGCGCCGACGACGCCGACCGCATCCGCCAGTTCATCCGCGACGCCTACTCGCGCTGGGGCACCAAGTGGGTGCTGCTGCGGCGGCGACACCGACGTGATCCCGGACCGGCTACGCTCTACACCACGTTCTTCGGCGGCGAGCACATCGCCTGCGACATGTACTTCTCGTGCCTGGACGGCAACTGGAACGCCGACGGCGACAGCATCTACGGCGAGGGCTACCTGAACGCCTCGAACCCGGGCGACAACTGCGACCTGCTGCCCGAGGTGTACGTCGGCCGCGCCCCGGTCACGACGTCGGCGACGCGCAGCGTTCGTGAGACAAGAACCTCCAGTACACGCGCACGCCGGTCGGCGACTACGAGAACCGGATGCTGTTCTTCGCCGAGGTGCTGTTCCCGCAGGACTGGACTCCGGCGGCGTCACGCTCGCTGGACGGCGCGGAGCTGGTCGAGGAGAGTGCTGCCCTCGGTGCAGCTCGAATCCCGGCCATCCACTACCCGCGGCTGTACGAGAACTACACCGACGCGCGCTGGGCGCCGGGCTCCCTGCAGGAGACGGCGCGGCGGGTGCTCGACTCGCTCGACCGTCGGCTACAACATCGCGGTCCACGTCGGCCACGGCTACCGCAACGTCATGTCGTGTCGGCGACGCAGACGATCGAGAACGCCGACGCGCTGGCGCTCACCAACGGCAACCGCCTGTCGAACATGTACGCCATCGACTGCACGTCCAACGCGATCGACTTCCCGTGCATCGGCGAGGCGTTCCTGCACGCCGCCGAACGGCGGCGCGGTCACCAACGTCGGCTCGACGCGCTTCGACTTCCCACGCGGGGCGCGCGTTCCAGAAGGAGTACTTCCAGCGTGCATGTACGACGACAGCATCAGCGCGGTCGGCGAGGCTGCAGGCGCGGCAGAAGCTCCCGTTCGTGGGCCAGTCGGTCCAGGACAACATCAACCGCTGGACCGAGACCACGCTGCTGATGCTCGGCGATCCCGAGCTGCACCAGTGGCTCGGCATGCCGCGCACGCTCACCGTGACTCAAGCCCGGCGACCTACCGCTCAGCGACACCACCATGCTGGTCAACGTGAAGATCGGCGCCACGCCGCTCGAGCGGGGCGCGCGTGACGCTGTTCAAGGCCGGCGACGACTACCGAGCGCCACCACCGATGTCGCCGGCAACGCGGTGGTCGAGTTCCGGCCCGGCTCGACCGGCACCTTCACGGTGACCGTGACCGGCTCGACTGCCGGCCCTACCAGGCGACGATGACCGTGGGCGCGCCGCGGCTGCGGCGCTCGCCGACCTGGCCCCGGTGATCGACGACGACGAACGCGGGGGCACGATCGGCAACGGCAACGGCCTGGTCGATGCCGGCGAAGTGGTGGATATCCGCGTGCCGGTGATCAACCGCGGTGGGACCACCGCCAACGGCGTGAGCGGCGCTGCTTCGACCACCGACGGCGTGGTGACGATCGTCACGCCGGCGGTCAGCTACGGCACGATCGCCGCTCGGCGACCGTGAACGGGGCAACTGTTCTACCGGCATGAGCATCCCCTACACCTGCCCCGACCAGCGCGAGCTGGCGATGAAGCTGGACCTGGTCGACAACGCGGACCACCATTTCGCCGCAGCGCTTCGCAGCTCACGGTGAGCGCGCCTGAGCTCAAGCACGTGAGCCACACGTTGGTGGACTCGCCGGGGAACGGGGACGGGATCCCGAACACCGGTGAGACCATCACCATGACGGCGCGGATCCGCAACCTCGGCACCGGCCCGGGAGTGCGGTGACCGCGATCCTGCGCAACTACGACGGGCTGGCCACGGTGTCTCGACAGCACCGCGAGCTTCGGCACCGTGGCCGCCGCGCAGGAGGTGGCCGGGGATCCCCTGGTGTACACGGTCGGCAACACTGCGGCGGTGCTCGAGCTCAGGATCTCCAACAACTACGGCCTGCTCTCGACGCAACGGGATCGACCTGGTGCGCCCGGCACGCCGACTCACCCTGGCGGCGATCGGCAGCCCAGAGCTCGATCTCGCTGACCTGGGGCGCACAGCGCCGCGGCCGATCTCGAGGGCTACTACGTCTACCGCGGCAACTCGTCCGGCGGTCCGTTCACCCGGATCACGCCGGTGCCCACCGACCGCACGTCGTACTACGAGGACGATGGGCCTCGAGCCCGCTCACGCGCTACTACTACAAGGTGACGGCGGTCGACAGCTCGGGCAACGAGTCGAGGCAGTCTCCGGTGGCCGACGCCAGCACCAACCCGCCCAATCACACCATCTTCCCGATCGAGATGGGCCGCGCCACGCCAGCGCCGGTGGCGATCGACTACGTCTATCAGCATTCGATGATGGACATCTTCGCCGGCGCCGACTTCGTGTGGGCGTGGCACGCCGACGGGACCGTCCCGTTGACGCCGACGGCACGTCGGTCACTACGGCGACTTCACCGACCGCGGTTCCTACTACGCGGCCGGCGTTTCGCTGGCGACGCTGAACGGCACGCAGTGGAGCGTGGTCGCGCCCTCGTGGGACTCGCTCAAGCGGTTCTACGTGTTCGACCCCGACGGGCAACGTGCGCCCGGGCTGGCCGTTCGCGACCATGGACCCGGTATGGTCGGGCATCGCCGTGGGCGACCTCAACAACGACGGTTCGCGCGAGTCTGGTGTTCGCCTCGAACGGCAACAGGTTCTACGCGTATGCGCGCCAACGGCACGAGTGGATGGACGGCGACGCCGATCCCGTCACGCAGGGCGTGTTCAAGGTGCTGGGCAGCTTCCTACAACTACCGGCACACCGGCGCTCGCCGACCTCGACGCCAACGGCCAGCTCGACATCCTCCTACGCCTCGACGGACGGCCGCTGTACGCCTGGCGCCCCGACGGCTCGAATCTCCCCGGCTTCCCGGTCACGATCGGAGTCAGCAGCACCGCCTCGGTTGCGGTCGGCTACCTGGATGGACCCGCCGACACGCAGCTCGACGTCGTGGTGCCGTCCGAACAACGACTCGCTGTACGTGTTCAAGAGCGGACGGCGGCCGGCGCGCAGGCTTCCCGTGATCGGCATGCGTATCGGCGGCACCAGCAAGAACCCTCGCCGGTGATCGCCGACATGAACAACGACGGATTCAACGACATTGTGGTGGCGGGCGACCAACGGCAGCATCTATGTCTTCGACCGCAACGGCGCGATGTTGTTCCCGGCCGTTCGTCAACGTTCGCTGCAGCACGATCACCGACTTCGCCTCGGAGAGCAGCCCGGTGGTGGCCGACATCAACGGCGACGGCCTGCCACGACATCGGTCATGCGGCGACGAGAACGCGGTGCTGAACGGCGATCTCGCGGCGACCGGCAGGATGCTGCCCGGCTTCCCGATCCAGCTCGGCGGCGAGGTGCGCGGGTCCGCGGGCCGTGCGACTGCGACAATGACGGCATGAGCGAGATCGTGGTCTCGTCGCTGGGACAAGAAGCATCTACGTGTGGGACTACGACTTCCCGTTCTCGCCCAACGGTCCGCCGCCCTGGCCCCAGTTCCACCACGACGCGCGCCGCACCGGACTCGCCGCCAGCGCCGGTCTTCCTCGATGCCGCGGGCCGAGCACCCAGTTGCCGAGCCCTCACGATCGAGCTGTCGGCGCCCGAGCCCAACCCGGCGCGCGACCGGATGCGCGTGCACTGGGCGGTGCCGGCGAACCTGGCCGGGAGCGATCTGACCTGGGCGTTACGATCTCGCCGGGCGGCGCCTGGCGACGCTCGCCTCGGGCGTGGTCCGCTCCGGCCGCTACGATGCAGACTGGGATCTGCGGCGCGAGCGGCGGGCGGATCGGCAACGGGATCTACTTCCTGCGCTTCCGGCTGGGCGCCGAACACGGTCTCGCAGAAGCTGGTGGTCATGCACTGATCTCGGACGGCCCCGAAACGGGGCGTCCAACCCGGGCTTGCGCCCATTGGAGGTGCCGGATGCTGTCCCGTGTCGTCCTCACCGCCACGCTCCTCGTCGCCTGGCTGCGGCGCCGCCTACGCCGCACCTCCAAGCTGGACTTCGGCGCGCGCCTCGCCGTCGATCGGATGCGCGCCATCGCCGCCGGCCGGCCGGCATCGCCCGCCGTGGAAGAGGCCGACCCCCAGCGCGCGGCTCCCGATCACCGCCAGCAGGGGAGCTGGACTGCTTCGTGATCGGGGACGTGACCCGCGCCCAGCTCGAGGCCGCCGGCGCCCAGGTGCGCTCCGGTGATTCCGGGCGGCATCTTCACCGTCTTCGTTCCGCTGGCGGCGGTCGACGCGGTCGTCGCCATGGCCGGCGTCGAGCAGATCCAGGGCGCCCAGGTCGATGATGGCGAATCTGGACGCCAGCGTACCCACCACCAACGCCGTCGCTGTTCCGCGGTCCGGGCCCGGCCTTCACCGGGCTCAACGGCGCCGGGCGTGATCGTCGGCAACGTGGACACCGGCGTCGACTACGACCACGAGGACTTCAAGGACGCGCGCGGCAACACGCGCTTCCTCAAGATCTGGGACCAGACCGACGGCATCGGGCCCCGGCGGCCGGGTTCGGCTACGGCTCGGACTGGACCGCGGCCGACATCAACGCGCTCGACCTCGACGCGCCAAGGACACCTTACGGCCACGGCTCGCACACCATGGGCATCCACGGCCGGCGACGGCAGCGCAGATCGCCGGCGGCTCGGCGCCCGCCTACACCTACGCCGGCATGGCGCCGATGGCGGACCTGATCGCGGTGGACGCCAGCGACCACCGGGCAGCTTCACGCGACACCGCAGATGATCGACGGCATCAACTACATCTTCCAGCAGGCGACCGCGTTCGGGAAGCCGGCGGTGGTCAACCTGCTCGATCGGCGGCTCGCTCGGGCCGCACGACGGCTCCGACCGTTCGAGCTGGCGGTGGACGCGCATGACCGGCCCCGGCCGGGCGGTGGTGTTCTCGGCCGGCAACGATCGCGGCGCGCACGATCCACGCCGAGACCCACGCCACCGCGACCCGGCGCGGACATCACGCAGACCGTGTCAGCGGCGCGATCGCGACCGGCCGGTTCCAGTGATCAACGGCTGGTACAACGCCAGCGAGCAGCATCAACGTCACCGATCATCACGCCCAACAGCACGGTCGATCGGCCCGGTCACGCTCGGCAACGTGGACGCGGCCTATCCGGGCGTCGCTGACCGCCAACGGGGCGGTCTACATCGAGAACGGCGTCACCGACCTCGACCAACGGCGTCGCGCCAGGTGGTCCATCGATGTCATCAACGCAGAACAGCCGCGACCCAGAACCTCACCGGCACCTGACCTTCCAGTTCACCGCGGTCGCCGCTCGGCGCGTCCAACGGCGCAGGTCGACCTGTGGCGGCACTTCCAGAGCAGCACCGCGGCTGACCGCGACGTTCGTGGCCGGCAACGAGCTCGAACCGACGAGCTGATCAACGCGATCGGCACCGGGTTCAACACGATCGCGGTCGCCGCCTCGTGACCAGCAAGCGCACCTGGACCGACTGCTTCGGCGACCTCGAGCGTCACGCTTCACCGGCTCGGTGCGATCGGCAACATCTCGCCCTTCTCCAGCATGGGCCCGACCCGCGACAACCGTCAGAAGCCCGACGATCGCGGCGCCCGGCTCGGCGATCGCCTCGGTCCAGTCGCACGACTTCGCCGTGGTGTGCCCGGCCGACGTCAGCGCCAGCCTGCCGGGCCTGCAGCACGTGCATCAACCAGGGCACCAGCATGGCGGCCCCGCACGTGACGCGGCGCGATCGCGCTGTTCTTCCAGAAGTACTGGGCGCTCACCGTGCCCCAGGTCCGCACCCTGCTCCAGCAGCGGGCGGTGGTGGACGCGTTCGTCACCGCTTCGGCGCGCCCGTGGAACAAGGACTTCGGCTGGGGCAAGCTCAACATCGGCGACATGACGCGATCCGACCTGCGCCGTCACGTCGCCCAACGGCGGCGAGGTCCTGATCGATCGGCGCCGCGGCCAACCTGACCTGGAACGCGGCCGATCCCTACCTGGGCGTCACCGGCGTGGACGTCGAGCGTCGCGCAACAACGGCGGCTCGTGGTCGACGCTCGCGACCGGGGTCGCCAACAGCGGCTACGCTGGCGTGGACCGTGACCGGTCCCGCCACCACCACCGCGCGGCTGCGCGTGACGGCCCGCGACGCGGCCGCCAACCAGGGCGTGGACATGAGCGACGGCCCGTGGACGATCCAGGACTCGCAAGGTCGGGGATCGAAGTGGCGCGCCCGGCGCCGAGCCGATCGGAAGGCGGGATCCGGCTGGCGTGGGAGCTGCCCGACCCGACCTCTTCTCGAGCGTGGCGCTGGAGCGGTGGCGCCGAGGCGCAGGGCCGGCGTTCGGCCCGCTGGCGGTCGAGTTCACGCTCGTGGTAACCAGCACCGTGGCGGTGGATCGCGCGATCCAGGCCGGACACCGGTATTTCTACCGGCATGGCGGCGACCTGCACGCACCGGGGGAGCACTACGCTTCGGGTCACTCCATCGCGGCCACCGCCGGGCGGCCGATCACGGCGTTCGAGGTCTGCGGTGTGTCCCCGAATCCACACCTCGGGGCGCGCGGTGGTCGAGTGCGCAGTGCCGCGCGCGGCCGAGTGCAGGTGTCGCTCTACGACCTGCAGGGCCGCGAGGTGGCGGTGCTGGCGCGCGGGACCGCACGGCTCCCGGCGCGTCGTACCGAGGCGAGCCGGAACGGGGAGCTGGAGGGCGGTCCCGCGCACGCGGGGATGCGTACCTTCGTGGCGGTGCCTGCGCGCCCCGGGATCACCGGCACGCGCCGGGTGGTCCTGGCCCGCTAGGATCGGTGGTGGCAGGTTCTTGGCGCTTGGCGCGCGGGCCTCGTAGTGTCGCCGCTCGGCTTTCGATCTGCTCCATCCCGTGCGAGGTCCCCCGATGAGCGTGCGCGTCGCGTTCGCCCCGAGCCCGACCGGCCACCTCCACGTCGGCGGCGCCGCGCACCGCGCTCTACAACTACCTGCATGCGCGCAAGCAGCCGGCGGCGCGTTCATCCTGCGCATCGAGGACACCGACGCCGCGCGCTCGACGCGCCGAGTCGCTGGCCGCGATCTTCGACGGCATGCGCTGGCTCGGGCTCACCTGGGACGAGGGGCCCGAGGTGGGCGGGCCGCACGGGCCCGTACTTCCAGTCGCGAGCGCCGCGATCTGCTACCGCAGCACGCCGACGACGCTGCTCGCGGCGCGGGCGCGCCTATCCCTGCTACTGCACCGCCGGCCGAGCTCGAGGCGCGCGCGTGACGCAGGCCGGCCGCGGCGAGCCGCCGCGCTACGACGGGCGCTGCCGCACGCTCGATGCCGCGGGCCGCGCGCACGGCTCGAGGCCGAGGGCCGCGGCGCCGCGATCCGCTTCGCGCCTCCGCCGGGCCGGGCGAGACCGCGTGGGAGCGACGTGATCGCGCGGGCCGCGTGGCGTTCCGCAACGAGGTGCTCGACGACTTCGTGCTGCTGCGCTCGGACGGGCTTCCGACCTACAACTTCGCGCTGCGTCGTGGACGACCACGAGATGGAGATCAGCGACGTGATCCGCGGCGACGACCACATCTCGAACACGCCGCGCCAGATCCTGCTCTACCAGGCGCTCGGGCTGGACGCCGCCGCGCTTCGCGCACGTGCCCGATGATCCTCGGCGACGACGGCACGCGGCTCTCAAGCGCCACGGCGCGACCTCGGTCGCCGCGCTACCGCGACCTGGGCTACCTGCCCGAGGCGATGGTCAACTTCCTGGCGCTGCTCGGCTGGTCGCTACGACGGCCAGCGCGAGCTGTTCACGCTCGCCGAGCTGGAGCAGTTGTTCCGCCTCGAGCGGGTGGGATCGAACCCGGCGATCTTCAACCTCGAGAAGCTCGAGTGGATGAACGGCCAGCACCTGAAGCGTGCTGCCCGAGGAGGAGCGCGTGCGACGCGTGCGCGCGAATTCCTGGCGGCCCGCGGCCTCGACCTCGTCGCGCCCGCATCCCCGGAATGGCGCGCGGCGCTGGTGCGCGCGATCGGCGACCGGCTCAGACGCTGGCCGACGCCGAGCGCTACGGCGCTTTCGCGCTCGCGCGACGACGCGTCGAGATCGAGCCCGAGGCCTGGGCACGACCTGCGCGGAAGCCCGAGGCGGGCCCGCGGCTCGCAGAGCTCTCGCGCGCGGCTCGCGGCGGACGCTCCGACTTCAGCCTCGAGAGCCTCGAGCGAGGCAACGCGCGGGCTGGCGCAGGAGCTCGGACATCAAGGCCGGCGAGCTGATGGGCGCGGCGCGCGATGGCGCTCACCGGGCGCAAGGTGGCGCCGGGATTGTTCGAGGTGATGTGGCCTGCTCGGGCGGGAGCGCGCGCGGTCGCACGGCTGCAGGGCGCCGCGGAGCGCTGGGCGGAGGAGTCGCCGCACGCGCGAGGTGTAGCGTGGAGGGACGCCCGCAGGGGCGCGCCGTGCGCGGCGCGCGGCGCTTGCCGGGCTGCGTGGGGCCTTTGCTAGATTGCGCGCGCCGCCATCGCTGCCCGGTGGTGTAACGGTAGCACGACTGGCTCTGGACCAGTTAGTCGAGGTTCGAATCCTTGCCGGGCAGCCAACCTCCCGCCTCCGCCGCGCCGCCTGGCCTCCACGGGTACCCGTTCGATGCGCATCGCCGGATCTCAACTGGATGCAGGTGGCATCGAGCGCGAGCGCGGACGACCGCGCGCTGCTGCCGATCGGCAGCACCGAGCAGCACGCCTACCTCAGCCTCTGCCACCGATTCGGCGCTCGCCGAGCGCGTGGCGCTGGAGGCCGCCGGCCCGCTCGGTCGTGCCGGTGTTCCCGGTGCTCGAGCTACGGCGATCACGCCCGGCTTCACGGCCTATCCCGGCACCGTGACGCTCTCGGAGGCCAGCTTCGCACGCGTCGTGGAGGAGATCCTCGACGGCATTCGCCGCGTCGGATTCCGCCGGCATCCTGATCGTGAACAGGCACGGCGGGAACACGCCGCTCCACGAGCTGGCGGCGCGCTGGACCGCAGCGCACGCCCGGAGCTCGGGCGATCGTGCACGACTGGTGGAAGGGCCCGCGCACCTGCGGCCAAGGTGCAGGCAGCATCGACCCCGAGTCGCCTCGCACGCGTCCGTGGATGGAGAGCTTCCCTGGACGCGGCGTGGCCGGGCGGCCCGACGCCCGACGGAGGCAAGCCGATGGTCGATCCTCGCGCGCCTGCGCAAACGCGGGCCGGCCGAGACGCGGGCGTAGCTCGGCGACGGGAGCTTCGGCGGCCTCTATCAGCGCGCCGACGCCGACACTGGACGGCGCTGTGGGGCGGTCGGCGGTCGGCGAGACGCGTGCGCGTGCTCGAGCAAGGGTGGTGAGCCGGCGCGGATCCGCGCTGGTCGAGCCGCGCCACTTGACGGGTTCGGAACATGGCCGTCGCTATAGTGCCGCCCGCCTCTTGCGCGCGCTCGCCGCGCGCCGTCGGGGCGCTATCGTCTAGGGGTCTAGGACAGGTGGTTCTCAGCCATCAGACCGGGTTCGAATCCCCGTGAAGTGCCACCAACACTCAGCGAAGTCCTCCAGGAATCCAGCCGGCAAAATGGTGAACGCTCGACGACGGCGCCATCGAGAGGCCTGACCAGCGACCGTCGCCGTTCGCGAGCAGCACCGTGAGCGCAAGGTGGCGTTCCGGCAGCCGAGGTAGAGCGCGGAATAGTTCCTCCCAGAGACCCGATGCCACAGCAGCCGCCGCCGTGCGGACATCGGTCATGAACAGCCGATACCGTAGCGTCGTTCCTGACGGTGCGCGTGGGTGTCCACATGAGCTTTGAGCGAGGCGCGTGACAATACGGGCCATCCGACAGCGCACGTCGAAGCGCGCGATGTCCATCGCCGTTTGTGCCTCGACGCCGCTCAGGCACCATCGCCTTGGGGGCGGCGGCGGCGTGGATGGCGCACCGTTGGCGGAGTCGAGCCGCATAGGCCCCGCGCGCCTGCCAGGTCCGACTGATGGCAACGCGATGAATGCGCGCGGAGCGGCGCATCCCCGCAGGCTCGAACACGTACCTGGCCACGAGCGTCGAGGAATGGCGTTTTCGTGACCCTGCAACATCGGCCGCGACGCCCACGAGAACGAAATCGGGTTGTACCAGAACCGCGGCCGGGCGTTCCGTTCGCTGTCATCGACGAGCAGGTGGCACGTGTCAAAGGCTGCGTGTCGCACTCGTAGTCTCTGAAGAAGATTCCACCGCGCCCTGATTGTCGTGGCAGAAGTCGGCGAAACCCTCGTACGTGGAGCACCTCCGGTCGAGCATCGAATCTGTCCCAACTCGACGAGCCCTCAGCGCCACCACCGCGGACATCGCGCCCGTTACCGATGCGATGTTGCACGGTGTCTCGGGTGTCTGCGGCGATCTGACGCTCGACATCTGCGTAGCCCAGGTCCGCGGGCGAGCACCACCGACGTGTCGCGCAGCACCACGACCGATAGTCCCGGATCTTCGCCACGACACGGAGCCGATCTCCACGCGAGCGATGTGGTCGCGCGGTGGCCGCCACGGCGTCGCAGTGGGACGTGTGGCGATGCGCGCACGCGTGGCGGCAGATGCAAACGCGACCCCGAAAGCCACCGAGGTGAACAGGGCGACGAGACGGATGAGTGACGGTTGATGGCAGTGCCGGCGGGTCGGTCGCGGCGAACGCGCTCAAGTGAGCTTGAGGCTATCCGACACCCTTCCAAGACGTCCACCAGCTTGCACACCGTGGAGTAGAACCCGGTCTCGAGCTGGCCGCATCTCGTTACCAACCCCGCAGTGAGCCGCTCGCCACACCTGGGAGCACTCAGTCCGCCCCGGCCAAACGGACCCCACGGAACCGTCAACGACATTGTCGGTATGGGTCCTCGCGGAGCATGCGAAACTCCTCGACGAGACTTGAGCCAGGGCCCACCGCCGGGGTCCAGCATTAGGCGATTCCCGCGCCGCAGCGAGGCTCATCGTCCGGAAGCCAGATGAGGATCTCGTTCTGTGTCGGTGCTCCTGAAGGTCTTACTCTCGCAGCTGACAAAGCTCCCGAAGTCCACCTGCCATCTCCAACTGGTCAAGAGGCGTTGCCGCGAGCGTCGAGCGGAGTTCCTCCCCGCCTCGGATGCTAGAACCCGAAGCACGCGCCTGCAGGTGGAGTTCCAAACCCGTTCGGCGTCATTCCACGCTGTCGATTCCGGTCTGCCGCACAGATCTCATATCCTCGAGGACCGCTGCATGGCCGCTCATAAGGCGCCGCGAAGCGAGTGTGCGTCAGGGCGTTGACAGGTTCCGTCGCCAGCATGATGCTGGAGCCTTCAACTAGTCGCCACGAAAGGAGAGATCACATGAAACACACCACATTTGCTGCGGATCAGCTTTGGCGGCCCTCATCGTCACAGCCCTTGCAGCACGGGCTTCGGACCAATCCCTGGTCGAACATCCAATGTATCCGCCACCTGCTCATGAGAAGCAGGCGCCCGCTGTGGAAAAGAACCTGAAGGTATTCGACACGCTGGACTTCGACGTCTTTTCCAATCAGAAGTGGGAGCGACTGGGCGAGAGCCACGCCAAAGACATCGTCGTAACCTGGCCGGACGGTCATGAGACCAAGGGCATTGAGAAACACATCGAAGATCTCAAAGCCATGTTCGTTTACGCGCCCGACATCACCATCAAAGTTCATCCTATACGGTTCGGGTCCGGGTCCTGGACAACTGCGACCGGAGTCATGACGGGCACTTCAGCAAGCCGATGCCACCTCGCCGACGGCAGCATCCATCGCGCCTACAGACAGGCGCTTCGCCATCACCATGGCCACGATTGGTCACTGGAAGAACGTGGACAATGGATCATGAATGGTTGTTCTGGGACGGCCAAGACTTCACGAAACAGCTCGATTGGCGAAGCAGCCAACGAGGTTGGCGTGAACCGCGGCGTTATCCAGCCGGCGACGTGGGCCGCTGCTCAGTAAGCTCACGATGCGGAGTGTCTCAAAGTCGCTGGACAGGTTCCGGGTCGCGCCGCCGCCGAGGCGATGGTTGGTCTACGCGGCAAGCGCCTTGCGGAGCGCCTCCATTGCCCGGAGCAAACGAGGATGTGGTTCGTGCCGGGCGTCCGAAGGTCTACCAGCTTCGCCGATCCGGGTACCACCCAGCATACTGCGCGGCTTGATGTTCGCCCGAGGGCCTCGATGAACGCCTGGCTGATCGTCGCGGCGATTCTGATGGCAGGCGGCCGCTCCCATGTTGCGCGGAGCGGAATGGACAGAACTCTGCCCGGAGGACATTACGCTCAGTTTGTCGCGCCCATGCGATCTACCAAGGAAGATTCGAAGATCACCTGTCGTGCGATCTGAGCGAGCACGCATGCGCGGTGCTGTCGAGCTGCGGTTCTCGCTTGCCGCACCGCTTCGCGCAGACAAATGGGCCGAACGGTACGATCTCGCCGTGGTCATCAATGCGGGATGTTCGGGCACCGACTCGCGACACCTCGGTTACATGAGGATGCGTCCTCGGACACGCGTGAACAACGGAGTCGTCTCGGCGCTGGACTACAAGAGCGTACTGGTGTTCAAACCCCGTGAGAGCGGGCTTTCGTGGAAGCGGCCTTGCTCGACCTGAGCAAGCATCGATCCGAGATCTGAGTGCGAAGTACGAGGGCATCGTCCAGAACCTCCGCATCGTCCGCTCACCTGGCAAAGTGGTCTGGGCGCCTGCGACCCGCAATGGAGCGAGGCGGCGCTCGGGATGGATCGCTCGGGAAGGCTGTTGTTCATCTTCTGCAGATCCCCCTATTCGATGCACGAGCTTGGCCATTGCTTGTGCTGAAGTCGCCACTGGAATTGGCGGCGGCACAGCATCTCGAAGGAGGAGGAGCGGCGGTAGCGCGCGATTCGCACGCCACGCTGGAACCAGGTGCTTGAGGCTACGAGACGACGCCGGAGGGTCGCGGGACGGAGCAGGCAAATGAGCGGCGCCCCGCCGAATGTGCTGGCGATCTCATCTGCCGCTGAGGGTTGACGTAGGCGACGCGTGCCTAGCTGCCGATTCCATCGCTTGCCGGAGCGCCTCCATCGCCCGCAGCCAACCTAGGATCCGGTTCGTGCCGGCCGTCCGAAGGTTCACCCGCTACTTAGCGGTGTCTGGGCACGGACGGCCTCGTGCTGATACCGACACCGAGCAAGTACAGCCGCACGGCGACATTGAGCGCGAGTGCCAACCACGGCAAGACCAGCGCCAGCAATGTCGTCGACGACATAGATCGCGAACGTTATCCGAAAGGACCGGCGGATCCCCGCGATGATCCGGGCATCGACCTCCGTGTGAAAACATTGGCCGCGCGCGAGCGTCGCGACCAGCAGGTTGAACGCGGCACTGCCAACAGACAAACGTCCCGCAATAGAAGGCCACCGCCGTACTGATCTCCGGACCGCCGAGGTTGGCCGCAAGCACCGCGGTCGGGAATGGGATGAACGTCACATAGAGGAGTGTGCAAGCCGTTCGCGAGCTGTACCGGGCGATTGGGCGCACGGACCAACTGCATGAGGTTGTGATGGGTGATCCACGTGACCAGGATGACGAAAAAGCTGAGCGCAAACGCGAAGTAGGAGGGCCAGAGTGCCAGCCAGGCCGGTCCACAGACCGCCTTCGACTGCCCATGCGGAAGGCGGATCTCGAGGATGAGCAGGGTAATCGCGATGGCAAAGACGCCATCGCTGAAGGCTTCGATGGCGGCCGGTGCCCGATGCCAATGCAACCTCCCGTCGATCAGCAGATAGCCGCGAACCCGGGCAGCCCGCGCGCGCGCGAGCAGGGCGTCATCCTGTCAGGTCGGGCATAGCTGACCGAGGCGTTCACCGCAGCCGACCCGGTGTTCCGCCATGGAGTTCAATCCTGGCGCGCTGCGCCGCGTTCAGCGAGTCGAGGCCGGGCGGGCAGAACCATCCCGCAACGTGCAGCGTGTCGCCGGGTGCGATAGACTCTGGTCCCGATCGAGGTGTACGACCGCCCAGTGCTCGCTGTACTCCTCCCGGCGGGCAATCCCGGCACCCAGGTTCGTGCTGTTCGGCAGTACGCGCGTGGCCGAGTCGGGGGGAAGTTCACAAACCAGGTGCACCGGCCGCGATCCGGAGCGACACCTCGAAGGGCATGTGCGGCGGGCCCTCGTACATGCCGGGCACATGGGTTCGCACCTCGAACCCGCCGCCGGGCCCCCGAGCGCACGCAGCCGGCCATGGTCGGGATCTCTGGATACGCCTGGCTCCCGTACTGCCCACCGCGATCGGCGTGATACACGTGGACGAGCAGGCCCGCGACGGGCCGATCCCTCGTGGTCCACAAGCCGCCTCGCGGAACTCGAACCGTTCCCCGAGATCGTCGGGGAGCAGCAGGTCCACCACGCTGTCCCGCGTCGGGCGGTTCCACGGCACGCGATAGCCCGGGGTGCCTGGCTTCGCCGGCCAGTCGGTCGATTTAGCCGCAATCGCGCCGAGCGCGGCGACCAGCACCACCAGCATGAAGCCGGCACCCTGCATCACTGCGCCCAGCGACGCGACGTGCCTAGGGTCAGTGGCATGAGGGAAGTTTACCTTGGACCCGTGGACGTTGGGAGCTTGACAGTAGAAAGCACGGGCGAGCGGCTCGGCGCTGGACTGAACTTGAGGTCAGTCCGACATGCCCGGGTGACAACAACGTGGGCCATGCGGCAACGGCGTAGACACTCGGAACATGCGCCGGCGCATGTTGAGGCATCCCCGAGGCACCTGCGCACTGACCTCAAGGTCAGTTGCGCCCGGTTCGTGCCAGCCCCTTACAGAGGTTCGTAGGCGCTGTCCGGGAAGTACGGCTCACCGCAGTTCGAGCATTCCAGCGATCTCGACGTGGCCCTTCTCGAACCCCTGCCGCACCCCGTCGGGCATCAAGACCGTCATGTGCGCCGACGTCGTAAGCTCGAGGTCCACGAGCTTGCGGCGTCCGAGGCGAAACTTCGGCCGCTTCTCCCAGCAGTCCGGCTGCGAACAGTAGAGCAAGTGCCTTCGTCATCCGGATCGTGACGAAGGCGAGGAGTTGCTCTCATCGGGAATGGCCTCCAGTCGCGCGAGGGCCGCCTCGAGCCTGGTGCTCGGGTGGCCTGCGGGCCGGTGAGTATCGCGCACCGCAGCGTGGGTGCAAACCTGGGCTCCGGATTGCGGCCTCCGTCTAGCGGTACAGGGCCTTGATTCGTCCCCAGGTCGACTTCGTGGGCGTGGCGGAATGCTGGTGACGGTGTGGGTGACACCAATGTTCGTCCATGTCACCGTCCCTCCGGGCGCTACGATCACGCTCTCAGGGTTGAACCTGTTGTTCTCGATGGTGACCGCCGCGGTCTGTGGGCCGCCCGCGACCACGTTGACGGTGCCCTGCATGCCCGGGCCATGAATCACGCAGTAATACGGGTAGACACCTGCCGCGGCGAACGTGTGCACATAGGTTCCGCCGTTGGGAATGAGTCCCGAATCCAGTTCCAGCTCCGCGGCAGCTGGGCGTGCGTCGCGGCGAGGCAAAGCAACCCCGCACAGACAATGAATGCCGGTTTGGCCAGGTGCACGATTGCTCCGTGATGGCGGCCGCGGCGGCAGGTTGCGACGGCCGGGTGGGTGGGGCTCTGCTACCCGGTAGTACCCCCTCAAGCGCCCTGTTTTTCCGCGATTCCGCCGGAGGGTGCCTTCGACACGTGCGACGTTCAGGACTGCTCAACACCGGGGCGGGCTGGTAGGCGATCCCCTCAGACACCCTGGGAGCCTCGCCGCGTTCATGCCAACTGGCCCCGGGGCCAGTTGATCGTGGACAGAACTGACAACGGTGGTGACAGTAGTGGCGAGTCAGGACGACTACTTCCGGTAGGGAACTTCGGCCAGCGCCGATCCCACCTTGTTGAGCAGTTGGTCGCGCTCGTGGACGAGATCGCCGGACTTTCGGTGTTGTGCCTGGAAGACGAGCTTCCCATCCGTTCCGTCGAAGATCGCCACCTCCACCTCACCTCGCTGGTCACCAGGCCGAAGAGTGCGTCCGAGGCGCTCTGGCGAAGGCGTTGCCCGACCCCACCTTCAGGTAGCGAGTCACCGACCCCCTTCATGACGGCGTCCGCACCGACTCGTTTGCACAGGTCAATGCCGGCGAGGCGCGAGGCGCTCGAATCGGAGATGCCGGAATCGTGAATGCGCCTGTCGGTCTCGGCGATGTCCTGGATGGTGACGGTGTACCTGTCCTGCCGCCTGGCCATTTCGTTGAAAATCGCGCTGCGGATCGCCTGCCCTCCAGCAGCGCCGTCGGGATTGCCGGAATCGTTGGCGAGCGGGGCGATGGCCACGACTCTGGTGCGCGCCTGGTACTGGATTCTGAAATTTTCTCGCCACGAGGTCGTGGCTTGCAGCCGAACACCGCGACGACGGCGACAGCGATGACCCGTGCCAAGCGCATTCGCTCACCCGCGGCCTGGCGTCTGCATGGCTCGGAGCACCAAATCCTCCATTGACACCGAGGGGGACCGGATCGAACAATCCCTCTACCGGGAGAAAGAGACAGTCATGAAGCTCCTCACCGCCCTGATGCTCTGTGCCGCGGTCGCGCTGGTTCCGGCCTGCGGGCACGCCCCGTCGGAACCGGACCTGGTGGTCGGAAACGGCACGGTCCTCCGGCGCCCAGGCCGAGTGCAGCTCCTGGTACCTGCGCACCGACTCCGGCCTCCTCTACGAGACCCGCGGCCTGCCATCCGATTTCCAGCAGGTCGGTCTGCGGGTTCGCTTCACCCCCTGAGAGAGCGCAACGACCTCGCCAGCGTCTGCATGCGCGGGTCCATGGCCGAAGTCATCTCCATCGCCCGGCTGTAGCTAGGGGGCAGGCACCGGCGTCTCGGCGGCTGCCGGGGCGGCGCTCCGCCTGGCAGGCGTTCACCCCGAACACCACGTAGCCGATCGTGAACAGGCACCACAGCCAACTCGAAAACGGGATCCGGCTGCCGACGTACCCGAGCAGATCCAGCACCAGCGTGGCGGGGTGATGGCGAGCGCCGCGATCCGCATGGCCGCCGCGAAGTCGACCGGCACCCGGCGAACGTTCGCGACCAGCAGGGTGACCAGGGGCCGCCAGGAGCTGCTGGAAGAGGCGCGCCACGTAGATCCAGACCAGGATGAACGGGGCGGCCAGACCGCGAACAGTGCCTCGACCTTGCCCACTCCATCCTGAGATCCTGCTCGCGCGTGAGCACGAAGTGCTGCACCCGCTCGAGCGTCATGATGCGCGACCTCGGTCGCGCGCTCTGCGGGCGACCAGGGTGGTCCCGGTGAGCAGGACGTGGGCCGCCCGGCCCTCGAGGGCCGCCACCGACGCCGTGGTGTCGATGATCGCCACCTCGTTGCCCCCTTGCGGTCCCGGATGATGATCGGGCCCGGCCGATCGATGCTCACAATGCCCCGGTCGATCGTGATCGTCGGCAGCTGGGCGATCAGCGCCGCCGCCTTCGTGGCGCGCGTACTCCCTGAGACCGTGGCCTGATGTGGACCACCACCGCCAGGCAGGCGATCCCGGCGAGCAGCAGGGTGTAGAACCTCGCGCCCTCCTCCAGCGCGCGCGGCGTCCCGGTAGACATCGCGAGGAAAACGCGTACAGCAGTGCCTGAAGTTGGAATAGCCGCATGGGCGCCCGCTGGCCCGGCGGAACGGGAGCGTCCCGCGGTCGCCCGAGACGCTATTCCGGGGCCGACATGCTCGGCAGCCCCTCGTCGGAGCCCCTTGGGGGTGCCGCCCTCGTGGCCAGAAGGCCGGCCATGCTAGGCTTCCGGTCCTGCCCTCGCGGGGACCGCTTCCGGGCATGCAAGCGCCCCGGCGTGGTCCGCCGGGGCGCCTCGAAGATTAAGGGGGACATCGTTCTCAGAATCGCGGGCCGCACGCGCGAGTTTCGTTGAACTAGCCCCCCGTCAACCAACTCAGATGCCGCCCCCCCGGGGAGTTTTATTTTTTTCGACCTATCTTGTGGGAGGGGCGATCGGACCCTCCAAGCCGAGAAGGGAACAGTCGATTGAACATCTCCATGACAGTCGGCTTATTGCCAGGTCGGTAACGAACCCGTAACAGGATCCAATGGTCACTATGTGCCATTTGACCTCGATCACCACTCTGAGAGAGGGCCGGGAGTGAGCCAGGGCTACTTCCTCGCCATCGCCGGGAACATCGGCGTCGGCAAGACCGAGCTGACGAACCGGCTGAGCCGCCGAGCTGGGCTGGCTCGCCTACTACGAGCCGGTCATCCACAACCCCTACCTCGGACGCGTTCTACGCCGACATGGACGCGCTGGGCTTCCACCTCCAGATCTACTTCCTGAGCGAGCGCTTCAAGGCCCAGGTCGCAGATCGGCCAGAGCCCGCTGCCGTTCATCCAGGACCGCACCATCTACGAGGACGCCGAGATCTTCGCCCGCACGCTGCACGAGCAGGGCTCGATGACCGAGGTGGACTACGCCAACTACACCTCGCTGTTCGAGATCCTGGTCGCGCTTCCTGCGCGCGCCCTGATCTCATCATCTACCTCAAGGCCAGCCCCGAGACGCTGATGCGCGCGATCGCCCGGCGCGGGCGGGCGAGCGAGCAGGGGATCGGGATCGACTACATCACGCGGCTCAACCGCGCCTACGACGACTGGATGCGCCGGGCCAGGCTGGCGGGCGAGGTGCTCGAGATCGACACCGACCGCGTGCCGCTCCAGGGCGAGACCGACGCGTTCAGGCGGGCTGGTCGAAGACCTCAAGCGCCGCTATCCGCGCCAGGCGGAGCTCAGGCTCGAGGAGGCGGCTCAGCCTGCCGGCGTGCGGCCGCGCGGTGGCCATGGCTTCGACGCAGCGCCGCAGAGGCCGGCGTTCGGATCGGAAGCCGCCACGTCGGCGCGGTGGGTCCAGCAGCGCTCGCACCGCGGCGAACGACGTCTCACCACCGTGGCCACCGGCTCGCCGGCATCCGGGCCTTCGACCAGCGTGAGGGCGCGCGACCAGCAGGAAGCCGGTCAGCCTCGGCCCGGTAGGCTCCCAGGCGCTCGAGCCAGCGCGCGCGGCGCGGTGAGACGTCACGTCGGCCTCGAGTGTCGTGGCAGATGCGCTTGTCGGCCCGCAGCGGCTCGATCGCCGCGTTCACGGTGTCGCAGACACGAGCAGCAGGAACGTCCCACGCCTCCTCGGCCGCGGCATCCGCCGCCCGCTCGGGAGCAGGGCGAGGTGGACACTCTCACCCAGCGCCGTGAGCCCGGGATGATGCTGCCATACCTCCTCGGCGGTGAAGGCGAGCAGCGGCGAGGCGGCGATCGACGAGATCGTGCAGCGCCTGCCACAGCACCGTCTGGGCCGAGCGCCGCGCCGGATCGTCGGGGGCCAGCGTGTATAGCCGGTCCTTCGGCCACGTCCAGGAACACCGCGGAGAGATCCACCGTGCACACGTCGAGCAGGGCGTCGGCCACGCGGTGGAAGAGGAAGCGCGCGTAGTCCTCGCGCATGCGGGCGATGCGCGCGCGGCGAGGTGGCCCGAGAACGCGCGATCGACCGCGGTCAGGCGCTCTCGTGGCAGCGCGTCGGCGCGGCGGCGAAGTCGGCGACGTTCCCGAGCAGGAAGCGGAACGTGTTGCGCACCTTGCGGTAGGCGTCGGCCACGCGCTGCAGGATCTCGTCGCCCACCCGCACGTCGCTGCGCCAGTCGGTCGCCAGCGCCCACCAGCGCACGATGTCGGCGCCGTACTGCTTGATGATGGTCTCGGGCGCGATCGACGTTGCCGAGCGACTTGTGCATCGCCCGGCCGTCGGCGTCCAGCACCCAGCCGTGGGTGAGCACGTCGGTGATACGGCGCGCTGGCCACTCGCGCCGATCCCGATCATGAGCGAGGAGTTGAACCAGCCGCGGTGCTGGTCGGGGCCCTCGAAGTAGAGCACCCGCCCGCCTCGGCGCGCGCCCGCTGCCAGGTCGCGCGCAGCTCGGGATGCGTCACCTGGATCGGCGCGATGCGCTCGAGCCCGAGTCGAACCACACGTCGAGGATGTCGCTCTCCTTGCGGAACGGGCCCTTGGCCTGGCAGTGCCGGGCAGGCGCAGGCCCTCGGGCAGGAAGCGCTCGACCGGCAGCTCGTACCAGGCGTCCGAGCCCTGCTCGCGCGTGAGTGCCGCGGCGCGCTCCAGCACGCTGGCATCCAGGACGCCGCCTCGCACGATCTCGCAGTAGACCGCGGGGATGCCCACGCCCCACGAGCGCTGGCGCGAGATGCACCAGTCGGGGCGGCAGCCGCACCGGCATCGCGGATGCGGTTCTGCGAGCTGGGCGGCTCCCAGCGCACGTCACGCTCGATCGCCGTCGAGCGCCCGCTCGCGGTGGCCGTCGTGGTCGATCGATCATGAACCACTGCTCGGTGGCGCGGAAGATCACCGGCTTGCGGCAGCGCCAGCAGTGCGGATAGGCGTGGCGTGACGCGTCGCGCCACAGCAGCCGCCCTGCTCGCGCAGCCGCTCGACGATCTCGCGGTTGAGTCCGGGTCGAGCACGCTGCGCCCGACGAACGGCTCGGCGCCCGGCGGTGAAGCGGCCCGCCTCGTCGACCGGGCACGAGCACCCGAGGCCGGCGCGCTGGCCGACCGCGAAGTCCTCCTTGCCGTGGCCGGGCGCGGTGTGCACGAGCCCGGTGCCGTCCTCCATGCTGACGTACGGCGTGCCGTCCACGACCGGAGCGTCGTTGCCCCACGGCCCTCGAAGATCGCAGCCCGAGCAGCTCGCGGCCCTTGCAGCGGCCGCACGGTCTCGGCGGCGCTCCAGCCCGCGAGCGACTCGAGCGCGGTGAGCCGCGCCGCGGCCACCAGGTAGTGGCGCCTCGGCCGATCGCGCGCCGACGACGTAGTCGGCGCTCGGGATCGACCATCAGGCCGCGGTTCGCGGGCAGCGTCCACGGGCGTGGTCGTCCACGCGAGCGCTGCGATCGGCTCCTGGCCGGTCGCCGCGCCGAGCACGCACCGCCGGGATCGCGCCGCAGCGGGAACGCGCACGAAGATCGAGCTGGCGAGGGATCGTCCTGGTACTCGATCTCGGCCTCGGCGAGCGCGGTGCGATCGGTGGGGCACCAGTGGATCGAGCGCAGGCCGCGCTGGATGTAGCCGCGCGCGCGCCAGCGCGCGCGAACGTCTCGAGGATCTCCGCCTCGAACGCCGTGATCCATGGTGAGGTAGGGATGCTGCCATTCGCCCCAGACGCCGAGGCGCTCGAACTCCTGCGCGCTGGATCCCGACCCACTCGGCGGCGTACTCGCGGCAGCGCGTGCGCAGCGTGAGCCGGTCGGGCTGCTGCTGCTTCTCGCGGAACTCGCTGCCGACCTGGATCTCGATCGGCATGCCGTGGTTGTCCCAGCCCGGCACGTAGGGCGACGTCGAAGCCGAGCAGCGAGCGCGCTGCGCACCACCGCGTCCTTCCACACCTTGTTGGCGGCGGTGCCCATGTGGATGTGGTCGTTCGAGTAGGGCGGGCCGTCGTGGAGCAGCCACACCGGCGCGGCCCACGGCGCGCTGCGCGCAGCTTGCCGCGTACGAGATCGCGCTCGCGCCCACCAGCGCGAGCCGCTCGTGGCTCGCGGCGCGGCAGGTCGCCCTTCATCGGAAACTCGGTGCGCGGGGCAGGTTCAGCGTGTCGCGGTAACCGGCCATCGTCGCGGGCCACCTTCCTGCGCGGGCCGGTCGCAAGCTCCCGCCGGGAAACGAAACGCCCCGGACGGTGCTCACCGTTGGCGGCGATGACTCGTCCCCTTAGTCCGCCTTGGCTCAGGCGCAGACCTCGCACGGGCGGCGCGCGGCCGGTCGCCGCGCAGCACGCGCCTCCGGAAGCGAAGGGATGGGATGGTTTCCGGCCGTCAGTTGGTCTCGTGCGCCACGACAGCAGGAGCCCATCTGAAGCCGCCGTACCTGGCGGATCTGCTGCTTGATCGCGTCCTCGCCGTGGTAGGAGCAGCGTGGCGGCGCCGTTGGTCTTGAGTCCGGTCCTTGCCGCGCACCACGATCCCGCCCAGGACCCAGGCATTGCCGTTCAGCTCGAGATCCCCTTCTGATGTAGACCAGTCCCTTCCAGGAGAAGCCGGAGTTGGAGCGTCAGGTCGCCGTCCACGCACAGAGGCCCTCGCCGTCCACGTTGTGGAAGGCGAAGCTGCCCGGATCGATCTCCGCCGGTGCTGTTGTTGTCGAGGTAGAAGACGCCCTTGGGCGTGACTGGGCTCGTGGTTGATCGCCCTGACCCAGCCGAAGAACTCCGCTCTGGGCCGTTTCCAACGCATCCTAGGGCCGTTGGGAAGCCGTCATCACTCGCTGGTCCGGGGCCGCCATATGAGTAGGCAGGCACTCGCCGTTGGCGATGCCGGCGCCGGTCCAGATGCCGGTCAGGTCGCCGGTGCCGGCCCCACTGCTGGCACCTGGGTTCCCGTTACATCCGTCAGCCAGAGCGGCCGTCCTCGCCCTTGCCATCGGCGGTCGGCGCAGTAAGGTGGCCCGCAGATCACGGCGCTGCCGGTGAACGCGATGTCCGTGCTGGCGGTCAAAGCGCCCCTTGATGTTGCGTGCACACCGGTTTGCATGACCGGCGGTGATCCTGCGGACCGAGGAGCCCGCGACCGGTGCTCGATGACGAAGATCGGTAGCCGGTCAAGCGTGACATTGACGGCCGGGTCTGCTGTTGGGATCGCGCTTGTAGATCACCGTCCGGGCGGTTGGTCTTGTACCGACTGTGAGCGCGCTGTCGGCCCGCCCGCGGTCGAGCAGGGGAGCCACTGGCTGACCGGCTGGGCGGTCGCCAGCGCCACCGAATCCACGCCCAGCACCGGAGTGCCGGGGACGGTGTTGAAGATCTTGGCGACCTGCCGGGCGTTGCTGTTGAGCGGGACGTCGCCGCTGCGGGATCCGCCATGGCCTCCCGATCCCGGCCTCGGCGATCGCAGGCCTGGGAGTCCTTGACGGTGTTGGCGGCGACCTTGGTGCTCGACGTTGACCGACATGAGCAGGGTCGCGGAGAGCAGGAGATGACCAGCAGCACCAGCAGCGCCATGACGAGGGCGATCCCGGCGCTCGTGCGCGCACCAAAGGCAGGGCAGAGCGCGTGCGGGCTCCTCATCGGATGTAGACCACGAGTGCGCCGGTGGTGGCGCTGATCTTGACTCCCGCGGAGATGTCCATGGCCGGGGTCCCGGCCGCCGCGGGGTTGGTTCCGTAGTTGAAGTTGCCGTTGGTGAGCGCGGGCACCATGTTGGCGACCGAGCTTCGCTCGAGGGATCTGTGCCGTTGGAGGGGATCTTCAACGCATCGCAGAAGTACACGCGACCCCGCCCACGTAGGTGCGACTGGCCGGCGCGCAGCCCACCGGCCAGGTCGCCGCCGGACGAGCCGCCGAAGTCGCCGCTGGTCACCGACAGCACGATGCCCGGGGCGTTGACCTCGCGGTCGCTTGGGCGAACGACCGAGACGCCGAAGGTGGTCTTGTTGCCCCACTGCTGCAGGTTTCCGGAGGTGTTGTTCCTCTGCGTGCCGACGCACCACGTCCACCTTGCCGTCCCGGTCGATGTCGAAGCAGGTGAGCGAAATGATCGCGTCCCCAGCCGGGTCGTAGCCACTGGTAGATGAATCGGGCGCCGTTCACCCTTGCTCACGTTGCGGAAGAACATCAGCTGAGCTGGCCGGTCCAGTTGCCGTTCCGGGTGCCGACCACCAGGTCGGTGCGTCCGTCGTCGTCGAAGTCGGCGAGCCCCATCGCGGTCACCTCGCCGAGGTTGTTGAGCGGGATCAGCCCGCTGGGCGGGTAGATCTCCTGGCGCGAAGGCCGGCGTGGCGGCGTCGTCGTTCTGCCAGATCTCGATCGTGCCCTGGTTGGCGGTCGGCGACTTGGTGCCGACGATCAGGTCGGGCATCGGGCCGCCGGCGCAATCGAGCGAGAGAATCGACTGAACGTCGCCCGCGTCGTTGGTGCGGTGGACAGGTTCGCCGTGGTCGGCAGCGTAGCCCCCGTTGCCGTTCGAGCCCTGGGTGCCACACGTAAGAAGTTTCCGCTGGTGGCGTTCTTGGTCCCGGTCGCGACGTCGGGCCGCCCCGAACACCGCTCCCGAAGTGGGCGTGTTGTCGAGTCGTGTCCACCGCCATCGACAGAACCGAGCCCTGAGCGGTGCGGGTGTAGGTCGGTTGGGATCGAACAGCGGCGAGTTGTTGTACTGGTTGAACCAGATCGAGAGCTGATCGGTGCCGCTCGCGTCTGCGCCCAGGATCAGGTCGGTGGTCGCCGTGACGGTTCTGGAACTGGTTGCCGTTCCAGTCCTTCTCGGATGACGTCGGCGCTGGCCAGACTCAGCACGCGGCTCGCGTTCAGGGTGATCACCTGGTAGCCGGACCTCGCCGAAGTTGTTGCCGAGGATGATCTGGCCGGCATTCAGGTAGAACGGGCCGATCGAGGTGCTCGTAGGGGAAGAAGCCCGGCTTCACCTACGACAGGATGTAGTACGGCGCGGCGGGAGAGCTGACCGCGCGCACTACGCCGATCGAGAAGTTTGCCGCTCGCGTCCGTGTTCTGCCAGCCGAGCGACCGTGACGCCGGCGTCCGGGGTCGCACGACCCACCCAGACCCTGGAATGCCGCTCTCGCCGGCGTCCAGTGCGCGCCGTTGCGGTTGGCGTCGGTGAACACCGTGCCCCTTGACCGTCCGCCTTGCCGGACTCTTCCGGAGCCGAAGCTCACCGCGGCACGAGCCGCCGTTGGTCATCGTGTGGGCTGACAGGACGGTGGTTCGTGGTCGACGGGCAGAACGGGTCGGAGCTGCGTGCCGCCGCCACGCTGAAGGCCCCGGTCGGCGCGAAGCCGGACTGGCATGACCGGTGCCGTCCCGTGTGCGTACTGAAGATCGTCCCCGGGCGTCACCGTCACCTGGGACGCTGACCAGCAGCGTGTCGCTCGGCGAGCGTCGAAGACGCCGATGCCGTGTCCTTGTCCTCAGGTAGGCGAACGCGCTGACCCAGCCCGCCGGCACGCGCGCGGTGAAACGGCGGCAGGACGGCTTGGTCGCGGGGCCCACGGTCACCGCGAAGCTGTCGGGATTGCTGGCGTTTCCATATCCAGTGCGGCGGCACGCTGGCGCAGCGTATAGCGTGCCCGTGCATGGGCTTGAGCAGGAAGTAGCCGTTGTTGTCGGTCGGCGGTGGACAGCACCCCGAGCCGCACGCTGGCGCCGGAGACGCCCGGTTCACCGGTATCCCGGACGCCGTTCTTGACCACGTTGTCCTCGAACACGTAGCCGTCGACGTTGTATGCAGGGTGGCGCCGAAGCTCGGCACGTTCCGCATCGAGCTGACCTGGGTCGTGAGCCGCGTGGGTCGCGAACCCGCCCTTGCTGTCCGGCTTGGAGCTGGCCGAGACGACGCTGACCTCGATCCGGTCGATGTTGCCGAGCTGGGAGGCCGGGATCGGGCCGTTGGACCAGTCCCACTTGGTGTTGCTGCCGGTGAGGTAGACGTTGAACATCGGCGGCACGCCGCGCCGTGGTCGGACGCTGGACCAGGGCCACCCGCCTCGGTGGCGCCCCAGTTGTAGCCGGCCGCGTCGCCCACCGAGTCGCCGTAACACCTGGCGCACCAGCACGTAGTCGCCGCGGTTGGGCGTGCGCTGGGCATCCAGTCCGTTGGGATCGGTCCAGTCGCTCGAGTCGGTCTTGCCGTCGTTGTTCGCGTCCAGCGTCCAGCGGATGGTCTCGGCCCCGCGGCGGTACTTGATCGGCGGGCTGCCACGCGGTGCCGTTGAGCGGAGCCGGCTTGGGCGGATCCGGCCGGGTCATACGCCTGGGGCCGGCCCATGATGTGATCGGGCAGCGAATCCGATACGGGTACATGTCGGCGTTGAGCAGCACCTGGAGCGAGTCGATGTAGGCGATCGGCCGCTGCGGCGTGGCGTAGTCCTTGTCGGTGTTGTAGCCCGCGCTCGCGCAGGTCCTTGGCCATCATGTCGAGCGATCCGGGCGCTCTGGGTGGACTCGACCCGGTTCGAGGTCGCGACCTTGCTGCGGCTGGCGGCGTACATGACGGTCATGAGCACCACCATCACCGCCGCCAGCACGCGGTGAGCGTGATCAGAGCTCGATCATCGTCAAGCCGCGGCGGTCCGTCGCGCGGAAGGGTGAACTCCGCTTCGGGTGGGCATCGACGTTACCGCCTCAGGTAGGTTGTGGACTGCGTCTGCCTCGTCCCCCATGAAGGTCCAGGACACGGTGACCGTGACCTTCTTCAGGTTGTCGAGCGGGGAGGCGAGGCTGGTGACTTCCCAGTAGCGCAGCCAGCGTCCGGAGGGGCCGCAGGCTTCGGTGGTAATGCCGGGCGGGTGGCGCCCGTCGGTGAGCTGGGCGTCGCCGGGCAGCAGGTGATTCAGAATCTCGATCTTCTCCTGCGCGTAGTAGTTGGCGGTGGTGAGCATCCGGTCGCTCACCTGGCTGCGGGTCCTGGCCGGGAACAGCTGGGCGACGGCGAGGATCCCGAGCGCCAGGACCACCAGCGCGATCATCAGCTCGATCAGCGAAGCGCCGCGTTCGGAGTGCCGCGTCGGGACCGGGAGCCGGGACATCACGCGCCTACTTGACCAGCACCAGGCCGGAGGTCAGAACGCTCACGGTGTCCAGGTTGCCCTTCATGTCCTGCAGGATGACCAGGCCCGACTGGTCGCTGCGGCCGTCGCTCTTCATGGTGGGGTTGAGGCCGATCGAGTAGTAGGTGATGCCACGCGGGAACTTCCACTTGGCCGGGATGAACCCGCTGGCGTAGTGGATGTGGTAGTCGGAGCTGAGGTAGTTGGGCGTGAAGTGCATCGGCTGATCCATCCCGCTCGCCATCGCCTTGAGCGCGCCATGCGCAGCTGCGCGGCGAGGTTCTCGGTGGCCCCCTTGAGTTGAAAAGCTGCCGTTGATGCTCTGATACGCCGGGATGCTGAATGCGAACAGCAGCCCGAAGATCAGGATGACCACCGCCATCTCGACCAGGGTGAATCCGGACGTGCGTGATCGGCTCATGGCAAAGTGTCCCCAACGAGATAGCGGTGCGCGTGCCACGCACGGGGTCCCGGCGTGGCGGGTGGTATCGGAATGGCCATCGGCCATGCGGGACTGGGACTTGAGGGCTTTGGGCGGGATGGCACGGCCGGGCGTCCGCCGACGCTCAGGCTTGCGCGCCGCGCAGGGCGCAATGCGTGGCGTCGCGCGATGGCGGGTAGCGCGACCGCGCAGCGCCGAAGCCGCCGGCCGGCTCAGGAGGCGGGAGCGGGCGCGGGCGCCAGCGTCTTCTTCGGCTTGGGCTTGGGTTTAGGCTTGGGTTTCTTCGGCGGATCGCCGGCGAGGTCGGCCATCAGCAGGCACAGTGGCGGCAGCAGGGCCTGCCGTCCCGGTCCTTGCCGATCCCGGCCGCGCGATCGGCCGGCGTTTCGGTGCCGAGCTCGGTGAGGCAGCGCCCTCTCCGCTCCTCGCGCGCGGTCGGGCTGAAGGGCAGCCTCAGGCCGCGCTTCCTTCGCGCGCGAGGCGCCGCGCGCGAGATCGTTCCAGGTGAGCGGGGCATCGGCGTTGGCCCGCCGGTCCTCCTGGAGCAGCTTCATCGACACCAGCAGGGTGCGCAGGCTCTCGGCGCCGCCGGCACGCGCTCCATCGGATGCCGGGTCGAGAGCAGCAGCACCCGCCACCAGTCGGCGCGGCTCGGCCGCTGATCCCCTCTTCGCCGGGCGGAATCAGGGCGGCATGCTCCGCCCCACTGGAGATAGGGGCGCGACCAAGCCGGAGTCGGCCGGCTCCATCGCCAGGTGCCCGGCCAGGAAGTCCATCGGATCCACCACCTCGGCGTTCTCCCAGCGCGCGAACGGATCCCCGGGTCGCCGCACCCTCGAAATGGAGATGGGGCGAGGTGGCGCGGCTCGGTCATTCCCACCCGCCCGATCTGGCGCCCCGCGCTCACCAGCTCCCCTCTGTGGACGGTGACCGAGCCGGGCGCCAGGTGCGCGTAGATGCTATAGACCAGGTCTCCGCCCGGGAGCTGGTGGGCGATCACCACGTGGCGGCCATAACCGTGGTTCCAGCCCTCGGCCCCGACCTGCACCACCAGTCCGTTCCCTGCCGCGCGCACCACGCCGCCGCCGCCTCCGTCGGAGAGGTCGGCTCCCTGGTGGCCACGATCCTGGGCGGTCGGCGGGCTCACCCCGCGGATGATCCGGTACTCGGTGTCACCGTCCGGCGCCGGAGCCGGGATCACGTACGGATCGCCGACCGGGACCAGCCAGGTTCCGCTCCAGCCCCAGCGGGACGACAGGTCGGGGAAAGCGGGAGGGAGGCCAGCGAGGAGCAGCGGGGGCAGCCACTGCCAGCAGGCCGGGCACGCGCGTCGTGGGTCCTCCGAGCGCGAACCGAGATCGCAGCGGGGCGGACGGTACCAGACCCTGAAGCCCGAGGGCGAGCCGGAGGGCGAGCCGTATGGAGATGGGTCTAGCGGAGCACCACGAGCCGGGCGGGGATGGTCTCGCGGTCGCGAACCCGGGCGAAGTAGACGCCGCTCCCCCAGCCACGGGTGACGCTGCCCGGGATCTCGGTCGCGCGGCCGCCAGCATCGTCCACCAACGGGGCGCTGGCCACCCTTCGTCCGGCGAGATCGTGGATCTCGAGCGACGTACCATCCCGCCGATCCAGCGCAGGAGCCCGGGGTCGGCGAGGCGGAAGGAGAGCGCGGAACCCGCGCGCAGCGGGTTGGGGCGGGCGCTCAGTGCCAGAGTGCGCCGGGCTTGCGGGCACCGCCGGGGCGGCCAGGATGTTGACCGGGGAGTAGCGGCGCCGCTCCATGGGGACGGATCCCACCGCCGGTGCCGAGGAAGTAGAGCGCCGAGGACTTCATGATCCAGGCCGGTCACCAGCGTCGGGCGGGAGGTGCTGCCCGCCGCCAGCGCCGTCACCTCGGTGCTGCTGTAGTCCCAGCCGCGCTCGGGGCCGCGATGCTGTATAGCGGACCCGCGGACAGGCCGCCGCTCACGGAGACGAATGCCAGGTGAAGGCCCTGCTCCGAGTCGACGCGCAGCACCGGACTCTGGACGGTCTCACCACGCGAAACGACGGTGGTGTCGAGCAGGGTCGGGCCGCCGCCGGAGCCGCTGTAGCGCTGGTAGTATGGATCTGATTGACCCCCGACCCGTTCACCTGCCAGACGACGTGAATCGCGCCCGAGGCATCCGCCACCGCATCCACTGCCGGCTGGGCGAAGCTGCTGGCGGCCACGCGCCCGGGCACCTCAGCCCGCCGCGGAACGGGCTGTAGGCTGCGTCCACACCGAGGCCGGCGAAGTGCTGCGGATCGCTCCAGAAGATGCGCGAGGCACCATCCGGGCCGACCGCCACCACCGGGGCATCGGGAACCGCGGTCACGCCCGAGACCGGCAGCGACATGCCGAACGGGGAGAAGTAGGTGAAGGTCATGAAGCGGATCTGGGTGGAGGCGGCTTCGGTGTAGAGCCAGGCAAGATGGATGCGGCCGTAACGGTCGACGCCCAGGCTGGGATTGCGGGAATCGCCGGGCAGGTCGGTGAGGCGACGCTCCGGGGACCACACGCCGCCGATCCGCGAGCGGTAGTAGAGCCTCGTTCGAGCCGTGGCGGCTGTCGCTCCACGCCATCACCAGGTCGGTGCCCCGGGAAGGGTCGCGATCGTCGGGTCGGTGGCGGAGGAGGGGCTCGCGCTGACCGGAACGGCCGGGCCCCACGGGTCCACACCGGCCGCGTGAGCGCAGCACGATCTGCGGGCGCCCCGCCACCGGCTCGCTGAAGGCTGCGATCACCGAGCCGTCGGCCATCGACACCGCGCGGTTGGCCGCCCCCGAGGAGCCAGACGGGGCTGAAGTCGCCCTGGGTCATCGGCGTCGACGTGTCCCACCCGGCCGCGCGCACCTGGAGCAGGAAGCGCATGTTGTCACCCACCGCCTCGATCGCGCGCAGCGCGATGTTGAGTGAGCGCACCGCGGTAGGTGCGCGTGCTGGGCCGGGTGTCGTCGTCCGAACACCGTTATCCCCAGGTAGCCGGGGAACGGGTCACGCTCGTCACCGCGATTGCGGCCTGCCACGAGATCATTCAGCGCGTCGGCCTCGACCAGGCGCAGGCCCGGAGTCGTTCCGGTAGTTGACGCGGTTCGAGGGCACCCCGAGCGCCATGACGTTCTCATCCACGTGGTAGACGATCAGCCCTTCGCTCGGCAGGTTGCGGTCGAAGCTCATGCGCTGCCGGTTCTCGATCAGGAAGTGCTCGGGATTGGATTCCCCCTGGAACCAGAATCTCACCACCGGCGCCCCGGTGGCGAGCGGGCCCAGCACCATCAGCGAGTCGCTGGCCGGCCGGATCACGTCGCGCCAGCCCAGCCACAGGAGCGGCCATGCGCCCATGTGGGCCGGGTATCTGGGGAGTTCCCGTCGGTGCCGTAGCCGCCGGTGGACATCAGGGACCAGTTGCCGGGGCCCACGTTGGACGAGCCGCCGAACGTCGAGGTGTCGTAGAGGTCGGGGAGCCCGAGGGCGCTGTCCGAACTCGTGGCAGTAGACGCCGATGTCCGTCAGCCGCCCGGGGTGAACTCGCCGACAGCTCGGGCAGCACCGAGAAGCGGTCGACACGAATGTGCACCGTGGGGGCGCCGGGCACCGATGTGCGGGTCTCGAACGATTCCCCGCTCGGCCACGAGGTGAGCCGCGTGGTGAGCGACCACAGGTTGTCGCGCGTCACCGTCGCCTCTCCGGGCACGCCGGAGTGGACCACCCACAGCATGTCCACGTACCCGTCGTGGTTCTGGTCGAACGGGCGCCAGTTCACGGACGAGTCCGCGTACTGCAGTGCGGTGCTCACCAGGCCGTAGTCGTTGCGCGGTGCGCTAGTAGCTGACGCCGCAGTTGTTGTTGGCGTAATAGTTCTTGTCCTGGGGCAGGTTGAACGCCGCCACCACCACCGGGATCACGCGGATGCGATTGCTCGAGACCCATCCGTAGTAGCCGTAGATGGATCCGGTCGGGGTGGTGCCGGTGGTGTCGAACGGGTAGCGGTTGAACCACTGGGTCGCGGTCAGGCCGCCGTAGAGAGCTGGTCGAGATCGGCTGGTCGGAGAAGCCGACCAGGATCACCGGCACCCGCCACACGGTTTGCGCGGTGGTCACGCCCAGGCGGCCGGACGGATCGTCCAGCTCGAAGAGGTGAGCGGCGAATGCGCCGCGACCTCGGGCGGAATGGTCCCGGCGGGGTGGGCATGACCGCGGCTGCCGGGGACGCCAGACAAGCGAGCCAGCAGGAGCGCGATCGCCACGCGCGGCGGGAAATGGCAAAAGCTCAGCACAGAACTCCAGTGCCCGGTAGGCCCGCATGAAACGGCGGACCGCACACTACTATCGCCGCTCGCCCTGGTCGCGGTCAAGATCGGTGATGAGCGCTTTCCGGCCCTGCCATCGATATGCTAGCGTGAACGGGTCGTGCATTCATCCGCTCGCCGAGCTCTCGGCGCCACACGGCTCCTGCCGTTCGCCCTCGCCGCAGCGCTCTCTCGGCAGCCTCCTGGCCCCACTCCTGGCCCTGGACCTGCCCCCGCTCCGCAGTGAGGGAGCCCCCTTCTTCACCGCCGATCTCGCCATCTCGCTGGATCGCGGCCAGCAGCCCGGGATCTCGGTCTCCCTCACCCTGCCCTATACGGGCCTGGAATGGCTCCGGTTCATGTCCGCGGGGAGCGAAGCGCTTCGGCGCCGGGGTCGAGTTCAGCATCATCTTCGAGGGCAAGGGGATATCGGCCAGAAGGGGGACGTCTGGGAGCGCCGGTTCGTCGTGGCGAGCATGGGCGAGACGCGCGCCGTCGGGGCGGTGGTCGCGGACAAGCGCACGTTCACCCTGGCCCCCGGCCGCTACCAGGTACGGATCACGGCCACGGATCTCAACTCGAAGGCCCGCTCGCTGGTCCAGCAGAAGCTCGATGTCCCGGACTACACCCGGCTCCCGGTCGGCTTTTCCGATCTCGAGCTGGGGGTCGTGGACAGCACCGGAGGCTTCCGGCCGATTCCCACCCGGCAGTTCGGCATGGAATCGGGCCGGATCGGCGCCCGCGCGTCGCTGTTCGATCGGCGGCCGGGGACTGGCCGCGCAGCTACTCGTTCGTCTACCGGATTCGGGGTGAGCTGGGCGACGTGATCGTCTCCGGGAACCAGGACGTGACGCTGGCCGCTTCCGGAGACTCGGTGGTGCTCCGGCCGGCCATGACCGACCTGTTCCTGGGGAGCTACTCGTTCGAGGTGGAGCTGGCGGAGGGCAAGTCGCACTGGCGGGTGGAGCGCACCTTCGAGGTGGAGGAGAGCGGCCCTCCGCGTGGACGCGAGTTCGTGCGGATGCTGGAGCCGCTGGCCTATGTGATCACTCCGCAGGAGGTCGACTGGCTACGCCGCTTCCGCCCGAGCAGCAGGCCCAGGGCTGGGAAGAGGTGTGGCGGCGCCGGGACCCGACCCCGGACACGCCCAAGAACGAGATGCAGCTCGAGTTCTTCCGCCGGGTCCGCTATGCGGAGCGGCATTTCCAGGGCTTCGGGCCCGGTTGGCGGTCCGACATGGGGCGGATCTACATCAAGTTCGGCCCCCGGAGCAGATCGAAACCCGGCCCCAGTCGCTGACCAGCCCCCAGCTCGAGATCTGGTACTACAACCAGCCCTACAAGCGCCTGGTGTTTGGGGACCGTGAGGATTCGGCCGCTTCACGCTTCTCAACCCCTCCGCCGAATGATCCGAAAGCCAGTCTTCGCGGTGGTCAAGCTGGCGTCGCTGGATGTACGGCGGCGGCCTGACCACGCCGCAGAGATGGGAAGCCAGCTCCTGATCGGGAGACGGTGCGGGTGCTGCGACGCGGTCCCGCCGACCGCTGGAACTGGGTCGAAAACCTGAGCGATCGCTATCGCGGCTGGGTGCGGACCTGGGGGCTCGAGCCGGTGTCGTCGGCGGCACGCAGGGCCTGGGGCAGCGTGCGACCGGGCGGCCGCTTCGAAACTGGCTCGAGGTGCATGAGGGCCCGGGGCGAGGGGCGCTGGTGAGCACGCTCCCCTGGGGTGCGAGGGTGATTCCCGGCCGCCGCCGGGGCCGCTTCCGCGCGGTGTTCCTGCCCGGCGGAGCGCAGGGCTGGGTCGAGTCCACGGGGCTCGGCGTGGGTCGGCGCGTCCCGCCTTCTCTCATCCGTCGGCTGGCGGGCCTGATGGGAACGCCCTATCTGTGGGGAGGAAGAACTCCGGCCGGCCTGGACTGCTCCGGTTTGGTCCAGCTGCTGCTCGCGGAGCAGGGAGTCCGTCTCCCGCGGGACGCTGCAGACCAGGAGCGTCGCTCCTCCCGGCTGGCACCCGACGAGAAGCCGCGCGTCGGCGATCTGGCCTTCTTCGGCACGCCCGGGGAACCTGCGGCACACGTGGGAATCCTGATCGGAGGGGGTCGCTTCGCCCATGCCAGAGGGCAGGTGACAGTCAATCACCTCAGCTCACATAATGCTTTATATGACAAAGCGTTAGGAGGTCAGTTCCGCGGGGTTCGAAGGCCCGGCAGGGGGCGCTCCCGAGCGATTTGACCGCCCCACCGGGGGGACCTATATTCCTGTTGACAGTCTATGAGAGGGTTCTACCCTCCCGTGGAGTTGTCAGGCAGGGTGGGGTGGTCGGGTAGGTGAGATTCTGGATTTGACTGTGGTGCTCCATCTCAAGGATGCGATGGAGCCTTTGTCATGCTGACCTGAACCGAATCGATATCGCAGCGAAAGGAGGTGGGGCTCCGAGAGAAACCGCGTTGTAGGCAGCAGGCCACGTCTTCGGCTTGATTCTGCATCGTGGCTTCGTCGCTCTCGTCTACTCACAGGAGGCTGCAACACATGATCCGTCGCCATGTGAAGTTCCTCGTCCTCGGCGCGGTATTGCTCGCGCTCCCGGTCGTGGCTTCGGCACAGATGTCGCGTGTCGAGGGCATGGCCCTTCAGGGCGATTACATTAAGGACTGGTCGGGCATCTTCACGTACACCTCACAGGTGGCCAATGTCGGCAACCTGGTGTACGGCGAGCTCGGCAACGTCAGCTCTCCGCCGTTCACCTTCGACCGCAGCGTGGGCGCCGTGGTCGGCAACCTCTGGGAAGGCCGTCTGGGCACGTGGGCGATTCACCTCCACGAGCAGCAGACCAACCTTGGCCAGGGCGATGCCGGCCCCAGCCAGCCGGCCCCTGGGACGTTCTGGCTCCGATCCCAACGTAAACACCGCGGAGTCGTTCGACCTCATGTGGGGCAAGAAGTTCGGCACCACGAGCTTCGGCCTCCGCCTGGACCGTTCCAACGGGGCGGCCGAGCAGACCGTGGGCGGCGTGGTCAGCAAGTTCGAGGGTGACCTCTCGCCAGCCGGATCTGAACCTGGCCCGTAACATGATGGGTCTTCGGCGGGTGCCGGATTCGAGATGAATCCGACCACCAACCTCGAGATCGGGCTCCAGTACCAGAACCGCACCTGGCTGCAGCGATGTCCCGGGCCTCAAGGCACGGAGGACGACGGCTCGTCCGCCGTACCTCGCTGGCGGCCCGTGCCATGTGGCAGTGGCAGCCCAACATCATGGTCGTGCCGGTGTTCAGAGTACTACAACTTCGATCTGGGCGAGAAGTTCACCCCGACCGGCGGCCCGACCACCAAGTTCGACAACAGCCGCAAGGGCTGGCAGATCGGCACCGCCGGGCAACTGGACGCTGGGCTCGAACGACCTGTTCGTGCTCGGTCTCGACCGTTCGCCCAGAACAAGCTCGATCAGCAGGAGGACCTGTTCGGCCTCGGCTCGGCGACACGCTGAAGTTCACCGAGACGATCACGCCTCAGCTGTTCGCGGCGCTCGAGACCCACGTGAACTCGTGGCTCACGCTGCGCGTTCGGCGCCAACAAGGGCGCGTTCGAGCAGCTCAAGATCGAGGCCCCCAACGGCGACAAGGCGCAGCTCACCGGCTCCACGTTCAACATGAGCCTGGGCGCCGGCCTGAAGTTCGGGAACCTGCAGCTGGACGCGATCCTCGACAACAACTTCCCGAACCACCTGCCGTACTTCATCAGCGGCGATGTGACGACCAACACCTTCACCAAGGTTACCGCGACGTATCCGTGGTAAGTATTTAGTAACCAGAGAGTTACCGGCGAGGGGGCCATCCGGCCTCCTCGCTGTTTTGTCCCGCAACTTGGGCGGAAACGGACGTGCCCGCCCGGAACCCATTGTCCGGTCGCAGCCAAGCGGATCCTGCCAGGAGCAGTTGGCGCGCCCTACCGGGCGGCGCGAACCGTTTGGGGGGTGGGCGTTGTCCCCGGCCCTTCCCACGGACGATGAAGTAATTCAGCGTTGACAGCAGCCTTGACCTGGACCCTAACGTCCGTTTCGGAGAGCATCCCCTCGTCGGTTCTGGCCAGGAAGGCGTCCCTGCTTGCAATGGGGACCGAACTCGAGGCAAGACGTGAGCTCTGACCGTCCGACGCCAAGTCCCCCTGTAAACAGACTGGTCGCGACAAATCCGATCTAGCTTTGGGGACCGCCGCACTCCATCGCTCCGGAAAGGAGAACCGCCCATGCTTCGCAGAGTATCCCGGCCATTGCCGCCGCGTTATCGTCTCTCTCACCCTGTTGAGCCCGGTCGCGCGCGCCGGAACCACCGGCAATGCTGACCGGACTGGTCAAGAACGACAAGCGGCCAGCCGGTCGTTGGCGCGAACATCCGCATCGAAGGCCTGCGCATCGGCGCGCGCTTCTCGGATGACGAGGGCCGCTACCTGATCATCGGGATCCCGGCCGGGGAATACTCGCTGCGGGTCAACA
>ERZ1370068.154-contig-10135_pt1 | contig 42817 bp, 50 predicted proteins | sample MGYA00561227_ERZ1370068 | MGnify/ENA primary metagenome ERZ1370068 (study PRJEB38410, sample SAMEA6850437) | metagenome | study: Metagenomic assessment of the ecological functions of the soil: analysis of the soil microbiota associated with the... | reverse complement strand
GTTGTACTTCGTTCAGTTACGTATTGCTATCACGGGCGGCAACATCTCAGAAGGCGGCGGAGCCGCTCGGCACGCCCTGACCCGGTCTACTGCGACTCCTCATGCCGCAGGCACAACCCGAACGAGGCGACCTGCAGCAGGAATCCTTCTGGCGTCGTCCTGACGCTCGGCCTGCCCGCCAGACCGCACGACCAGCGACGCGCCTGAGGCCGCTGAACACTCTTCCTGCTCTCGCGATAACGCGCGCAGCCGTGCCGCCCGTCGACACCCGCCCGCTGCAGGCGCCGCGCGTCGCTGCTTTGATCGCGCTTGCAGCTTTCTGCGAGCGCTGTACCTGCACCCGGCGTTTCGACGCGGGGCACGCACATGAATCGCGCGCGGGACTACGTCGTCGCGCGCGGCGACTACCCCGCGGCCATGAGTCCGAGCTCGAGCGGGATACGTCGCCGTCAGAGGACCCCGCGCAATGCGCCGTCGCGCGTGCTGCTCGCGCAGTGACCAGATGCTCGATCTTCAGCGACGCGGCGCCCTGTCCGCAGAGGAGAACGACGCGCCGAAGAGCTCGGCGTGCCGGAGGCAAAGCAGTGCGCATCCCGCGCGCCCGCGCTGCTATCGAGCGCCAGCGATGCGCGCGACGCCGCGTCTGCGCTGTCTCTGATGCAGAGGCGCGTCACGTGACCGCCAGGCAACGCCATCAGCAGGGCGAGATCCAGGCGCTGCGCGGCGACGCGCACCAGCTGCTCGCGCAACACGAGCGGCGTGTGCGGACTATGCCGCCGCGCTCGCCCTCGACCCGCAGTGTCAGACGGCGCTGCTCGAACTCGCGCACAGCTCGAGCTCGCGCAGAGTCGGACGATGCCGCCGAGCGGCGCCTCGACGAGGCGTCGAGGCGCATCCGGCTCGGCGGACGCGCGTCGCGCGCGCCGCTCTATGTCGAGCGCGAACAGCCAGCCGAAGCCCAGGCCAGTTCGAGCGCCCTCGCAAGGCGTTTCAGCGGACTCAGCCGCACGCGCATAGGAAGTCGCCGGACTCGCGAGGAAGCGCAACTCGGCGGCACGTCGACCCCGCCGCAGGCGACAGCGGGCGCCGGCCGACTGCATCGCGCCCAGGCACCCGCTCTGCGCAATTCCTGCGCGCCCGACTCGCCTTCGATGCCGGACTTCACGAAGCTGCAGGGACTATCGACGACGACCACAGCCAAGGCGCCGGACTACGCGCCCGCCAGGATGCTTCGGGGCATGAATGAATACTGACGAAAACAACAGCACGCACGCAGAGATGGCATCTCATGAGCGTGGTCAGCAGCAACCCGGCAACGTGAGGCGCGCAAGATGCTGGCCTGACGAGCTCAGGCTGCAGCAGCCGCAGGGGCGCAGGTAATCGATCGTGCTCCGTCCCTGCGCTCGATGCCGCCGACGCGCCGATGCTCGCGATGCTCGGACGCGGCATTGCATATTCGACCGACGACGATATCAGTACTGGGCGCAGTCTGCGCGCCAGTCGGCAACGCCATTGCAGCTCGACTCTTCGCGGGATATCTCGCCGGTCGCGTCGAGCAGGCCATCTCCACACTGCAAGCGGTGCCCGCGGGAGCTGACGCCGATCTGTTGCGCCGGGAGCTCCTGCTCGTGCTCGCGCTCGCGCGCAAGCCGCTGGAACTGGAACGGCGCGCGCACGCGCGCACGCGCCCAGCCGGCGTTTCCCGGATCAGCCGATGACCTACAACCTGAGCGGCAGCGTCGTGAGCTCGCGGCCGGCGATCCGGCAAAGCGGCGCGCGCAGCGTTCGAGCGTGCATCGCGACGCTGCAGCCCGACGCCGTGCTACCGCCGTGCTGAATCTCGCGCGCGTCGATCACCGCCGCAAGGTCAGGCCGATGCGGCCTGCGCGCGCCATCGCCGCCTTCCTGAGCGCCGCTCCGACGAGCTGCTCCGCGCCTGCTCGCGCTCGCCGAGCTCGAAGGCAAACCGGCGCGGGGCGATCATCCCGCGCGCGCGATTGAGATCTGCAGAGCACTTGCGCTGCGCGTGCACGCCGACGCCGGTGCAGCCGCGGCTCGCGCGCTGCGCGCGCGCTCGATGCGCGCGGGCGACTATCGAGGCGCGCTCGCGCCGGCGCAGGAAGCCGCGTGCAGCTCAAGGCGCGACAGCGCCCGATGGCACTGGCGGCGCTCTGGCTCGTCCAGCTCGCACTGGGGCGCAGCGAAGAAGCGTCTTGCGCGCATTCCGCAAGGCGTGCGGTGCGCAGACCCCGCGCTCCGCCGACGCGCAGTGTTCAACATCGCGCGTGCACTTGCTCGTGTCTCCGGTCGTCGCGATGCAGGCGCGTGAGGCGCTCGAACGCGCGCTCAGCCTCGATCCGGGTCACCTCGCCGCTGGCGCTGCGATGGCGAAGCTCGCGCTGGAGAGCGGCCGGCCGGAGGACGCGCTCGCCATCGCCGGACCGACTCGAGCGCGCGCATCCCGGACAGCGCCGTGCTCCGAATGTCCTGCGCGGCGATGTGCGCACCGCGCGGCGCAGCGTACGCCGAGGCGGCAAAGCGACTATGCTGCCGGCGCTCGCACGCGCCGCCGGATCGACAGCTCGTGGTGGCGCAGCTGTACGAAGCACGTCGCTCGGCCGGCGCGTCCGGATGCGCGCGCCGCATCGACGGACTGGCTCGCCAGCGCATCCGGACGACGTCGCCGTGCGCCTCGTGCTCGGGCAGGCGAATCAGGACGCGGGCGACCTGGACGCCGCGGTCGGCCGAATACGAACGCGTCCTCGGTCGCGGCCAGCGGCAGTGGCGGTCGCGCTCAACAACCTCGGCCTGGCTCTATTCCCAGCGCGGCGATGGCACGCGCGCTCGGCGATGGCCGAGCGCGCGCACGCGGCGGCACCGGACTCCGGCGAAGTCACCGACACGCTCGGCTGGCTGCTCGTGCAGCAGCAGGACCTCGATCGCGCGATTGCCGCTGCTGCGCCAGCGGCCGTGTCTCAATCGCCCTGACGTGGCGGAGATCCGCTACCACCTCGCCGTCGCGCCTCGCGCCGGCGGCGGAGCGACCAACGAAAGCGCGCGCAACCTCCTGCACGGCTCTGCTCGGAGTCGCAGGCGCAGTTCGACAGCAAGGCACAGGCACGCGAACTGCTGGATGCGGTTGTAGAGGTCGGGCAGGCGCGCGATGCGCCATGACGAACGACCAGGTCTGATTCGAGCGCAAGCTCCTTAGTTGTGGCAGGCGATGCTGTGCTATAGTTCCGCGCGTTTGCCGCCAGGAGAGGGCGCCTCGTGAATGGTTTGAAATGGCTGTTGGTGGCGATCGCAGCCACGGCATTCGCAGGCTGTGCGTCTGGCACGCGCTCACGGCAGATGCCGCGGCGCCGCCCGACACTTCCGGCAGCTACATCATCGGTCCCGGTGATTCGCCAGATGTGTTCGTCTGGCGCAATCCCGAGTGTCGGTCACCGTGCCGGTCCGACCGGACGGCAAGATCTCGACGCCCCTGTCGAGGACATGGTCGCCGCCGGCAAGTCCCCCACGCAGCTCGCCCGCGACATCGAAGGAGTGCTCGGCGAGTACGTGCGAGGATCCGAACGTCACCGTGATCGTCGGCAGAATTCGTCGGAACGTTCACCGAGCAGATCCGCGTCGTGGGCCAGGCGACGCAGCCACGCTCGCTGGCGTATCGCGATCGCGGTGACCGTGCTCGATGCCATGATCGAGGTCGGAGGGCTGACGCCACAGCGCGGCCGGCAACTCGTGCCAAGCTCGTGGCGCTGGGAGAACGGCAAGCAGGTGGACATTCCAGTGCGCCTGCACGATCTCCTGAACAAGGGCAAGATCGAGGCGAACATGTCGCTGCAACCGGGTGACGTTCTGATCATTCAGAGTCCGTCTTCTAGCAGGGTGGTCGCCATAGCGCGTCCGGCGCCGCGGACGATTTGACATTGAGCGCCGAGGTTCGGCAAAGTGTGACGAGCGTCACGGCTGCCGACCCTCCACCCGGGCACGCGCTTATCACGCTGGGTAGGCATAAACTGGGATTCCTTAAGAGCCCGCCATGTATGAGGTTTGGGGCCCAAGTCGTCCGAGCATCTGAGGCGGAATGTGGCGCTTTCGGTGGAGAGCGCTCGCCGTCGCCTGGTTCCTCGCCGTTGTCGGATGGGCGTGGATCGCATGCGCGCCGAACATCTACAGCGCGAGCGCCCGCGTGCACGTCGACACAGAATCGGCGTTGCGTCCGCTGCCTGCGCGGTCTCGCGGTCGAGACGAACATCCAGGACCAGCTCGCTTCATCACGGCGCGCCCTGTTGGGCCGTCCGCAGCTCGAGAAGGTCGCGCGGGAGACGGATCTCGATCTGCGCGCGCACACGCCCCGGGAGATGGAGACGATCGTCGAGGACCTCCAGCGAAGATCCTGATCTCGGGCGCGGGCAGCGGCAGCATCTACACGATTTCGTACGAAGATGCGACGCGCTGGCGCAGCGGTCGTGCAGACGCTGCTCGATCACGCTTCGTGGAGACCTCGCTCGGCGACAAGCGCAGTGATTCGACGTCAGCGCAGCGCTTTCTCGAGGGATCAGATCAAGGACTACGAGCAGCGCTTGAACGAGGCGGAGGATCGCCTGGCCGAGTTCAGAAGAAGCACGTAGGCATGATGCCCGACGACGGCGGCGACTATTACGGCGCCTCCAGAAGAGAACGAGACGCTCGAGACCCTGCGCGCCGACCTGCGGCTGGCGGCACAGGATCGACGCGATCAGCTGCAGGGACAGATCGACAGCGAGTAGGCCGTCGTTCGGTATCTGTTCAGGCGCCTTCGAACGGCGCCACCATGACGCTCGACACGAAGATCACCGAATACGAGCGGCAGCTTGCGGATCTGCGCCTGCGCTTCACCGACAAGCATCCCGACATCTGACGCTCGAGGCGACGATCGCGCGCCTCAAGAAGGAGCGCGCACAGGAGATGGCTTCGCTCCAGGGTGCGCGCAGGGGCCAGCCCCGGTCTCGAGCTGAACCTCGTCTATCAGAAGCTGCGCATGGCGCCGACGGAATCGGATCTCGGGGTGACGACACTCGAAGGGCAAGGTGGCGATCAGCAGCAGCGCGTGAACTCGCCGGGTGAAGCGTGCGGTCGACACCGTTCCCGAGGTCGAGGCCGAGCTGAAACGCCTCAACCGCGACTACGACGTCACCAAAGCAGCACGATGAGCTGCTCGAGCCGGCTGGAGTCGGCGCGTCTGTCCGAGCAGGCGGAGCAGTCCGACGACGACATCAAGTTCAGGTCATCGATCCCCCCGGTCGCGGCGCTCCTGCCCGCGGCGCCGAACCGTCCCACGTTTCCTGCAGGCATCGCGTGCCTGGTCGCAGCCCTGGCTGCCGGCGGCGGCCTCTGCGCGTTCCTGCTGGGAATCAGCTCGCGCCCAGTGTTCGCATCGCGCCGCCGCCTGGCTGCCGAGCTTCGCGCGCGTCCACCGGTCCTCGGCTGCGGTCGGTCCTCGATGCAGACCAGGCCGGGCAGCGTCCCACTACGCGCGTCAGCGGCCGTCGCGTTCGGCGGCGGTCCCGCTGACGCTCTGCCGTGCAGCCTTCGCGCTGACCGCGTGCTCCTGCGGAGCGGGCGTGCGGCCTGACACAGGCGCTGCTCGTCCGGGGCAACTGCTGTGAGCATCGTCAGAAAGCGATGAGAAGCTCGGGCGCATGGGCGATCCCCGCCGGGCGCACCGAGCACGCGTCGGTCGTGACGCCGCGCCGCCCGCGACCGCGCGCCGGCGAGCTCGCGCGCGCGGCGGCTGCTGCCGTCTGCTGCACGGCACCGCGGCGAGCGCCTGCGCCATACTCACGCCGACAATCGCATCGATCCGGTGCGGCTGCGCGCCTCGGTCTCATGCCGCCGGAAGAGGCGCGGTACGGATGGCGGACAGTACCGGCGAATCAAGCGCCCGCTGCTCGCGGGCGCGGTCGCAAAACGCCGGCCAGTGCGCCCCGGGCAACCTGCTGATGGTCGGCATCGCGCGGCGAGGGCAAGACCTTCACGAGTCTGAATCCTCGCGCTCAGCATCGTGCAGGAACTCGACACGGTGCTGCTGGTCGACGCGGACGTCGCGAAAGCCGCATCAGTCGCGTGGAGCTCGACGACAAGCCCGGGCTCATCGATGTGCTCGTGGACGATTCGCTCGACCTCAGGACGTGCTCGTCAACACGGACATCGAGGCTTGAAAGATCCTGCCGGCGGGGCGGTGCATCGCCAGTCCGCCAGGCTGCTGCGAGCGAGCGCATGGCGATGCTGATCGCCGTATGTCCACAGGCGCTATGCTGATCGTCTCGTGGTTTCCGACACGCCGCCGCTCCGCACTCCGCTGACCACCGAGCTGGAAGTCTATCGACCCTGATCAGGACAGGTTCTGCTCGTCGTGCGAGGCCAGGATCACTCACAACAGGCAGGTGCTGCAGTCACTCGGGACGCTCAGGCCCTTGCCGCCGGCACGTCAACATCGTGTTGGTCAGGTGCGGGGGTGATGGGAAGTGGCAAATCTGCCGTTTACACAACGCGAATACAAATTCAGTGTGAGGCGCGCGATCCATCGCGGCGCTCCTCGCGCTCGCCGCGTCAGCATCACCATCCGCGGGAGACCGGCCCAGGGGCGCCTGCGGCTAGCCGCGCCGAACAAGAAGCCGATCCAGCAGTGGCAGTTCGAGCGAAAATCTCATCGCGACGATCTATACGAATAACGTCGATCTGCTAAGCGCCTCAAGATTCTGGAAGAGGACGAAGGTCGCGTAATAGTCGCTCGGGTGATCACGATCAAAGCGCAGCTCGGGCAGCTCGACCTCGACGTGAACTACCGCTTCGAGCAGATCGGCTATCAACGGAAGCCGATCGCGACGAGTCCTTTCTAAGCAGGCCCAGGCGCACGTCGTCGCTGGGCTGGTTCGATCGCGCTTCTTCGTCGAAGTGAACGGCTCAAACCGGTGACAGGTCATCGGTCACCGGACATTCCCCGCCGGGCAACATCGCTCCACGGCCAATCGCATCCTGCCCCGTGTGAACGGTGGTCACGCCGTACTGGCGCCAGCCTTTAGGCGGGCTCAACGACCTCAAATTAACTATGACCGCGCGATGTGGTCAGTTCATGGCGCTCCCGCCGCCGAGACGCCACGACCAGAGACGTCCAGGACGTCGATCGCCCGGCAGGGGTTTCTGTCACGCTGACCAGTCCGGCACACCGTCTCAGGGCACGACCTGGGGCTTCAACTATCACTACGATCGCCAGGACTTCCCGGACTTCTCCGAGGTCGAATTCGAGGAGGCATCGGTCGATCTCGGCTACAAGCTCAGCGGCAGCGTGCGCGATCTTCGGCACCGGCGGCGCCGAGAGCGACTGGCGCGAGCACCGCTCACCGCGCCAGCTGGACGACTCATTCTGGGAGCTCGGCTTCGCCTATGTCACGCCAGGCCGCGGACGATTTCAGCGTCACGATCAGCCAGCGCACTTTCGGCGATACGCTGGGTCTCAACTGGGTGCACACCTTCCGGGGATTCAGAGCGGTCGTGCACTTACTTCGAGGATCCGAGCACGAACGCGGGCGCGCGATTCCAGACCGATGACACGCTGCAGATCCCCGGGCAACGTGCTCGATCGACCGAACGACGTCTCCGTGTTCCTGCGCGGGCGTCTCGAGGGGCGGCATCGCTGGGACCGCGGCCGTTCGCCTGTGTGGACCGGTCGGGCTGTACGCGGAAGAGCGCAGCTGATCAGGTCCGATCCGGACGCCATCGAGGACTTTGGCACCGAGCGCGTCAAAGGCGCGAGACGGACCAGCTGGACCTGGAAGGCGGGCGTGCGCACGAGACCTCGTGCTTCGGCCTCGGCTGGGAGCGCAGCGAGCTGACCGACGGCGCGACTTCGACATCGTCAGCGGCAGCACCGAGGCGCATTACGCCCTCGGCAGCACTCCGGGTTGCGGCTCAAGATCGAGTACGCGACGCGCGGCGGCGACCCGCAGGTCAGCGTCGCCCCGGGCGACGTGGCGAACTTCGACGAGACTCGCGTGTCGCTCTTCATAGAGCGCAACTTCTTCTAGTCACGCCCATGTACCGCAGCTTCTACGGTTTTACCGGCAAGCCCTTCCAGCTGACGCCCGACCTGCGCTTCCTCTATCCGAGCAGCGGGCACAAGCGCGCGATGGCGTATCTGCGCTACGGCCTCGAGCAGGCGGAAGGCTTCGTCGTCATCACGGGCGACATCGGCACCGGCAAGACGCTGCTGATCCAGACGCTGCTCGAGGAGCTCTCCGACCAGAGCATCGCGACGGCGCGTGTCGCGGCCGCGAATCTCGAGGCCGGAGCGCGTCCCCGCCGCCGTCGCCGCCGCGCTCGGCCAGCCCTTCGAGGCAAGAGCAAGGAGCTGATCACTGCGCAACCTCGAGAGGCGCTGCTGCACGCGCCGACTATCTCAAGGGCGTGCTGCTCATGCGTCGACGAGGCCCAGACGCTGAGCCGGGCCATCGCTCGAGGAGCTGCGCATCCTCTCGAACCTGAGGCGAACGGCCAGCGCGCTGCTGCAGATCTTCCTCGTCGGGCAGACCGGAGCTGCAGGACCACGCTGCGCGGATCGCGCATGCGCCAGCTGCGCCAGCGCGTCGTCGTCGTCCCATCATCTGGAGCCGCTCACACTCCGAGGAGACGAAAGCGCTACGTCGGATTCCGCCTCCTCGCCGTCGGCTGGAAGACCACACCGTCGTTCACTCACGAGGTGTACGAGCGCGTTCATGCGCAGACGCGGGGGCGTCCCGCGCAAGATCAATCTGCTGATGGATCGCCTGCTCGTGTACGGATTCCTCGAGGAGATCCGTGCCTTCGAGGCGAAACCACGTCGACGCCGATGCTGAAGGAGATGGGCGCCGAGCTCTCCGGCGACATCGAGAACGCCACGCCGGTCGCCGAGCCAGTCGCGCCGGGACCTGCCGCCGAAGCGCCTGCGAGCGTCCCCGATCGGCGCCGAAGACGCGCCGCCGCACCGACGCGCCGACGGATGCGGAGAGAGTCGCAGCTCACGCCGCTGCGAGGCGCGGCTGCGCGCGCTCGAGGCGAAGCTGGAGAAGCTCGCCGACACCAATCCCACCCGTCGCCGGCGCTGAGCGATCGCTCCGCGGCATGAGCGCGAACGCCTGGATAGAAGAGGGCGCCCGCTTCGCGAGCGACTCGCCGGTCAACGCGATGACCGTCGACGTCGAGGACTACTTCCGGTGTCCGCTTTCGAGAAGACATCGCCGCGAGCGACTGGGCGCGCATGCCCGTGCGCGTCAGAAGCGAACACCGCGCGTGCTCGATTTGTTTGGCCGGCACGGCGTGCACGCGACCTTCTTCACGCTGGGGTGGGTCGCCGAGCGATTCCCGGCGCTGAGTCGAGGCGCATCGTGGCTGCGGGTCACGAAGTCGCGAGTCACGGCTTCGATCACACGCGGGTCATTCACCAGGAGCCGGCGCAGTTCCGCGCGGATGTCGTCCGCACCAAGAAGCTGCCTCGAGGACGTGACGGGCGGCGCCGTGAATGGCTATCGCGCGGCGAGCTACTCCATCGGCGTCGTCAACCTGTGGGCGCTCGACGTGCCGCAGAAGCCGGGTATCGCTACAGCTCGAGCATCTATCCCATCCGACACGATCTCTACGGCATGCCCGATGCGCCGCGCTTCGCATTTCCGCGTGCGCGCCGGCGGTTTGCTCGGAGCTGCCGATCACGAGCGTGAGTGCGCTCGGTCGGCGCTGGCCGCTGCGGCGGCGGCGGATTCTTCCGCCTCTTTCCTATGCCGCTGTCGCGTTGGGCCTGCTGCGCGCCGTCAACCGGAGCGATCGCCAGCCCCGGCATCTTCTATTTTCATCCCTGGGAAGTGGACCCCGACAGCCGCGCATCGAGGGCATCGGACTCAAGACGCGCCTGCGTCACTATCTCAATCTCGACGCGCATGGAGGCGCGTCTGGAGCGACTGCTGCGCGATTTCTCACTGGGATCGCATGGATCGCGTGTTCGGCGGTCGAGCGAATGAGCGCTGCGTACAGGTCAAGCTGCCTCGCAAGCGACGACGGGCGCACGGTGGGACGCTTTCGTGACTAACGCGAGCGGGCGCGACGCTTCTTTCATCGCGCCGGCTGGCGCGGAGTCATCGAGCGCGCGCTTTCGGCCATCGCACGCACTATCTCTACGCCGGAGGACGGCGGACGCATCGCTGGCGTCCTGCCGCTCGTCGAGCTGCGCAGCCTGCTGTTCGGACACGGCTCCCTCATCTCCACGCCATTCTGCGTGTACTGGCGGCGTCGCGGCCGAGAGCGCGACGGCGCGCGCGGCGCTCACGGAAGCGCGCCTGCGGCTCGCCCGCGAGCTCGGCGTCGAGCTACCTCGGAGCTGCGCCACCTCGCGTCCGCAGAATCCCGACAGTGGCCCGCCAAGTCGCTGCTACGTCACCTTCCGCAAGCCGCATCGACAGGCGACGACGAGCGCAACTCTGCGGCCGATTCCGCGCAAGCAGCGTGCGATGGTGCCGCAAGGGCATCGAGGCCGGTCTCGTCGCCGGGCTCGACGGCGGCGTCGACGCGCTCTACGACATGCTACGCCGAGAGCGTCCGCAACCTCGGCACGCCCGTGTTCGCGCAGACGCTATCTGCAGAGTGCTCGCCGAAGTGTTCGGCGCGGGCTGCGAGGTGCTGGTCGTGCGGCACGACGGCGCGCCCGTCGCGGCGGTCATGAGCTTCTACTTCCGCGACGAAGTGCCTGCCGTACTATGGCGGCGGATCGCGACAGCGCGCGCGACCTCAAGGCCAACGACTTCATGTACTGGGAAGTCATGACAGCGGGCGGCTGCGCGCGCGGTGCGCGGCTGTTCGACTATCGGCCGCAGCAAAGCTCGACACGGGATCGTATCAGCATTCAAGAAGCACTGGGGCTTCGAGCCGCAGCCGCTGCTACTACGAGTACCACCTCGTGCAAGCGCGCCAGCCGATGCCCGACCTGAGTCCCGACGAATCCGAAGTATCGACATGTTCATCGAGAGGGCTGGAAGCGACATGCCGGTGTCGCTGCGCGCGTCTCGGCCCGTGGCTCGCGCCTGTCACCTGGGCTGATGAGCCCGTGGCGGCTACCGCGCTCGGCCACGCCCGTCCGACGGCGCGACTGATGCAGTGCATGCGCGACATGATCCGCCGCATCTCACGGCGCATGACCCGCAGGCGTGCTACGCTCGATGGCTCACTCGTTCGCGCAAGTTCCGCATCCGACTTACGACCATGTGCGGTATCCACGGCCTGCTCAGCCTTCACTGTCCGCGCACTCCCGACGCGAGCTTGCATGCGCGGATGGGCGGCGTCGACCGCCCATCGCGGCCCTGACGACGATCACGGCTACTACCTGACGGCGAGGTGCTGCTCGGCATGCGCCGCCTGTCGATCATCGATCTCGCCGGCGGCCATCAGCCGATCTGCCAACGAGGACGAGCGCTCTGGGTCGTCTGCAACGGCGAGATCTACAACTTTCGCGAGCTCGCGATCGGAGCTCGAGCGCGCGCGGGCATCGCTTCCGCGACCGGCAGCGACAGCGAGGTCATCGTGCACGCCTACGAGGAGTACGGCGATGACTTCGTCGCGCAGCTCGACGGCATGTACGGCTTCGCGCTCTGGGATCGGGAAGCGCCGGCGCCTCCTGATCGGGCGCGATCGTCTCGGCATCAAGCCGCTCTACTACCTCAACGACGGCGCAGCTCGCGTTCGCAGCCTCGGAAGCGAAGGCGCTGCTCGACCTCCGGCGTGAGCGCCGAGCTCGGACCGCGACGGCCTGCGTGAATACCTCGCGCTCGGTTACGTGCTCGGCGCCGGCTCTCGCTGCTCGCCGGTATCGCGCAAGCTGCCGCCAGCAACGCTGATGAGCGTCGAGCAGGGTCGCGTCGAGCTGCAGCCGTTACCTGAGACGCTGCCGGCTGCGTGGCGAGGCGACACGCAGCGACGACGAGTGGATCGAGGCCGCGGGCGCGCGCATGGAGCAGGCCGTGCTCGAGCAGATGGTGAGCGACGTGCCGCTCGGCGCGTTTCCTGAGCGGCGGCATCGATTCGAGCGCCGTCGTCGCGTTCATGGCGCGTCACTCCGACCGTCCCGGTCGAAGACCTATTCGATCGGCTTCGGCGGCGAGCGGTGGGCGCGTACTACAACGAGCTGCCCTACGCGCGTCGCGTCGCCCAGCTCTTCCGCACCGATCATCACGAGATCGAAGTGACGCCGGACGCGTGCCGCGCTGCTGCCGCGTCTGCTCTGGCACCTGACGAGCCGGTCGCCGACTCCGCGTTCGTCACGACCTCATCTCGTCTCCGGAGTTCGCGCGGCGCGAGGTCACGGTGATTCTCGTGCGGCGTCGGCGGCGACTGAGCTGTTCGGCGGCTATCGTCGCTATCTCGGCCCGTCCTACGACCGCTACTACGCGCGCCTGCCGCAGTGGCTGCGTCGTGGCGTGCTCGCCCATCGCGCGCACGCCTGCCGAGCGATCGCCACAGCCCGCTCATGAACCTGTCGCGCTACGCGCGCAGCTACATCCTCGCCGACGAGCTCGACTTCGAGGATCGATATCGCAGCTACGTGCAGGTCTTCGACGACGCGGCCGCGCGCACGCTGTTGCGCGCTGACACGGCAGGGCGACGCCGATGCGCTCACGCGCGCGCCTTCGCGGCGACGTCCGGCGACGATCCGCTCTATCGGATGTTCGCCGCCGACCTCGGCACGCAGCTTGCCGGACGACCTCGCTGCTGCTCACCGGACAAGATGACCGATGGCCACCTCGCTCGAGTGCCGTGGCGCCGCTCGCTCGACACGCAGCTCGTCGAGGCTCGCCGCGCGCATGCCGTCGCGCCTCAAGGTGCGCGGCCGCGAGCTCAAGACGTCATGAAGCGCGCGCTCGTGGACGTCCTGCCCGAGCGAGATCCTGCATCGGAAGAAACGCGGTTTCGGCGCGCCCATGGGCGCGTGGCTCAAGCGCGAGCTGAAGCCCCTGCTGAGCAGCGTGCTGTCGCGGGAGGCCGTCGAACGGCGCGGCCTGTTCGACTGGGCCTCCATCGCCAGGACCAATCGTCGCTGCACGAGTCGAATCGCGCCGATCACACCGGATCACCTGCTCGCGCTGCTCAACCTGGAGCTGTGGTCCCGGATGTACCTGGACGGCGAGCGGCCCGCCGATCTCGCCGAGGCGCTCCGCGAGACGACGGTCGCGGCGCCCGTGCGCGCGGCGGCGGCGGGCGGCGCATGAAGATCCTCTACGCCTGCCACCGCTTTCCCTATCCTCCGAAGCGTGGCGGCAAGATCCGGCCCTTCAACATGATCCGGCACCTGCACGAGCAGGGCACGAGGTGAGCGTCGCGTCGCTCGTGCGTTCCAGCGCGGAGGCGCGCGAAGGCGCGGGGCTCGCGCCGCACTGCACGCGATTTCTCATGGAGCCGATCAGCAGTGGCGCGGCGATCGCGGCGCATGCTCGTGCGCTTGCCGAGCGGCGTGCCTTCGAGCATGGGCTACTTCTACAGCCCGCGCCTCGGCGGAACGCATCCGCGCGCTCGCGCGCACACAGTCCTTCGATCTCGCGTTCGTGCACTGCTCGTCGGCCGCGCAATACGTGCGCGCGCTGCACGCGGCGTGCCGAAGATCCTCGACTTCGGCGACATGGACTCGCAGAAGTGGCTCGATCTATGCCCAGACGCGGCGCTTCCCGCTCTCGCTCGGCTACTGGCTCGAGGGCACCAAGCTCGAGCGCGCCGAGAGCGGCGCTCGCGCGCGAGTTCGACCTGTGCACGTGCACCGACGCGCGCCGAGCTGCGAGACGCTGACGGGCTATGGGACCGGCGTCGCGACGGGCTGGTTTCCGAACGGCGTCGACAGCGAATATTTCCAGCCGGCGGCGACGCCCTACGAGCCCGACACGATCTGTTTCGTCGGGCGCATGGACTACTACCCGAACCAGGAGGCCATGCTGCGCTTCTGCCGCGAGACGCTGCCGCTGCTGCGCGTGCATCGGCCGGCGGCTCAGGCTCGAGCATCGTCGGGCGCCGACCCGAGCGCCGCCGATCCGCAGGCTCGGCGAGCTGCCCGGCGTGCACGTGACCGGCTCCGTGCCGGACGTGCGCCCCTACGCGCAGCGCGCCGCGCTCAGCATCGCGCCGCTCGCGATCGCGCGCGGGACGCAGAACAAGATCCTCGAGTCGCTCGCGCTCGGCGTGCCCGTCGTCACCAGCCGTTGCGCCGCGGGCGGCGTCGACGCCGTGCCGGGCGAGCACCTGCTGGTGGCCGACACGCCCGAGGAGATGCGCGACGCCATCCTTTCGCTGCTGGAGAATCCGGCGCTGCGTGAGCGCTTCGCGCGCGCCGGGCGCGAGCGCGTGCTGTCCCACCACAGCTGGGCGCACAGCATGCGCACGCTCGACGGGCTCATCCAGCAGTGTCTCGCCGGCGCGGCGCCGCGCGGGCATCGAAGCGCGGCGCTCGCGACGGGCAGCGCGCGTGAGCGCCATGTCCGCGCTGAGTGGACGCAGGCGGCGCCGCGGCGGGCGTGCTGTTCGTGGCGGCGCTGCTCCTCTATCACGACACGCTCGTCGCCTCGATGGTGTCGGTATGGTGGCGTTCCGACACCTTCGCGCACGGCGCGTATCATGTCGTTCCGGTCTGCGCGTGGCTCGCGTGGCGCAAGCGCGCCGAGCTCGCCGCGCTCGAGCCGCGCGCGAGCGCTGGCCGGCCTGGCGGCGCTCGGCGCTGCTCGTCTGCGGCATGGCTGTTCGCGCGACTCGCGGACGTGCTCGTCGCCGAGCAGATCGCCCTCGTCGCGATGATTCCCGCGCTGGTCTGGGCGTTGCTCGGGCGCGCGCGCTCGCCGTGCTCGCCTTTCCGCTCGCCTTCCTCACCTTCGCCGTGCCCGTTCGGCGAGGGCCTGATTCCTGCGCTCATGGAGTTCACGGCCAGCTTCACCGTGCGCGTGCGCTCGAGCTCACCGGGATCCCCGTGTACCGCGAGGGCCTGCACTTCAGCATTCCGAGCGGCGAGTTCGAGGTCGCGACCGCATGCAGCGGCATCCGCTACCTCATCGCTTCGCTCGCGCTCGGCACGCTCTACGCGCACCTGACCTATCACACCTTCTGGCGCCGCGCGCTCTCTTCGTCGCACTGTCGCTCGTCGTGCCGCTGCTCGCGAACGGCACTGCGCGCACTATCTCATCGTCATGATCGCGTACTGGAGCAGCATGCGGCTCGCGGTCGGCGTGGATCACCTGATCTACGGGTGGCTGTTCTTCGGCCTCGTCATGTTCGCGCTGTTCTGGCTCGGCCTGACCTTTCGTGCAGCGCACGCCGGCGCCGGCGCCCGACCAGGCGCTGTGCCGCCTGCGGCAACGGGCCGCACGCAGCTCCTGATCCCCGCGCTCCTCGCCGCGGCCATGCTGGCCGCCGCGCGCTCGCGGCGCGCGTCAGCTCACGCGCTTGCCCGCGGGCAATCGCGAAGCGCCGCCGCTCCCCGCCGCCGCTTCGGGCTGGCGCGGACCGCTCGAGGCGACGCTGCCCTGGCGCCCGAGTTATCACGGCGCGGCCTACGAGCGCATCGTACGCTATGAAAGCAGCGACGGCGCCGTGCAGCTCGCAATCGTCGGCTACGCGGCGCAGGCACAGGGCGCGGAGCTCGTGAACTCCGAGAATCTGCCGTACGACGCCGGCTGGCATCTGCTCTACGAGGGACGCGCTCAGGCCCCTGACGCCGGCGGCGGAACGCACAGCGTGCAGGCGACGCGGCTCGAGAGGCGCGTCGGGACACCTGCTCGTATGGCACTGGTACGCGGTCGGCGCGCACGCGACGGCGAGCGACGCCGCGCTCGCCAAGCTCTACCAGGTGTGGGGCGCCCTGCGCGGCGCGACGGGCAGCGCAAAGCTGATCGCCGTCGCGACACCCGCGGAGCCCGACGCGGACCACGCCGCGGCGCGCCTACGGCCACCTGGGTGCAGGCCCATGCGACGGCGCTCGCCGCGTGCCGGCAGGGGTGCGGCGAATGGAGCACGCCGCCGCTCATCGCGCACGTCATCTTCAGGCTCGACATCGGCGGGCTCGAGAACGGGCTCGTGAATCTGCTGAATCACATGCCACGCCGAGCGCTACCGGCACGCCATCGTGTGTCTGACCGAATACACCGATTTCCACAAGCGGCTGCGCCGCGACGACGCGTCGCTGCATGCCCTGCACAAGCGCGCCGGCAAGGATGCAGGCCTGTACGCTGCGCCTGTGGCAGTGCCTGCGCGCGCTCGCACCCGATATCGTGCACACGCGCAACCTCACGACGCTGGAGGCGCAGCTCCCCGCGGCGTGCGCGGGCGTGCGCCATCGCGTGCACGGCGAGCACGGCTGGGACCTCGACGACCTGCACGGCACGCGCCGCCGCTACCGGCTCCTGCGCCGTGCGCTGCAGCCCGTTCGTGTCGCAGTACATCACGGTCTCGCGCGACCTGTGCGCCTGGCTCGAGCGCGAGCTGGACGTGCCCGCGGCGACGCGTCACCCAGATCTACAACGGCGTCGACACCGACGATCTTCCGTCCGCCGAATGGTGCGCGCGAGCGCTGCCCGCACCGCCCGGCTTCGCCGGCCCGGACGCCGATCGTGCTCGGCTCGGTCGGACGCATGACCGGCATCAAGGATCCGCTCAGCTTCGCACGCGCGTTCGTCGAGCTGCTCGCGAGCGAGCCCGACGCGGCGCGCGCGCCTGCGCCTCGTGCTCGTCGGCGACGGGCCGGAGCTCGCGAGCGGCGCTCGCCTGCTTGCCGAGGCGAGGCGCCGCCGATCTCGCATGGCTCCCGGGCGCACGCGGCGACGTCGCCGCGCTCATGCGCGCCATGGACGTGATTCGTGCTGAGCTCGCTCAACGAGGGCATCTCGAACACCGTCCTCGAAGCAATGGCGAGCGGACTGCCGGTCGTCGCCACGCAGGTCGGCGGCAACGCCGAGCTCGATGCGCGAAGGCGAGACCGGCGTGCTCGTGCCGCCCGGCGATCCGGTCGCGCTGCCGCGCGCTGCGGCGTTATGACGCGCGATCCGCGCCTTGCGGCGCGCACACGCACAGGCGCGCGCGTGAGCGCGCCACCGCGTCCTTCAGCATGGAGCGCGATGGTCGCGCGCCTATCTCGGTGTCTATGACCATCAGCTCCGGCGCCCGGCCTGGCGCGAGCGGCCTGAGGAGCAAAGACTCTGAGTGTGTGGCATCACGGGGATGTTCGATACGGCGGGCCGGCGCGAGATCGATCGCGCGCGTTGCTCGAGCGCATGACGACGAGCATCGCGCATCGCGGTCCGGACGGGCACGGCTATCATGTGGAGCCGGGCGTCGGGCTCGGTCACCGGCGGCTGTCGATCATCGACCTCGCGGGCGGCAAGGCAGCCGCTCTACAACGAGGACGGCAGCGTCGCGATCACGTTCAACGGCGAGATCTACAACTTCCTCGGCCTGCGCGACGAGCTGGAGCGCGCCGGGCACCGCTTCCAGACGCGCTCGGACACCGAAGTGCATCGTGCACGCGTGGGAGGAGTGGGGCGAGCGCTGCGTCGAGCGGCTCGGCGGCATGTTCGCGTTCGCCATCTGGGATCGCAATCGCGAGACGCTGTTCCTCGCCCGCGACCGCCTCGGCAAGAAGCCGCTTGTACTACTCCGTGCTCGACGACGGCCTGCTCGTCTTCGCCTCCGAGCTCAAGGCTCTGCTCCTGCATTCCGGACTTGCCGCGCGAGCTCGAGCCGCGCGCCGTGGAGGAGTACTTCGCGTTCGGCTACGTGCCCGATCCGCGCACGATCCTGCGCCACGCGTTCAAGCTCGGGCCCGGCACAGACCATGCTCGTGCGTCGCGGGCAGCAGTGCGCCGCAGATACGCGACTACTGGGACGTGCTCCTTCAGGCCCGTTGCCGTGAACAGCGTCGCCGACACCGGGCGCGAGCTCGTCGAGCGACTGCGCGCAAGCGTGCGCGAACGCCTCATCTCCGAAGTGCCGCTCGGCGCCTTCCTCTCGGGCGGCGTGGATTCGAGCTCCATCGTCGCGCTGATGGCGGGGCTCTCGAGCGAACCGGTGAACACCTGCTCGATCTCTTTCGGCGAGCGTGACTACGACGAGTCGGAATATGCCGCGCTCGTCGCGCAACGCTACCGCACCAGTCATCGCGTCGAACAGGTCGACCCGAGGACTTCGACCTCATCGACAAGCTGGTCTCGATCTACGACGAGCCCTACGCCGACAGCTCGGCCATGCCGACCTATCGCGTCTGCGAGCTGGCGCGGCGGCAGGTGACGGTCGCATTGTCCGGGCGACGGCGGCGACGAGAACTTCGCGGGCTATCGGCGCTATCGCTGGCATCGTCACGAGGAGCGCGTGCGCGCCATGCTGCCGCATTCGGTGCGCGCAGCGGTGTTCGGACTCGCCGGGAGCTCTACCCGAAGCTCGACTGGGCGCCGCGCGTGCTGCGCGCCAAGTCGACTGCTGCAGGCGCTCGGCCGCGACAGCCTGGAGGCCTATCTGCACAGCGTGTCGCTGCTGCCGAGCGACGCGCGCGCGCGCCTGTTCAGCCCGGAGTTCAGGCGGCGGCTTCAGGGCTATGGCGCGATCGAAGTGTTTCGCCGTCACGCGGAGCACGCGCCGACCGAGCATCCGCTGTCGCTCGTGCAATACCTCGACTTCAAGACCTATCTGCCGGGCGACATTCTCACCAAGGTCGATCGCGCCAGCATGGCGCACAGCCTGGAAGTGCGCGTGCCGCTGCTCGACTATCGAGTTCGTCGACTGGGTCTCGAGCCTGCCGGCCGAGCTCAAGCTCAAGGACGGCGAGGGCAAGTACATCTACAAGCACGCATTCGAGGATTACCTGCCGCGCGACGTGCTGTATCGGCCGAAGATGGGCTTCGCCGTCCCGCTGGCGCAGTGGTTCCGCGGACCGCTGCGCGAGCGCCTGCGCGCGGCAGTGACCGGCGAGCGACTGCGCGCGACCGGCATCTTCGACGGCGCGGTGCTGACGCAGCTCGTCGATCAGCATCAGCGCGGCGTGCGTGATCACACCGCCGTGCTCTGGGCGCTGCTCATGTTCGATGGCTTCCACCGGCAGGTCATCGGCTGGGATGCGGCGGCCAGACGCGCCGGGGCATGTAGCGCGCCCGCAACCTTGCACCACGCCCGTCTCTGGAATGCGCGCATGACGGACGCCGCGCGTTTGCGCGTACCTACGTTCACGAGCCTCTATCCGAACGCCGCACAGCCGCGGCACGGCCTGTTCGTCGCAGAGCGTCTGCGCCACCTGCGCGCGAGCGGCCGGATCGACGCGATGGTCGTCGCGCCGGTGCCCTGGTTTCCGTCCAGCTCGCCGCTCTTCGGGGCGCTACGCGACCTACGCGCGCGATGCCGCCGCGCGAGGAGCACGACGGCATGACCGTGCTCCATCCGCGTTACCTGAGCGTTCCCAGGGTGGGCATCGAGCATCGCGCCGCGTCTCATGGCGGCCGGCGCACGCGCCTGCGTGGGTGCGCTGCGCGAGCGCATCGATCTCATCGACGCGCACTATTTCTATCCGGACGGCGTGGCCGCGGTCGCGCTCGGCCGGCGCCTGGGCAAGCCGGTCGTCATCACGGCGCGCGGCACCGACCTCAATCTCATTCCGGCACATCTTCTGCCGAGGCGCCAGATTCAAAGCGCGGCACACGCGGCTGCGAGGTCTCGTCACCGTCTCCGACGCGCTGCGCGAGCGGCTGGTCGAGCTCGGCGTCCAGCGCGATCGGGTCGCGGTCCTGCGCAACGGCGTCGATCTCGCGCGCTTCGCGCCGGCGCAACGCGATGACATCCGCGCGCGCCTCGGCCTGAGCGGACACGTGTCTCGCCGTCGGCAATCTCGTGCCGGAGAAGGATCACGCGCTCGCGCTCGCCGCGCTCGCCGGGTTCCGGACGCCGACGCTGCTCGTCGTCGGCGACGGCCCGCTGCGCGATGCGCTCGAGCAGGATGCGCGGGCGCGTGGCATCGGCGCGCGCGTGCGTTTCACGGGCGGCGTGCCGCAGCCGGCGCTGATCGAGTATTACAATGCCGCCGACGCGCTCGTGCTCACTTCGACGACGAAGGCATGCCGAACGTCGTGCTGGAATCGCTCGCGTGCGGCACGCCGGTCGTGGCGACGCGGGTCGGCGGCGTGCCCGAGGTCGTTGTCGATCCCGCGGCGGGCCGGCTCGCGGCGGAAGCGACGGCCGGCGCAGTGGCCGCGGCGCTGCGTGCGCTGTTCGCGAGTCTGCCGGCCCGGACGGCGACGCGCCGCTATGCGGAGCGCTTCGGATGGGAGGCGACGACGCTCGGCCAGATCGAATTGTTCACGCGCATCGCGCGCACTGCGAACAGGAGAGGCGCATGAGGATCAGCATCTTCGGTCTGGGCTACGTCGGCGCCGTGTCGCTCGCCTGCCTGGCGCGCGACAGGTCACGACCTGACCGGCTGCGACATCGACGAGAACAAGCTCGCGCTCATCCGGCGCGGGCAGTCGCCGATCGTCGAGGAAGGAATCCGGTCGCTCTACGCGAGTCGGTCGTGAAGAGCGGCCGCGTCACGCTCACGACCGATGCCGCGAGCGCCGTCGCGGCTAGCGATCTGTCCTTCGTGTGCGTCGGCACGCCGCCGCTCCCGAACGGCAGCCAGGACCTGCGCGCGATCGAGCGCCTCATGGAGCAGGTGGGCACGGCGCTGCGTGTGAAGAGCGACTACCATCTCGTCGTCATTCGCTCGACGGTGCGGCCCGGGCACGCTGGAGAGCCTGGTCTAAGCCGATCCTCGAGCGGCGCTCGGGCAAGCAGGCCTGGCGCGATTTCGGGCTCGCGTTCCAGCCCGAGTTCCTGCGCGAGGGCTCGTCGATCCGCGACTACGATCAGCCGCCCTTCACCGTCGTCGGCACGCCGAGCGAGCGCGACGCGAAGATCCTGCGCGAGCTGTTCGGCCACCTGCCGTGCGAGTTCGTGCACACGCAGACCGGCACCGCGGAGATGCTGAAGTACGCGTGCAACAGCTTTCATGCCCTGAAGGTCACCTACGCCGAACGAGATCGGGCGGCTCGGCAAAGCAGCTCGGCGTGGACTCACGCGAAGTGATGCGCCTGCTGTGCCAGGACACGCGTCTCAACATCTCGCCCGCCTACCTGCGCCGGGCTTCGCCTTCGGCGGCTCCTGCCTGCCAAAGGATTTGAAGGCGCTGCTCTATCTCGCCAAGGACGGGGACGTCGAATTGCCGATGCTGCAGGCGATCCTGCCCAGCAATCCGCGAGCACATCGAGCGCGCCGTGCACATGGTGCTCGCGAGCGGCAGGCGCGCCGTCGGCATGGCCGGACTCTCGTTCAAGGCCGGCACCGACGACCTGCGCGAGAGCCCGCTCGTGATCCTCGCCGAGCGCTTCCTGGGCAAGGGACTCAACCTCAAGATCTACGATCCCGACGTGCAGCTCGCGCGCCTCATGGGCGCGAACCGCCGCCTACATCGAGGAGACCATTCCGCACATCGCCTCGGTCGCTCTGTCCGGATGCCGAAGCGCTGGTCGCACCTCGGAAGTGCTCGTGCTCGGGCACGCGAACGCGGACGTGATCGCCGCGCTGCGCGCGCGGCGGCGGCGGGGCCGCGCATCGTCGACCTCGTCGACGCGCGTGCCGGGCTCGGCGCCGTGCCCGCCTACGAGGGCATCGGCTGGTGAAGGTCTGAGCACCGGCGATGCTGTTCACCGCGGCAAGCTGCTCATCCTCACCTACCATCGCGTGCGTCCGGAACCGGACGCGCTGATCCAGACCAACGCGCATGCCGCGGGCTTCGGGCGCCAGATGCAGGTGCTCGCGCGCGCGTTCCGCGTGCTGCCGCTCACCGAGGCAGTCGAACGGCTGCATTCCGGGACACTGCCGGCGCGGGCCGTGTGCATCACCTTCGATGACGGCTATGCCGACAACGTCGAAGTCGCCGCGCCGATCCTGCAGCGCCACGGACTGCCCGCGACGCTTCTTCATCGCCACCGGGTTCCTCGATGGCGGGCGGATGTGGAACGACACGCTGATCGAGACCGTGCGCGCGGCGCACGGCACCGAGCTCGACCTGCGGGCGCTGGGATTCGGCCGGATCGGGCTCGCGAGCCGCAGGGCGCGGAACCTCGCCGTGTCCGGAGCTGATCCGGCGCTGCAAAAGTACCTCGAGCCGAAACAGCGCGCCGCACGGGCGGAGGCACTGGCGCAGGCCGCGGGCGTCACGCTTCCGGCGAACCTCGATGATGAGGCAGTGATCAGGTGCGCTCACTGCATCGGGCGGGGCATGGGCATCGGCGCGCCACGGTGAGTCATCCCATCCTGAGCGCGCATCCCGGCCACGCAGGCAGAGGAGGAGATCGTCGCGAGCCGCGATCGCCTCGCGAGCATTGTCGACGCGCCCGTGCAGGCGTTCGCCTATCCAAACGGCAAGCCGGGAACGGACTACGGGAGCGAGCACGTCGATGCCGTGCGACGCGCCGGGTTCACGGTCGCGGTGAGCACGGCGTGGGGCGCGGCGCAGGCCGCGCACGATCGCCTGCAGCTACCGCGTGCTCGGATTCGGCGAGGACTCGCAGGTCCTGTTCGGTCTGAAGATGCTGCGCGCGTACACGGAGTCGCCGTCGCCCGCACGCGAGCTGCCGGGCTACACGCGAGCTCGTGAGCCCGCGCTGCCCGGAGCAGAGCGGCGCTAGGGCAGCCTGACGCCGTGCTCGCCGAGCCAGAGCTCCAGCATCGACAGCACCCAGACCAGGTCACCGTAGTAGGCGGCATGCTCGTCGCGCTGGCTCGCGAGCAGCCGATCGACAGAAGTCGGGCCGCAGGATGGAACGCTGCTTGAGCGCGTCGAGGCTGCCGTACACGAGCGCTTGCAGATCCGGCGAGCTCGCGAGCCAGACGCCGAACGGCAGGCCGAATCCGTGCTTCGTCTTCTCGATGATCTCGCGCGGCAGGAAGTCCCGCAGCGCGCGCTTGTAAATAGCGCAGCGTCTGCCCCTTGAGCTTGAGGCGTGCGGGCACGCCGCAGCAGACAAGTCGATGAGCGCGTCGTCGAGCATGGGATAACGCACGTCGATGCCGGCGAGCTCGCACATCCTGCCGACCTTGCGCAAGTCGTTGTCGGCGAGCGTGACCTTCCAGTCGAGATACATCATCCGGTTCACGAGCGCCGCGGCGGGTGCGGCGCCGTAGCTCGCCTCGAGGATCCCGAGCGGGCGGGCCGTGTCGACGTGCGCGAGAAAGTCGGGCTCGAACAGCGCCTGCGGCGTCATGCGCTGGATGAAGTTGTCAGAGTCTCGAGCCGCGCGGGCATGGGCACGCGCGCCTGCGCGGTAGCATGGCTGCGCAGCTTCCGCGTCGGCGCGCGTCCAGGTGCTGATCGGAAGCTTGAGCAGCAGCGGCTCGACGAGCCCAGCTCGCAGCGCGGCCAGGGAGGCGCGCGGTAGTGCTCGAACAGGGACTGGCGCGCGTAACGTTCGTTTGCCGGCGAAGATCTCGTCGCCGCCGTCGCCCGCGAGCATGATGCGCACGCCGTCGGCATGCGCGCGTCGCGCGCACGCAAACGTCGGCACGGCGGACAGAGTTGCCGAAGGGCTCGTCGTAGCGCGCGCGATGTCGCGCATGCTGCCCGCGATGTCGTCCGGAGTGATGTAGTGCTCGCGCAGATCGAGGCCGAAATGCCGCGCGGCGATGCGTGCGTAGCGCATCTCGTCGTAGCCTTCGGCGCCAGAATCCGATCGTGCAGGCGGGCGTCGCGTGTCCGGCGAGCTCGCGATGAAATCCGCACACCGTGGAGCTGTCGAGTCCGCCCGAGAGGAAGTCCGCCGTATCGGCGTCGAGGATGGCAGTCGCTCACGGCGTTGCGCAGCGTCGCCTGCAGCTCGTTCGCGAGCGCCTCGATCGGCGTGGCCGCGCGCTCGTCGAAGACCGGTGTCCCCACCAGGCGCGCGTCGTGAGCGAGCCTGCGTCCGAACGAGAGCACCGGTCGCGCGCTCGAGCGGCGATCTCCTCGTACACGGTCGCCGGGCTCGGGTCATGTGGAAGTAGACGTAATCGTAGATGGACTGCGGACTCACGCGGGCGCGCACGGCCGCATGGCGGCGCACGCTCTCCGCGGAGGAACCGAACACGAAGGCCTGCGCGCCGACCCGGGCATAACACAGCGGTCGCGTCTCCCATCCGATCGGTCGCGAGCAGCGCGCATCGCTGCACCGGATCGATGAGGGCGAGCGCGAAAGTGGCCGCCGAGAGGTCGCCCAGCCGCTGCCCGTGCCGGCGCCATGCCGCGGCGAGCGCTGCACGGCCTGACCGCGCTCCGGCGGCCAGGCGCTCGAGCGTCGCGTCGAGCCAGCGGATCCGACCCGTCGACGGCGACGTGGAGCCGTCCTCCGGCGGCGCCGGGTCGCACCTCCGGCGGCGCGTTCGGTGGTGTGATGCAGATCGCCAGTCGCGGCTGCGCCGGGGCGCAGAGGAGCGTCGAGCCAACCTAGAATGCTGGCCATGAATGGGCGCCGCTCATTGCGGGTGATTCCTGCGACGTAGCGCGTTGGAAGGCGTTTGGCGGTGTTGCTATAGTGGCGCGTCGCATGATGTCACCTGCTCACAGGGACTGGCAAGCGCCTGATTCAATTTCGAGCTCACGTCGCCACCGGGTTCAGCGAGCTGTCTGAATCGGCCCGCGAGCTCGATCGCGGCAGCGCCTGCCACGACCTCACGCTCCCCTGGCTCGAGACCCTGGCGCGCCACGCGTGGGCGCCGGGGAGCGGCTGGGCTGCTGTGGCTCAGCGAAGCGAAAGACGGCAATGCGGTCGCTCGTTTTGCCCCTCGTTCGCGGCAGTCACGGAGCTACGTCCGCGCCCGGTCGGACGCTGCGTGCGCACGCCAACTACTACAGGTAATTGCTTCGCCGCCGGTATGCGCGTCGGGCGTCGATCGGACCGCCGTTGCTGCCGCGCTCGCGCAGTCCCTCGTCAGCGGCTCGGAAGCTGGGATTCACTGGATCTCAACCCGATGGATCCGCAGGATCCGCTGTTCGATGCGCTCGAGCGCACGCTCGCTGCGAGCGCATGCTTCGTGCAGCGTTACTTCCGTTTCGGCAACTGGTATCTCGAGGTCGGCGGACGCAGCTACGCCGACTATCTGGGCAGCCTGCCTTCGCGTCATCCAGAACACGCTCAAGCGCAAGGCGACAGAAGCTCGATCAGCTTGGGCCCGATCCGCTACGAGATCGTGCGACGACGGACGCCGTCGATGCCGGCATGACGGCGTACGAAGATGTACGTGCCTGCAGCTGGAAGCACGGCGTCGAAGGCCATCCGCGATTCATCCGCGGACGTCGCGCACGAGCTTCGCGCGCCGCGGCTGGCTGCGTCTGCGGCGTGCTGTGGATCGGCGAGCTGCGCCACCGCGGCTCAATTGTGGTTCGTCTACGCCGGCACCGCCTCGATCTTCGCAAGCTGGCATACGACCGGCGATATACACGGAACAGTCGGTCGGCTCCCCTGCTCACCGCACACCTCATGCATCAGGTCATCGATGTGGATCGCGTGCAGATCGTCGACTACCTGAGCGGTGACGACGCCTACAAGCGCGATTGGATGTCGGCGCGGCGCGAGCGCTGGGGACTGCGCGCCTATCGGCTGCGCAGCGTCGCGGGTCTCGCAGGCGCGCGCGCTCGGTCGCCGGCAGCCTGGCGCGGCGCGGCCTGAGCGATCGTGCGCCGCGCGGGCTCGAGGAGGATGCGTCATGAACCGCCGCCGGCATCTGCTGCTCGCGGTCGCTTTGTCACGCACGGCCGCACTCGCAATCCGCGTCGTCGCCGAAGGCCTGGCGCCGGAGGGTATGGACGTCCCGAGGCTGCGGCAGCCTCGCCAATGCCTATGGTCCGTACGACTACACGAACGCGACGCACGTGCGCGACAAGCTGCCAATCGTCGAGACGTACCATTTCGACAAGAGCGTCGAAGCGCTCAAGGGGCAGGAGGGGAGCGGCGCGAGCGAAGGCGGCGATCTCGATCACACGCTGCGCGCATTCCCCGACATCATCGCCGCGCCTCGATGCGATGGGGCGCTACCAGCTGCAGGTCAAGCAGTCGCCGCCGCCGGGCGCACTTACACGGCCGAGTGCTGGCTCGAGCGCGCGATGGCGTTTGCGCCCGACGGACGGCGTCGCGCGCATGGTGTACGCCATCTATCTCACCCGCAAAGGCGATCGCGACGCCGCGCTGACGCGCTACCTCGAGGCGCGCGAAGCTGATTCCGGAGTCCTCCGAGCTGCACTACAACCTCGGCCTGCTGTACGACAGTCATGGAACGCTATGACGACGCCGTCACGCGAAGCTGCAGAAGGCCTATGCAGGCGGATTTCCGCTCCGGGTCTGAACAAGCTGATCCGGCTCGGCGTGTGGCGCGAGCCGCCGATCACGGCCGCGCCGGAGCCGGAGACATCCGGCACGCAGTCGGACGACGCAGGCGAAGCGCCGAGCGGCGCGATGCGGATGGCACGCGGTCACCTCGACGACCGAGGGCGCAGCGGATTCAAGACCGGAGGGGCAGTGAACGTCACCTGGAAGACCTCAGGCTGTTGCTCGCCGATACGCTGCAGCTCGGCGCCCGCGCGCCAGAGCCTCACTGCGGACGCCGTGCTCCTCGGCGCGCTGCCGGAGCTCGATTCGCAGGCCGTCGTGCAACTCATCACCGCGATCGAAGATCACTTCGGCTGCGTGGTCGCGGATGACGAAGTCTCGGCAGACACCTTTGCCACCTTCGGAACCCTGACCGAGTTCGTTGCGAGCAAGTGCGCGTGAGCGCAGGGGCGCGCGGTCTCGCTCGAGCCGCTTCTTTCTCGATGGATCCCCAAGGCCGCCTGTTTGCACTGGAAGTGGCGCCCGAGTCCGGCGAGGCGGAGCTCGGCGTACTGCTGTGCCCGCCGTTCGCCGAGGCTCAACCGGGCAGCGCGCCGCGCCGTGCGGCTCGCCGCACGACGCGCTGGCCGGTGCGGGCTGCCTGTACTCATTCCTCGATCTCGCATGGGACCGGGGACAGCGGGCGAGTTCGCGCAGGCGAGCTGGGAGGGATGGCGCTCGAATCTCGAGCCGCGGCTGCGTGGCTGTCCGCGCTGGATCGTCGCGACTCGCGCTCTGGGGCGTACGGCTCGGCTCGGCCGCGCACGCGTTGGAGCTCGCAGCATCGCGATCGTGCGAGCGCGTGCTGCTCTGGCAGCCGGTCGCGAACGGAGCGCTTTTTCTGAACCAGTTCCTGAGGCTGCGCGTGGCTGCCGACATGCTGGCCGCGGACGGCGCATCGAGCGTCGACGCGTTGCGCGCCGAGCTGCCGTCAGGGCGCAGCGTCGAGATCGCCGGCTATGCCATCACGCCGCGCTCGCGAACGCCATCTGCGGCCGTCGACGCTGGCGCGTGTTCGCAGACGCACCCTTGCCGACGATCGACTGGACGGCCGTCGCGGCATCGGATCGTCCGCTGTCCGTGGCCAGCCGTGGACTGATCGAACGGTGGCGGGAAGCGGCCGGCCGGCGCGTGCATGCGCGGACGGCCGTGGCGCAGCAGTTCTGGGGCACGACGGAAATCGTCATTGCCGGACGCTTTCTCGACGAGAGCCGAACGGATCGTGCGCGGGCTGGACGCGCGTGGAGGCGCCGGCGTGAGCGAGGCAGGCGTTCTTCTTCGAGTGCAATCGCGAGCGCCTCGTCGCGATCCGTGCTCACGGGGCGCAGCGAGCGCGACGCGCGGTATCGTCGTCGTCGTCGGGGGACCGCAGTATCGCGTCGGCAGTCATCGTCAGTTCGTGCAGCTTCGCGCGCGATCTTGCCGCGCGCAGGCATCACCGGTGCTGCGCTTCGACTACCGCGGCATGGGTGACGCCGATGGCACGCATCCCGGCTTCGAGCACATCGCACCGGATATCACGGCCGCCATCGCGCTGCTGCGGCGCGGGCGCCGGCGTGCGCGAGATCGTGCTCTGGGGCCTGTGCGATGCCGCGTCGGCAGCGCTCATCTACGCGCCCGGCGGCGCGCGTGCACGGGCTCGTGCTCGCCAATCCTGGGTGCGCACGCAGACGGCCGAGGCGCAGGCATATCTGCGCCACTACTACGGTGCGCGCGTGCTGAGCCGCGATTTCTGGCGCCAAGCTCGCGAGGCGGCGGAGTCCACCCGCTGGCTTCGCTGCGCTCTCTCTGCGCATATCTTCGTTCGGCGCTTCTCGCGGCGGGGGCCGGAAGCCGGAGGCGAGCACGCCGTTCCCGGCACGGTGCTCGAGGGCCTGGAACGCTTCCGCGGTCGTGTGCTGCTCGTGCTCTCGGGCAGCGATCTCACGGCCGCCGAGTTTCTCGATGCGGCGCGACGCATCGCCGCGCTGGCGCAAGGCGCTCGCCTCGGAGCGCGTCGTGCGCGCCGTGACCTGCCCCGGCGCGACGCACACGTTCTCGAGCGCCGCGTGGCGCGCGCAGGCCTCCGGCGTGGACGGCGGAGTGGCTCGCATCGTGGTGAAGCGCATCCTCATGGTCGCCTTTCACTATCCGCCCGCGTTCGGCTCGAGCGGTGTGCAGCGGTGCGCTCAAGTTCTCGCAATACCTGCCCAGAGTTCGGCTGGCTGCCGCTCGTGCTCACCGCGCACCCGCGCTGCGCACGCGAACCGCAGCCCCGCGCAGCTCGAAGACGTGCCGGCGGAAGTCATCGTCAAGCGCGCGTTCGCGCTCGACATGCGGCGACTCACCTCGCCGTGCGCGGGCGCTATCCGCGCCGGCCTCGCGCTGCCGGATCGCTGGGGAAGCTGGATGATCGGCGGCCTGCCGGCCGGGCTCGCGCTCATCCGCAAGTACCGGCCCGAAGGTGATCTGGTCCACCTATCCGATCGCGACGGCGACGCTCATCGGCTATCTCCTCCATCAGCATGAGTGGCGTACCCTGGGTGGCCGACCTGCGCGACCCGATGGTGGACGACGCGTTTCCCGTCGAGCCCTGGGTGCGCGCGCGCATCGCTGGATCGAGGGCGGTCATGCGCAAGCAGCCGCGTGTGTCGTCGTCACCGCGCCCGGAACGCAGCGCGCTGTATCACGAGCGCTACGGCCTCGAGGCGGAGCGCTCGGCCTGATTCCGAACGGCTACGACGAGGAGAACTTCACACAGGCGAGCCGGCTGCTCGGCCGGCGTCTTCGGCGGATCGCGCTGCATCTCCTGCACAGCAGGCATCCTGTATCCGCACGACCGCGACCCGAGCGTGTTCTTCGCGGCGCTGGCGACGCTCGCGCGACGCGGCATCGTCAGCCCGACAACCTGCGCGTAACATTGCGCGCGAGCGGTCACGACGAGGTGCTGCGCGCCTTGATCGAGCGCACCGGCGTCACCGCGCTCGTGCATCTGGAGCCCGCGATCCCTTACGCCGACGCGCTGGTAGAGATGATGGCCGCGGACGGGCTGCTCATCTTCCAGGCGGCGAGCTGCAATCATCAGATTCCGCCAGCTCACTACGAATACCTGCGCAGCGGCCGGCCCGATCCCTCGCGCTCACCGATCCCGCTGGCGACACCGCCGCGACGATGCGCGAATGCGGCGCGAACACGATCGCCCGCCTCGACGATGCCGGCGACATCGAGACGCGGCTGCGGAGTTCATCGGCATGCTCCGCGCGCGCACGGCATCCGGCGTCCGCTCCGGACGTCGCGTCCCGCTACTCGCGTCGCGCACAGACCGCGAACCTCGCCGGCCCTGTTCGACCGCGTCGGTGCGGTCGCGCGCAAGTGAATGACGGGGACCGGCCATGCGTGCGATCTGCTGGTCGTCCTCATCGTCTGCGGGTCGCTCCCGTTCACTCTCCTCTGCGGCCCTGGTACGGCGTGATCATGGTCGGCATGGCTCGGCTACGTGAATCCGCACCGCCTGGCCTGGGGATTCGCCTACAACTTCCCCTTCCGCAGAGGTCGTCGCGCTCGTAGCTGACGCTCGTCGGCATCGTGTTCTCCAGCGACAGGAAGCGGCTGCCAGCTGGAGCGGCACGCTGTTCATATGGTTCGTGCTGATCGTTTGGATGAACGTGACGACCCTGTTCGCGCTCGATCCCGTGTCCGCCGACATCAGGTGGGATCGCACGATGAGATCCGGGTCATCGCGATGGTGACGCTCCTGCTCATGCACGGCTGGCAGCGCATCAACGCTCGCGGTGGTGATCGCGCTGTCGCTCGGTTTCTTCGGCGTCAACGGGCGGGATATTCACGATCCTCACCGGCGGCAGCGAGCACGTCCACAGGCCGCCGGGCAGCTTCATCGAGGACAACAGTACGCGCTCGGCCTGGCGCTCGTCATGACCCTGCCGCTGATGTGGTACGTGCAGCTGCGCGTGCCGAAACCGATCTATCGCTGGGCCATCCTCGGCGCGATCGCGCTGACTGCATTCGCGATCCTGTCCACGCAGTCGCGCGGCGCCGTTCCTCGCGATCGGCCATGTCCGCCTTCCTCTGGTTCAAGAGCCCGAAGAAGTTCTGGACCGGCCTGCTCATCGTCGTCCGCGCTGCCTGCGCTGTTCGCGTTCATGCCGAGCGCGTGGCACGAGCGCATGAGCACGATCGAGACCTATCAGGAAGACGGCTCGGCGATGGGCCGCATCAGCGCCTGGTGGTTCGCCTACAACCTCGCCAAGGACCGCCCGCTGGTCGGCGGCGGCTTCGACACCTTCAGCCCGGAGCTGTTCCAGCGCTACGCGCCGGATCCGGACGATTTTCACGACGCGCACAGCATCTACTTCGAGATGCTCGGCGAGCGCTGGCTTCGTCGGTCTCGTGCTGTTCCTCGCGCTCGCGATCGCCGCGTTCGCCACCGCGCAGGGCGTGATCGGCGGAGGGCGCGCCGGACCCCAATTCGACTGGGCGCGCGATCTCAGCCGGCATGGTGCAGACCTCTCGCTGATCGGCTACTTCATCGGCGGCGCCTTTCTCCGGCCTAGCCTATTTCGACCTCTACTATCATCTGGTCGCGATCGTGCTGCTGTTGCGCAGCTATCATCGACGACGAGCGCCGCGACCCGCAGACGGACGCTCCGCTGCGCACGCTGCGTGCGCCTGGCGTTGCGGCGCCGCTGCCTCCGCCGCGCTGAGGGCCGTGTCAGCCTGCCGCGGCCGTCGGCTTGCGAGCAGGCGCTCGTACACGCCCGTGTAGGCCGCGACGGACTGTTCCCAGCGCCATGTCGGTGAGAGCGCGTCGCCGTGCGCGCGCGCGAGCAGCGCGCCTTCGGCGCATCGTTCAGCAGTTTCGTCACGGCGTCGGCAGGCGCGCCGGGATCGCCCGCCGCGAACAGGACACCGTCGACGCCGTCGCGAATGAGCTCGCGATGCCCGCCCACGTCGGAGGCGGCGAGCGGCCGGCCGAGGGCCATCGCCTCCGATCGGCGAGGCGGCGTCACGGCTCGGTGAGGCGCGTGGACAGGCGCGGATAGATCATGAGGTCCGCGAGCGCGTAGTAGTCCTGGATGCGGTCGTTGGGCACGCGATCGGTGAACGCGGCGTGCTCGTCGATGCCGAGCTCCGTCGCCTGCGCCTTGCAGCGCGGCGACTTCCGGACCACCGCCCACGAGCAGGACGCGCAGGTGCGGGAAGCTCTCCTTCAGGCGCCGCACCGCGGTAGAGCAGCACCTGCCAGTCGCTTCAGCGGTAGAACGATCCGATGAAACCGAGCACCGGTCCGGGATCGAGGCCGTGCGCCGCGACGAGGGCGGAATCACGGGCGGGCTCGCGGGCGAAGCGCTCCGCGTCCACGGCATTGCGTACGACGGTGACCTTGTCGGGCGATATGCCGCGGGCGACGCGATCTCGCCACGCAGTCCCTCGCAGATCGTCGTCACGGCATTCACGCGGCGCAGCGCGTAGGTCTCGAGCGCGCGGCTCGCGCGATAACGCAGGCTGCCCGGCGCGATCGGTGCCGTGATCGACAGCGCCGTCCTCCCATAGCGCGCATCTCGTACGGCGAGCGGAATGCCGCGACGACGGGCCACGGGGAGCGCGGCCAGTGCCGTCAGGCATGGCGAGTGTGCGTGAATGACGTCGGGCCTGGTCTCGCTCACCACTTCGTCCAGACGAGCGCGCAGCTCCCGCACGACCGTGAGCTGATTGATCACGGGCAGCTTGTGCGCGGCAACTCGGACGAGCGCGCGGTGCGATAGAAGGTGATGCCGTCCACGTCTTCGCGGCCCGGACGGAGCGAGGTTGTAGCGCGAGGCGGTGAGCTGAAAGGTCTCGAATCCGGAGCGCGCGCTGATGCTCGAGAATGGCCTTGGTCCGGAAGGCGTAGCCGCTGTGCAGCGGGATCGAGTGATCAGAGTTACGTGCGGTATGCGAATGTGAGCCGCCACGAGGAGTGCAAGCGATGGGTTTGGCAGGGCGGTCTTGTAGCAGATTTATGGTAGATTGTCGCGCGTTCCGGCGGGAGCGCCTGGGGCGCCGGGCGGAGATCTCGCCCCGATCGCGTCCGATCCTCGCCCTGGCCGTGACGTTGCAGGCCAATGAGCGATCGCCGCAAGCAGGACGGTTGCCGTGCCGGACATCCGTAAGGAATTGAGAGCGCCGGTGGCTGAAGAAGCCCGCGATCGCTTCGTCGACTACTACGCGGAACAGAGTCAGAGCGCACGAGACCCTGGGGCGTTTCCGTGCCATTCGCGACGTCGTCATGCGCTGCCGAGGCTCGCGCCGGACTCGCCGACGACGCGATCTCGGACGTCGCGGACGTCGGCTGCGGCGCGGGAACGCAGAGCACTCATGTGGGCGGTCGAGGGCGATCCGCGTCCACGGCATGGACATCAACGAGAAGCTCGTCGAGCTGGCGCGCACGCGCGCGCGAGCAGGGGCCAACGCGGACTTCCGCACCGGATCGGCGACGCGACTGCCATGGGCGTCGGCCTCCGATGGACGTGTGTCTCCTGCCGGAGCTGCTCGAGCACGTCACCGACTGGGAGCCGCTGCCTCGACGAGGCCGGTGCGTGTGCTCCGGTCCGGACGGCACGCTGTATGTCAGCACGACCAACTGGCTGTGTCCGAAACAGCAGGAGTTCGAGCTGCCGATGTACGCCTGGTATCCGCCGCGCGCTGAAGCGGCACTACGAAAAGCTGGCGGTGACGACGCGCCGCGAGCTGGTGAACCACGCGCAGTATCCGGCCGTGCACTGGTTCAGCTTCTTCGGCCTGCGCCGCGCGCTGCTCGCGCGCGGCATGCGCGATGACGTGGGATCGTTTCGACGTCATGGATCTCGAGTCGAAGGGCGGTTTGAGCAGAGCAGGTGGTCGCAGCGATCCGTGCGATCTATCCGCTGCGCGTGCTGGCGCACGTCGCGACGCCCATACACGGTGCGTCGTCGCGGTGAAATGATCGTCGCGTGTGTGATCGAGCATCGCATGCTGATGCTCGTGTGCAGCGCGGCGATTAATCAACGAGAAGAGGGAGCCGTGCTTTATGTCAAAAGTAAGAATATGCGACGTCGCTCTCCATTTCTTCGATTGTGTGCTTGCGTGTGTCACACGATTCAATTAAGGTGCCGACCAGGCTTGCGGAACAGCACACACGAATGTGATGACGGAAGACTAGAAAACATAACGGTCAAGAGCCGTCATGCTTTCTGATAAGGGCAAACCCGACCGAAAGGCGGGGACGCAAAGCCACCGATCTAAGGGATACCGTGTCGAACGTTCCTACGATAGCGGGGTTGCCGGAAAGCTCTCTCGCGGTGCCAGGCGACTGGTCGCAGCACGCGCGTTTGCCTCTCCGACGAGGCCTCTCCGTCAACTTCCGTTTGCAGCTCGGGCTCGCGCTTGCGAGTCGCGGTCGGGGCCTGGGTCGGCGTTCTTGTGGCGTTCGAACCGGACCTGAGTGATGCACCGAGCGACGAAGCCGAGCAGACTGCACCTCCTCCTCATCCTCTCCCTGAGCTGCGCCGGTGCTGGCCGGACCGGTCGACGATCTGCAACCGGGTCACTGGTACGAGGCGCCGAACTCGCACCTCGATTCCGTATCGCCTATTCTCCCGTTCCGCCGGGTGCGGAGGCGTTTCCGCCGTCATCGACGACTGGACCGGCGGCGCTTATGACCAGCGTCAACGATCGCCTGATCGCCTGGGGCGGCGGCCACAGCGGCTACGCCGGCAACGAGATTTATGTGTTCGAGCTCTGACACGATGCAGTGGCGGCGCTGGAACGCGCCGAGCTCGGACGTCACCTGCAATTTTCGGTGAACGAGATATCCCGACGGTCCGTCCGTGCTCGATGCACACCTACGACTGCGTCGATTTCCACCCAGGCTCGCAGTCCTTCGTGCTGCTGGGCGGCGCGTCGCCGTATCCGCAGGGCGGCGGCGGCTCGTCGACGCACACACATGTACAGCTTCGCCGACAGCACGTGGCGCCGCGGGCGCAGACGCGGCCCCTGATCGCGAGCGCAGACGCTGCACGGGCGCGTCGTCTGCCTATGATCCGACGCGCGACGTGTTCTGGGTGCTGCCCGGATACAACAACAAGTTCGCCAAGTTCGATCCGAACGCGAACGGCGGCACCGGCGCGTGGACGACCTACTCGAACGAGCAACATCGAGATCGACGCCGCGTCCGCGGTCGACTCGGTGCGCGATCTGTTCGTCACCGTGGACGGGCGCGGCACGCATCGCGTGCGCGTCCACGACCTCAAGAATCCCGGCGCGGCGCCCGTCACCGTCACGACCACCGGCGACGACGCACCCGAGCAGCATGGCCAGATCGGCTTCGACTGGGATCCGGTCAGCCGAGCAGTTCGTGGCCTGGCTCGGCGGCAACGGCGGCACGAGCCGCACGCAGCGTCTACACGCTGACGCCGCCGTCGAGCAACTGGCAGACCGGCTCCATGGGTGTGGGCCGAGGTCACGGCCGACGCCGGCAACACGGTGACGCCGACCGCGCAGAATCCGAACGGCGTCCTGCAGCCGCTGGCGTTATGTGCCGTCGAAGGAACGTGTTCATCGTCGTCAACCAGACGAACGAGAACGTCGTTCTTCTACAAGCTGAGCGACGGGCGGCGGCGGACCGCCGGCGCCCACGGTGAGCCTGAGCGCGAACCGACCACGATCAACGTCCGGCGGCAGCACGACAGCTCAGCTGGTCGAGCACGAACGCGACGAGCTGCACGCGCGTCGGGCGACTGGTCCGGCTAACAAAGCGCTCAACAGGCAGCCAGGCCATCAGCAACCTGACCGCGTCAAGAGCCTACACGCTCGCGTGCACCGGCGTGGCGGCGCGCAACGCCAGCGCGAGCGTTGACCGTGACATCCGGACGGTGGCGGCGGCGATCCCGATGACGACTGGATCGCGCGCTCCACTGGTGCGGACGTCGTCTTCGCCTTCGGCTTCGACGACCAGAGCCGATACGCTCGCGGGCGTGCTGCCCGACAGCCAGCGCGCAGTACGCGACGCTGGTCGTCGCAGCAGCACGCCTCAGGCGCGGGCTCGCTGCAGTTCGAGGTTGCCGTCCAACAGCGGCGCCAATACCTCGGGCAACTGGCGCGACGAATTTCTCGCCCGACAACTCGATCAAGTTCGGCGCGAGCGAGACCTTCTACGTGCAGTGGCGGCAGCGCCTCTCCAGCCCGTTCCTGAACACCGTGTTCCAGATCGACTCGACGGCGGCAGCGGTGGCCTGGAAGCGAGGTCGTCGTCGGCGAGGGCGACTACGACGGGCGAGCTCGAGGTCGGCTCGTGCTCGACGGCTCGAGCTCGTCGATGCAGCAGCAACCAACCAGCGCCATTTCCCGCAGGCCTATCACAGCTGCGGCTTCTCCTGGCCCTACCGGGAGCAGTTCAACTACAGAAGGCAACACGCTACTTCAAGCTGCAGAACGCCATCGATGCGGGCGCGAACGGTGACGCCGATCCCAGAACCACGCTATCCGTCTCGTATCCGTTCGAGCCGGAGCGGCGTCACGCAGCTGCGCGACGGATTCGCCGCGCGATGCCCTACTACGCCGGGACGAGTGGATGACGCTTCCGGATGCGGATCGGCCCGGGCCGCTCGGCACAGCGGTCGACTCCGTTTCCGGCACGACGACCAGTCATTCCACCAACAGCACGCTCGAGATCTGGGTGCGCGCGCGACGGTCAGCCTGCGGTGAAGACGCATAGCTTCACGGGTCTCGTGTTCCAGCGCGACGCAGGCGCTGCCCAGGGATACGGACGAAATACGGCAAGGTCTGGCGCTCGCCCTATCAGACATCGAAGGATCGAATCAGGTCCACCCCGTCAGCTACATGTGGTATGACGAGCTCATCGTCTCGCGCTCGCGCATACCGGACCCGCACGGGGTCGGGGCCCCCTTTCCCGGTAGTAAATCTGGCCGCAACGCCGGCACCAGGTGCCGGTCGGCGGTAGCAGCACCGCTGAGCTGGTCCGCGTCGAACGCGACGAGCTGTACCGGCATCGGGCGACTGGTCCGGCAGCAAGGCGGTCTCGACGGCAGCCAGGTGATGAGCAACCTGACCGCCGACAAGCACTACGTGCTCACCTGTACCGGAGTGCGGGCGGCAGCGGCACGACAGCGCCGACGTACACCGTCACCTCGGCCGTGCCGACGGCAGCGCTCCAGCGCCAATCCCACCACCGTCGACTACGACGGCAGCTCGACGCTCACGTGGTCGAGCACGAACGCGGCCAGCTGCACCGCGTCGGGCGACTGGTCAGGCAACAAGGCGATCTCGGGCAGTCAGGTCATGACGATCAACAACATCACCGCCGACAAGCACTACGTGATCACCTGCACCGGCACAGGCGGGGTGCGAGACGACAGCGCCGACGTGACGGTGGCGATTCCGCGCCCGGCCGTGACGCTTGACGGCGAGCCCCACGCACGTCGACGACGGCGGCAGCTCCACACTCACCGTGGTCGAGCACGAGACGCGACGAGCTGTACCGCGTCCGGTGACTGGTCCGGCAGCAAGGCCGCTCGACGGCAGCCAGGCGTTCAACAATCATCACCGCTGACAAGACACTACGTGCTCACCTGTACCGGGCACGGGTGGCAGCGACGACGACGGCGCCGACGTCACGGTGAACGATCGCGGCGCCGACCGGTCACGCTGACTGCGAATCCGACGGCAACGTCGACAGCGGCGGCAGCTCGACGCCTCACCTGGTCGACGCACGAACGCGACGAGCTGCACGGCGTCGGGCGACTGGTCCGGCAGCAAGGCCGTCTCGGGCAGTCGACGTTCAACAATCTCACCGCTGACAGCACTACGTGCTCACCTGCACGGGCACGGGCGGCAGCGCCGACGACAACGCCGACGTCACCGTCGGTGATCGCGCAGCCGACCGTGACCCTGACTGCGAATCCCGACCGTCGACTTCACAACGGCAGCTCGACGCTGACCGTGGTCGAGCACCAATGCGACGAGTTGCACGGCATCCGGCGCGTGGTCGGGCACAAGCCCGTCTCGGGCAGTCAGGTGATGACGAACACTGACCGCAGACAAGCACTACGAGCTCACCTGCACCGGCACGGGCGGCAGCGGATGACGCGCGACGTGGCGGTGCGCGATGCGGTGCCTGGCGTCACGTTGACGGCGAATCCCACCGAGTCGGCTACGACGGCAGCTCGACGCTCAGCTGGTCGAGCACGAACGCGACGACTTGCACCGCGTCTGGCAAGCTGGTCCGGCAACAAGGCGCTCATCGCGGCAGTCAGACCTTCAGCAATCTCACCGCGGACAAGCAGTACGTGCTCACGTGCGCGGGCGCGGGCGGCAGCGCGGACGACGACGCCAGCGTCGACGTCGGACCGGAGCCGCCAGTCGTCAAGTCTCACGGCCTCGCGCGAGGACGAGGTCGCGTTCCGCGGAGAGCGCGACGCTCAGCTGGACGACGACCGATGCGGAAGTGTGCATCGCGTCCGGTGACTGGTCGGGCGTGAAGCCCACCGACGGCAGTCAGGCCGTCGGCCCATGTGAAGCGGACGGCGGCTACTCGCTGACCTTGCTTCGGCGACGGCGAGCGCGTGTCACTGACGTTGCGACGGTCGCAGTGCGGCGATCCGCCGCCGGCACCCGACGGTCAGCCGAATCGGCCGATCGAGGCGAGGTGGACTATCTCGGGACGCTCGACGCTCACCTGGGACGTCGAAGAACGCCCGATACGTGCCCGGCGTCCAGGCGCATGGACCGGCTCAGAGCGCGCTGTCGAGGCAGCGAGCGCAGTTGGTCCCTGTCTCAGGACAGTGTGAATTCACTAGTGCCGGGCTGCAACGGATCGGCGGTGCGCTCGATCACGGTCGACATCTCGCCGCCCCGCGCAGCCGCCTGGGCTCACGTTCACCGTGAGCCCGCCTCGCGTGCCGAAGGCGGCAGCGCGACGCTGAGGCTGGACCGCCACCAATGCCGAGACTGGCTGCATCGCAAAGCGGCGGCTGGAACGCGCGCGTCCGGTGCGTGGAACTGCGTCGACCAGTCCGGTGAGCAATCGATACCGATGTACACCTTACGATGCACTGGCTGGCGGTGGCAGCATCACGCGATCGGTCACGCTCGGTGTGCTCGCCGATCCGCTGCCTGCGCCTGGACGTCACTTTCGAGGCCGTCAGACGAGTTCATCGCGTACGGTGCCAGGGCGACGCTCACCTGGACGGCAGCCTATGCCGACTGGTGCACGGCGTCGGGCGCCTGGTCGGGCGTCAAGGGGCGGAGCGGCCGCGACGACGAGCAACCCGCTCACCGGCGACAGCACCTTCTGCGCTGAGCTGCTTCAATGCATCCGGCCGTACGAACGCGTATGTCAGCGATCGTCGTGGCACGGCCTGACATAGCGGTAGCCCGCGATCTCGTTCTCAGCCGACGCGGTACTGGGTCGGCTTAGTCAGGTGCACCGCCGACGCTCACCTGGTCGGTGACGGATGCCGACACCTGCCGGCTTCGGGCGCATGGAACGGTGACCGTGCGGTGTCGGCAGCGAGATGACGGCGCCCGCTCGGCGGAAACAGCCAGTTCGAGCTGAGTTGCGATGGTGCAGGCGGCGAAGCGCGTGCGATCCTCTCGATCGCAGTGGGTCCGCCGGACGGCGAGCTGGCTCGAGCTGAGCGTGTCGCCGTCCATCGTCGACTACGGCGGCGAGACGCAGATCGCGTGGTCGGCCGCGCAACGTCGATGACTGCGTCGCTTCCGGTGACTGGTCGGGCGGGCGTCCGATCGGGAGCAACGAGCTCATTCAGGATCTCATCGTCAACAGCACCTTCATGCTCTCCTGCCAGGTCCGGCAGGCACGATCGAGCGCACGGTGACGGTCGCCGTGGGCGAGCCGGCAGTGCCGACGCTGACATTCACTGCCGATCCGCAGTCCGTGGCCTATGGCGGCGCGTCGGTGCTGAGCTGGACCGGCGAGAATGTGGAGGTGTGCGTCGCCTCGGGCGGATGGACCGGCAAGCATACGCCGAACGGCATCGGCAGGGTCGCTCCGTTCAGCAACGACTACGTACTCAGAGTGCGCCGGCGCTGGCGGCAGCGTGAGCACTCATGCCACCGTCGCGGTAGAGCCGCTCAGCGACGATGACACCGATCACGACGGAATGAGCGACGAGTGGGAGGTGTACCACTTCGGTGACCTCTCGCACGATGGCAGCGGTGATCCCGATCAGGATGCCCTCGATGATGCCGGCGGAGTTCGCGGCGCACGCCGATCCATGAACTGGGACACGGACGGCGACGGCGCCAGCGACAACGACGAGCTCTACTACGGCAGCAGCCCGATCGATCCCACTGGACGTGTGGACCGATCACCGGCCCCAGCAGCCCGGAGTCGACAGCGTCGCAGACGCTGCCGTTGCTCGGCGGCGTGATCCAGACGACCGATGGCCGTTCATCGACCCCGACGGCGACGCTCTGGACTTTGCGCAATGGCAGCTCGGCACGGACGAGAACTTCACGGCGCTTACGTTCGATCGCGTCGTGAGCGGCGCGATCGACCTGGACGTGCCCGGCCGGTGTGCTGGGCGCGGAGCAGTGCGTACTGGGTGCGCACGCGCCAGTACGACAGCCACGGCCTGCCGTCGGGTGGTCGGTCGCCAGGCAGATGCATACCGCCGACGCGTTCCCGAGTGACGCGGATGGCGACGACGTCGACGACACCTACCAGGTCGTCGGTTTTGCCGACACGAACGCCGATGGCGTCGAGGACACGACGCCAGGGCATGTGCAACCTCGTACGACGCCGAAGGCTTCAGCGTGATCGGCTTCGGCGCGAGCGCGGGCAGATCCACTGCTACACGTCGGTTGCCAACGGCGCGATGCCGGATGGCAATCTCTACGCCGACGCGCTCCACTACGGCATGTTCGCGTTCGCCATCGATGGATTGCCGGTCAACCCGCAATCGCCGGCGACGGTGCAGGTGACGGTGTACCTGCCAGAAGCTGCGCCGGCGCTGAGCGGCTGGTACAAGTTCGACCAGGCGAACGGACGGGTGACCGATTACTCCGCGTATTCCAGCGTGCAGAACGGCCACCTCGTGCTGAGTCTCGTCGAACGGCGGCTCGGGCGATCAGGACGGCGTCGTCAGCGACGTCATCATCGATCCCAGTGGTCCGGCAATCGCGGCCGTGCCGCCGCCGCCTCCGCCACCTCCGCCGCCGGATGACGGCAGCGGCTCCGGCGGCAACGACCCGCCGTCCGGCGGCGACAGCGGCGGTGGTGGCGGTGGTGCGATCGGGACCGTTGATGTTGCTCGTGCTGATGCGCAGCGTGCTGCGCAGACGCGCCCAGGCCTGAAGCTGCTGCATCGGATGCGTGTCGGGCGACCAAGGTTGCCCGACACGATTTGAATCGCGCGCACAGCGGCGCGCAGCGCGTGCGCGGTATCATATGCGGACGCGATGAAGCTCGGGTACACAGTCGGCGCGGCGCTCAAGTGGATGATGGCCGGCCGCTTCGCGACTCAGCTGATCGCGTGGGTCGTCACGATCTTCGTGATCCGCATCCTCACGCCGGACGACTACGGCCTGATGGCGCTCGCCATGGCCATGATCGGTTTCCTGTCGCTGTTCGAGGAGATCGGCCTCGGGTCTGCGATCGTGCAGCGAGCCGAGCTCGACCAGCGTCTGCTCGAGCTGATCTTCGGCCTGCTTGATCATCCTCGACCTGCTGCTCTACGCCCTCATCTGGCTCGCCGCGCCCTTCGTTGCCCGATTTCTTCAACGTGCCCGAGCTCACCGACATCCTGCGCTGGGTCGGGCTGCTGCTCATCATCAATGCGTTCGGCACGCTGCCGGACGCGATGCTGAGCACCGCCGCATGGAGTTCCGGCGCGAAGTCCATCGCGCTGTTCATCTCGCATGGTGTCCGGGAGCCTGCGTGACCCTGGTGCTCGCGTTTCAGGGACGCGGCGTGTGGTCGCTGGTGGTCGGCACGCTGTTCATGGCCGCCGTGCGCGTCGTCGTTCTGCAGGCCTTCGCGCGCGGTGTGGTACCGGCCGCGCTTCGCGCTCTGTCGGGCGTCGGCAGCGCCGGCGCGCTTCGGTGGATTCATCACCATCGATCGCCTGCTCTGGTACGTGTACTCGCAGGCCGATGCGCTCATCATCGGCAAGCTGCTCGGCAAGGAGATCCTCGGCCTGTACTCCGTCGGCATGCACCTCGCGTCGCTGCCGATGCAGAAGCTCGCCGGCATGCTGAACGAGATCGGCTTCTCGGCGTTCACGCGCCTGCAGGAAGATCGTGCGGGGCTGCGCGAGCACTTCATCAAGGCCGTGCGCCTGCTCAGCCTGCTTTCGTTCCCGGTGTTCTTCGGCATCTCGAGCGTCGCGCCCGGAGATCGTCGGCATCTTCCTCGGCAGAAGTGGGTAGCGGGCCGTGCTGCCGATCCAGGTGCTGAGCCTGGTCGTTCCGCTGCGTCTGTGAACACCGATGCTGCCCGAGCGCGCTCTACGCCATCGGACGCGCGGAAGTGAGCGTGTCGAACAACTTCATTGCCTGCGTCCTGCTGCCGGCCAGCTTCGCGATCGGCGCGCACTACGGTCTGCAGGGCGTGTGCCTGGCCTGGGTGTGCGCGTATCCGGTGTACCTCACGATCTCGCTGTTCCGCGCGCTTCCCGGTGATCGGCGTCACGGTCACGGACTATCTGCGCGCCATGCGCGGCTCCGCGCTCGCGGCGCTGATCATGTATGCCGCCGTATTCGCACTGCGCCGCCTGCTGTCGGGGATCGACCTGAGCGCACCCATCATTCTCATTGCGCTGGTCGTGTGCGGCTGCGGTTGATCTACGCGCTGCTCCGCGCTGACGCTCGAGCGGCAGGCTTGTGTCGACCTGGTGTGTCGCTGACCGGGGTCGAAGCAGGCAGGTGCGCGCCTGGCCGCGTTCAAGCTGCTCGGGAAAGCGGGTTCGGCGCGCGACCAGGCCCGCTCCGCGACGGATAGCGGGCGCAGTCTGCGTCGCGGATCAGGCGCGGAAGGCGTGGACCAGGACGGCGCAGGGCGACGAAGTCGCCGGGCTGCGGCATCGGGCTGATGGCGCGAGTCGAGATACAGCCCGTGATGCGATCGATCGCGGCGCGCAGCTCGGGCGCGCGGCGCCGGCGCGTCGCGCGAAGTCCTGCGGACCTTCGCTCGGTGCGCGGATCACGTGCGCGCGCGCGAGCTTGGCGCAAAGCGCTCGTAGCAGCGCTGCACCGCATCCATGCCGCGCGGCCGGCTGCGCCACGCGGTTGCAGCGACAGTGCCGCCGCGCACGCGGCGAAACCGGATGCCGAGCGCGCGATGGTGAGCCCGGTCGCGCTCGAGGCTCTTCACGCCAGAG
>ERZ1370068.7506-contig-6419_pt1 | contig 42819 bp, 62 predicted proteins | sample MGYA00561227_ERZ1370068 | MGnify/ENA primary metagenome ERZ1370068 (study PRJEB38410, sample SAMEA6850437) | metagenome | study: Metagenomic assessment of the ecological functions of the soil: analysis of the soil microbiota associated with the... | reverse complement strand
GCTACTGCATTGCTTATGATCTGCGGGGGCATGACTCAACGTGCGCGGCAGCGGGAGCGAGCAATATCCACTCCACGATGATGCTGGCGCTTGAATTACGCTATGCGACGGGGCTGTTTAGCTCGCGCCGGATCGAGCGGGGCGATTTACGAGAGCCCGTGGCGGTGCGTTATCTGTGCGCCAATCATCATCCGGACCATGACACGATCGCGAAGTTTCGGCGGGAGAACGAGGCGCTGTTCCGCAGTTGTTTTAGTCGTGGTGTTGCTGTTGGCGCGGGAAGCTGGGGTGCTGCGGGTGGGAGCGGTGGAGTGTGGATGGGACGCGGCTGGCGGGAGCCGGTTGCCCAGCTGGAGGCGCGGCGGCGGCTGGAAGAGATCGAGCAGGAACTGGAGAGTTCGGGCGGAGCAGCTTTTGCAAAGGCCGAAACGGCCGATGCCGAGGACACAGCGACGCTGGAGGGACGCGCACTGCCGGCCGAGCTAGGCGATCGCGCGCAACGCCAGCGCAAACTGTTGGCAGCTGAAAGCCACCATTTTGGCCCGGCGGAAGCGGCGCGGAGGCCGGTCGGCGCGGAGCAAAGGGGGAGTAGGTCGCCGGAGCGACACGGCCAGTGTGCAGCGAGCCGGAGAGTCGTCGTCGTCGGGCCGGCGCGGAGGTGGCGCGGTGCAGGGTTACAACGCCCAGGCGGTGATCGACGCCGGGCCAAGCGGGCTCATTGTGGGAGCGCATTTGAGTGATGCGCCCAACGACTTAAACCAGCTCGCCCCGCGCTGGCCGCGGTTGTGCCCGAAGCTGGGTCGAGCCAGCACTGTCCTAGTGGATCAGGGTTACGATAACACCGTGCAAATCGCGCAGGTCGGACGCGAGAGAAAGCTTTTGCTCCTGTGTCCGCCGCAACGCCGGCCCAATGCCAAGCCATACAACCCCAAGCGCAAAGGCCGCGCGCCAGTGGAAATGGCAACGACGGCGACTGATGGAGCAACGTTTGCGCTATCCACTTTGCGCGCGCTCTACCGACGGAGACAACCCAGTGCTGAAGCAGTCTTTGCTCGGATCAAAACTCCATTTAGGGTTTCGAGCGCTTCCAAGTTTGGGGGCAAAGAGCGGCCACCAGCGAATGGATGTTGGTCTGTCTGGCGCATAACTGCCGAATCCTGGCCGCTAAATGGGCCTAACGAGTTTTGGGCGGGCAAAAACATGTCGCCCTTTGCTCCAGCCCTCATCGACTCACGCAAAGCCCGCTTCTCTTTTCCGGCACTGTTCAGTCACTTCGCAAACTCTCTCCCTCATTCTTCCGAACAACGACGACCAAGTCCGACAGTCCCGAGATGCGCTCCCCAGAATTTCTGCGGCGTCGGTCCCTCTCGTGAAACTGCTGAGTGTCGCAGAGCGGTCTCAGGATGCGTGACATTCGCACTGCGCGTGGCTCCACCGGAATCGGCTGAAAACGGGGAACAGAAATTGGAATGGTTTCGTGCACGAGAGCGGCCGAGGCCCCTTCTCCGATCGGTCGAACAGCGGCGATGGCGCGGCGGCGTTGGGCTTTCGTCATCGAAATAATCGCCGACTCGAGCGATAGAATCGAACACCTCGGCGTGGAAACGAGTTGCCAGTGGACGTGGCCGTGAGGCGGCCGGTTGCGTGAAGAGCCAATCTGAAGCTGGCATCGATCTCCGAGAGTCTGCCGCGAAGGGCAAAGGCCGGCCATGGCTTTCCGCACGATCGTCCCCTTCGGTAAGCGCGAGCAACCGGCGAGCGGACCGAGGCAGAGAAAAAGAAAGTGCGCTTGAGCTTCAACGAACGGTTAGGCGCTTTCGAAATCAGCGGCTTTCGCCGGCGACTAAATTGTAGTATTTCAGCCAACCCGGAATCAATATTCGAAAACTGGCCATATTCCATAAGCGCAGTTCGGCCTTGTGACGCGAACTAGGGTAAACTCAACTCAAGGAAAACCATTATGCTTTGGACAATATTTGTCATTCTGCTGGTGCTCTGGCTGCTCGGTTTGGTCAGTTCATACACGATGGGCGGATTCATTCACATCCTGCTCGTAATCGCGGTCGTGATTCTGATCATCAACCTCATCGGCGGCCGGCGGACTTTGTAGCCCGATGAAGCCTCGCGGGCATTATCGGGATCATCTTAATCATCGTCGGCATCATCGGGTTTGCCTACGGTGGGCTGGGTGCTGGAATACCGAGAAAAAGGATGCGCAACTCGGCCCCATTGAAATCAAGCACCAGGAAAGACACGGGATCGATTTCCCGCCCGATCTTGAGCGGACTTTGTCTAGTCGGCGGGATTGTGCTGGTGGTTGTGGGAAGCCGACAGGCCTAAGCGCTGCGGGGGATCGACCGCTCCGCCGGGCGATGCCGAGCAACCAGGCTGCGCCGCCTAAATCTAACATCGAGCAAGGGACTGCTCGATCCACCTAGCTACGGCGCGTTCGCTTTTAGGACCGCGAACGTTTTGCTGCCCTGGCGGTCGAGATAGAGCAGGACGCCGCGCTTTGGATCCGCTTTGCCCAAGGCTTCGCGGAAGGACCGCACATTTGTGACGGGTTTTCCGTCCACCTCGGTGATCACGTCCTCGCGCTCGATTCCTCGGCGCGGCTGCGATGCTGTTATCTGCGACATCGGTCACGATTACGCCCCGCGCATCGCCGAGATGGAGACGCTCCGATATTTCCTTCGTAATATCCTGCACCTGCAACCCCAATTTCCCGACATCTTCCGGCCGGCCTTGCTCCGGCGGCGCGAATCTCGTTCGACGCGCGCGCAATCTCATTTGGCAACTCGCCGGTCGTAACCGGAATTTCAATCGTCTGACCTTTCCGCCAAACCGTGAGCTTCACTGCCTGGCCAATCTTTTTCTTTAAAATCTCACGCTGCAATTGCGTGTCGGTCGTCACCGGCGTGCCATCAACCCTGGTGGATGACATCGAACGGCCGAAGGTCACTCTTTGTTCGCAGGCGCGTCCGCTTCGATCGTGCGCACCACCACCCTTTGTCGATTCCCTTGAGCAAATCGCGCGTATTCGGATTGTCGCCGACCGATTCGATCCGAATCCCAAGCCAGGGCCGCGCAATTTTCTTCCCGGCGACCAGCTGCTGGCCGAATTTCGTTGGCCAGGTTGCTCGGAATAGCGAAGCCAAGGCCGCGGTTCAATCCATTAATCAGCGTGTTCATGCCGATGACCTTTGCCGTCGATGTCGCAGAGCGGACCGCCAGAGTTTCCAGGATTTATCGAGGCATCAGTCTGGATGTAATCGGAAATGCTGTAACCGCCGTTGGTGAACAATTTGCTGCGGCCTTTACCGCTGACCACGCCGTAGGTGAAGGTGTAATCCAATTTAAATGGCGCGCCGATGGCGAAGCAAAGCCTGCCCAACCCGCACTGCATCGCTGTCGGCCATTTGCACGACCGGCAAGTCTTCTGGCGTCGATTTTGATCACCGCGATGTCGGTTTTCTCATCAGTGCCAACTACTTTCGCCGGGAATTCGCGGCCGTCTTTTTAATTTAACATCCACTATGGTCGGCCCCCTCGACCACGTGGAAATTGGTAAGGATGTATCCATCAGACCGCACAATGAATCCGGAGCCTTCGCTCTGAATCGGTTGGAGATTACGCGGACCGCGCCGCGGTGGAATTATCGTCGGGCTGTCCTTGGAAGAACAAATCGTCGAAGTTAAACCCTTCGTTGCCGTCGTTCTTTTCCGAGACCTCGATGATGACGACGCTGGGCGCGACGATTTCGAAAACCTTGGCGAAAGCATTGTTCAGGGCGTGAACGACATCCTTTCCGGACTCCGCTGCGGCCGGCGGAACGGTGGTAGAGGAGGATTCCTGCGCCAGAAGAGGCGAAGCGCTCAGCGCCCCACAAAAATAAGAGCAAACAAAAATCGCATGAGTTGGAATTTCACGACACGATCGGACCAACGATTGTTCAATGTAACCGCGCTTCGCAGGCACGCCACTATTGCCAATCAGCACTCCGTAGCCGCGGCTCTGTGAGCCGCGCGCACGCGTCTCGCAGAGACGCGGCTACACCTGCTAAGTTGACGCGATCTGTCCCTGTGCGTAGAGCAAACTCGATGCTGGGTCGGCTGCTGGTTGTCGCACTGACGTTTTCCTTTGGCCGCGCGCGCTTGTGATCCGTGCGGCTGCTATAGCCCGCAGGTGGAATCGATGCCGAAGGAGAAAGTTTCCTGACCGGGTTCTACACCGCGATCGCCGAGCAGTTCACCCATTTCGGCACGCTGCAATTCGACGACCATGAAGTTGCCAATCCCACCGGGCAACGATTGGATAGTTCGATCACGCAGTTCGTCGTCGGCTATGGAAATCAACGACCGCCTCGCTCTGCAATTTAACGCGCCGTTTATCTATCGCGATTTCCGGCGGCCAGAAGGCTTCGCCATCGACGAAGCGGAACGCGTGAGCGGCCTCTGGCGACGTCTCGCTTTTGGCCAAGGCCGTGCTCCTGGCACTTCGCATCAACCGCGCGCCGCGAATTCAATGTCGAGAGGGAGAGAAATCCGGTCGCAATCGAGCACGAGTCCGGATTGCAATCGCTCAATCGTCGCGGCTGGCGGCGCTAAAATTTCCCGTACCGGGCGATCCCAGCCGGCTGGAGGGAGAATTTCGCTGAAGTGGCAGTTCCGGGCGCAGCCGGAGAGCGTCAATCCACGGGCACGATCTCACCCTTGGCACCGGCTCGTGGCGATGGGATTTTCGGCGCGCAGACTTCCGTACGCGTTGCGGCAATAGTTCTCGCAGAAGCCAATGGCCAATTCACTCTTCGCGTGCTGGCAGGCGCTCATGACTATCATTTTGCCAACGACCTGACGTGGAACGCTTGGGACCGGGATATTATCTGCTGCGCAAACGCGAGACTTTAGCTGGGTGCCAGTGCGCCGTCTCCGGCGAAAGCAAGCGATGTCGATCGCTTTCAGGAGGGCCGCGCCGCCGGGACGCCGGCGCTGCGGCGTCCAGTTATCGTTGGCCCCGCGGATCGATTGCGTCGCACGATCAAATCAGCGGCGAATTGGCTGCCGAATTTCCGGTGTTGATGAACACGACGGCGCTTACAGGCGGTGCCGGATTATCGGCTGCGTGCAGAGTGTCGCCGTTAGCTGGTGAAGATTTGAAAACATTGTTGCTCGTTTATCGCGAGCTGGATGTTCGTTTGCCGGTAGAGAGAGGCTTTGTCGAGGCGCGCAAACTTTGTTCCAGCTGACGCGCCAACACATTTCCACCACGTTGCGACCGAGCGCGAGCTGGCCGACGCGATTGATTCATTTCGCGGTTTTCCACAACTCGCGCGCGAATTAACGAACGGCGCAGCGGTAATCGAGTACGAGATTGGCCGGAGCGATCACGCGCTTACTTCTCTCACCGGGAATCGTCCTCACGTTTCTGGCCATCGCCTGATGACATTCGATCCGACCTTGATGAGTTAGCTCCGTTTGGGAAATACGATTCGATTTTCGTTTTCTGGCCCCAGCGGATTTGAAAAATGGCACGGCGGTCCCGTGTGATGCCTGGGGTTTGGCGATGGGCGCGAGCGAATCGACTAATGGCGCGACCTACGCCGCCATTGCTAACGCGCCGTCATCGGCATGGACAAATGAGGCGCGCGGTGAAGTTTGGCTGCACGAGTGGTTGCACTGGCGTTTGCGCGCATTTCGCGCAGCGTGGTCACGTTATGCCTGAACGCGACGCCGATGGCGGTGAATTACATGGTTATGTTCGCTCACCGACGGCCGGTTGGACCGATTACTATCGCGATCTAATGAGCGGAGACGTTTTGGAAGGGGAAAACGCCTTGGCATTCCGGCGCGACGCGTGGATGGCGTAAACCGCGTAGCTAAGCTTTCGGCCTCGAATCCGCGACGAATGACGAAGTTCTGGAATGACGAAACCGCCGATGATCTTCTGTAGCGGCGCTTTATGAGCGCCGAATTCCGTTCTGGAGAGCGCACACGCTAAGCCTGTTTGGCTCGGACCCGGGGTTCTGCATTCGGCGGCCGGCCGCACGTTTGTTATAAAGGTCCGCGACGGCTGACAGTCATCGCCACCACGCCAGCGGCGTGTGCTCCCCGAAATTGAATAACCGTAGTGGGCCGGCGTCAGACGAATCCGTTCAGGGGAGGGAGTTAAAACAGGGTGCGTTGACACGATTGTTAACGACGTTAGGTTTTTTCTACACAAATACGAAAATGGTGAATCTGACCGATGGAATTGAGCAGGAAAGGGCGTTCCTTTCTCACGCGCCCGGGCTATTGGGCGGGCAATGGGGGTATTGCGCCGGAACTTTGGAAAGACTGGAAATGGCAGCTGCAAAACCGCGTCACTAAGCTGGGCCAGCTGGAGGAACACCTTTCGCTGAGCGAAGAGGAACGCGCCGGCGTTTTGCTCTCGGGCGACAAGCTCGCGCTCGCGATTACGCCGCACTTTTTCAATCTGATCCCGCGCGAAAATCCGGACTGATCCGATCCGGCGTCAGATGATTCCGCGGATCGAGGAAACGTGGGGTTCGCCCTACGACATGGCGGACCCATGCGGGGAAGACTCGCACATGCCGGTGCCGGGTTTGGTCCACCGATATCCGGATCGCGTGCTATTTTTGGTGACGGACCGTTGTGCTGCCTATTGCCGCTATTGCACGCGCAGCCGCGTCGTCAGTGGCGTGGGCGAACAGGAATTGCACACTGATTTCGAAGAAGCCTTTCGCTATTTGGAGCAGCATACCGAAGTCCGCGACGTGCTTCTTTCGGGAGGCGACGCGCTCTTTTTAGCGACGGCAAACTGGAGAATTTGCTTAGTCGTTTGCGGGCAATTCCGCACATCGAATTCCTCCGCATCGGGACGCGGGTTCCGATTTTCCTTCCGCAACGAATCACGCCAGAGCTTTGCGCGATGCTGGCGAAGTATCATCCGCTCTGGATGAGCGTGCACGTTAATCATCCGCGCGAGCTCACCATTGAAGTGAAAGAGGCGCTGGAGCGGCTGGCAAATGCCGGCATCCCGTTGGGCAACCAAAGCGTGTTGCTCGCGGGCGTGAACGACGATCTGGAGACGATGAAGACGCTCGTGCACAAACTCCTGATGTGCCGTGTGCGCCCGTATTACCTTTACCAATGCGACTTGATTAACGGTTCATCGCACCTGCGCACTTCTGTCGCGAAAGGGATCGAGATCATTGAAGGGCTGCGCGGTCACACCACTGGTTACGCCGTCCCACAATACGTCATCGACGCCCCCGGCGGCGGCGGCAAGGTGCCGATCAATCCCGGCTACATCCTCTATCACGACAACGAGAAGATCGTGATCCGAAACTACGAAGGAAAAATCTTCGAGTATCCCGAGACCGGAAACGAAAACGTCCAGTTCGCCCCGCAACGGGAGTATCACGACGAGTATTTGCATCTCTGAACGCGCGCATCGCTGTTCAGTCTTTGTCATCCCGAGCGAAGTCGAGGGATCTCTAACTTAAAAAAGGAAGAATAGTTAGAAATGCCTCGACTTTGCTCGACATGACAAAGGGACGTCAGTCCCCTTCGGACCGAGACATCTCTAACCGTTCATCTTTATTTTTAAGTTAGAGATTCCCTGGCTCCGCTCGGAATGACGCTTGGAATGATAGACGACGGTCAACTCGCGCGCGATTGTCATCGTGATCTTGGAGGGCGCCGCGCTGTCAGCGCTCTGAGCTTTGGGACACGACCCCATCTCGACCGGCGCGGGCCAGGCGGCATGTGTCCTCCTTTATTAAGCTCGGCTACGAGTGCACCGTCAGCGTCGTTTCCATTCCTTTCTTCCGGTGTCCATCCAGAGGGCAATACGCGGTGTAGCGTGCCGTGTTTGAGTTGGACGTGCAGAACTTTGGTCTCATTCGGCTGCAGATCGACCGTAAACTTGTGGATTCCGTCCTGGCCGCGAACCACGAAGTTGTGTTTTTCGTTTCCGGCATTCTTCACTACGAACGCGGTCTTGCCTGGTTCCACGCTCGTCGGCATGTCGATCTTGTCGTCCGACAACGTGACGCTCAACGCGCCGCGCATCTGGATCGGGAGTGACCGCACCGACGACTTTGTGAACGACTTCTTTGGTGCCTTTGACTACTTTGTGTCCGACATTTTTGGCGGTGTCGACCGCGTCCTCGGCCACGTCGCCTGCTTTTTCGACCGGCCCCTCCGCCCAGACCACACCAAGGGATAGAGCGACCGCAATAATGGTTGAAAGAGGAAGTTTCATAGTACTAAAGATATCGTATGCAGCCCGCCAATTAGCTGCGCCGGTAAACGATTCTCCGCCGATGACCGTCATCTCGCAGCTCCTATTTGTCATGTCGAGCGGAAGTCGAGACATCTCTAAATATTTTCCTGAACGGTTAGAGATTCCTCGACTGCGCTCGGAATGACAAAAAAGTGTTATCGATCTCCGTTAACAATCTCGCCGCCGATGACGGTCATTTCGCAGCGCGTTTTTAAAATCTCCGGCGCGGGAATTTTCATGATGTCGGCCGAGAGGACAGTGAAATCGGCGAGCTTGCCGACATCGATTGAGCCTTTGTCGTTTTCTTCAAAGGCGGCGTAAGCGGCATTGATGGTGAACATCCTCAGCGCTTGCTCGCGCGAGACGGCTTGCTCGGGATGCCAGCCTTCGCCCGATTCGCCCTTGATGCTTTTGCGCGCGACCGCGGCGTAGAATTCGATCATCGGTTCGCCGCGCTCGACCGGGGCGTCGGACCCGCCGCAAATGATTGCGCCAGACTTGATCAGACTATTCCAGGCGTACGCGCCGGCGAGACGCTCCATTCCAAGCCGCGCCGGCGCGAAAAACAAATCGCTGATCGCATGCGACGGTTGCATCGAGGCGATGACACCGAGCCTGGCGAAACGCGGAAGGTCTTGCTCGCTCAAAATCTGCGCGTGCTCAACCCGCCAGCGCGGTTCCTGAATTTTTCGCTCGCCAGGCGGCACGGCTTTGAACGCTTGCTCGTAAAGATCGAGAATTAGTCGATTAGCGCGGTCGCCGATCGCGTGCGTCTCGACTTGAATGCCACGGCGCAACGCCTCTTCAAACATCGGCCTCAGCTCTTCCGGTTTCTGCGTCAAGAAACCGGAAGTGTCGGCTTTGTCCGAATAAGGTGCGAGTAAGGCCGCGCCGCGCGAACCGAGCGCACCGTCAAAAATAACTTTGATCGTGCGCTGCGTGAAACGGTGATCAAATGCATTCAAGGTCGCTCCATTTTTCAACAATGCGTTGGCGGCTTCACCGGGACCGTAGGCGGCATTGATCATGCGCAGTTTCACTTTTCGGGCGGCGTAGGCGCGTCGGATGATTTCCTGATCCGACAACTCACTGCCGGCGTTTTGGATTTCACACCAGCCGAGTTTGATCTCGCGATCGATGCCCTTGAGTAACGCCTGCTCGGTCTCAGCTTCGGTCGGCTTGGGAATATTTTTCGCGACCAAATCCATCGCATTATCGAGCAACATTCCATTTGGATCGCCGTTCGTTTTTAGGATTTGTCCGCCGAATGGATCGGGGGTGTGATGGTCGATGTTGGCGAGTTTCAGCGCGGCGGAGTTGACGACTGCGGCGTGACCATCGGCCCGGGTTAGGAAAACGGGATTGTCCGGCGCGATTTTGTCGAGATCAGCGCGGGTTGGAAATTGGGGCGGCTTCCAGAACGTTTCAATCCAGCCGCGGCCGGTGATCCATTTGTTGCGCTCTGTTTGCGCGACGCGCTCCTTGACCTTCGCGAGAAAATCTTCGCGGGTATTCGTCCCCTCGAGATTCAAAGTCATCTCGCGCTCGCCGATTCCAAAATGTGACAATGCGAATCAGTGAAACCGGGCGTAACAGTCTTGCCCGCCAGATCAACGATGCGCGTTTTGTCGCCCCGGAATTTTTCGGCGTCCGCATTTGCTCCAACGAAAATGATGCGATCGCCCTTGACCGCGATTGCCTGCGGCGAACGGCTGCTTTTCGTTAACGGTGTAGATATTTCCGTTAATGAAAATTGTCTCGGCGGTTTCCGCGCCGGCCGTGATGCCGCTCATGAACAGCAGGATAGCAGCGACAGCTCGCATCAACCGGACTCCTCTGTCATTCCGGGCGAAAATGCCAGTCCGGCCCGGACTGAAAATTTTTTTGCCAAGCAGTGGCGTGTTTATAGAATCAGCGCACACTGTTTCGGCAGCGCGTGCAACCTTAACCATTTGCTCATCTGAAACCGCCACAAATTTTCGCCAATTTTATCGTGGAGAAAAATTGGCGGCGGCGGATCAATTTGAAACGGGACCGCTAACTTTATGGCGAACTTTTTCCCGCGCTGGTCAAATTGGTTGCCGCTGCAAGCTGGCCATCTGCAGCGTGGTGATTGTCTGCGGCCTCACCGCCGGCACCTGGTATTACGTCACCCCGAAATATACCAAGGTCGGTTACGAGCCGATCCAGCCGGTGCCTTTTCCGCACGACATTCACGTTTCCCAATTGGGAATGGATTGCCGTTATTGCCACAGCTTTGTCGATGTCGCGGCGCAGTCCAACGTGCCGAACACGCAGACCTGCATGGCGTGTCATCAGCAGGTGCAAAAAGATAATCCGAAGCTTGAGCCGGTCCGGGACAGTTGGAAGACGGGCAAGCCGATTGAGTGGGTCTGGCTCCATCGCACGGTCGATTACGTCTATTACAATCACGCGGCCCATGTGAACCGGGGCATCAGCTGCTTCAGTTGCCACGGCGCCGTCGAATCACATGCCAGTAGTGTATATGGCCAAGCCGCACAGCATGGCCTGGTGTCTCGAATGTCACCGGCATCCGGAGAATTTTTGCGCCCGGAAGACCAGATCACGAATTTGGATTGGAAACCTCGGATGTGAATCCGGCCGAATTCGTCGGCAAGCTACGGCCAACCGAAAGACGTACACGAGGACTGGTCGAAAAGAAACGGCTGACCCAGCATGAGATCGGACAGACCTTGAAGGAACGGTGGAACATTCAGCCGAGCCGAGAATTGCCAGTCATGCCATCGATGAAGGCTTCACCACGCGCGCGCAGCAGACACAGGTTTCCTGTGAGCCAGCGGCTTGCAGCCCGCTGTCGATCAAGCCATGTGCGCTAATGCTTCTTCATTCTCAACAGGCGGATCGCCTAGACCGGGCAGCTACAGCCGGAGACCTATGTTCCCATGAAGCGGGTATTTCAACATCCACCTGCACCTACTTCCGGGCGACGCTATTGGCGAAGCACCGATGAACTGGCCGACACGCCTGAGTTCCGCGAGTGGCTGGAGCGCGAATTTCCATCCAGCGCAGCGCAACTGAATGGCGACGAATGGTCGCGCCGGAGCTTTTTGAAACTGATGGGTGCGTCCGTCGCGCTGGCTGGATTTGGCGTGAGCAGTTGTCGCCGGCCGGAACTGCATCTGGTCCCCTTCACTAAAACGGTCGAGTGGACCATTCCCGGCAAATTCCTCTACTACAGCACAGCGCGATGCCGCGACGAAACGGGGCAATTCCGCTCCTGGTTACGACCGTTGACGGCCGGCCAATCAAGCTCGACGGCAACCCGCTGCATCCGGCGAGCAACGGTGCCAGCGATGTTTTCGTCCAGGCCGCAATCAACGAGCTTTACAATCCGCTGCGAGCAAAGCGCATTGCCGAGAATGGCAAAACCACCACCCCGGCCGCGTTTGAAAAATATCTGGGCGATTTGCGCGCGAAAATCGGGGACGGCGCCGGTTTGGCGTTTCTGGTTGAAGAAACGCACTCGCCCACGCGCGAAAGAATTCGCGGCGAACTGGAGAAAATGTTCCCACGCATGCGCTGGTGCGTTTACGATCCCTTGCGCAGCGAAGCGCAAAATTTCGCCACCCAGATCAGTTTCGGCGATAATTTACGCCTCGTTCCTCGGATTGAGCGCGCCGATGTAATTCTGGCGCTCGACAGCGATTTCCTCGATTGCGGCGAAGGCGACATCGCATCGTCTCGCGCTTTCAGTTTTCGGCGTCGCGTTAGTTCGGGGAAAGACTCGATGAACCGGCTCTATGTCGTTGAGAACCGCTATACTCTTACCGGGGCGATGGCGGATCACCGGCTGCGTTTACCGGCGAGCCAAATTCCACTGGTCGCGCACGCTATTGCAACCAGGATCGCGACCGCTACAAAGGACTCAGGCCTGGGTTCGATCCTCGCCACCTTGCAGGTTCCCGCGGGGGCGGCGCAGTTCGACGAACAATGGTTAGATGAAGCGGCAAACGATTTGGTTTCGAAATCGGGTGCCGGACTGGTTTTAGCCGGGCCGCAACAACCGGTCGTTGTTCAGTTGCTTGCCTATGGAATTAATTCCGCGCTGAAAAATGTCGGGAGCACGGTTTTGCTGCGCGAGCGTCACCGCAATCAGCGCGATAATAGCATTCTCCAACTCGCGGGCGACATCGTTGGAGGCCGGATTAAACAGCTTTTCATACTCGGCGCGAATCCCGTGTTCAACGCACCGCGCTCGTTGGCGTACGATTCAACCAGCAAGACCTGGGTGGATTGGCCGGAACTTCAAAAAAAGGTGCCCGATGTAATCCGGCTCGGCTATTACGAAGACGAAACTTCCGCGCTTTCTCGTTGGAATCTGCCCGCATCACATTTCCTGGAATCGTGGGGCGATGCGCTCAGCTCAGAAGGGCATTACCTGGCTATCCAACCGATGATTCTCCCGCTTTTCGGCGGGTTCTCCGAGCTTGATTTGTTGAACGCGGTGATGGGCAAACCGAAAGTCGACGGGCCCGAATTAGTTCAGGAAACTTTCCAGGCAAGCAAACCAAGTGGCGATCCCGCGACCGCCTGGTCGAAATTTTTGCACGACGGTTTCGCGTCGCACATTTTGCTGCGCGACCAGCCGCCCGCATTCAATGGCAACACCGCCGGTGGCATCGCGCACAATCTCTGGAGCCCGCCCGGACCTGCGCCAACACCGGAATCACCCGAGGTCGTGCTGGTGCGTGATTACTCAATCGACGACGGCCGTTACATCAATAACGCCTGGTTGCAGGAGATGCCCGATCCGATCACGAAATTGACCTGGGATAACGCGGCGCTGATCAGTCCGCGCTACGCCAAAACGCTCGGGGTGGAGACGGGCGATCTCATTCAAATCACGGTGAACGATGTCGTCCCGGCCACTCCGCCACCGGTGGAAGGTAAACCTGCTCCCGCCAGCACCACCACCGTCGACGCCGCGGAGTTGGAAATTGCAGTCCTGATTTCGCCAGGACACGCGGACAATTCGATCACCATTCCGCTCGGCTACGGCCGCGCTAGTTTGAACAGCGTGGGCGAGCACAGCGGTTTCAACGGCTACTTGCTGCGCACCGCAAGTAATCCGCATTACATCGTTGCCGACGGCAAAGCCATCGACAGCATCGCCGTCAAGAAAGTTGGAGAAAATATCCGCTTTCGATCACGCAGGATCATTTCAGCATCGAAGGCCGCGGGTTGGTCCGCGAAGCGACGCTTGAGCACTACCGCGAAGACAACGAGTTCGTGAAAAAAATCGCGGGTGACGACGAGCTGCCCCCACAATTACCGAGCATCTACCGTCATCCGCCGTTGCAGTCGGCGCAGCAGTGGGGAATGACGATCGATTTGAATACCTGCACCGGTTGCAGCGCCTGTGTCATCGCATGCCAGGCGGAGAACAATGTCCCGGTCGTTGGCAAACTGGAGGTCGCCCATGGCCGGGCGATGCACTGGCTGCGGATCGATCGCTATTTCGCCAGTGAGCATGGCTACGACCAGGACAAGGGCGAGCTTCCGGAAGATCCCGAGGTGGTGCATGAACCGATGATGTGTCAGCACTGCGAGAACGCCCCTTGCGAGACGGTTTGCCCGGTCAACGCCACCATTCACAGCGAAGACGGGCTGAACGTTATGGCCTACAACCGTTGTGTCGGCACGCGTTATTGCGCGAACAATTGCCCGTTCAAGGTTCGGCGTTTCAATTTTTTCGATTACAACCAGCGGCCGGTCGGCAAAAAGAAAATCGCCGGCGCCCTCAACATCTATAAGGAATACTTCGCGCCGTTTACCGAAAAAGGCGCGCCCGATACGGTCAAGCTCTCGAAGAATCCGAACGTGACCGTGCGCATGCGCGGGGTGATGGAGAAATGCACGTTTTGTGTGCAACGGATCGAGGAAGCGAAAATCGCCGCTCACGTCCGCGCGGGCGCTTCCGCGGATGACCTTCGAATTCCGCGCGATTCCTTTACCACGGCGTGCGCGCAGGCCTGCCCGAACGAGGCCATCGTTTTCGGAGACATTCGCGATCCTGAGAGCAAGGTTTCAAAAATGAAATTGCAGGATCGCAATTATCGCCTGCTTCAATATCTGAACGTGAATACCCGCGTCAGTTACCTCGCGCGCATTCGCAATCCGAATCCGAAAATGCCTGATGCGCACAAAATTGGGATCGCCAGCCCTAACGAGAAAGAGGAGGCGAAAGAATGAGTGTCATTCTGAGCGCAGCGAAGCGGAGTCGAAGAATCCCGGACGGACTGTTGAAAAGCCCTCATCCTACCCTTCTCCCCCAGGAGAAGGGACTGCTATCTCGCGCAATGACAGAGACCTGCGAAGGACCAGCCTCCTGGCCCTTTCTCTCCCACTGGGAGAGACGCACGCGCAAGCGGCAGTGAGGAGCAGTTTTTCGAGAGTCTGGTGGCCGATACCTTAAAGATTTTGCATCGGGATCCCTTCGGCTGCGCTCGGGACGACGAATGAATATGGACGGCGCCACCACAGCACCAGAACTGACTGAGAGCGAGGAGGTCGCTTCCCCCGAGCGTCCGTTGGCTCGCCCGCCGCTGGTATTGAACCGGCGGAGTTACGGCTGGATTACGGAGCGCATCTCCGGCGCGGTGGAAAATCGCGCGCCGCGATGGTGGTGGGGTCGCCTTCGCCGTCACCTCGGGAATTGCCGGTTTCGGTCTTTTCTGCCTGGGCTATCAGATTTCCACCGGCGTTGGGACCTGGGGACTGAACCATCCCGTCGGATGGGCCTGGGACATTACTAATTTCGTGTTCTGGATCGGTATCGGCCATGCCGGCACTTTGATTTCGGCCATTCTTTACCTGTTGCGACAGAAATGGCGCACTTCGATCAATCGTTCCGCGGAAGCGATGACACTTTTTCGCGGTGATTTGCGCCGCGATTTTCCCCGGCGTGCACGTCGGGCGCGTTTGGATGGCGTGGTATCTGGCGCCGTTGCCGAACAATTACGGCATCTGGCCAAATTTCCGCAGCCCGCTGCTCTGGGACGTCTTTGCCGTCTCGACCTACTTCACCGTTTCGGTGTTGTTTTGGTACACTGGATTGATCCCCGACCTGGCGACGTTGCGCGATCGCGCCACCTCGAAAATCAAGAAATTCCTTTATGGCATTTTTGCGGTCGGCTGGCGCGGATCGAACCGCAACTGGCGCCATTACGAAATGGCTTATCTCTTGTTAGCCGGCCTCTCCACTCCGCTGGTGCTGTCAGTGCACAGTGTTGTCTCGTTCGATTTCGCTACTTCCATTTTGCCGACCTGGCACACCACCATTTTCCCGCCCTACTTCGTCGCCGGCGCCATCTTCGGCGGGTTCGCCATGGTCCTGACGTTGATGCTGCCGGCGCGCGCGTTGTTCAAATTGCACGACATCATCACGCTCCAGCACATCGACAAAATGGCGAAGATCATTTTGCTGACGGGCTCGATCGTTTCCTATGCCTACGCCATGGAATTTTTCTTGGCCTGGTACAGCGGCAATCAATATGAGCGCTTCGCCTTCTGGAACCGCGTGCTCGGGCCGTACTGGTGGGTACTGGTGGGTGGGAATGCTCTTTTGCAATTGCGCTTTCGCCGCAACTCTTCTGGTTCCGCTGGTGCCGGCGCAATGTCCTCGTCGTCTATTTCGTCTGCATGTGCGTCAACGCCGGGATGTGGTTCGAGCGTTTCATCATCATCGTCGGCGGATTGCATCGTGATTTCCTGCCCAGCTCCTGGGGCTTGTTCATTCCGACCTGGGTCGACATCTGGACCTTTATCGGCACCCACGGAATCTTTCCTCTCGCTCTTCCTCCTCTTCATTCGCTTCCTGCCAATGATCGCGATGAGCGAAGTGAAAATCGTTTTGCCGGAATCGGACGTCACCGCCATGATCCGGTCGTCCCAGCGGAAAAGGAGCACGCATGAGAACGCCTTCCGGCCACAAAGTTTACGCCATCGCGGCGGAATACTCGAGCGCCTCGGAACTTTACGAGGCGGCCAAACGCGTGCGCGATGCCGGGTTCAAACGCTGGGATGTTTTCTCGCCCTTTCCCATCCATGGAATGGACGAGGCGATGGGGCTGGGCAAATCGTGGCTCAGCGCGGTCGTGCTGATCGGCGGTATCACCGGTTTATTGACCGCGGTCATTCTCGAGTTCGGTCCCTCCTGGTTCATTTATCCGGTGATCGTCCATGGAAAACCGTTCAACTGGGCAACAGTGCCGGCGTTTTTCCCGATCATGTTTGAGCTGACCATTCTTTTCTCGGCTTTCTCCGCTTTTTTGCGAATCTGATCATGAATGGGCTGCCGCGCTGGCATCATCCCATTTTCAACTGGGACCGTTTCAGCGCGCGTGACCAACGACGGATTTTTCTCGCCATCGAAGCGCGCGATCCGCGTTTCAGTGAAATGGAAACACACGACTTGCTTGTCGAAACCGGCGGGTTGCACATCACCATCGTGCACGAGGAGGATTGAAATGCTGCGCGGCTTTTTTCTCATCTTCCTTCTCGCCGGCATCGTCATCGTGGCGATGTGCGGTTTTCGCGGAGAACACGGCACCCGCACCCCATGGGAAATTTTTCCCGATATGGTGCGGCAACAAAAGTCCGGGCACAAGCACCGCTCGATTTTTCGCTGATGGCCGCGGACCGCGGGTTCCGATTGCGAGTACGGTCCCGATTGGTTACGAAATGCCAAAACCGCAGATGACGCGCGCCGCCTGGGATTACGCCGAGCGGCGCTCCCGCTGGTGAAGAGTTCTCGCGCACACGGATTGGTTTCAGCGTCGGCACGGATTATTACAACACGGGCAAGATGGGCGCGAACTGGGGCACTGGGATTCCTGTCCCGGTAAACGCCGAATTGATGCAGCGCGGACAGCAGCGTTTCAACATCACCTGTTCCGTTTGCCATGGATTGACCGCGGCCGGCAACGGAATCGCAAAGCAGTATGGCTTGAACACGGTGGTTACTCTGCAAGACGAGCGGATTCGGAAAATGGCGGACGGCGAGATTTTCAACACCATCACTAACGGCAAAAACACCATGATGTCGTACGGCGGTAACGTGCCGGTGGCGGACCGGTGGGCGATTATTGCTTACGTGCGCGCCTTGCAACGCAGCCAGAACGCCGCGGCTGCTGATGTTCCGCCGGAAGAATTGGCAAAACTGGAAAAGGCGGAGGCCAAACCGCCGGAGCCCAAACCCGCACCCAGCCCGGAGGCGCAGAAGAAATGAGCGAGCGTTCTCAAATCGTGCCGGCCCCGGAGGGTGAGTATTTCGAAACAAGTCGGTTCAGCGGTTTATCCTTGCTCCTGGCGGGCGGCGCTGTTGTCGGGCTCTTGCTCTGTCTGATTGGTGCGTTCACCTCGCCATTGCAATTCAGTTTTTCCTGGTTGTTCGGCTTTATTTATTTTTTCACCCTTTGCTGCGGCTTGTTTGTTTTGGACGATTGTCCATCACGCGACCGATGCGGAATGGTCGGTCGTAGTGCGCCGGCAGCTCGAGAATATCGCGCTGCTCCTCTGCGCTCTCTTTATTTTTGCGATCCCGATTTTGTTGCTCCGCCATCATCTTTTTGAGTGGATGAATATCGCGCCGGGCGAGAATCCAGTGCTTGATAGCAAACGTCAGTATTTGAACTGGCCGTTCTTCGCTTTCCGTGCCTTGCTTTATTTCGTCCTCCTTGGAGGAGTCGCATTTTTCCTGCGCCGCTTTTCCGTGGCCCAGGATCGCGACGGCAATCCGCGGTTGCACCGTTTGGATGCGCAAGGTAGCCTTTGCCGGGCTGCCCATCTTTCGGTCTGGCGCTAAGCTTTTGCCGCTTTCGATTGGTTGATGGGACTGAACTATCGCTGGTTCTCCACCATGTGGGGCCCGTACATTTTGCCGGAGCCGCCGGCAGCTCAATGTCGCTGCTCGTCCTCGTGGTTACGGCGTTGCGCCAGGCCGGCTACCTCAAAGTGGTGACGCTGGAGCATTATCACATCATGGGGAAATGGATGCTGGCCTTCTCCGTTTTCTGGGCCTACATCGGTTTCAGCCAATACATGCTGTATTGGTACGCCAACATTCCGGAAGAAACGGCAGTACTATCTGGTCCGGAACACGGAGTCATGGTGGCCACTGAGCCTGCTCCTCGTCATCGGACGTTTCTTTGGTCCGTTCGCGATTCTGTTGCTTCAGGGAATCAAGAAACGTCCGCATCAGCTTTGCATCGTTGCCGGCTGGATCATGCTCATGCAGGCGCTCGATATGTATCTGATCGTGCTGCCCTCGCTCCACGGCACCGGTGTTCACCTAAGCATCTGGGATTTCCTTTGCCCAATCGCGATCGGTTGCAGTCTTGCCTTCCTTTATCTGCGGTTAATTGGGAAAACGTCCACTTTTCCGGTGCGCGATCCGCGATTGATCGAGTCATTGCGTTTGAGGAACTGACATGGCCGTTTCCGTTACACCGCAAACACCAGAACGCGCGCCGATTTCTTTCGGCGCCTGGCTCGGCATCGTTTTGCTCTTTCTCTTTTTGGATTTTCGTGCTGGTGCTGGTAGCGGCTGCGCCTCACGGCAACACCTACGAGGCTAAACGAGCCGAAGCGCGCGAGAAGAAGTTGAACGACGCGCGCAATGCCGCGACTCAGGAATTGAACTCTTATGCCTGGGTCGATAAAGGCAAGGGGATCGCGCGCATCCCGATCGATCGTGCAATGGAACTTACGCTTCGCGATTTGGCGTCGAAAAACCGGCGCCGGCAAATCCAATTGAAACTCCCGCGCAAGCGCCAGCTTCCGGGGCATCACCCGCCCCGGCAGTTTCGCCCGGGCCTGCCACGGCCGCCGGAACACCGAAACCGACATCAGTTGAGGGTCCGAGTTCCGAGAATCGGAATCAGCCCGCCGCGGCTGGGAATCCACCCGGCGCCATACCAGGGACCCAGCCGGGCCCGGGTGCGACACCACCGCCGCTGTCTCCAAGCGGACAACCCGCACTTTCGCCCATGCCTGAACAAAAGCCGCCCGGCACTCCCATTCCTATTACCGGAAAGACGCCGCCATGATTTTTGCGAATGAATCCCACTGAAATTCCACTCAAAAGCCCAGGCAGCGTGACCGATTTGAGCATCGGCGAAGTCGAACAAGTCGAACGCGCCCTGATCGATGCTTCAACCCGCGTTCCAGTGCTGATGTTTTACGCTTCGGCCGTCGTCTGGTTGTTGCTCGGGAACATTGCTGGCGGCTTTCACGTCATTCAAACTCCATTCGCCCGATCTGCTCTCGAACGTTGCCTTCCTGACCTGGGGCCGGATTCGTCCGGCGCATCTCAACGTCATGCTTTACGGCTGGGCGTCGAATGTGGGAATGGGTACTCGCCATTTGGCTCATGGCGCGGTTGTGCCGCACCACCTTGCGTCATCCACTAGTGCTCGTTACCGGCGGCGGATTTTGGAACCTCGGTGTCCTTCTTGGAATTTGCGGAATTCTGATGGGCGACAGCACCGGCTATCATTGGCTCGAATTTCCCAGCTATGCCGCGTGGACTCTTTTTGTTGGCTACTCGCTGATCGCTTCCTGGGCGGTCCTAATGTTCCGGTTTCGTCGCGGCGATCCGATCTACATCACGCAATGGTATCTGCTCGCTGCGTTTCTCTGGTTCCCGTGGATGTACCTGGCCGCGCAAACCATGCTTTTTATTGTGCCGGTGCAAGGCGTGTTGCAGGCCGCAGTCAATTGGTGGTACGCGAACAATCTCCTTTTCCTTTGGTTCGGTTCGCTCGCCCTCGGCACCGCTTATTACATGATCCCGAAAGTGATCGGTCGACCCGTTTACAGTTACCATCTGGCGGCGATCGGATTCTGGACCTACGCCTTTTTCGCCAGTTGGACCGGAATGCAAAGGCTCATCGACGGCCCGTTTCCCAGCCTGGATGATCACCGCCAGCATCGCAGCGATGATTTTGTGCATCATCCCAGTCGCCACGGTTGGACTGAATCATCACATGACCATGCGAGGGTATTTTCCGCTGATGCGTTACAGCCCGACACTGCGTTTCACCGTTTTTGGTGCGATGTCCTATACCGCGTTTAGCCTGCTCGGCGTCGTCATTTCGTTGCGCTCTTTCGCGCGTTACCTCCAATTCAGCGAGGTCAGTAGGTGCTTACAGTCACCTCGGTCTCTACGCCTTTTTCAGTATGATCATGTTCGGAGCGATGTATTACATCGTGCCGCGATTGGTCGGGCGCGAATGGCGCTTTGCCTCGCTCATCAAGATTCATTTCTGGGCGTCGGTTTACGGCATTGGACTCATGACGCTGATGCTTATTGCCGGCGGCATGGTGCAAGGTCTGAACATGGACAACCCGACCCTGCCGTTTACCGAAAGCACGCAGTCCGTTCTGCCGTATCTGCGCGGACGCAGCCTTTCCGGAATTCTAATGACGGTGGCGCATTTCGTTTTCGCCTATCATTTCTTGCTCATGCTTCTCGGCCTTGGCCGCACCGCCAGCGTGCCGACATTTTTGAATCCGGTGAATCCTGAACCTGGAGAGATGGTCGCGCACTGATGAAAGGCTTCACTCCGCTCGTTCTTGGAATCCTCGCGACCCTTGCCTTTTCCTGGCTTGGGCTCGCTTACATTCCCGATTTGCAGATTGGCCATCTCGATCCGCAGAGTGACGAAGAAGGCACCGACATTTATCCAATGCCGAAATCGGGAATGGCCGAGCGCGGCCGGCGCGTTTACGTCGCGAACGGTTGCTTCTATTGCCACAGCGAACAGCTCCGCCCCGATTATGCCGCTTCCGACATCGAGCGCCCGCGCGACGCCGCTCCCAGTCGCGCCGCCAAAATGGGGTGACACGGCGGAGCGCACCGCGCGATTACATTTTCGATCGGCCAGCGTTGCTCGGTAAAACGCGAATGGGACCTGATTTGGCCAACATCGGCAAAGCCGCCCCGGCCGAGGAAGAAGCCGCGCCAGCACAACCCAGTCCAGCGGACCTCCGGCTGCGCCTGCTGCCTCACCGCCCGCATCCAATGCCTCGCCTCCGCCCGCAAACGCCGGCGCGCAGCAAAACGCCAAACCGGCCGCGCAAACCTCACCTCAGACTCCAGCTGCTGCGCCGCCCGCCGCAAATGCCTCGGCTTCGCCCGCGAACGTTGCAGCGCAACAAGGCGCCAAACCTGGCGCGCAACCACCTGCTCCGCCTGCGTCTGCTGCCTCGCCACCACAAACTGCCGCAGCCCCTTCGCCCACTGCGTCACCTTCCGACTCCCCGGCGGCCTACTCCGCGGCCTGGCATCATCAACATCTCTACGCCCCTCGCAGTTTGAATCTCGATTCGGATATGCCGGCTTACAAATTCCTCTACGAAAAACGGCGCGTTGGCGGAGAACAATCAGCCGATGCCATCAAATTGCGTGGCGAGGGCGCGCCGGGCGAAGGTTGGGAAATCGTTCCGACCTACGACGCGAAATGTCTCGTAGCCTATTTGATGTCGCTCAATCAATCACATCCGTTGAACGAAGTGAAATCCGCTGCTGCGCCGCCGGCTGGATCGCCCGCTGCGGCTAAACCTGCTGCAAAATAATGAACCCTCCGATTCTGCACCGCGGCGTCGCCAGGGAATGGATTATGGCGAGAGCGAGGACGTGCAAAAGTGCACGCTGCGATTCAGCGGGAAAAACAGGAGCCGCGCGTGGGATTGGAACCGCTTTCATTGTGGTTGATCGGAATCTATGCCCTCGCGATTTTCTTCGGCGGCGCTTATCTCGGACGCTTCTCCGGGAGCTTTAGCGGCGACAGTTTGGATCCAGGCACAGTTCCGACCAATCACACGGGCTGGCCCCGGTGGCGGTGGCCAGCAGCAGACGGCGGAACTTTCTCCGGCGGAGCGCGGCAAAAAAGTTTTTATGGCGAATTGCGCGGTGTGCCATCAAGCGAGCGGACTCGGATCGCAAAGTCAGGGTTATCCGCCGCTCGCCGGTTCTGAAATTACCAACGGCGGCTCCCGTCGCGCCGCCATGGTCGTGATGAAGGGTTTGCAAGGTCCGATCACGGTGAAGGGCCAAAAGTTCGGAAGCGCAGTCATGCAACCGTGGGAGAGCTTGGGTGACCAAAAGGTTGCCGATGTCCTGACTTATGAGCGACAGGAGTGGGGAAACCACGGCAGCCCGGTTACCAAGGAACAGATCGCCGCTTTGCGCAAAGAACTCGCCAGCCATCCCGGATCATTCGTCGAAGCCGATCTGCACGCTGCTCCCGACGAAGATCTCCCGGGTGGCGAACAGCAGGGCGCTGCTCCTCCCAAGCCGGGCGAACAAGCCAAACCTGGCGCACCACCACAAGGTTCCCCACCGCCAAGCACACCTGGCGCTCAACCGCCCAAGCCTTGATCGTCATCCGAGCGAAAACGCCAGTCCGGCTCGGACGAGGTGAGAGATTTAAGTAGCGCACCGGGATCCCTCCACTTCGCTCAGAATGACGAAGAACCTTAAATGAAAAACTACTGGCTCGTGAAATCAGAACCGGATGCGTATTCCTGGAGCGATCTGGTCGATGAAGAGCAAGACCAGTTGGACCGGTGTGCGCAATTTTACCGCGCGAAACAATCTCCGCAGCATGCGCGTGGGCGATGAAGTTCTCTTTATCACAGCGTCACCGACAAAGCGGTTGTCGGCGTAGCTAAAGTCGTCCGCGCCGCGTACTCCTGATCCCACGGCAAAAGAAGGCGATTGAGCACGGTCGATCTTGCGCCAATCAAAACCGCTGCGCCACCCCGTAACCTTGACCAGATTAAAGCGAGGCGACCATTGAAAACATTTCCTGGTCCGCCAGTCGCGCCTTTCTGTCCACGCGCTCACTGGCGCCGAGTTCCGCGAGATTCTACGGCTCGCATAGCGCGCAAGACGCCGTCATCCCGAGCCGCGAAGACGGCGAGGGACCTCAATAACGCGAGCGATCACACAAGGAATTCCGTGCATCAAATGTGTCAGGCGGGTCCTTCGCTTGCCCTCAGGATGACGGACATGTTGGCAGCGCAGCCGCCAACAATTCCGCCATGTGCATCGGCCGCGCCTCCGACAATTCAGAAATCTGATGCCGGCAGCTCGTCCCTGAGGCAATCACCGTAACATTCGGCCCTTCCGCGCGAATTTTTGCAACATCGGTGCCGCCACTTGAGCGACAACTCACGCTTCGCTTCCATCATCCCGAATGCGCCGGCCATTCCGCAGCAGCCGGTGTCGAGCAATTTCGCTTTTCGCCCGGAAGTTTATCGACCAATCGAGCCATGAAAGTCGGATCCACAATTGATTTCGCGTGACAATGCGCGTGGATCGGCAACGGACTCGTCGCGGTCCTGAAATCGTGCTCTTTCCGGTTCGCGTTCCAGAATCGTCGTTCTACAAATTTTTCGAAAAGAAAACTGCGTTGAGCGATTGATTCGGCGCCCGGAATTTTCAGCTCGCGATAATCTTCCGCGAACATCGAGTAACAGGAAGGCTCGAGGAAGATGATTGGAGTATTGGAGTTCCGAGCCGGACTGGCATTTTGAGTGATGAGAGAAGGTTGATGTTGTGCTCGCCGAACTTCGCGGCGGTGTCGAGATTGCCCTGACTGAACGCCGGGCGGCCGCAGCATTTGCGGCCTCGAGCTAACGAGACGTGAGACCGCAAGCGCTTCGAGCACCTTGACCGCCGCGATCCCGATGTGCGGCTCGTTGTAGCGCACAAAGGTATCGTCCCAAAGAATAACGTCTTTGTAGCCGCGGTCGTTGGCCGCGGCCCGCGGGTCACTGACCCTGGCTACAGCGCGCTTCGCGAACCATCGATCGAACCTCTCGCTCGCGTATTTCGGCAACGACCGTTTGAGCCGAGAGCCCGATCGCTTTTTCCATTAATGTCCGCAACGGCGTAAATTCGAGGCGGCATTTGCCATTCGCGGAAACGCGCAGCCGATTTCGCCCAGCAGATCGGGCCGGCTTAAAATTCGTTCACGCAAACCAAGCCCACGTTTTCGAATCGCGGCGTAAAGCAATTCCGCCTTTAGCAACGCCAGATTTACATTCGAGGGGCATTCCGGCGTGCAACCTTTGCATGATAAACAATTGCTCAGCGCCGCATCCAATTCCTCAGATTCCAGCGGATCGTTCCCGTTCTCGCGCCATTGCAAAATTTTCCGAATAACGTTAGCCCGGCCGCGGGTGGACATGACTTCTTCGCCGGTTGCGAGGAAGGTAGGACACATCGTGGCGCGTCCTTCCGACAACCGCCGCAGCCGTTGCACTGCTCGAGATTGCCGATGAATGACTGATCTTTGAAAGCAAAGGCGAGCCGGGCGCGAATGGCAGTTCGATTGGCCGCGTAAAATTCTCACGCAAGCTTGAGTCGATCCGAAAATTGCCAGTGCCAAAAATCTTTCCCGGATTCATCCGGTCGCGCGGATCGAAAATACGTTTGATTCCGCGCATCGCCCGAGCAACTCGTCGCCCAGTTGTTCGCGCATGTATTCGGTGCGAAGCGATGCCGACGCCGTGCTCGGCCGAGAGCGAACCTTTAAATTCCTTCACCAGCGCGGAAGTTTGGTCCGCGACCTGGCGAAATTTTTCAAATCTTCGGTGCTATGGAGATCGAGCACAGGCCGGACATGCAAAAGCCCGCTCGCGGCATGGCCATAATAGGAAGCTTCAAGGCCCAACGGGTGCATTATTGCCTGCAACCCGCGCACATACTCCGGTAATTGCGCCGGTCGCACCGCTGCGTCCTCGATGAACGCCACCGGTTTTCTGGCGCCGACGCACCCGGTCAACAACGACAAGCCAGCTTTGCGCACCGACCAAACCAGATCCATTTCTCGCGCGCTCGTTAAAATTTTCGAGCGCAACCCCAGCCGGCGCGCCTGCAAAATCGCCAGGCGCTCCGCCACGTTTTCATCATAAAATTCAACAATTAGGACCGCGGCACACGGATTCGCATCCAGCTCCATTAAATCGCGCGCCGCTTGAAAATGAAGTTGGCCCCTTGTCTGGTCGAGCAATGGCCGATCGATGTGCCTCGATTGCGGCCGGCATCAGATCGAGCAGCGCGACCGTTGCCTGCATCGCATCATCGACGCTCGCGAAAAAATCAGGCCCAAACCTTTCTCACGTGGCAGCGGCGAAATTTTGAGCTCAGCCGAAAAAATTGCCGCCAATGTTCCTTCGCTACCGGCTAGAATCTCATTGAGATTTTGTGGCGCGCGCAGAAAACGCGTGAGTCCATATCCCGGCCAGCGCTTGATCAAACCCGGCGGCCATCGTTCCGCCATTTCCGCGCTTTGTTCGCGTAATAGTTGTTCAATTTGGGCGCGTTCCGCTTCGAGTGAGCCGTGCTCTGCGCCGATTTTTTCGATTCGTCCATCGGCCAGGACAATCTCGGTCGCCAGCACATGGTCGGCAGTTGTTCCGTAAAACGGTGCGCGCGCGCCGGAGGAATTGTTGGCGATCATTCCGCCGATGGTTGCGCGCGAACTCGTCGCCACATCCGGCCCGAAACAAAAGCCGTGCGGTTTCAGAAAGGCGTTTAGCTGATCAAGCACCACACCGGCGCCCACGCGCACCATGCGTTTTTCCAGATCGAGCTCAGAAATTCCGCGATTATGCCGCGAGAAATCGACGATCAATCCGTCGCCGATTGCGTTACCGACCAGGCTGGTGCCAGCGCCACGCGGCGTGATAGAAAGCCCAGCATCGATTCCCGCGCAAATGACGGCGCTTGCTTCCTCGGCCGAACGCGGGAAAGCGGCCGCCTGTGGCTCCATCTGATAAATGGACGCGTCGGTCGCAAATAGGATGCGGGTCAAGCGATCCGTGCGCACGTCGCAACCGGTTCGTTGCAATTTGCGCAGATCCGCATCCGTCACGTTGCAATATCGCGCGTTCAATCATCGTCACCCGTCATCCCGAGTCCCGCAGTCGGAGGGATCGCCGCTGGCCAGCGCGTCTGAGGACTTGCAGCAAGCATGTCCCTTGATCCAGCAACCGTCGATTGCAGGCGGCGTATCCTCGGCTGGTGTCGGCGTCGGAATGAGCGATCTGCATTTAACACTTTGCAAACGCCTTTGTCTTTCAATAGTTGATGCGGTAAATTTTTCTTCGCATGGACGCCACTACCCATCCGCACGGAACGCCTGAAACCCATCATCACGACGAACACGGAGACGAACATCACGAATTAGGCTTTTGGCGGAAGTTACGTTTTCTCCACCGATCACAAGGTGATCGGTATTCAATACGGCATCAGCGGCCTGCTCTTTTTGTTCTTCGGCTTTTGCCTGATGATGATGATGCGCTGGCAACTGGCTTATCCGGGCCAGCCACTGCCGCTGATCGGAAATGCCCTCGGCCATTTCTTCGGCCCGGCTCAGATGCCGGACGGCAAGATGACGCCGGAGTTTTACAACTCACTTGGCGCCATGCACGGCACGATCATGATCTTTGCTCGGCGTCGTGCCGCTCGCCTTCGCCGCTTTCGGAAATTTTGTCGTCCCGCTGCAAATCGGCGCGCCCGACATGACGTTCCCGAAAGTGAACGCCGCCAGTTATTGGGCGTTTGTCGTCGGCGGCGTCATCATGCTGGTGAGCTTCTTTGTTCCCGGCGGTGCCGCCAAAGGCGGCTGGACTTCCTATACGCCGCTCGGAGTCATCGCCGATACCGGGCCGAATTTTAATCCATTTTTAATGGGCAAACGCTCTGGCTCATCGGCTTTATTTTTCTGATTACGTCGTCGCTGCTGGGCGCAATCAATTTCATCACCACCATCATCCAGTTGCGCGCGCCTGGTCTGACCTGGATGCGTCTTCCGTTTTTCGTCTGGGCCCAATTTGTTACTGCCTTCCTGTTGTTGCTCGCGTTCCCGCCGCTGGAAGCGGCCGATTGTCATGCAGACTGATGGATCGTTTGGCCGTCGACCAGTTTCTTCCTGCCGAGCGGGCTGGTGGTGAACGGCGCGCCATTGCACATCAGCGGCGGCGGCAGTCCGCTTTGTGGCAACATTTGTTCTGGTTCCTCGGTCACCCGGAAGTTTATGTCCTGATTTTGCCCGGCATGGGCATCGTTGCCGAAATCATTGCCAACAATTCGCGCAAACCACTCTGGGGTTACAAGTCGCTCGTCTTCGCCGCCCTCGTTCTCGGTTTTCTTTCCTTCATCGTTTGGGCCCATCACATGTGGCTCACCGGCATGGGGTCGGCAGTGAGCGCATTTTTCCAAACCACGACGCTGATCATTTCCATTCCTTCGGTCATCATTCTGAGCGCATTTTTCATCTCGCTCTGGGGCGGCTCGATTCGGTTTACCGTGCCGATGCTTTTCGCCACCGCCTTTCTCCCGATGTTCGGCATCGGCGGACTCACCGGGATTCCACTCGCATTTAATTCCGCCGATCTCTATCTGCACGATACTTACTACGTCATCGCGCACTTCCATTACATCGTCGCGCCGGGCACTATTTTCGCCCTCTTTGCCGGCATCTATTATTGGTTCCCGAAAGCGACTGGCCGAATGATGAACGATTTCTGGGGCAAGGTGCATTTCTGGCCTTCGCTCATTTGTATGAACGTGATTTTCCTGCCGATGTTCTTGCAGGGAATGCTTGGGATGCATCGGCGTTGGTATGATGGCGGCCAGGGCTGGAACGTTTCCGGCGAGCACATCTGGGGATTAACTGGGTTCCAATGGAATCACGCCGATCTCGATTGCGGCGTGGGTCATGGGCCTGGCGCAAATCCCGTTCATCATTAATTTTTTCCACAGCATCTGGAAGGGACGGAAGGTGGAAAACGACAATCCCTGGGATGCGACCACCCTGGAATGGACGGCACCGTCACCACCCGGGCACGGCAATTTCATTAAGGCGCCGGTGGCTTATCGCGGCCCTTACGAATACAGCCTGCCGCGTCGCGGAAGAGATTACACCATGCAAAACGAGCCGATCGAAGCGAGCGAACTGACCACAGCGCATCCTACGCGCGAACCGGTTCTGCGCGCATAAAGAGATGGAAATTCCCTACACCGTAAGCGCGCGCCGCGACACCGGCCTATGGAACGCCAAGGTCGGGATCTGGTTGTTTCTCGCATCGGAGGTAATGCTCTTCGGCGGCTTATTTTCCGCCTACATTTTTCTGCGCCTCGATGCCGCGCCGGGCGATTGGCCGCACGGTTTGCTGAACGTTCCTGTCGGCACCATGAACACCGCCATCCTGATCGCGTCATCGGTAACGGTGGTGCTGGCCTGGGCAGCGCTTAAAGATGCGTGACCTGACCAGATACAGAATCTACATGGCGATCACAATTCTTTGCGGAGTGATCTTTCTCGTGGTCAAACTGGCTTATGAATGGCCGCAAAAATTCGATCACTTTGGCGCCTTCATTAAAGAAGGTGCGCTGGAAAATACGAACCGTATCTGGGGAACAAGCATCTGCTCGAGGAAGGCCTGCCACCGCGCAAGGAAATCACCGGGCACCTTCATAATAAAGAAGCTTTAAAAGATCCGAACGTTAAAGAGTACGAGATTGCCCTCGATCCGGTCTACGCCGATCCCACCAATCGCAAGATGGATCGGCCCCATTTTTGGCCGATGCCGGCCACCGACAAAATCGCGACTATTGAAAAAAGCGATGTGAAATACGCCACCATGTTTTTGCCGAAACACAGTTCGTATTTCGCGAGTTATTTTACCATCACCGGCTTGCACGGTGCGCACGTCCTCGGCGGGGTGCTCGTGTTTTGTTATATGATGCTTCCGGCCAGCACCCGCATTTATCGGCACAACCCGGAACATCTGGCCAATCGCGTGGAAGTGGCCGGCCTTTTCTGGCACTTCGTCGATCTGGTTTGGATTTTCGTGTTTCCGCTCTTCTATCTTCTCTAACGATGAATAATCCGCCCGATATTTCACCCGTCGAACACGAGACCGAGGAATACGCGCACGAGGTGCGCAGGCATGTTCGCGGATATCTGATGGTGGGCGCAACGCTGCTCGCCTTCACCGCCATCACCGTCGCCCTCTCCTATGTGAATTTCGGCACGCAAAAGCAAACGTGGCCGTCGCGCTGCTCGTCGCCACCTTCAAAGCCGGACTCGTCGCCGCCATCTTCATGCATCTTGTCGGCGGAAAAACGCCTGATCTATCGCGTCCTCATTTTCACCGGCTTTTTCGTCTTTGGACTTTTCTGGCTCACCTACCTTGCTTGGGTACGATCCTATTCACCGCTAATGTCGATCAAAGGTTTTCACATTGTTTTTATCGTCTTCTCGACCCTGCTCGCGCTCGGTATCGGCTGCTATTGCGTTTGGGTCGATTTGACCGTGGGCGAGCCGGTTTATCGGACCGGGGCCATCGCGTCCTTTGTCTCGGCCGTGGTGTTGATTGTTTACGGCATATTGTTCTATCGGAAAATGAAACGGCTGCGTTTGATCACATGAAAGCGATTTTGGTTTCTGCCGTTTTATTTTGCGCGTCTTTGACGCAAAGCTTCGGCTGCTCCACCTGCTTCGGAAATTATGCCGACGTTGGCGGTCCCCCTCCGGCAAATGTGCAACACCTCGCCATCGCAATCTGGGCATTAATGTTCATTGTCATGTCGGTGTTGGGCGGAATCGGCGCCTTTAGCTTTCATCTCTGGCGTTGCGCTCGCCATCCGCTGGAACCATACGAGCAATTGATCGAGGAAGATTTATCGCAATATGAATAGGCTTGCCCTGATCAACGAATTGTTCGGTATGCCGCCGAACGCGTCCGAGCACGGCTATCAGATCGATCATATCATCGAGTTTTGCCATTGGTTCATGGGCGCGCTCTTTGTCGGTTGGTTAGCCTTTTTTCTGTATTGCCTCGTTCGTTATCATCGTAGCCGTCATCCCGTGGCCGATCACGAAGGCGTAACGAGCGGCATTTCCACCCATTTGGAATTCGCCGTGGTCTTGATTGAAGCCGTGCTTCTCGTTGGCTTCGCTGTGCCGTTGTGGGCCAAGCGCGTGAATCAATTTCCCGAAACCCGCGATGCCATCCTTGTCCATGCGGTCGGCCAGCAATTTAACTGGACCTTCCATCTTCCCGGACCTGACGGCACCTTTGGCCGGCGCGATGTCGACCTGGTGAGCAATTCAAATCCACTAGGTCTCGACAACAACGATCCGGCCGCCAAGGATGACATCGTTGTTCCGGGCGAATTACACGTTCCGCTTAACCGCTCTGTTATTATTGAATTGTCCTCCAAGGATGTGATCCACAATTTCTGTTTGCCGCACATGCGCATCGCCCAGGATGCGATTCCCGGTTCGATCATTCCAATGTGGTTCAAACCGATTAAGACCGGCACCTACGAAGTGATCTGCGGACAACTTTGCGGTCTCGGACATTACAGTATGAAAGGCAGTGTCGTCGTCGATACGCCGGAGGATTATCAAGCGTGGTTGAAAGAGCGCGCTGACATGGCCGCCCAATCGCAGGTTCCGCCGCCGATGCAACGTCCGCCGGGCGAGCCTCCGCCGGGACCGTCACCCGGAACTGTGCCGCCGCCTGGTGCACCCAAGCCGACGAATGAGGCGGCACCACCGGCCGGCAATCAGCCAGCGCCTGCGCCTCAGCGAGCCCGCGCGGCTAGCGCACGGCGGCAATCACATTCTGGGTAGCGCACGCGTCTCGCGTGTTGGCGACAGCGTCTCGGCAGCTTGCGAGACTCTTTCCGGTAAGATTGTCTTGGCGGACGTTGCCGGAGAGTCTGACCGAACTGCGCGCTAGCAGCCCGCGCTCCGAGACGCGTGCAGCTACCCGGAGTTTTGTGTCGCACGTCGTCTGCCGATTAGATCTACTCGTTAACAAATGCGCAGTCGAGGCCTATTCCAAAATCCACAATCTGGCTAAACCGCTTCGCCTGGTTCACTGCGCTTCGCCACGCTTCTTCTCATTTGCAGCGGCGGCATGGTCACGAGCAAGGGCGTGGGCCTCGCCGTCCCGGATTGGCCGACCACTTTCGGCTACAATATGTTTCTCTTTCCCGCCTCGAAATGGATCGGCGGGATTTTCTTTGAACACACTCATCGTTTGATCGCCTCCACCGTCGGATTTCTTACAATTATCCTGGCAGCGTGGCTTTGGTTCGTAGATCCACGCCGTTGGGTTCGTATCCTCGGCGTCGCTGCGGTCGGCGCCGTCATCTTGCAAGGTGTTCTCGGTGGTTTGCGCGTGACGATGCTGAAAGATGAAATCGGAATCTTTCATGCCTGCCTGGCGCAGGCCTTCTTCGGTTTGGTTGTCATCATCGCGTTGGTGACTTCGCGATCCTGGCGCGCTCCAGCCGCGGTCGCTGGCCGCGGCAAATCATTGCGCGGCGTCGCCCTGACAACGACCATATTCATCTATCTGCAACTCGCGCTTGGCGCGACCATGCGCCATCAGCATCGCGATCTTGCCATCACCGATTTCCCGACCGCTTATGGCCAATGGATTCCCGACACCAGCGCAGCCGCAATCGCCAAAATTAACGCCGCGCGCGACACCATCGCGATGTCGGACGTCTCCGCCGCGCAAATCTGGTTGCAAATGGCGCACCGTTTCGGCGCTGTTCTCGTCGCTGATTGGAGTGATCTGGTTCTTCGTTTCGGCGCACCGCGAGAAAATTTCTGCCGTTGCGCGGACTTTCCACCGCCTGGCTCATCGGCGTTTTGCTACAACTTACTCTTGGCGCCTGGACGATTTGGAGCAACAAAGCTGCTGACGTTGCGACCGCGCATGTGGCTGTGGGCGCAACGCTCCTCGGTCTCGGCGCGATCATTTGCGCATTTTGCTTTCGTCAAAACGAAACGCCCTCGGAATTTTCTGCATCACGACGGGCAAAATCTGATCCGGTCATTGCATGAAAAGCACGGATTACCAGCAGCCCGCCGCTGACGCTGCAACAGCGCAAATCGCGGAGCACGGACGATTGTCCGATTTCTCGCAGTTGATCAAAACGCGTCTGACGTTTTTGGTGCTGGTTACGACCGGGGTCGGTTTTTATGTCGGGACGCGTGGTCCGGTCGATCTTGTGCGTTTATTCAATGTCCTGGTGGGCGCTGCCCTGGCCGCTGCCGGCGCGTCCGCGCTAAATCAATGGTGGGAGCGCGATCTCGATGCCTTAATGTCGCGGACTCGAATGCGCCCGGTCCCAGCCGGCAGAATGCGGGCGGGCAGCGCTTTGATTTTGGGTTGTTTTATGGCGCTTATCGGGATCGTTTATCTCGCCCTAACCACAAATTTTCTGGCAACCCTTCTCACCGCTCTCACCGTTGTCATTTACATCCTTGCTTACACCCGCTGAAGCGCGTTACCACGACCAACACGTTGGTCGGCGCGATTCCAGGCGCGCTTCCGCCTCTGATCGGGTGGGCGGCAGCTCGCGACTCGCTCGATTTCGGAGCCTGGACTTTGTTCGCGATCGTCTTCGTCTGGCAAATCCCGCACTTCTTCGCCATCGCCTGGCTCTGTCGTCGCGATTACGCGCAGGCCGGATTTCGCATGCTCTCCAGCGACGATGAAACTGGAGTTCGCAGTGCCAGTCAGGCCGTTCTTTTTGCATGCTCCTTCTATTGATCGCAGGAACTCCGGCGTTTATCGGGATGACGAATTCGATTTATCTGTTGGCGGAAATTATTCTGGGAGGACTTTTCACCGCGGTAGCGCTGCGTTTTCATCGCACTGGGAACGCCGGCAGCGCGCGACTCCTTTTTTGTCGTCAATAATTTATCTGCCGCTTTTGTTTGCCGTATTAATGTTAACCAAATTATGACAGCCACTGTTGTTTCATCGAATCCTTCGACGCCGCGCAAGTCGCGGGCCGCGACGCTGGCGCTCATTCTTTTTCCGGTCGTGATCGGCGCCTCGATGTTGTGGTTGCGTCATGTTGAAGTGCAACGTTTGGCAAGTCGCCAAATCCAGGGCTATGGCTCGATCCCGCCATTTCAGCTAATCAATCAGGACGGCCAGGCATTCGGCAGTTCCAATCTCGCCGGCAAAATCTGGATCGCAGATTTCATTTACTCCACCTGCCCCGGGCCATGCCCAATGATCAGCAGTCGAATGAGTGAGATGCAAAAACCGCTCGAGAAAACCGACGTGCATTTTGTTTCCTTCACCGTTGACCCGGAAAAGACACGCCCGCGCAGTTGCGCGAATACGCCGGCCGCTTGAGGGCCCAGCCCGGTCGCTGGGATTTTCTCACTGGCCCGAAATCAGAAATCTACAAATTGTCGCAGGAAGGATTCAAACTCGCGGCGGTTGATCGCAGCAGTAGCAACCCCGAGCCGCTACACAGCACGCGCATGATTTTGGTCGATCGCCGTGGACAAATCCGTGGTTATTATGATGCAACCACGGCCGACGCGATTACCAAATTACTGCAGACACAAATCACCTGCTCAAAGAACAGCCGCGGTAACCGCCAGATACCGGTAAGAAAGCTAGACAAATGCCGATTCTTGGCCACTCAGCCATTGGAACGAGCGCGCTGCGGCGTAAATCGCCAAGTCCCAATCAGACCAAAGTCATTCGACTTCGTCATTCTTTGTCATTCGACATTCGTGCTTCGTCATTCATCGACGACACCTTCAAATACAATCGCAACTCACCGGTCGGTTTGAGCGAACTCGCTAAGTCATGCCTATCCTTCAGTCCCGCCACGCGCTGCAAATACTCGCGATATTCGCCTTTGGGCAATCGATCGATTAACGCCATCAGTTTCCGCGCGTCGATGAATCCCATCCGCAGCGCAATTTCCTCGAGACACGCGATCTTCATGCCCTGGCGATGCTCGATTGTCGCGATGTAGTTGCTCGCCTCGAGCAGGCTCGTCGGTGTTCCGGTGTCAAGCCAGGCGATGCCACGCCTGAGTTGTTTCACGCGCAGTTCGCCCCGTTTTAGATATTGCAAATTTAAGTCCGTGATTTCGATCTCGCCGCGCGCCGAAGGTTTCAGCTCCCGACAAAATTCCACCACTCGATCGTCGAAAATGTAAAGTCCGGGCATCGGCGAATTGGCTCTCGCGGATGCTTCGGTTTTTCCTCGAGGCTGATCGCCTTGCCGTCGCTATCGAATTCAACTACGCCATAACGCTGCGGATCGCGCACTTGATAACCGAAAATGCAGGCACCTTGTTTCAGCGCCAGCGCTTCACGGTAGAAATCAAGTTTCCCGTAAAAAATGTTGTCGCCCAAAATCAGCGACGCCCCGGCACCACCGACAAATTTTGCGCCGATCAAAAACGCTTGCGCGATTCCTTCCGGTTTCGGCTGTTCCGCGTATTCCAGTTCAATTCCAAAGCGCGAGCCGTCACCCAGAAATTCACGCAGCATCGGCAGATCTTTTGGCGTGGAAATGATCAAGATTTCCCGCAACCCTCCGAGCATGAGGGTGGCAAGCGGATAACAAATCATCGGCTTGTCGTAAACCGGTAGGAGCTGTTTGCAGACGATTGTGGTTAGCGGGAACAAGCGGGTGCCGGCGCCGCCCGCGAGCAGGATCGCTTTTTGTGTCATCGGCACATTCCTGACAGAATTCAGCGCGCGGTCAAACCGAAGACGCGGCCACCTCGAAGCGCTCAAGTAACGGCTCGATTGTTTTCTCGATCGTAAATTTTTGCTCGATCCGCAAACGGCCGGCGCGGCCGAAATCGCAGCGCAAGTTCTCATCGCGCGCGAGCTGCTCCATCGCGTCGGCTAATGCGCGGCGCGTCGCGCGGCGGAACGAGCAAACCGGTTTCCCCATTCGCCACCAGCTCTGGAATTCCGGCGACGGTCGTGGAAACAACCGGTTTCCAGCTCGCCATCGCTTCCGCGATAACCGTCGGGAAAACATCGCTCGCGCCGCGTTCGTCAGGCGCGGAAGCCAGGACAAAAACATCGCAATCGCGCAACGCCGCTCGGCACGTAATTTTGCGATTGCTCGCCGGCAAAATGAATTCGTTCGCGCAAATTCTGCCGGCTGGCGCGCTCCTCCAACTCCTCGCGCAAAGCGCCGTCGCCAATAATTTCGCAATCGAAATTTATTCCTCGTTTGTGCAATTCCGCGCAGGCATCGATCAGAATATCGAAACCCTTGAAAGGCGACCAGTCGTCCTACGCTGAGAAATCGAATCTGGGGCCGTGCCTGAACGTCCGGACGTCAAAGCATGTCCTCCGCGGAAAGCGGCTGAGATCAATCCCGTTGTAAACGCGAAAGATCTTGCTGCGCGATTCTGGAGCAACGCGCCGCGAGCAAATCACGGCTATAAATCGGTTTCGGCGCCGACAAATTCTGCGCTGGCGCAGAGTTCGCGCAGCAGTTCGTCATTGCCGAGATCGCTCATGAAATCCTGACCATGCGCCGTCATGCTGAAAGGAATTCCGCTGATCTGCTTTCACGAACATGGCGGTGTGCGCGGCGCGATTGGCGAAATGGACATGAAAATGGCGCACCCGTCGCACCCTCGAAAAGCTCGACAAAAACAGCGCGTTCCGCGCGCGCAACGCCGCCTTGTATTCGGCGCCGTATTTCTTTCGTGCTGCGCGACCAGCGCCGTTGGCCAGCGTCCTTTGCGTTTCGCTTTTCGGGCCAGCGCATCAAGCTCGCGTGATGTCGGCGCATAACGAATTGGCGCGCGCAGTTTTTCAGATATTCATGGCGCAACGCTGTCTTGGGCGGATAAAGCGAGCCGGAGGATAATTTCGTGTTCACGCCGCTCCAGCTCGAGCATTTCGGCATCGCAAAACGTTTGCGACAGGACCGGGTAACGCGAATAAAGATAACCAAGTCGCATTCTGTAGCCGTAGCTCTGCGAGCTGCGCGCCTCACAGAGACGCGGCTACACGCTGAAATCAAGAGAAGCGCACGTCTTTGCCCGGATCCATCTCAAAATCGAGCGACGAGGGCATCGGATGTGTTCGGTTTAATGATCTCTGCCATCGAACTTCACGAAGATCGAGTCCTCGCGAAAGATCGCATATTTGTCCATCGATTCGAAATCGAGCGCGATGAAAAAGGGCCAGGGCATGTTCTGAATCGATGCGCTTGCCGCATTTGATGCTCAGCACCTCCGGGATTTTGAGTAGCTGCATCCGTGCGTTCATCATCATCTCCTCCACCCGGGCGGGAGTGACCTCAGGTTTGAGTTTATAAAGCGACAATGTGATGAACCATGAGGGCTAAAGGTATTAGGCGGTCTGATCGAGACGTGCAAGAGCGAATCGGATACGATTTTCAGCCGCAAAGTCAAGGGCGGTTGGCGAGAGTCAGCGCGCCGGCCACCGTCAGCTCTTCCAATCAAGCACGCCTTTTCGCAGCGCGTAAATGTATCCGAGCATCGAGAATGGAAACGAAACTGAGCATGCTCCAGAAAATGACCGGGTGCCCATGGATCATGCCGCGATAAACCACCGCCCACGGGTACATGAATACGATTTCGAGGTCGAACAGAATGAAGAGCATCGCGATCAGGTAAAACTTTACGCTGAATCGCGGCTGCGGTTCGCCGACCGGATACCATCCCGCATTCATAAGGCGAATCTTTGATCCGATTGCGGCGGCCGGCCTTACCCAGAAGCACGCTGACGATCAAAGCCGAGGCGGCGAAACCGACCGCGACGATGATCTGTAACAGGACCGGAAGATAATCTCGCAGCATGCTGGCCCCGCTGCGCCTCAACAATTACCTGACCGCGGTTGCGGGAATGTGGCCGTTTTGCGGCGCGATCGCGCTGGCTAGTGCGGAAGGCAAACCTTTGTATTTCTTGCCATTCTTTTTGACGGCGCCACGCGCAACCAGATTTTGCAATTTCTCGTAAGCACGCAGACGCAGCATTTCCTCGCCACCGCTCGCGGCGTTGCGGGCGCGTAAATTCTCGTGCACGATGTCGAAGAAGTTGCTTGAACTCAAACGACGCCCGGCGCGAAAGCACTGCGACGAGTTCCTCGGTCACGAGATCAGGAACCCGGCGTGAAAATGCGTTTTTCTTAAGTATAGCCATAGAACCGGCAATCTAACACAAACCGGGGAAAACGCAGCACATTTCTGATGGTTAGATGAGGAAAACCCTATGTTATTCCCATAATTTCCAGAACTTTATCACGGATATCCCGTCGGCCTAGGGAGTTGGCGAAGGCTGAGCTATTGCTGGCGAAGGCGTCGGCGACGCCGGGGCTGCGAGAAACCGCGAAGGGCCCTTCGCTGATGCTGAAAGATCATCACTCCAGCGTAAGTCGCCCCGCCGCAATCGCTGCCTGTCCGATGGTGATAGTGCCGGCCGATTCCGAGCGATAGCCGCCGTCCACATACGATTGCGATGCCACGACCGGACTCAGGTGTTTCGTAATAACTTCTGTTGGAGGCAACTTGTTTGGATCAAGCCGCTCCGAAAGGCTCGGGACAAACGCCGCACTCATTTGTAAAATTGGCCGCAGTGTCGTGTCCAATCGCGAGTAGAGAGTTGCCAGGTCGATATAAGCGAACATTTGTTGCGGCTCGGGAACGAGCTTGCTGGCGGCGCGAAAATTCTCGCTCCCACTAAGTCCATTTCCGACCGGGGCGTGGGTGACGATGCGATCGACGCTTGCGGGATCAAGCCCTAAAACCAGAAGCCGATCGGAAACGGCAACGGTTGGACTTACTGCTATAAGAACTCCGGAGGTCGGCGCGGTGTAATATTCCGCATTGTTTCGCGACGATTTTTGCCATCCGCTCGACGATGCTATCGCGCCAGCAATCCTCCGGGCGCGCCCACTATCGCGCACGGCCACGGTGAGGATGGCATTCGGCAGCTTCGCGCTCGCCGGCCACGCGGCCATTAGCGAAATTTCGTCGCCAAATGCCGCTTTCCAATCTTCCTTCGTCACGCCGGCCGAAGAAAGCGCATTGCTGATCAGTTGCAGCGGCGCTGCCATCGAGCCGGCCCCAGCGGGTTCTAGGGCCCATTCAAACTGCTGCTGCATATTCACGATGAACGCGCTGTAGAGAAGTGTGTCGGCGGATGCCAGCGCGAGAGTCGTGCGCTCGAGCTTGTTCTCGGCCACTCTCGGCATCGCCGCGAAACCGATGTCGCGGATTTTGCCGCCCTCAAAAACCATCGCATGTGAGAAACTCTGGATGCGCTCAATCATGGTCTGCTGATCAGGCGGCAACGACCGACCGCTTTGCGCGCGCAACGTCGCCAGTTTTTGCGCCAGCTGTTTTGGTTGCAGATAAAACATCCACGCGTAATCCGCCGGCATCTGTTTCATCGCGGCGCGGAAATTGGCATCGGAATCGAGCGCCGGCGTTTTCGTTCGGCCGTCTACTCGGTCAAGCAGTGCCTTCAAATCTTCCACCGTCGATGCCGCGAAAACTGATGTCCGGTGATAGTCGAGGCGAAGTGTACTGGCCGCTGCTAAGGATATCGATGTGATGTTTCTCGTAATCGGCTGAGCTGCGTTGCGTGCCGGGGGCCTTGGTCGCCAACTGCGATTTCCAGCGTTCGATCACGCTTTCCGCCTCTTTATCGCTGCAGCGGAATTCGAAGCCGCCCATCAACGCGGAGAGAATCGAAATTGTTCGTCGCAAGAAAAGCATTCCGCATTCGCAGGAGGCCAAATCGCGCCAGGCCTCTTTCACGGGCCTTTTTCCGGCAACCGCGATTTCGGTTTCTGCAAAAAGTCCTGCACTGCGGGCTCGCGATACAATTGGTAAAGATCAGTGCGATGCCAGGCGTCCCGATTTTTCTCGGCGTCCGGGATGTGGATGAAGAGGGCGGTATCAGCCGGAAGCAGGTTCGCAATTGTGCTCGGCAATGCCGCCGGATGCTGTCGGACAATGTAATAGGCCGTTAACGCGGCGATCGCGCCAAGCAGGATAACCAACAGAAATCGCTTCATGGCCGGAACTCTAGCCGGGCCGGCACGCTTGCGAAAGCTTTCGGAGTCGCTGGCCGCGGTAAGGGTAGCGCACGCGTCCCGCGTGTTGGGGAAACCGTCCCGGTTTCGCGGACTTTAGAAGATCGTCGGCCGCAAGCTGCCTTGCAGCCGACAAAGGATTTCACGAATTTTTCTGCCTCGACTTCCGGGGAGCGCAGGCTGCCAGCCTGCAAGTCTCGGCAGCTTGCCGAGACCCTCGGGAGACTCAATACATAGACTATGCACTCAGATGTTAGCCGGCAACTGCAGGCTGGCAGCCTGCGCTCCCCAGATGTGGAATCCGCTACGCGCGCGGATGAAATTTCCGATGGACCGCTTTCAGGCGTTGCTGATCAACGTGCGTGTAAACTCGGGTCGTCGAGATGTCGGCGTGGCCGAGCATCTCCTGGATGATGCGCAAATCAGCGCCATTGCCGAGCAAATGCGTGGCAAAACTGTGTCGTAAAAGATGCGGGTAAACATTCGCTTCCAAGCCGGATTTTCTGGCGTGTTTTTTCACAATCTCGCCAGACGCGCACCGTCGTCATTTTCGGTTCCGCGGGCGGAAAGGAAAATTTCGTTGCCGGTGCGGCGGCCCACCAGTTTTGGTCGCTCGCCTGAGAGGTAGGCTGCCAGCGCCTCGCACGCTTTGCGTCCGACCGGCACCAGGCGCGTTTTACTGCCCTTGCCGATCACCCGCAGAATCCGGTCTTCGGCATTGAAGTTCTCCAGCCGCGCGTTCGCCAATTCGGAAATGCGGAGGCCGCTGGCGTAGAGCAGTTCGACGATGGCGCGATCGCGCAAACCCAACCGGACAGTTGTATCGATCGCCTCGAGGAGTTGTTCGACCTGAATTTCGTTCAACGTCTCCGGCAGATAGCGCTCGATTCGCGGAAGGGAAAGCGTCTCGGTTGGATCTCGTCGCACCAATTTCTTACCCAGGAGAAAACGAAAAATCTTGAGCGCGACCACAATTAGCTTGATCGAGGCCGCCGCCAGCCCGGCTCGTTTCCGGTCCCCCAGATACTCAGTGATGTGGTCGATGGTGACCACGCGGGCGCTTTCCAGGGAGTGCCGGCGAAGGCACCATTGCGCAAATTCCGCAAGCGAACGGCGGGTGGAAACCTGATAATTCTCGGAGAGACCGCGCTCGACCGCGAGGTAGCGGATAAAGGCATCTATCTCCTCTTCCACATCCGAATTTCAGGTTAAAGGACTTACAACGCAATCATTCGTCACCGTTGACAAGATGACATCGCGTGATCGATCATTTATATGTCATGAGTTTGGATCTCAACACCGTTCTGAAAGACTGGCCGCACGAACCGGGCATGATCAAAGTCCGGAAAGTGACCGGCCTCGATGGCCGCGACAAATTGCAATTGCGCATCGATCTCGGAGTGCTGCAAATGGAGATGACGGGCCGTCCCGACGGCCTGCGCCCGCACGGTTGCGACTCGTTGCTTAGCTATCACCAGAATCGCGCCCAGCTGGCGGAAGCTTCGGGCAATGATTATGAGCTCAGTCCCGAGGACTGCTCGGAGCTGCAACAGGAGGGAATTCAATATTATCACCGCTACGTCAGTCTGTTTCAGCTGAGCGACTACGCCGGTGTTATCCGCGATACCCAGCGCAATCTCGATCTCTTCAGCTTTGTCGATGAACATTCGCAGCGCGAGGAAATCGTTTGAATTTTCAGCAATTCCGGCCCCTACGTGCTGATGATGAACACACGGGCGAAAGCTTCGCTCTTGCTCCATGAAGGAAAATTTGCCGACGCCATGCGCGAAATTGAGCGAGGGCGCGACACCATCATAGAGTTTTTCCAGCAATCGAATTTCCCTGAGCTTGCGACGAAAAGCAGCGAGGTCGCGTTTCTGGAAGAATGGCTCGAGGAAGTGAGCTCGAAACGGCCGCTCAGCAAACTCGAGATCATGCAGCGCGAGATGGAAAGCGCAATTGCGAAGGAGCTTTACGAGCGGGCCGCCGAATTGCGCGACGCCATCAAGCAATTCAAAGCGAGCGGGCAAACGGTGAAGTAACAGGACCACCGGACACGCACCGGATCTGGACCTGACCACAAGAGTCCGGTTTGCTACCTCGTCGCCTCGTTGTCCTGTAGTCTTTTAGTCTCCTGCCATGGCGACGCCCAACCTGCTTGGTCGAGCGCAAGGAACGTTGGGCGCGCAAAATGGCGGCCAAAGAAAAACCGCCAGTCCGGCCCGGAACTCCGCCAGTCCGACTCGACGTTTGCCACTGAGCGCCTTCCGCCGGGCCAGCATCTCACCCAGGGCTTCCCGATTCTCGATCTCGGCATCAAACCGGAAATCGCGCTGAAAGATTGGCGCCTGGAAATCGGCGGGTTGGTGGAAAATCCGAAGACATTCACCTGGGAAGAATTCAATGCTCTCCCGCAGTTTGAAGACGTCTCCGGATTTCCATTGCGTCACCACCTGGAGCAAATTCGATTGTCGCTGGCGCGGTGTCGCCTTTTTCACGTTAGCGGAAATTGTGAAACCGAAACCGGAAGTGCGCCACGTTCTCTTTAGCAGCTACGATGGCTATAGCAGTAATGTCCGAATCGAAGACGCGCTCGATGACGACGCGCTCGTGGCTACGCAATTCGACGGCAAACCGATTACGCGCGATCACGGCGGCCCCGCGCGCGTGATTATCCCGAAGCTTTATGCATGGAAAGGGGCCAAGTTTGTTCGCGCGATTGATTTCGTCGCCGAAGACAAGCCCGGTTTCTGGGAAGTCCGCGGCTGCAGCAATACCGCCGATCCCTGACGGAAGACAGGTTTTCGGGTGAGAAGCAGGGAGCAGGGGAGTGGCGGAGTAATAGATCAACTGCGAAAACGCTAAGCCGTGAAATCTGAAATCTGAATGCTGAATATCGTTCCAATTTTTTTCTAGTGCGTTGTAGCCGCGGTCGTTGGCCGCGGCTCTGCTCTGTGCCTGTGGTGGCACGCGTGTCGCGTGCTCGTTTCCTGGCATAGTTTTCATTGCAGCCGATCGGTGCTGCCAGCCAGAGGCCGCTATGTCTTCGAACTCCCTACATCTGCTCGTTGCTCCGGTTTATGCTGTCGCTCTCGCTCCTTGCTCCTTGCTCCTTGCTCCTTGCCCTGTCAGGTGCGCAGTTTAGAATTGTATTCGCTCCTCGAATTCTGGCCACCCTTGGTTCTGAAAGCGAGTTCTTTCGTGCGCCTGTTCTGCGAGCTTTTCTTGTCGCCGTGCTATCTGGCTCGGCTGGACGAAATCATTTCATGATCGAATTGATCAGATCCGCGGCATCCAACCGGCGCCGGCACTTCAACAAAGAGCGCGCGAAACCACAGCCGCAGCCACGACAGCGGGGAGACGATGACGACGACGACGACCGCCGCCGCCGCGGCAGCCGTTTATTCCCGCGTTACGCGCCCGCGCGTCCTTCCTCCCGCCAAGCGGCGACTGGATGTGGGACCCGGCCCATCGCAATCCACTCGATCAGCCCGCCTACAAAACTGATAGTGCTCAACAACAATCCAACCAAAACTACTGGATCGATAGCCGCGGCGTGCGCCATTCCGTCAACGCCACTCCGCCGCC
>ERZ1370068.9473-contig-8249_pt1 | contig 42828 bp, 72 predicted proteins | sample MGYA00561227_ERZ1370068 | MGnify/ENA primary metagenome ERZ1370068 (study PRJEB38410, sample SAMEA6850437) | metagenome | study: Metagenomic assessment of the ecological functions of the soil: analysis of the soil microbiota associated with the... | reverse complement strand
ACGGTGCTCATCGCGGGTTGCCGGCGGCGTAATTTCGAAGCGACCGTCGCACCGCCGCGGCACTTGCGGGCGACCGCAAACAGCAGATACCAGCGTTTTTCGATGTGCATCAAGGCCTCGGACCTTCGTTGATCGTGGCCACGCGAGAATCAGCGGCATGCAGAGACTACGCGTCGGTGCCGGCGCAGTCATGGCACACGTCCGCGGGCCACCGCCTGGCGATAGCCGTCAAATCGGTCAGCTCATCGTCATCGGACTGATAGCTTCGCGAGCTGCGAATCTCGGAATGAATCCTGTTTGTTGATTTTGGTATCCTGTTGGTATACAGTAAGCGGCGCCTTCACTGCGCGAGGTAGCCATGCTGAAACGGCACGTCGTGATCGCCAACGTGGTGATCGCTCTCCTGAGCGCTGGCCGGCCTTCATCGAAGCTGCGACTTTGCGCGCGGCACTCGGGGGTTCGGAAGAAGACAATCTCGATCCGAAGTTCAGCGGCGGCACGACCATCATGCGGCTGTCGGCGCAGATCTACGACTATCTGACGTGGCTCAATCCCAAGTTCGAGGTCGTGCCGGGGCTCGCCGAGCGATGGGAGAGTCCAGACGGCAGGACTTACACGTTTCACCTGCGGCGTGGAGTGAAGTTCCACAACGGTGATCCCGTTACGTCGGAAGACGTGAAGTTCAGCGTCGCGCGTCAGATGGACAAGGATTCGAAGAACTCCATCGCAGGCGCTGCGCGGAATTCTCGAATCGGTCGAAGTGCCGAACCCGTCGACCGTGGTCATGCGCCTGAAGTCCGCCGATCCCGACTGCTGCTCAATCTCAGTCCGTACGTGGAAGTGCGTGGCCGATCGTGCCCGCCTCCTATATGAATCGCATTGGCGTCGACGCGTTTGGCCGCGCACCTGTCGGCAGTGGTCCCTGAAGCTGGTCAAGCATGAGCCGGGCGCTCGGATCGAGTACGAAGCCGTCCCGGGTCACTGGCAGCTGAGCCCCGCTTCGATCGCCTGGTCCTCATGGCGATCCCGGAGGAGTCGAGCCGTGCATGATGCTGGAGCGGGCGGTGAGGCAGACATCGCGGAGATCAGCGTTGGCCGCGAAGCGGATCTGCGAGCGCGGCAGCTTACTGGGTGACGATAATCCCGCGCGCGTGATGCAGATCGGTGTCTTCATGTACGGTACCTGGGTCGATCCCAAGGCCGCTGGCGGACATACGGGTTCGCAAGGCGTTGGCGGCGGCGGTCGACTCCGATGCGATCATCAGCGGCGTTTTGCTCGGTCAGGGTGAACGAGCTCTTCCATGGGGCATTTTCCCGGGCGCTTCCCATGCCGACGCCAATCGGCCGTCCCAGACCGATCGCTTACAACCCGGAAAAGGCCCGGTCGCTTTTGCGCGAGGCCGGCTATCCGCGCGGCTTCGACCTGCGCCTTTACTCGATCACGCCTGCGGCGCTTCGGTGCTTACGAAGGTGGCAGAGGTGGTCGCGAGCAATTGGAAACAGGTAGGGGTGAATCTACAGATCGTCCCGATCGAGTTCGAGCGCTGCGATCGATGTATCGGGGCGAGATCCAAAGTTGAATGGGACAGTGACTGTGCACCGGATACCCCGCCGTGTTCGATGCCGCATTCAACTGCCAGACCGTGTCGTGCGTAGCGGCCTCGCAGCCTCTGCACAACAGCAACAAGATCGACGAGTTGTGCGGAAGCCGCCGTCAAGGAGCCTGATCCAAAGCTGCGCGCCGAGAAGCGAAGCGGGTTTCATCCTGACGATGAGGTCTTCTTCGGTTTCACCATCGCCACGGCAGCGCAACCGTATGGCTCGAACTGAAGACCGTCGCCGGCTGGACACCGATTCAGTCGTACATCGATCTCGGACCTGTCTACGAGCGCATGCAGCCGGCAAAGTAAGGAGACGCGAATGAACGATTTAACGCTCCATTCGGATTGGAAGACGTACGAAAAGGGAAATCCGGCAGTGCCACAGCGCGCGAGCGTCCTGTCGACTATTCGCTGCCGCTGAAGGTTTACGCGGTCCCGGGCTGTTCCGGGTTTGCGCACCAAGGAATGGCTGCGAAGCGCCACGGGGTGGATTCGTTTCACCGTAGTCAACCCGCTCGTCGACAAGGAGGCGTTCGAGGCGCTGTCGCGATCGGCATCAAACGAACTCCGATCGCCGCGCGCGGCAGGCATTGGGCCGACGGCCAGTGCCCTGGAAGACCTCGCCTAGATCGCCGGCGCGTCGAGCTCGAGCACGCCAGGCAGCAACCGCCGCCGCAGGAGCTCGGCGCGGCGCGGCGATCTGAGCGGTTTATGACTGTCGCGCGCGAGCCTCGCTGCGCGAGATTCCCGCGAGCGCATTGACGTCCGCCTTCCCGAGCGCCCGACGCTCGTACAAACAGCTCGCACGTTCACATCTTCCAGATCTACGAGATGACCTCGAGCCGGCCGAGTGACCGGAAGCCGAGTTCGAGTTCGTCGAGCTACTTTCCCGCGACGTGCCCGCTCGACGCTGTCACCGTCGGCCGACGCTGGCGTGGGATCTGGCGAGCCAGCGATGCTCGCGCGGTTCGGAATGCGCGTGGTGGAGCGAGCGGCGACAACCGATGCTGGACTCAGGACCGAAGCGGACGCTCTATCACAGGCGACCAGGCACTGCAGAACGCTGCACGACTTTCTCAGCGCACCAGGTGTGGCACTCGACGCACCACACGCGCCAGTTGCAGGTCGGTCGCTTCAAGAAGCTCGGCCTTCCCGTCGACTGACGGGCTGACCGAGGCCGACCTCGCCGGGCTGCCGCTGCCCGGAAAGCAACTTACGACGACAAGGTGCAACTCACTCAGGCGTTGTTCCCGCACGCTCGAGCGCAGGAAAGGGAACCGACGAATGACGGACTATGGCAGACGCAAATTGAACCATGCGCTCGCGGGGAGCGCGTCATTGCCGCGGGCTGCGGCCGGAGCGAGTATCGCTGCGCCTTTCAGCTCGAAGGTTTCGGTAGCGAGCCATCCGAACGCGATATTTTCGGCGGTCTATTTTCTGGGCGTGGCCGAAGGAATCTGGGCAAGGAACGATTGGAACATCACGGACCCGGTGCCGGCAGGCGCTGGCGGCGCTGCGGTCCGCACGGCTGCAACCGGTGAATTCCGATCGGCGAGGTGTCGGGCAACGGCTGCATTCGGGGCCTGGCTCGTCGGCGTCGATCCTGGGGCATCCTCACGCTGTCGGTCATCAAACCGACCATTTCGTCTTTGTCGCCAAGCAGGGGACCAATGTCGCGACCCAAAGACCTGGCCGGGAAGAAGATCGGCTTCACGCAGCTCGCGGCGCAACGCACACTGCGGGCATGCTTTATCCTGGATCGACTGGGGATTGATCGGCAAGGCGGAGCTCGTTGCCACTGCGGCGAGCGAGGACTTGCGCTGCTGGAGCGCGGAGAGATCGACGTCGCGCCGCATCCGAAGCGCTCACGAAAACCAGCGACAAGTTCCAGATCGTCTTTCGAGTCCCCGATTTCATTCCCAAGTACGCGTACTGGCAATTATCGCCAGCGAATCAAGCCCGTGCAAAAGGAACCTCAGCGTGTCGTATCGTTCCTGAAGGCGCGCAGAAGCTGTCGAGTTGCGCGTCCGCAGCGCCCCTGATGCGGCGGCCGACGCATGGTTCAAAGGCGCGAAGGGCCTGAGTTGGAATCGCTGCGCGTGGATCGAATGCGACCACGCGGCGCAGGGTTGGGTTACCACCGGCTACGATGTCGAGGCGTAAGCGTGCTTGCGTTCGATGGAACTTGTCGGGTCGTGATCCCGACCGCGAAGAACGCCTCTTGCCGAGATGCTCGACCAGACCTTCGTCAGCCCCGAAAACAGGAATAGGCGTTTAGCGCGCCGGAACCGCGCGCGGCTGCGTCGCTCTGTGGCCATCCGATTGAAGGACGAGGAAATATCGATGACCAGAACTGTGACGCGCCTTCGCGCATTTGAGCGCGTACTTCAGGTGCTCATTTGTGTGTGCTGATCGGAGCGTTGACGATTCAGGTTGCGGCGGCAGAGACCTATCCTGGATGTCGGTGTGACTGTCGTGCCGAGTGCGGCCGGCGGCGGAGTCGATGTGCTGGCGAGGATGATTGCGCAGGAGCTGGGAATCTTCAATCAACCTTTCTTATCGAGAACAACAGACGCGTCGGGGATCGTCGGTCCGCAGGTTGTTGTCGGCCTAAGCCCGATGGTTATACGCTGTTGTTCAGCGCCTCGACGCTGACGTGATCATATCATCGTTGCCGAGCATGCCGTTCGATCCGGAGAATGACCTGGCGCCGATCACGGAAGCGGCGAAGAGTCTGTTCGTAAGCTTTGCGTCAATCCGGAACAGTCGGTATCAACACCTTTGCCGAACTGTTGCACTATGCGAAGGGAAACCCGGCGGCAGCGTCGGCGCAGCCAATATCGGATCTCCCGACCACCTTGCCCGAGCCTGAGCAGCAAGCCGGAATTCGGCGCCGAGCGTGCCCTTCATGGGAGGCGCACCTGGCGATGCAGGCTGCGATGGCAGGAACCGTGGATATCGTCAGCGCTGCCGCCGGTGCTTATCAAAGTGGCAAGTCGAATCGGCAAGCTCAAAGCGCTTGGCATTACCAGCACCGTCACGTTGGAGACGATGCCTCGTTCCGCCCATTGCGAACCCTGGGGGTTCCTGAAGTACGAATTCTATTCCTGGTACGGCTTCTGGGGCCCGAAAGGAATGCCGCAGGATCGCGTGGACGAAATCCAGAAGGCAACGGCAAAGGTGTTGGCATCGCTGGAGATCAAGCGACGCTTCGCCGAGCTGGGGCTGGACTCTGGTCGGCCTGAATGCGGCCGCTCTACGGGCACTCGTGAAGAGTGAGACGATCGTGCGGTATGGTGCGCTCATCAAAGAGCGGAAGCTCCTGCAAAAGTAGAACACGGGACTGCGCGAGGCGTATTCATGACTGATCACCTTCCTGCAAGGGCGTGCGCTTCCTCATCGCTGCAGCTGTGCTCCTTGTCGGAGCGTGGCGGCTGGCCAAGGGCCCGTGAGCGGGCACGCTGCGGGCAGCCCTGGCTTCTGTTCGAAGAGGACAACTTCGATCCCAAGTTTTCCGGCGGCACGACGCAAATGCGTCTCGGGATTCCGATCTACGACTACCCGACGACTGCGTCGAACGACAAGCCGAGGTCGTGCCCGGGTTGCGTCGAGTTGGATGAGTCCGGACGGGCGGTCTACACGTTTCACCTTCGTCCCAACGTCAAGTTTCAGAATGGCGATCCGGTCACGTCGGCTGACGTGAAGTTCAGCATCACCCGCCAGATGGAGAAGGATTCGAAGAACACCATCGCAGGCACGCTTCGCGGAATGATCGCGGCGATCGAGACACCGTCGCCGTCGACCGTCGTTCTGCGGCTCAACGAACCCGATCCGGAATTGCTGCTGAACCTGAGCCCCTATCTCGGCGGCGCGCCTGTGGTGCCGGCGAATTACATGAACCGCGTCGGTGTCGATGCATTTCGCGCGAGCCCCGATCGGGAGCGGCCCCTGGAAAGTGGTCAGTCACGAACCGGGCTCGAAGATCGAGTACGAACCCGTCCCCGGACATTGGCGGTCGCAGCCGCGGTTCTCGAAATTGATTCTGCTTGCCGTTCCCGAAGAATCGAGCGCATCGCGATGCTCGAACGCGGAGAAGCCGACATCGCCGAGATCGGCGTCGGTCGCGGGCGGCCGGTTCAAGGCCAAGAACCTGCGCGTGACGACGATTCCGCGCGTCATGCAGATCGGCGTGCTCTATTACGGTCATTGGGTGGATCCGAAGGGGCTGATGGCCGACATTCGCGTTCGGAGAGCGCTTGGCGCACGCCGTCGACTCGGATGCCATCATCAAAGGCGTCCTGCTGGGGCAGGGGGAGCGATCGCTGCCCTGGGGATCTTTCCCGGAGCGACGTTCGCCGACGCGTCCCGGCCGTCGCAGAAGCCGTTGTCCTACGATCCGGCGCTGGCTCGAAAGCTTGCTCGCGAAGCCGGCTACGAGCGCGGCTTCGAGTCTCAAGTGTCCTATTCGGTGACGCTGAGCGCCGCGTCGTATCTCGTCGAAGGTCGCCGACGTCGTGGCCAACAACTGGAAGCAGGTGGGCGTCAACGTGCAGATCGTGCCGATCGAGTTCGGCGCGTTCCGCATCGATGTATCGCGGACGCGATCCGAAGATCAACGGGACGGCGACGGTATTCCGCTATCCGGCAGTCTTCGATGTCGCTTTCAATTGCCAGGATCGCGGCGTGGTGCGCGTCAACGTCGCAACCGCTGCACGTCGACAAGCGTCGACGAGTTCTGCGAGTCGGCGGTGAAGGAGCCGGACCTGCAGGCGCGCGCGAGAAGATGAAGCGTGTCTACGATGCTCTCATGAGCAGGTATTTTCGATTCACGATCGCATACGCCGATTCGCTCTACGGGAGCAATCCGAAGACGGTCGCGGATTGGACGCCGATCACCTCGCCGTGATCGACATCGGGCCCGTGTGACGGCACATGCAGCCGCCGCAGGCGCCACCGCGAGGGGTCGCTAACCATGACCGACGAAACGCTTGCGCTCGCACGCAATTGTTCCCGCCTCCAGGTTCTGACGATTTGCCGCCGCGCGTCGACAGCGCAAGCCACGGCCGCCCTTCAGGAATGCATCGGTGTCGCCCTCTACGTCGTGGGTAGCACGCACGCCATGGGGCGCGTGATGCGCAGAGTTTGCGATAGGCTGCGGGGCTATGGCGCGGAGATCGCGACGATTCTGCGGCGCGCCGCGGCAAGCGGCGACACCGGGGCGCGCGGCACTCGCGAGCGGCACTTTCTGCCCAGGGCTTTGAATTCGGAGGACGCCCATATTCGCGGTCCCGGACACCCTCATTGCTGCGCCGTTCGCCGCGCAGCGCCGTGGCGGAGATGGTCGATGCCTCGGGCGAGCAGCTTCTGACCGCGAGTGCTGTTGCGTGGGTTGCGAGGTCGATGATCGTGTCCAGCCTCGCCCAGCGGCGAGGATGTCGGCCACCCGACGTTAGCGCGCGGCGGCTTGTTCCCGCATCCCCTGCCACCCGGATCTTCGAGCGCCGCGGCGGCGCCGGGCACGACCAGCGGGCTGAATGACGACAAGATTGAGCGATGGCAGCTTGGGCTTGCGGGGAGCAGGCGTACGGTACGCTCCAATCGACGACCGAGGGCGCATGGTCCGAGCGCTGGCACACCGGCCGGGTCGATGAAGCAGGGAGTCGGATGCTTGCGTTGCTGGTGCGCGATGGCTTCATTGGACCGCTCGCAAGCAAATACTCGAGGGCAAGTTCGGTCTCTGCAAGACGCTGAAACTGGCATTCGAGAGCCGTCCCACCTTGTACGGACCCTTCATCGAACCGTTCGAGATCATGGATCTCTGGTTCAGAGAGGTATCCATGCTGGGGAGCCGATCCAGGTGTGGGGTGGAAGCCCTAGCTTGATCTTCAGCGGGCGTCGCCCTTCGATCCCGCGACGTCGAGATGGGTCGAAGTGGCAAATCCCGACATTTTCATCTTCCGGACTTCGTGCGCAACGCCGAGCCGCAAAGCGTGATGTCCGCGCAGGTCAGCCTGGCGTATTGTCGCCGCGGCCGTGGCGCCCGCGGTCGGCTGACTCCCGCCGGGATTCACCGAAGCGGCGATACGGGATCCGCAGATTTCTCGACTTCCGCGCGCGCGAAAGTCCGCGTCCTCTTCGACGACGAGCCCGAGGAAGGCGTCGACAGGGGAGGCTCGACTTCGGTGGCCGCGCGATCGTTCACCTGCGCGAGGGCGCGCGAGCTAAAGCACGAAGTAGAGCCTCCCGACGGGCCACCCGGCGAAACCCGCGAGCGAGAAGCCGATCTGCGCGCGAAGTTCATGAGTCTCGCGATACCCACGCTCGGAGCGGATTCCGCAGGCGGCTGTACGGGAGCGATTCGCGACATGGCGCGCTGTGCCTCGATCAGGGAATTCGCGCAGCTCCTTCACGGCCACGGGATCCGCAACCGTCGTGAGGATTGCGACGGTTGACGCTTAGCCGGGCGGGCTGAATTCGCTCTGTAGACGGGTCCCAACCCATCCGACCTGCGGCTGAATCGGCGTCCACTCGGCGATCGCCTTGGGATTCCAGGCGACGAGTCCATCGCCGTAGAGCTATGGGAAGCCGGGAAGCCAACATCCTTGTCCAAAGCATCGAACACGCGCTTCATTTTCTCGGCTCGCGCGGCCGGGTCCGCTTCCTTGACCGCGTCCTCGCAGAGCGCATCGATCCGCTTGTCGTTGTGCAATGGTTGCGCACGAATTGGTGCGCGCATGGAGCCCGTCTTCGCAGCTCCAGTCGCCGTCGAATATGGCAGGGTAGCGAAACACGGTTGCCGTCCCGTTCAGCTTGGGATCTCTGCCGCGATTTGCATGGCGCGGAAGGCCCCGATATGTCGACCGGAACGATCTGCACATTGACGCCCACGCGCTTCCAGTCGCTGGCGACGACCTCGGCGACTTTAGGGAGATAGGGGAGCCGCGCTCGCCGACGACGAATGCAGCTTCAGCGTTGAAGCCGTTCGGAAAGCCAGCCTCGCGCAGCAGCAGCGCGATGCCTTGTCCGGATCGTGCGGAATCAGCGCCTGCGACGCTCGCGTCGAGATCCGCATACAAGCGCCCGGAAACACTCCCCAATTCAAACTGTATCGAAATCAATTCTGCCCTCGGTCCAGAGGCATCGGCTTGCACGCCAAGCGGATCGGCCAGAAATGCGTAGGCGCGCGACGATGGTCGTGAAACGTGTCGAGCATGATCTCACCCGAATCATCCTCAATAATGTCCTCGCGACGACGAAAGACGGGCCCTTAGTTTTTGCGGGTCGGTATCAGAAGCAAACAAAAATTGCATATAAGTTCTTGTCATCGCACCCAAGAGTAGGCGTCGGTCTGTTGGGTTTGAGGGAGCCCCGTCAGTCGGAATGCGTTGGGTAAAACCTGCGACCTTTTGCCAATTTGCCATCCATTCGGGGCTTGGCTCCATGTCGAAAGCTAATCGTGGGAACACTCGTCACACGCGGAATGGAAATAGCGCTGAATTCCCGGAGGTGCAGCCACGACTTTGTGGACGCAGCAAAGACGCACACACAGATCGCCAATATTGGTCTGGAATCGCCCACGCCTTGGCCTGATAATAATTTAACACTCGCGATGTGTGTTTAGACGGGCCAAGACGCTCGTGGTTAGTTTGAAGCACGGGTCTGCGTGAACGAACGTCGACTGTCAGGGGTGTTTGGTAATCACGAATGATTTCACGACGATATTATTTGGCTGAACACCGACCGGAATCATTGCAGTTAACGAATATCGGTTGGTCTCGAGTTTGCGCGCCTTTCTTTTCTGGAATCACGGTCACGTCACCCGGATTGAGAGTTGAGAACAAGAAGAGAAGTTCGCCTGCGAAAGCGCGAGGCCGTCTGACGGCTAACCGGCAAAACGGCGATGACTTTTCCTATGTCGATGTCATAAACGGCAACGCTGTTCGATCCAAAATTGCTTACGTAAACGCGAGCTGTCGGCGCTCACCAGTCCACGCACGGGCTGAGTCCCAATCAGGTAGCTACCTCCCAATTTCGTTTGTCGTCGTCTCAACAATGGACATACTGCCCGAACCGAAGTTCGCGAGACGATAGCTCACCGCCGTCAGGTTTCAAAGCGAGATTGACTGGCGTTCGCCCGACGTCCAGTAGCGCAAGAACCTTATCCGACTTCAAATCGATAGATGCAATTTGTCCCGAGCCCGAGCACACCACAAAAGCCTTGCATAGAGTCTGAAGAACCAGGATGCCACCGGCTCCCTGACAAATCGAGAGCGTGGCGCGCACCTGCAATTGCGTACCATCGATAATGGAGGCGGTGTCGCTCTCTCGGTTACTGACTACGACCGTGCGTCCGTCGGGAGTGACTCCGCGCCAGCCCTGAGCGGTCCCAACGCGAATGTTGCTGATGATCGCACGCTTGTCGAGGTCTATCACCGAAACGCGTTATTCGAGGCTGAATTTGCCGTATGCGCGCTTACCGTCGGCGGAAACGTTGTCGAAATACGGTCGCCCATGAACCCTCAAAGTTGCGACCACTTTGTTCTGCTCGGCATCGATGACGCTGACGTTATTTGATCCCGCATCTTGACACCGCTCTTTTTGCTGTTCGCCGCAACGCCTGTAGGTTCTGACCCAACGGGAATCGTCCGGAGCGGGTTGGAATGTGCGCAGATCGATGACCGTAACCGTATTGCTCTCACATTCGTACGTAGGCATATTCGCGTGGTATGCCGGCCATAGTTGGGCAAAGATTGCCTGCGGAAATACCTACCAGCCAACCTCGGCGAGAATCGGCAACAAGACAATAGTGACGAGGATTTTTCTCAACTTGTTTGGAAGTCCTACGCAGCACAACGTAACACGCGCGCTCGACTCGCTGCGCGCTAAATATTAGTCCGACGCCATGGAGCGTATCGCGGTTGGCTTTCGCGGCTTTGGACCCGTGGCTGGTCTACCGTGCGCTCGACCACGGGAGCAATCTGCCGAACTTTGCGCCATCAACTCGTCGAACTGCTCCGATACAGCGACTGCATTCCGTCTGACAAAAGCCTTGTCTGGATCGCGGCACGCACTTCCACGATCAACCCGTCTGCGCCTACCGCAACTGCGGCGCGCGGAGAGCGGCGTAACTTTGTTTAGCGCCTGCGCCGTGGCTTGATCGACCACGATCGGCAGGTGGCTTAGACGCTGGACAGCCGGGACCAGGCTTAATCAAGAGCAGCCGGCGTGCGGGTCCGGGCGAAGGTCTGCACGCCGCGCTCACATAGGATCACGCGTAACGCCCTCGCTCATGATGTATTCGGTCGCCATCAGAAATTCCCGAAGCGTCGCCGACATGCCGCGCTTTAGCAATACAGGTTTCTTCGAACGCCCGCACGTTTTAGCAGGAGAAATTCTGCATGTTGCGGGCACTGATTTGGATCACGTGTCCGCATACTCTTCCACGAGTGCCAGGGGATCGCGTCGATCGCTTCGGTGATGATTCTCATCCCGTACGACCGCGTGGATTCTGGCCATGATCCGTAGGCCTTCTCGCCCAAGCCCTGAAATGAGTACGGCGATGTCCCTTATTTGCATGCGCCACCACGAAAAATTGTGCTCCCGCGCCCTGAATGCGATCAGCAACACCGAAGGCCTGTGTTCTGCTCTCGATGGCGCACGGCCCCGATATACGAAATTTTTACTCCCGATGCTGGTCAGTAATGGAACTGAAAGTTGATAACCGTTTTCTCATCCTGAAGCTGCGGCTGACCAGTTTGTACGGTTTGCTGACTCGATGAGTTCCTGGACGCCTGGTATTTCGTCCAGCGTGCCTGCCCTACCTCCCCACGGCCCCAGTGCAATCCCGATCGCGGTGCGGCGCGCTGTGCGCCGGGCATTGCGTGGGCTCGGTAACCCACCCAGGCCTGATTTTCGCACACAGCCCGGATCTGCTCGTCCGTAGCGATATTCTTCGCATTACACCAACATGAATCCACCCTGGAACATTCAAAAAGTATCGTCACCGTGGAAGCGAAACAACCGGAGGTTCTCGTCTGGCGGGAGTCCGAAAGAAACGGCACATCGTTGTAAAATAGAGGTTTACCTCATCACCCCGCCATGCCACCTATGACGCAGCAGGAAGAAAACAGACTCGGGACGAGCAGGGTAATGTGATCCACAGCGCATCGAGACAAAATGGTTTGAACAGCGGCAGCACGATCCAGCGCTTTATGCGGCGGAGGCCAGTTCCACCAAACCAAAATATTACGTGCTCGAAATGTTGCCCTATCCTTCGGGTACAGACATGGACATGTGCGCAAACTATTCGATCGAAGATGCCTGCGCGCCAGACATGTGGATGAGAATGGAGGAGATCGTCCCCATCCATGGGTGTTATTGGACTTTGGCCGCCCGGTTGAAAATGCAGCGCAATTCACAAGAACAACATATCGCCGCGATGAAATGGATTTCGCTTCCAACATTAGCAACATAGTAAGGTGCAAATGAGCGCCTGGTTTTATTTACGATTAGTCGTGAGGTTATAACCACAATTTTGAGGCCTACCGTTGAACCAGTGGTTTTTCGAAACTTTGTTTGTACACCTGGCATCAAAGCAGTCAATAATCAAGCTCAGCACGCCATCCGTACTTCAGAACGAGCAGTGGTTGGCGCCGTTGCTGGCGCCGCCAAGATGACATTAATGAACAGCGCGAACTCGAGCAATGGTTCTTGCGGATCACCGAATTACGCAGACGAGCTTGCTGCCGCGACCTCGAGAAAACTTGAGCAGGGCTGGCCCGAAAAAGTCCGCACCATGCAGCGCAACTGGATCGGGCCGCAGCCAGGGCGCGCTCGAGCTCGACTCCCGACCTCGGCGGCAGCATCGGCCCTGCCGGATCTGAAGATCACCGTCTTCACCACGCTGCGTCGACACCATCTACGGCGCAACACCTGCTCCAACTGGCGCCCGCAGCATCCGCTCGTCGCCGACATCGCATCAGCGAGATGCCGGAGCTGCAGCGCTCAAGATCGCATCAGCTTGATCGCCGAGCAGCGCAAGGCCAAAAAGAAGTCTGGCGACATCGGCGCCATCGAAAAGCACGGCGTCTTCACCGGCCGCTACGCGCAAGCAACCCGTACAACCGGCGAACCTCGGCCCCAGTCTGGGTCGCCAACTACGCTCCTCATGGACTACGGCACCGGTGCGCCATCATGACCGTGCCCGCGCCCACGACGACCGCGACTACGACTTCGCCAAGAAATACCAGCTGCCGATACGCGTCGTCGTTCGTCCCACCGCGACGGGCGACCGCGACGAAACCGTCGTGGAGCCCGCCCTCTCCCGTTCGTCGACCGAAGAACGGTGTAGTCGGTCAACTCCGGGCCAGTTCGAAGCGGGCTCAGCCGCGGAGCAGGCCTGAAGGCGATCGCCGAGATGTCTGCGCATGCGGAGGCGTGAACGGCTTCGGCAAAAGCCGGACGGTCACACTATCGACTCGAAGGACCGGGGCAGTCTCACGCCAGCGGTACTGGGGCACGCCACCATCCTCATGTTGTACTGCGACAAGGACGGCATCGTCCCCGTGCCCGAGAACGAGTCTGCCGGTCATTCTTGCCTGGGACAATGTCGACGTCACCCTGACCGGCGTTGATCGCCGCCGCCAGTTCGAGCTCCGGAGTTCGTGAATGCGACCTGTCCGAAGTGCGGCGGGGCCGCTCGTCGTGAGACCGACACCATGGACACGTTTGTCGATTCATCCTGGTACTTCTACCGCTACACCGATGCGCGCACAACGATAACAGCCCCTTCGACAGCGAGACCGCCGCCTATTGGTTCCCGATTGATCAGTACATTGGCGGCGTGGAGCACGCCATTCTCCACCTCATCTATTCGCGCTTCTGGACCGAAGTCATGCGCGACCTGGGACTCGTCAGGAACGATGAACCCGTCGAGCGTCTGTTCACCCAGGGCATGGTGATCAAAGATGGTGCAAAGATGTCGAAGAATCTTGGCAACGTGGTTCACGCCCGACGAGATGGTCGCTCGCTTACGGCGCCGACGCCGCGCGCGCTCTACAGCCTCGGTTTGCCGCGCCGCCCGACCGCGATCTCGACTGGCAGGATTCCGGCATCGAAGGGATCCAGCTTTGGCGTGTCTATCGCTTCTTCGTGCGCTATGCGAGCCAGGCGTCTACCGCATCGGCAGAGGTTTCATTGTCACCGGAAGTGCGTGCGATCTGAAGCGTAAGCTTCACCAGACCATCAAGCGGGTTACAGACGATTTTCAGTGGGCCGCTGGCAATTTCAACATGCACGCGCGATCATGGAACTTTAGAACACACTTGCAGGGCGGCGCTTGAAGAGGAAGACAGAAGGGTCTTGGTGCTGGCGCATCACCACTGCGGCAGCGCAGCTTGGCACTTGCTCGCCCATTGCGCCATACCTTCGCACGAGCTTTGGGAGATGATCGAAGAGCGGGAAGACCGGGCAGCATGGCCAAAGTACGACGCCGCCCTTGCCAAGGAAGAAGAAATTGAAATTCCTGGTGCAGATTAACGGCAAGCTGCGGCCGCGTCGTAGTACCTGCGGCGCCAGATGACGCCGTTCTTGCCGCTGCTCGCGGACGACAAAGTAAAAGAGCGCAATTGCTGGGAAACAGATCGCAAAAAAATCGTGTGGTTCCGGGGAAATTGGTGGGCATCGTTGTGAAATAACAGTTTTCTGATGACGCAACGCTCGCCTACGCTCGAAGGGTTTCGCATAATGTTCCGCCGCCCTCGCTCACGCTCGCTGAGGCCGCCTGGCGCTGTAGTGCTTTGGGCCGCGGGCGCATTTCTCTTGGAGCGCACTCCTGATTGAGTACCTCGACACTTTGCCAGTCGGAGCCACGCGATCTTTTCTTTCTCAACTCCGGACAACCAACACTGATCGGCAGAGCTCTCAGTCACATTTTTCAGGGCAGCAGTGTTCGATTGTTACTCGGTGGGATCGTCGCCGTCCCGGGCCTTATCGGATCGCGTGGACGCTGGATCGCCGCCCTAGGGCGTTCCGCGAGCCTCGGCGCCATCCGCGAATATTTCGCACGCTGCGAGTGAATCCTCACCCACCGAAGTCGAGGAGCGCTCCAACTTCCACAGAAGAGCATCTAGGTTCACTTGCTGGATTGAATTTTGCTTGGACTGACGAGTGGGCCTCGCCGCCTCGATTGGCTTGCGCAGGTGCGTTCGTGATTCCGCGATACCTTCGATCTGACGCCCAAGAGTCCGCAGCCAGCGTTGGCATTCTTCCTCCACACTCGTTCTGTTGTCGTTCGTCTGCGCCGCATGGCTCGTTGTGAATTGGACGCCGTCGTTTGTCTCGCTGTCTTCGCTGTTCGCGACCGAAAGGATTCGCTTGGCGCACTAGCCGCTGCAACGCGCTCTCGCGAGAGCGGGCCGGCGGGCTATGGGCAATCAACTTTTGGTTTGGACCGGCGCATCTGACGCTATTCTTTGCTGGCACCACGGCTGCTTCAATGGTGCTTGGGATGGCTCAGTGCGTTGCCCGGCGTTGCTCGTCCTTACCGCGCTGGGATTGCTAGCTCTGCTTTGTTTCGTTGCCGCCGACTTCCGGTTCATATCGGAAGAGTGGCGGCCTGGTATTGTTTGGCGGATAGCCCGGTCAACGATCGCGCCACCTGCCCTGCCTCCGGCAAAAGGTTTCGACTCGAACCAAATTGCCATGCAATTTCCGCCCGACGACGACATCCTCATCGAGGTTGAAACGAGACAGAAATTGCGCCCTTCAGACCCAACAGCCGACGCCTGAAGGATTCGCTAGGTGGCAAATCTGAGATCCGCGCTTTACACTAACCTCACCAATCTGAGAGACTCGTCAGTGGAAACACAATCCATAGTTGTCCTCGACTTCGGGGCGCAATATTCGCAATTGATTGCGCGCCGCATCCGCGAAAATAAAGTCTTTTCGGTTGTCCTTCCCTTTAGCGCCAGCCTGGAGGAAATCCGGAGCTACTCGCCAGTAGGCATTATTTTGTCGGGCGGACCGTCGTCGGTATATGACAAAGACGCGCCCCACTCCGACAGGAAAGTGCTGGAACTGGGCGTGCCCGTACTCGGAATCTGCTACGGACTTCAGTTCATGGTGTATGCGCTGGGCGGGAAAGTGCGTCCCGCGGAGAAACGCGAGTACGGACACGCTACGGTTGAACGGGTTGCCGAATCGCGGCTGTTCGGAAGGTGTCCCGAAAGTTCTCTCGGTCTGGATGTCGCACGGCGACTCGGCCGAAGAACTTCCGCCAGGATTTTGTCTCACGGCAAAGACGGTCAAATGCTGTCGCAGCAGTGGAAAATGCTGAACAAAAGATGTGGGCAGTGCAGTTCCATCCAGAGGTGCATCATACGCCGCTGGGTGCTGACATCCTGCGTAATTTTGCGTTGAAGATTTGCGGCGCGCAGCCGACATGGACTGGACAACATTTCATTGATTCCACCGCAGCCGCGGTCAAGGCCCAGGTAGGCAGCGGTCATGCCATTTGCGCGCTCTCGGGTGGAGTGGATTCGTCGGTGGCGGCAGTATTGGTGGATCGCGCGTTGCGCGATTCGTCCGGAAAGTCAAACCTGACGTGCGTTTTCGTTAACAACAGGGTACTGCGCAAGAACGAATTCGAAAAAAGTGCAGCAGAACCTACGTGACAATCTAGGACTGCATCTGGTCGCCGTCGATGCCACCGATCGATTTCATGCAGAGACTCGCGGGCGTAACGGATCCGGAGACCAAGCGCAAGATCATCGGCAACGAATTCATCGCCGTCTTCGACGACGAAGCCCATCGCATCGAGAAAGAAGAAGGCATAGTCGATTGGCTGGTGCAGGGGACTTTGTATCCCGACGTGATCGAATCGCGCTCGGTGCGCGGTCCGTCGCAGGTGATCAAGACTCATCACAACGTCGGCGGCCTGCCCGACAAGATGAAGCTCAAGCTGATTGAACCGCTCAAAGACCTATTTCAAAGATGAGGTCCGGCGAATCGGTCGCGATCTGGGAATGCCAGAGGATATCCTCCAACGCCAGCCATTTCCTGGGCCCGGACTTGCAGTGCGGATTCTGGGCGAAGTGACAAACGAACGCGCTGGACATGCTGCGGGAGTGCGATGAGATCGTCGTCGGAGAGATCAAGAAGGTTGGGCTCTATCAGAAAATCTGGCAGTCGTTCGCCGGTGCTGCTGCCGGTGATGTCAGTCGGAGTGATGGGCGACCAGCGAACTTATGCTTACACTTGTGCCGTTCGCGCCGTACATTCCGAAGACGGGATGACTGCTGACTGGGTGCCGCTGCCGTATGAAGTGCTCAAGACGATTTCGAATCGGATTGTGAATGAGGCGCGCGTGCGGTGAACCGCGTGGTTTTACGACATCACGTCGAAGCCGCCGTGGGCACAATCGAATGTGGAATAGGTACCGCGCTCAAGCGTCTGGATCTAGGCTGGTTCCGACATTCCTGCTCGCCGTCGCACCGTATCAATCAATCGCGTCGTCACTGGCACCGGAATATTGTGTCTGGTCTGCAGCCCGCGCGATTCCCCACCGATCGCATCGACCTCCGGCAGACGTCCCTGTTCCACATCTTTTTGCATCGAGCTTTTCATCGACGCCGGTAACGCCAGAATCGCCTTGATCACCACATCGAAGTTCAACTCCGCGCCTTCCGCGCTTCCAGCGGCACAAGCTTCGCGCACGCACGCCTGCAAGTTTGTCCAAAGCTCTGGGATTCGACACCAGTTCCTCGCCGATTGGCTTGTCGGCGGCTGTCGTCGAAAGGGCAAGGGGCCCCAGGAAAAGCGAGCTTGCCCCACATGAGCGTCGCTCCGTTGTCGATGAATTCGCCTGTGAAACCGATTTTCGAAGTTGATCCATCGTCTGAGCAAGCATCTCCCCGTCCGCGTGCGGATAGATTCAGCTTCGCAAATGGAGATCCGGTGAACGATGCGTCCCCGGCGCGGTCCGTTCAGTTTCGACGGCAATCGTTCCTGGTACCACAGCGTGCTCCCCGAATTGATCGCGAATCAACGCAACGTGGTCGATTCCATCTCAGCAACAGATCAATAAGTTGAGGCCTTGCTCCCTCCGTAATCAATCGCACAGAGTCATTGAGTTGCAAGCCTTTACCTGCAAGCCATACGACATCAGCTTGGGGCACGCTCTCGGTCCCTCCACTGACTCGTCGAATTTTCAAATGTGCTGTCGACATGCAAGTTCTCCGGATACTTGTTTCGGGTTCCTGGACGCACCACCATTACGACCGCGATTCTCCAGAATGCGCGAGCGCGCCCCGAGTAGCCTACCGACACCTCCCGCACCAACGATGGCATGCTTCATGGTGAGCCTTACCCGCAGTGCGCCTTGCCATCATGGGTGTCGCGTCCGGGCTCATCGCGGTGCACCGTCTCCATCGAAAACGCCGGTACACACACGGCGATGTATTCCGCTCCTCTGCTTCAGGAGTGAATACCGGATCCATTCACCTTTGTGTGCGATCACAGCTTGACCCGCGCACGGACGTCGATCGATCCATCCTTGTGCGTGACGCGAATCATCCCTTTCAGCAGAATCGTGTACTCATCAAACTCGGGCGTCTGCCCCGGTTCTTCCCAACCTTCGGGACTTCGCACGTGAGCAATGCTCAGTTGCGAGTCCTTACTGTTGACGCGCCCGATGAACTCATCGATAAGTTTTGGTTTGTTTCCAGCCGCTTGGATCCGTGTGGGTTCATAAATTGCGGTCGGCATGATTGGTGACGAACTCCTGCGGTCGAAGATAATTGAACCCCACGCATTTTAGAAACAGACGAACTGGGCAATTTGGCTGACGAGAGTTTTGAGCACCGTAAGCTCTTTAGAATGAGGTTGTTATCCGGTAACTTGGGTAACGTTGGTCCACCGTTTGCCTCGTGCTAGCCTCAAGTCTGAAGTGTTGTGAAATCAGAAGGTTCCGGCTTCGGAACCGTCGCAAGCGCCGTTGGGCTTGCTTCGCATTCGTTGCTCGTCACCAATAGCGGAGTGGAGTCCGCAGCTATCCACGCATGCGCACTACCTCGCATCCCAATCCTCCGGCTAGGTCAGTCTCCGGGCGAACTTGAGAACCGCCCTCACCTGGTTTCGTGCAGCTCCATCGCTTTCCTTAGAGACGCTCCAAGTAGGCGTCGACAATCTCGCCATGACGTTTATCTGAGCCCGAAGTTTGTGGAATCTGCGCGCCTTCAAATCGCCCATCGCATTGCGCGCCACGGGGAGAGTCGGACACTTCTTTCGATGGAGACCGCAGTATCCGCTGCGCCCAGTCATTTTTAGGAAAGTCGGCCCCTGGGCGAGCACAACCGCGCACGGATCCCGCCGAGTTAAAGCCTCTGCTCGCAGACATGCCATTGCCAGCTTGACTAAGGCGAAATGAAAGGCAGCCTCTCGGTCGACGTTTTAGGTCGTCTGGCCGTTCTGAAATTCTTGCGCGCCGAGCTCCATCACCAGTTTTCGCAAGTACTCGAACAGTGCCGAATGATGATCAAGAGTCTCGACGGTTTGCGTCAGCAGGCGGCGATGGCCCAGCGGGAACGCGTGGCGTCCTATCAGGTTCGAAAGAAGATCACGATCCGTAAGACCGGCCAGGATTTGTTTCAAATTTTGCGTGAGATCGAAAAGGAAACGTTGGCGCGCATGCGCCGGTCACTCTTCGGCGAGGTAGATAATTCGGCATACCAGTTGTTTCTGAACCCGCTCGTCTTCAGCGAAGACGGTCAGGGATGACTACCTTGGCGCGCAGCACTATGTCATGTTCGGGAACTTTGATCGCGATGTCGATCGATTCGCGAATGTTCGGCGGGTTGCTTGCGACTTCCTGCAATCGCTGAATATCGCTGAAACGGACGAGGCCACCACCGATTCGTGGTTGAACGCGCCTGAGAATGCCCATGAACTCCTTGGCGACGCGCACGATGAGTCGTCGCCTCAGGCAAAATCTCGGCGTATTCGACTCGAATCGTGGATCGACCTACTTGAGAACGAACAGATCATTGGAGCAGGTTGTTGCGTCGTATGAGGCAGTTCCGCTGCTTTCCGAGTACGCGCCTCGCATCAACCCGCAGCAGCTAAAGAACGCTCTGGTGTCTCGCGCGGAATGCAGCCGCGTTGTGAAAATGATCGAGGAGCACGGGAAGCTGACGCCAGATAGCCTCTACGCGGCCGTGGAACGCACTTCCAGTTGTCGCGGGACCGAACGTGCAAAGGTTGCAGTGCGGTTTCTTCGCGACTTCATCTGCTTTCATCGCGATCTTCGCCGGCTCGAAGCCTTGAATGCAGGGACCGACAGCGTAAACCTTATCGGTAACGATAAGCCTGAGAACTTAGCGCTGTTAACGGAACGCTGTATGACTTCCTCCTGCCCGATGAACAACGCCCTACCGAAGAGAAAATCCTTCACCACGTCATTCTGAAGGCTGACATTCGAGACAGTTCACGCCTCGACACGTTCCTTGATGGGAGCGAGATCTCAACCCAGCGTCGTTCTTTAGTCTCAATTTCTACGATCCGGTCAACAAGCTCTTTGCCCAAATACGGAGCGACGAAAGTTTTCCTGGAAGGCGATGCCATTATTCTCGCCCTGCTAGAACGTGAGGGAGAACCCGCGATGGCGGTGAGCCGTGCATGTTGTCCTAGCCCGGGAAATCATCGACATCGTGCGCGGATACAACGAGACGCTTGCTCGGTCGGACGATTGCCTAACCTCGAACTGGGAATTGGAATTTCTTATCAGGAAGCAGCGCCGCTCTACCTGATGGACGGCAATCGCCGCATCCATGATTTCCGACGCGGTCAACGAGAGCGATCGCCTCTCGTCATGACAACAAGCGTGTCCGAAAGGCCATGCAAACTCTGGAGAGTCCATTCCACGTCTTTACCTTTCAGACTGTCAGTGATTCCGATGCAGGCGGGAAACACTGAGGACTTCACTTTGCGCTTCAATGTGGGCGGCATCTGCATGAATGAGGCGGCGTTCCACAAACTCCAGCAGGAGGTTTCAATTTCTCCTTGTGCGGTCAATCTGCCGCTACCGTGGATGAAGAGGGCAGCCGTTTCTTTACCGGCCTCGTGCCTGTTGGGCAACGATATTTTCAGGAAGATCGCAGTGCGTGAAAGCCGCATCGCGCATATTGATCTGCGAACGTTCACATTGCAACGTTGGACAGAGCGGCGTTATTACGAAGTGTGCGCGAATCCAGCTATCTCACGCGGAGATTGATAAGAAGCTCGAAAGTCCGCTCGTCCCCAGCCCCTGCCCTCGCATGGGTGCGGCAAGCGGAAAGATCTAAACCTAGAACGCCTTCCTGATTCGAAATGGAATCGTCACGCACAGCCTCTAACGCAACCGCATTGCCATTTTTGATTCCCTGGACGGAACTGCCATTGTTCGGAATGCAGCTCTCGCATAGGTGTCCAGGCGTTCATCCGGGCTATTCAATACCTTCACATCACTAACGCGTCCATCGCTGTGAATTACTGCCCGGCAGCGTGACCATGCCTTGTACATTCATGGCGAATCAGTTCGATTGGATACCCCGGATCTACCTTGTGGGTGGCTTCCGGCGCGAACAATTCTCCTTTTACGCTTTCTTCTTTGAGTTCTGAAACCGGATGACCCAACTTCCTCCCGACGAATTCAAATTGAGGCATGTTGAGGGTCATGGAGTACACGCGCCTCGGTCCAAATACCTGTCGGTCTAGGTCAGGTCACTTTCTCGTCCGGCAGCGGAGACGCCATTTTCCCCGTCGGAGTGGTGGTGGTGCGCGCGTTCGCGCTGGCTATCACGGATGACTCGCCGTCGCTTGATTTACCTGCGGATCCCTCGCTCGCGATGTTGCCAATTGGTGTGCCAGGTGGTGCTGGTCCAACATGCAATCCCGCAGGCAACCCATTCGACGCGCTCCTGGCTCCACCAGCGCTTGAACCTGCGCCGCTCTGACTCCCCTAACGATGCGGTTTTACCTCGGCAGTGCCCGGCACATCTGGGGTTCCCGCTGCCCCGGCTTTGCCCGATGGATTTGCAGAAAAGCTGCCGCGCCGGTTTCCAGCCGGCGGTTCTACTGGCCCGCTTGGCACCGCCGGATTCACGCCAAGTGCGATCAACCTGGAGCCTGCACTGGTGCCGCCCGATCCAGAAACCGATGGTGGAGGAGGAACTACAGACGCCGATGTTTCGCCCAGCGACCGTTGCATCCTTCCTGATCCCGCTTGCTGTTCCGAAAGTGAGAGCTGAGGTGCCGGTGCTCACTCACCTCCGCGTGCGCGATGTTGATGTCGCCATATTTTCGAGCACTGGTTGGCTCGACATTGGGTGCTGGTTCGATAACGGCCGCTTGCGGCGCGCGGATATTGCGATCACTGGTAACGCTTCCGGCGTCAGGCGCGGGGGCAACGATGTTTTGCCCAAGATCCGCCATGCGGCCGCCGGCCAGTCGAGCGGGTCTACGTCAGGGGGCGGTGCTACCACGGCAACAGGCAACATAGGTAATTTTGCGCCCGGTGAAGTTGCAGTGATTGGAACCGAGAGTGCTGTCTGTGGCCACGAAACGACATTTGAAGGCGAACCTGTTGCGCAAGCTTGATGTCCGGGGGAACGACAATCGTCTGCGTTTGATTGTCCGGTTCCCGCGGCACAGAGATAATCGCTTGGCGGGCAAATTCCGGTTCGCCCTTCTGGGGTTGCAAGCGACCTTCGCCAGTATCCAGCGGTCGCAAATATTCCTCGGGGAGAAATAAGTCACACTTGATGGATCGAATTTAGGGCGAGCAGTGAGTGGATGTTGCCTCATCCATGCGATCGACAACACCCAGATCAGGGCGATTGCCGTAGTGTGGAATGCCGCGGACTGCATGAACGGCGACCATGGCAGTCGGCGGTTCACAAAGACATCGGGCCAGAAGTTACCGGGCGGACCCAAATCTGAAATGGGATCGGGCGTGCGAAACACCGCCGCAAAGCTTTCCCGGAATGCACGTCCTCGCGGCTCGAGTTCGGTTAAAAGCGTGGGTGGTGCGAGCTCAACCTGGGAAGCATCCACCGACTCGTCAATCCCAGGTAGTGAATTCATTCAAGGAAATCTCGCGGCAAAGCTGCAAATATCGCGATCAAATGTCCTTTGATTATATCCGACGGGCGGCTGCCCTTCCTTACTGGTCGCGTGTAGTACGATGATCAAAACCGCCTCGCATGAAAAGAATTTTGATCGCCGCTTTCGCTATTTTCTCCACGCTGAGCGTGCCTCTCTGGTCTCAGCAAACCGAGGACAAAGCAGGCTGCCCCCGCACCGGTTCGTCAGGTTCAGAGTATTCAGGGACCTACGCGTTTCTTCGCGAAGGCGAGCTTGGTTCAAGCTGACCGTGGAGGATGCGGGCGTGTAACCGGTTTTGTTTCCCGCTACGGAGAGTCTGACAGCGACAAGGGAGCGTTTCTCGATCAGTTCTTTAAGGAAGGAAAGCTGGACCAGAGTCAGTTAACTTTCACCACCCAAATCGTTCACGGGGTTTCGTATGAATTCAAAGGCAGCATAGAGCGAGGCGACGGTAAGAAAGCCGGAGATGAGGCTTATTACCAACTGCACGGCACGCTGATCGGTGAAACAACCATGGACGCCAACAGAAATCGACCTCCACGTTCTCGCGAGGTAACATTCAAATCTTTTCCGCAAGACTTTACCCAGCCCCAGACAAAAAGAAATTAGTAGTCAGTTCGCCTCGTGTGCTCCATCCTGTTCAAGTCTTCGGATCAAGGTACGCAGCCAAAGTCCAACCGCTTCCAGCAACTCTTCCTGCGAGTATTGCCTTTCCATCCCATGGATAGTCTCGCCCTCAGTATTCAACGGAATGAAATGGCAGGGAACACCTTCGTCGCGCAGGTGAGGTGGGACTAGTTCAAAGAGAGCGCAAGCCTCACACGGAATGTTCCGATGGGGGTCATCTACATTGGGACACGACGGGGAATTCTGGAAGACGGAAACAGGTTTCCAATAATGGGCTGCGACCTGCCCAGTAGCTACCGCCTTCAAGAAACTGCAATTCCTGCTTCAATACATCCAGCAAATTTCGGCCGTCACACGCCATAACAACCTCCTGCTGCCGATCTTTTCTCGCGGGGAACTCTCGTCCCATCCGGCAAGTGTCAGCTCGACAGAAACAAAATTTCCGTGACTTCTGCCACGCATCGTTGTGACAATCTCATCTCCTCGACATCGCACTTTCGCTATGGCACGCGATTCGTGATTCGATCACTGTCACTGCGAACGTCAGAGACTAGCCTTCACTAGGAGGCCTCATCATGGCAAGTTCGCATATTTATCGAGCGGAAGCGCATTGGACGATGTCATCGGCGTGGGATCGTCGAGGCAGAATCAATTCCACGTACAGTAAATTTCGCAGCTCCTCCCGAATTTGGGCGGCGAGCCTGGGCTGTGGACGCCGGAACACTTTCTGCTTGCGGCAGTCTCGACCTGCTACGTCGCCACTCTTCGTGCAGTGACGGAAGCCTCGAAACTTGCGCTCACGGAAGTGCGTGTTTCTGTCGAAGGAATGATCGAAAAGCTGCAAGGCGGGTACCGATTCACTCGGATTACCATCCGTCCGGTCGTGACCATAACTCGCGATGACGATCGCGATCGCATGGGACGACTCATAGAGAAAGCTGAGCACGCATGTCTAGTGTCGCGTTCGCTGGCTTGCACGATGGTGCTCGAAACCTGACGATCGTCATCGAAGTCCCAGCTACCGTTTAGGAAGAGTGGATTTTCCTAATTTCAACTTTTCACAATCCCGCGCGGTGCCCTCACCGTCAGCACGCCGCAGTTTGCCTTGCCCGCAATTTCAAACGCGGTCATCCATCGCCGGCCGGTTAATGGATCGGCAGGCTGACGTAATCCCATCACGATCAGCTCGGGGGCTGTTCCGCGGCCACGGCGAGTATGCGGGTGACTGGCTTTCCAAACCCAACGACCACATCGGGTTCGGCAATTCCCGCGTGTTGAGGAACAAGCTTCACGCAAGCGCTGGCGCACAGCCTCAAGGCTCGACTCTTTGAGGGAACTGATTCCTTCGCAAGATCCGGCACCAGGTGTAGCAGCGCGAGGGGAAGCTCCACTCCGTCGTGCGACCGAGATCGCATACGACAACGCGTAAAGAGAATGTGGCGTGAAATCGGTCGCAAAGAGAACGCGGCGGATGATCGGGTCCGAACTCACCGCGATGCTTCGCGGTCCAACCGTCAGTACCGGGCAGTTCGATTTTCGAAATATCCGTTCGGCGACAGAGCCAAGCAAAACTCGGAGCCAGCCCAGTACGTCCGCGCGTACCAACTACTATCAAGTCGATCGCGTAATGCGCAACCGCGCGTGATAACCCTTCCCAAATCTCACCTGATCCCACCACCAGCTTATGATCTACTCCTCGTAACTGTCCTCCCACCAGAAGTTCGGTTTCCAATCGTTGTCCAGCCCTCCATGCATCATCGGAAGCGCTGCGCGGCGCATCGGGCGGAAGAATGTTGGCGATGAAAAGGAAGAGCCATACAGCTTGGCGAAGGCGACAGCCTGAAGAACCGCTTGTGTCGATGCGGGTGAGAAATCAGTCGCCACCAAGATGTGCGGAACGGCAAAGCGATCTGAGTTCGCGACAGATGACACGTCGCACCTCGCTGCGGGCTGCTCTGAGCATCTCTTCTAGGGCAGTCCGAGCCGTCAAATTCTGATTAAACAAATGGGGTTGCAATGCGGGGCCTATTGTAAGCCTGATTTCCGAACCGTAAGCTGGAAATGTGTGGGAACGTTCCTCGAAGAGGGAAGAACGAATCGTTAGGAGGCCCTGCGGATCTACTCGCCCGGCCCTGGCTGGGGAAATCAGGCAGTCGCCCGGTGTTCTTCTGTTTGGCATCAGCCTTCTCGTAGATGAGGTCAAGCGCGCCTTCCGGAGAAGACGAAGCGTCTGGCCAGTGCCGCCGCCAACCCATGATAGGAACGGCTTCACATCCGGCGTGTCCTGGAGGGCGACAGGCACACCCTTATCGATCGCCGGCCCGATGCAGTTGGAAATTGTTAGGTACTTTCCAGAGTACCTTGCAATTAGTAGCTCGCTCCACGTCTTCGTCATTGAAGCCTGGAATCTTTTTGTAGCGGTTTAACACCAGTCGCACTCGATCGCGGCTGCCGCCTTCCGCGCAGAAAGGTTTGAATTCGTCCTGCGCTCCACAAGCTGACTACGTCGGTTTGCGCCACTAGAGTGCTGGCGTTGGAAAGGTCGCAGACCAGACGAGTGGTGGCTGATCCGTTCGCCCGCCGCAATCGACGACCACGTAGCTATAGTGGCTCACCAAAAGGTCAAACAAGCGTGCCCAGTTCAGCGGCAGTTGGGTGCCGCGGGAGAATGGCTGCTGCGACCCAGCAAGCAGATGGAGCCCATTCTTGAAAGGCGTCATCAGGCCTTCCAGCAAGGAGCCATCCATGCGATGCAAATTCTGCAAGGCATCCACCACCCCAAAGTTCGGACGCAAATTCAGATGCAGAGCTGCACTGTCCGATCGGAGCAAAGTCCACCAACACAACTTTGCCGCTACGCTTCCTGAAGCGCGATAGCCGTGTTCACGGCCGTAGTCGTAGCGCCAGCACCACCCTTTTGCATTCAGTACGGCGAAGATGCGAGCACGCCCGGCCACATTCCGGTTACGGCTTCGGGTCGTAGTAAAGCGTGTGAGGCGCTTCCAACAACGCTTCGCGCCCCGCGGATCGATCAAGATATTCCCCTGCGCCTGCCGCGCATGGCGGCAACAATCGTTGCTGGCTGCGCCATTTCGCCGATCGCAAAATCGCCGGTATCGTTTGTTAGTCGAGTGGATGAGTTCGATGGTTGAGATCGCGCGCGCTGCGGAGACTGCGGATCGATATCGACTAAAACGATTTCAGCACGCTGGTCTTGTACTTGCCGCAGCACTGGATCGGTAGGACCCGCAGGAAAGCCGGCATGGCTGTAGACAACCCTCGCCAGGTTGGTGCTCTCCAGTCGGCTCTGGAGCACAACCGTGTGTTCTCGGTCCTCGCTGAGGACGGCCACTGCTATACCGTGCATGAGTCTGGTTCTCAATCCTGAGGCGATTGCATGGTATGAGGTAACAGTACTTCACATGCCAAGTGACCTCGGTAATTCACCATTCTTGTCCCGAAAGACACCTGTTCCTAGGGGAACAACCGACAATGCAATCAGGTGATCGAGAGGGTACACAGAATGCGCCTTGCCGATGGCCGGTCAGACGATTTCGTACCATTCTAAGGCAAATCGGCCCCTTTGCAAAGGCGAAGCGCGGCCATTCGAGGGACTATCGCCCGAAACCTTCGTAATACTGATTGCACGCTAAGGAACTCCAGCCCCTATTTCTCGACCCGCAAAAAGTTTCCGCTAGTCGCATCTATGGCGATTCGTAATTTCGCATCGTCTCTCCCGCCGCCGTACATCACGTGCCATTGCAGCTTGTTCTCATTGCGGTCCCAGTCGAGCAGGTAGAGCACCGGGCAAGTCGGGAGTCTTAGCGAGCAGCTTATCGCCTCCATGTTGTTGCGCGACCTCGTACGCCTTGTCTGTGTCAACTTTCAAGAACTGAATGTCGAAAACCTGGGTTGAGGCGTTCGTAGGACTGTAGGAATCCTCATTCCCCGGCGTGATGCCCCGCGAGGGACCATCTTTTGTGTCCGTGGTGCCCGACCACATGTAAGGCTTTACACCGTGCATTGAGGTCGAGGCGAAACCCGCCTTCCATACCGCAGCCTTGCCGTCGTGAGCCGTTACCGTCCGTTGTCGTCTGCGATTCCAGTCGATACGGTTTGTGCATCGCGAGCCCATCCGTGAGCGGTAACGTAAAGCTTCTGGAAGGCGGTACGGCCGGTTGCCAGCTCGGTCGGCTTAGGGGCCGGTTTTTCGGCTGGCTTTCGAGCTATGCGAGGAACACCCCGCCAAGATCACAATCATGCGCGATTGCCACCAACGGCTTCTTCATCGCTACCATCCTGTAGTAAGTTTGTGTACCTGGTTGCAGCCCGTTATTGTAAACGAAGGGAAACGTTAATGATGGATCCTCGGCTGTCTCAACTCGAAAGGAGATCGCCGGCGCGATTCAGGGAATCACTCCCGAGCAATTGACTCTCCAGCACGACGGGAAGTGGAGCGTCGCTGAGATTCTCGAACATTTATTCATGACATACACGGGTACCAGCAAAGGGCTCGAACGTTGCCTCCAGGCAGGACGTTCTCTGGCGACGCGCCCTTCCGTCTACCATCGCTTCGCGACGTTTGCTCTCATTGGTCTGGGATATTTTCCGTCTGGGAGAACAGCGCCGAAACAGGCGACACCCAAAGGCATGCTTCCGGAAAAACTAGTTGCGGAAATCGGGCCGCAAATCACAGCAATGGATCGCCTCGCCCGCGAATGTGAAGAGAAATTCGGGCCGGCGGATGCGGATCACTCGATCACCCGATTCTCGGACCGCTGAATGTAGATCAATGGCGAAAGTTCCACGCCTTGCATGGACGCCATCATTGTCGGCAGATCGTTGAACGGCGTCGTTCCATGCAATAGGGAAAGGGCCCGGCATCACGCCGCGCCCTTATTGGTTGGAATCTAGCTAAGCGCTATTCGCGGACAGCAGACGGGACGCCTGCCTTTCGCGCGCTTTCCTGCATATCATCGAGTTTCTGCTTGGCATCTGCAACTGCCTTTTCTTTTTCGGCAATTTGCTGTTTGTACTCGCGGTCTTCTTTGTCCCACGACACCGAGTTGCGCAACCGGTTTCCCACGTCAGCATACATCGCTGCAGCGCGTGAGTCGATATTCGCGATTTAAGAGATCCAACTCTTCTCGGCGGACGCGATCTGCGTCTTTTGATCCTCGAGTCGCTTCTTCCATTCTGTCCAGCATTTTCTGGCGCTCTTTCGGCTTCGTCTTTCGAAGCATTCGCGGAATCGCCGGCCTGTCCACTGCCATCGATCTTGGTCGCGTTTTCCGTGACCTGTTCGTCCGGTTTCGACTCGCCGCTGTCCGCCGTCTGCGTGGGGGCGGTCCGACAATGCTCAAATGCTCCGGTCTTCCGGGAGGTTGTCATTGTCATAGTGCTTGCTGGCTGCCGTGGGTGTGCTTTGTCCTTGCAGAACGCTACGCGCGTAATCGCCGAGAGACTGAGCGCCCGCTGCGTGGCTACTGCAAAAAACAGGACGAACGTGATCAGGATTTGTGCTGCTCTGTTTCATAAGTGTCACTCCTTCTCTTTCGGCGCGCCAAACAATCGCTTCGCGCCATTCTGTCTAAAGTTTGTTGCCCGCGGCTGTTGCGACTTTTGCTTCAGCCAGAAATCCGCCAATCTTGCGATCCAGGTGCGCAGCCTCGTGTGCAATATCAGTGGCTAATTGCTGTGCAACATCAGGATCGCGGTTCTGAGCCAACTGCTGCGCATAACCGGAAATGGTTACCAGCGAAGTCCTGAGCGCCAAAGCCATCTCTGACGACATTTCACCTCGCAATTGCAACTGCTTTTCAATCAGGGTCGCTTCCGTTTTGTCTGTGAAGAGGCAGGCCGCTCCCATCAGGCTGGTATCGGCGCCTGTGACCGGTGACACGGTCACTTCGAGCACTCGTTCCTGATTGACGGCGTACGGTATTCCACGCGCACGACTCGCAGGGCGTTCCCGCCCGCGAGTGTCTCAAGCACGGCGTCGCTGAGTGCCCTGGATGTTTGCCCCGCGGCTCGATCGACGGTCAGCGTCGCGAAAGAGCTCTCCGGCGCTCATGCCGCTGGGTGACTCATACCCCAGGATGTTTTTTGCCGCCTTGTTGGCTTGCCGCACGAGACCAGCCGTATTAAAGAAAACAACACCCGAAGACAAGTGCGAGAGCACCGCAGCACTGATGTTTTCCGTCGCCCGAGTGCGTCTGGCGATCCATTTGCTGCTGAGCCGTGAGTTCGTGCTTCTGCTGTTTCAATTGTTGAATGACGGCGTGGATATGTGTGTGGAGTGGTAATTGGTTCAAAGAATCCGGTGCATGCCCGATTTCAGAATCGACTTCTGTGAGACTGCTGCGCATCCGGCGAAAGATCACGATTCCCATCGCAAAAGCGAAGACCGCGGCGATCAACACGAGACCTGCGCGCAGAAAAATCGGATTCGTCAAGACGTTCCACAGCAGCCCCCAGTACCATGTCAGGAAGTGGATTCCTCGAAGAAGAGTGCGACGAGCGCCATTCCCCGAGAAACACGCCGAAAGGCATCTCATAGCTTCGGTACACGAGTTGGGCAGATTGCCAAGCACGCTTGCGCGCAATGACTGCAGACAGGTTGGATCTCCCCATCATAGCCGTCGCGTGCGTTTCAACCACACTGCTAGAACCGTTCCCAACCCCGAAAATCGATCCCGCGATCGACGCGCGCGAATATTGTGAGAATCGTGAGCTTCACTCCCAGGAAAGCGCCGATCATTCCCATCAACTTAACGTCGCCGAACCCCATGCCCTCGACGCCCCGCGCTCTCAAATAAATGGCCGCAGCGCCATAAATGACGGACGCTCCAACAATCGCTCCCAAGGCGGCGTCCGCAAACGAAAGCAATCGCCATCCGATTTCGGAGCTAACGGGCAAATTCACTACGCCCGGAAGAACCTGTGATGCGAGGTTCGTTCACGGGAACCAGGAAGCTGAATGCGAGACCAATGCCCAGTCCGGTCAGAGTTAGCTTGTCTGGTAGCAGCTTCGTTTCCGCATCGGTGAAGATCAACCCGATTAGCAGAAAACTGAACGGTCGCATATTTCAGCAGGGAAAGATTGAATCCGAAGGAGTAGTAGCAAACCAGAAACATCGTGCCGGTTAGCAACCCGACCAGGAGGTATCTTGCCGAAATTCTGGTTTTGCATTTGCGGCATCGACCGCCCAGCAACAACCAGCTCAGAACGGGAATGCGTTGTCGTAGAACGGGATCATCTTCTTGCATCCTGGACACGCCGAGCGTGGTGTTGATACTGACAAGCCCAGCGGCATTCGATAAATGCACACGTTCAGAAAGCTGCCGAAGCAGAGTCCGAAGGCGAAAATCGAAAATGCGAGAAAAGGATCCACCCTGTGCCAGTTCTTGAGCGCTACAAATTGTCGACAGTCTTAATCCGGATTATATGGTGGTTGGCATGCCGGGAACTAAGGTACCGAAGTCACTGTCCTTCTGGCTTCGGGTCCGTTAAATCGCGGATTTACGGCGCGTTGCGCGATGCGAGGTGAGCCGCGCTTCGTCGGTGGGAGCGCTGCCTTCAGGTTCGGTTGCCTCGACAGTTTGCGGAAGGAAAATCGAGAATACCGTCCCGGTCTTACCAGATGCCGCCCGGCTGCGCACTCGAATACTGCCTCCGTGTTTTCGAACAATTCCGAGGGAGAGCCACAACCCGAGACCCGTTCCTCCATCTTTCTTCGTGGTGTAGAACGGTTCAAACAGATGTTCGAATTGCTCCGGGCCAATCCCGCTGCCGCTATCACCCACAAGAATCCTGACGCCTACGCGTTCCCGCCAGTATGCTCGCGTCCCGGTGAAACGCGCAGCCATAAGCAACCGCCCGGTTCCATCGCATCGACGGCATTTACCATCAGGTTTGAGAACAGTTGCCGCAATTCGCCGCCGTAAGCATGGATGGTTGCTCTTTGAACAACGCTTCTCCACCTGTATGCGCTTCCTCTGTAGCTTGCTGGCATACAGTTGCAACACTTCGTCCAGCAGAAAACTGACATCGACCAGCGTTGCCGCGGCAGATTCCCTGACGAAACCCAAAGTCTGTTGCGCGATATGAGCGACGCGAGCCACCTCCTCGTTGCGCCATCTCGAGATGCTGCGATGCATGCTGCGGATCGTGTCGCGCCAGGTAAATGAGATTGGTGACCGCTTCCAGTGGATTATTAATTTCATGCGCGATCGATGCCGCCAGTCTTCCGGCAGTGGCCAATTTTTCACTTCTCCGCAAAGCCTCTTCGGATCTTTTTGTGCAGTGATGTCTCTGGCAATCGCCGATGCGCCGATGATCTTGCCGCGCCCTCGGCGCAGCGGAGAAATTGAAATCATCACGTCAACTCGTGTGCCATCCTTCCGCATGCGCTCGGTCTGGTAGCTCGCGACGGATTCCCCTCGATTCAGTCGCGCTCGGTTGAGTTCAACTTCAGCGACTCGGTCTGGAGGTGCAATAAGCGTTACATGTCGTCCCAAAACCTCATCGGCTGGATATTGATAGAGAGTCTCTGCTCCGCGATTCCAACTCGTAATCATTCCTTCGCTGTTGGTGCTGAAGATCGCATCGTCTTGAGCATCTGACGATCGCCGCCATCTGCTGCTGTGTTTGCTCGGCGCGCTGCCCGCGCGTGACCGTTGTCGAGCCAGGCTTCCCACTACCACCGAAATCCCCAGGAACACGGCAAGGCGCTGCAAGTCGGCTGACGAAGTGGAGAACGTGAATCCTGGCAAAAATACAAAAATAGTCGAGAAATACAGCCGAGACAGCGGTGCACAAAAGTGCGGACCGAAACCTGCAAACCGTTGCCGTTACAACAACCGCCGCTACAAACAGGAAAAGGGAGTGTCATGCATCAGCGACGAGATCGCCCACAGACTGAGAGCAACCCATGCCGACACGAACCCGAAGGGTGTATGAGATCCATCCCGACGAGCCCCAATGTCGGGAAATAAATCCTCGTTGGCCAGAAAATACCATTAGAAATGTGCCCCGCGAAGAGAGACGCCGCTCGCTCGAAAACTGTCAGGACTCAATATGTCAGGACACTGAGCAGCATCTTGGGGATGCCGCCTGACACTGCAAACTCTAGCAGGGGATGGAGCGCTCCGCAAATGGCCTTTCGCCGACCTCGCATTCTTGCGCACAGCCTTGGAGGCCATGCGCAAGCAAGCTCTTCACTAGTCCACTTCGTAGGCTGACCAGAACGAACTACTTTTGTTGCATCCCTTCAACGTACTTACTGAGATTCGCGATCCGTTGCTGAACTTCACCTCGTGGCCTTGACTCATCTTCCAGAACAGAGATCCCCACACGGGCATGTCTTTCGAACCATGCGCCGGCAACGGTTGTTCGCCACGAATGATTGCCGACACCTTCAGACTTGGATAGCTGCCCTTGTTGTTCTTGCTGAGGACGGTGAGGTCCGGCGGAGGTACTTTCAACGCGCTTGCCGCCGGCCCATTGCCCTTGCCATCTTTGGGCATGACAGACCGCGCAGTACTGTGTTGTACATCTCCTCGCCTGATGCCGGTAGAGGTCGCCTTGATTGGCACATGCTTCACAACCTTTGCGTCTGCTCTTGCGCGCCGGCGAGCATGGCTGCTGCTACCACAACGGCAAACCAGAGCATTTTGCGTCCTTCCATGATTTCCTCCCGTGACTGCCGCTTCGACTCGCCACTGAAGCTCAGTCTACGGAGGTTCCCGCACCTCTCTCGGTGATCAATGTCACGCCCGTGAGTGACAAGAAATCGCGTTCATCCCCAAAGAAAAGGCACGCTCGAAAGCGTGCCTCTGAATTCAAACTCGTGCAATTACTGATGGGGCGACTGATCCGATTGCGGCTGAGGTTCATCCATCTTCGGGCGTCCCGCATCACGACCGTGCGCTGGAATCACCGAAACTGGAGCCTGCAAGGTAAAGTTCAACACCGTCTCGGAAGGCAACTGGATCTGCTGACCCTTCGTGGCAGCCTGTACGCCTCCGCCGACGCCACCGCCCGCGGCCGCGCCGATCGCCGCGCCCTTACCACCGCCGGCAATGCCACCGGATGATGGCGCCAATAGCCGCGCCTGTGCCAACCTTTGCTGCCGTGTTTTTGCCCCTTGAGCTGCCCTCGCGCTGATACTGATTGGTTTGAATGTTGTAGCTTTTGTTTCCCACACCAATTCGATCAAGCTGAAGAATGAGCTCAGATTTGCCGGCAAATTTCCCGGCGCTCTTTACGTCCACCACATGGCCCGTCACGTCGTAGCCCGAAGGAATCACAACGTCGCCATCAATTGACAGTGGGGAATCGAGCGTGGCCCGGAAGCTCTGTCCTGCCTGAGCAGTCTCCGAATCAATCGCATCGACCAAGCGGACTGCAAGATTGGTTCCCGATGGAATCGTGACCTTCTGCGGTTTTGGTGGCTCCGGCGGTGGCGCTGGAGCGGCCGGTGCAGCCGCAGCCACCGGGCCGCTGCTGGTGCAGCGGCTTGCGCGACTTCACTTGTCGAGACTGGCTTCGCCTTTGGACGTCCCGCGCTGGGTCGAGCCTTCGGCGCGGGTGTCGGCGCCGGTGCGGGCTTTTCCTCAATCTGTGCCGCAGGTAGCGTCTCAGCAACAGGTGCTGGTGTCGGCGCTGCCACTTGCAGGTTGTTGATCACTTCCTTCACGCCGGGCACAGCGGTTGCTTGGCGCGCCGCTGCATCGCGCTGCATCTCATTGTCAACCGCTCCGGTGAGCGTTATCGTGCCATTGGCCGCCTGCACATTCAGAGATTTCGCCGACAAACCGGAATCCTGGCTAAACCTCGTCTGCACTGCTCCGGTCAACTCCGCGTCGTTCGGAGCCTTTGCACAACCTAGTCCAACCGCCAAACCCAGCGTTAGCACGGCGATCGAGAGAACTTGCGACACTCTCGGCTTCATATGTTCACTCCTGGTCATTAGAGAAATGCGGTGTTGGTAGTTTAGATGCAAACCGACGGGCAGGCCTAAACAAAAATGGCCTGTTTGTACTCATGATTCTTAGGCGGTCCCGCAAGTCGAAGGGCAGAATCGAGTCAGGCAATTGACTGTGTACCAGTCGGTTGCGTCTCACTCTTTGTGTAGGAATTTGTAGTCCAGAATGGACGCCGCGAGTCCTACGTCCTCTTCGGTCTCTCGAACGTCTTTCGCGCGGATCACCCTGCCTTGGCAGAGCACGGCTGCTGTTCTTCTGCCCGGAAATTTCTTCGGGCATCTCGAACACCATCTCGATCAATGCGTTGGATGGAAGCGGTTGCGGCCCCCGGAACAACACGCCTGACTGGCTGATGTTCTCGGTGGTTCCCTGGTACCACGTGCTCATGTTTTTGACCCGAAACCGAATCGGAACGTTTAGCTTCAATCTCCGCGCACGCGGAACCCACGATGGCTTGCGGCTGGTTTTCCGGCGAACCGTCGTGGTGACTTCGCCTTCCGGTTCCTGTACCCGGGCAGTGCGCCGCATGGTCTTCCAGTCATACTGATACTGTGCGGCACACAGCAAGCAGACCCTGATAGTAGTGGCCATCCGCGGCACGCCGTGGCCACGAAAATTCGTGCGAGCACCGACCCAGCATGAGAACATCCAGGAGTTTTGAGGCATGGTTACGTCACTCCGGCTCTACCGGATGCCCCCATCATCGGGCCAGTCGCTCGTCTTGAACAGGTTACTTTCGTGTATTGCAGCTGATCCGTAGGATGTGAGAGATAGCTCGCGCCAGCATTTAGCGACCACGCTATGCCTCTGATGAGTTCATCCAAACTCCAACCTGGCCGCCTTTGTTCTCGCAGGCGGCCGCAGTTCTCGTATGGGCCGCGACAAAGCGTTCCTGGAGTTCCACGGCGAATCACTTTTGACGAGGGCCCTAAAACTCGCACAATCCGTAAGTGCGGACGTCGCCATTGTCGGGCCTTCATCCAAGTTCGCAGCTTTCGGTCGAGTCGTGGAAGATACTTTTGGAATCACGGCCCCCTCGGCGGAATTCACGCTGCGCTCAAAAGCTCAACTGCGGACCTGAATCTGATCCTTGCCGTTGATATGCCTTTTGTCTCCCCAAAATTTCTCGCGTACCTGGTGGATCGCGCTCGATCGGACAACGCGCTGGTGACCATCCCTCGCAACGTCGAAGGATGGCAGCCTCTTTGTGCCATCTATCAACGGGCGTTCGCGGCTAAAGCTGAGGCCGCGTTGCAAGCGGGCGAAAAGCAAGGATCGACCGTCTCTTTCAGGCTCTGACATCGCCATAATCACGGCCAAAGAACTCAAACGTTTTCCAGGAAACCAATTCCGCAATCTGAACACCCCAGACGATCTAACTGAAGCCTGAAGACTGCGTCGTGAGTAAACTAGCGGTCAGACGTCACCAGCGACTCACGATGCCAGACCCCTATATCGACTTCCAACACGTCTCCAAGGCCTTCGGCGACAACCACGTCCTTGATGACGTCAGCTTTGAGGTATTTCCGGGCGAGACGGTCTGCATCCTTGGTCGCAGCGGCGTAGGAAAATCGGTCTCTCTTCACCACATCATGGGTTTTCTTAAGCCCGATTCTGGACACGTGATCGTGGCCGGCGAAGACATCACGAATTTTTCTGAAGAACAGCTTGAACCCATTCGCAAGAAAGTCACGATGGTCTTTCAAAACGGTGCGCTTTTCGATTCACTCACCGTAGGCGAAAACGTGGCGTTCCCGTTGCGCGAACGAAAAGATTTGTCGGAAGAGCAGATTTTTCAAATCGTGGATGGACTTCTCGGAAATGGTTGCCGTAAAGGAAATGCGCGACCTCCTGCCCTCCGACCTTTCGACCGGCATGAAACGTTCCGTTGCGATTGCTCGCGCGCTCGCTGCACAGCCCGAGTGCGTTTTGTATGACGAGCCCACCACGATGGTCGATCCCCTTATGGCGCAGCTTCTCGGCGACCTGATCTCACGCTTAAAAGTTCAACTGCATCTCACAAGTGTTGTTGTGACGCACGATATGCGCCTCGCGCGCAAACTCGCCGACCGAATTATTTTCCTTCACGAAGGCCGCGTCGTCTTTTACGGGCCGTACGCCGATATGGAAAAGAGCCCGAGCCGATCGTCCGCGAATTCATAGAACTCGACGAGCTCAAGATTGAAGTTTAGGACTTACGCGAGCAACGGGGGCTAGCCAAGCGTTAGAAATGCGTCGTCATGCCTGGTAGTAACCGTTACTTGTCCAGATGCCCCAAGAAAATTTTCCTACCCCATCTCGCAACCTTGCATCACAATATTTCAAACACCCTTTGGTGAAGCCATGTCCCAGCCATCAGCCGCTTACAGCTGATTCGTCAAGTTGTAACCGCGACCTTACTCGTCTTGTTGGCCTCACACTCCCGCGTTCGCCGCGCTCGGAGACAACGTGTCCTCCGTAAAAGCTGACCAGGCCCGGATGAAAGGCACAGTCCGCGTAACGCAAGCGCAATCATTCGAAATTCATGAAATTACTGCGGAGCACGGCACCGTCGTTCGCGAATTTGTATCGCCCGAAGGCAATGTCTTCGGCGTCGCGTGGAAGGGCCAGTTCATTCCCGACCTTCAACAACTTTTTCGGCAACTATTTCGATCAGTACTCGGAAGCAGCCAAAGCACAGAAAGCGTCGTACGTGGGGCGTCGACCGCTGAATGTCCAACTCCCCGGATTAGTCGTTCAAATGTCCGGACACATGCGCGCATACTCGGGCCGCGCATTTCTTCCCGGAATGCTGCCGCAAGGAGTAGCGGCCGATTCCATCCGCTAGGAGGTTTGTGCTCAGAACCAGTCTTGCCCTCTCACTCGGGCTTATCTTATTTCTGGCTGCCTGCGGTGGAGGCGGCGGTTCCACACCTCCTCCGCAGCAGTATCGGTGGCTCTGACGCCCAGTACCGCGCAAACAATTAACGCGGGATTGATCTTGCCTATTGGCGCAGCGGTCTCTAACGATTCTGCAAATCAAGGTGTTACTTGGAGCCTTGCTGGAGTCGGTTCACTCGCCGCTTCAAGCATTACATCTGTCACCTACCAAGCGCCCGGCACAGTTTCGTCCGACCAGACCGCAACAGTTACTGCGACGTCGATTGCGAATCCAGCAGTTTCAGCATCGTTGCAAATCACAGTGACCAACACGACCGCATCGGGAAACGTCGTGCCCTTGATCGTCGATGGCGGTCCTGCTCCCTTGCATAACTACGCGAACGGAGTCTTTACAACCGTGACCATTTGCCTGCCTGGCAGCGCGAACTTGCCAGGTGATCGGTGGCATTCTCGTCGACACAGGTTCGTTCGGCCTGCGCGTCTTGAAATCCGCGCTTGCGGTTCCACCTGAGTCCGGTCCCAATTGCCGGTAAGACGCTCAACAATTGCGCCAAGTTCGTTGATGGCTCGTTTCTGTGGGGGAGAGGTAGCCGCCGCAGATATCCAACTGGGCGGAGAAAAGGCATCGAACACCTCATTTCAAATCATCGCAGATCCCACCACATTCACGATTCCTACTGCCTGCTCATCGGGCGGGTCCAACATCGATACTCTTGTCGCGCTCGGCGCAAACGGAATTCTTGGAGTCGGTCCAGAAGCGCAAGATTGTGGATCCGCGTGCGTCTCCGGAACTCCACCGCCGGTCTACTTCGCCTGCTCGAGCGGAACTACGTGCACGGCTACTCTGGTGCCACTCGCGCAGCAAATTACGAACCCTGTTGTGAAGTTTGCGACGGACAACAACGGCGTCATTATGGAGATGCAAGCGCTGACCAGTGCTGCCACCACAGCGACCGGCAGTCTCATTTTCGGTATTGGCACTCAAACAAACAACGGACTCGCAGGCGCAAAAATACAAACGATGGACAACTTCTCGACAACTTCACCACTCTCTTCAACGGCCAGACCATGACGGAAAGTTTCATCGACAGTGGGTCGAACGGATTGTTCTTCCCTGACTCCGGAATACCAAACTGCCTCCGACGCAGCATTCTTCTTCTGCCCGTCGTCGTTGCTGAGTTTGTCCGCCATCAATCAAGGGGCAGAACAGTGCGGTCAGTACCGTGTCATTCGGCATCGACAACGCAGACAACCTGTTCAATAACAATCCCGCTGCCGACGCCTTCAGCACTCTTGGAGGGACCAACGACGCTGGCAGTTTCGACTGGGGATTGCCGTTCTTCTACGGCAGAAGTGTTTTCACCAGCATCCGAGGACAAACCACACCAAGCGGCACGCCTACCCGCACCATGGTGGGCCTACTAGAGATAGCGCTCGTCGTTCCACAATCTGAAGGGTGGGGTTGCGTGATCCCGTCGCTGCGTCAAATAAAGAATGCGTTACTGGAAAGACCGCGTACTTTCCTGGCGCGGCGTCCGGGTGTGGAAGAGTGCCCTCGGGCAACCGTTAAAACCCCTGCGCCACCGCAGCTGCTCAATCGTCGGCAGAGAACCTAGGACGACGCACCCCTCATCATTTTTTCGACATACTTCGCGATCGGGTCCGCCTCAAGATTTACCGGATCTCCTGGCTTCAGTGAATACAAGTTTGTCATCTCGACGGTATGCGGAATGATTGCGATCGTGCACCTTCTACCCTCGAGCTTTGCCACCGTTAAGCTGATGCCTCTCAATCGAAATCGACCCCTTGTACACCGTGTATTTTTCAATCTCCTGCCGGGAATCTCGACGTGGAGCCAAAAGTTCTCTGACTCCGCAATTCGATCAAGCCCAATCAGCTTTCCCACGCCATCAACATGGCCTTGCACAATGTGTCCGCCAAATCGCCCGTCCGCTTTCATCGGCAATTCGAGGTTCACCGTCGCACCTTCATGAATTCGCGAGAACGAGGTGCGCTCCCATGTTTCCGGTGCAAGATCCGCTGCAAAACAATCGGGGCTTGATATCGAGAGCGGTGAGACACACTCCGCTCACCGAGAACGCTCGTCCCCTGTCCGCAATTCTCTCTCGGCGTATTTCTAGCCGAAATCGTGATGCGCCGGTTTTCCCCTGCTGCGCGATTCGCGTAATCCGTCCAACCTCTTCCACAATTCCTGTAAACATGAAGGCAGTCCTCCAACAACTACTCTGGAAATGGTATACCGCGAATCGCTCCTCCCTCCGTGATGCTTACCGGAAGGTCGGTCTCGGCCCGCATAAATATGGCTCTGTTTTCTGTTGGACCATATCAGATTTAGTCATATACTCGGCCCCAGAAGGACGTCTTTGTAAGGGTGACACCCCCTCCCGCAAGGAAACAGGAGGTTCTACATGGCGTGCATCTTCGACCTGGTTCGCGATCAGGAAACCCACCGGGCGGATTCCAACCAAACTGTATGCTGAAGCGGCTCGACTGATGGTCGAGCACAACATCGGCGCCGTTCCCATAGTCTCTGACGACGTATTAATCGGCATTTTCTCCGAGCGCGACCTCATGAAACGTCGTCGTCGTTGAGGGACTTGATCCTGCCACGACCCGTGTCTGCGATGTAATGACCGAAAACCCCTGCACCGTTGAACCACATACGGAGATGGAGCATTGCCGGCAGCTCATGCGCCGTCATGGTTTCCACGCCACCTCCCGGTCTGTGAAGGGGAAAAAGCTGCGTGGCCTGGTTTCGCTCCGCGACATCGTGCTCCACGACTTGAGTGAAAAAGACGACGAGGTGCGCATGATGCGCGCCCACATTACTAAGTCCTGAGGAGCAGTTCAGCCCAGGCGCTGCCGATTCCAAGCGGACCTGTTAAATCAAGATCTTTGCTCCACAGTACATTGCAAGGCTTAAAGTGCCAGGTAGGGCGAGCCTTCAGAAAGGCGTTGAATTGCTTCCTGAACGTCGTAAACCGCTTTTACAGTCGCTTAGAACCTAAGAGCGAGGGTTGAATCCCAAAAATAGGCACCTGTTGGGCCGGTTCGGTCGCGGTTACCAAAAGTAACAGTTACCGAAGGTTACTTTGGTTCATTGACCCCACGTATCCCAGAACTGGTAAGTTACCGAGGGGCGGTTACAGGTAGTCGGTTTTATTGTATGCGGTTGGCGCCGTTCAGCATGTGCGCCGGATCTTGAAATGAGCGAACACCTCCAACTCGTTTACGTCACCCTGTCGGAGCTTCCACCCTCTTCTTGAGGGGCGGTTGCCCCCTTCATGATGTGGCGCCGTAAAGCTGGACAAAAGGTGTTCCCAGCGTTCTACTCATTTCTCCTTTTGGGGCGTCATTCAGTTCTCCATCTTGTTCCCGATCTTCATCGCCGGCCCTAGCTTCTACGAGTGGTACTACTACGCGTTCTGGACGGGTATGGCGGTGAGGACGTTTTCCCTCGGTTTTCCGCGTCATCCACGAAATCTTTCTGGACGTCTTTCGTCCCTACCACACGCTCAAAGACTTGGGCACGGTGCGCTATTCAAAGTGGGCCGGGTTGGTAATGCTGCTTGTTTCGGCGGTGAAGTTTGCGTTTTCAAAATCGACCGTCGAACAGGGCCCAGTCGCACACGCCATGCGCTGCCATCAGAGCGTTCGTCTCACGCGGTGTGGTCTGTTCTTGTTTTTGTTGGTCTTCTCCCGCTTTACCTGGGAATTCATGGCGACAAAAAGTTTTGGACTCGCTCTCGGGTTTGGATTGTTCCTCAGTCAGAAATGAGCGTGATGGTCTGAATATGGGCTGGATATATCGATACAAGCCCGATATGAATATCATCAATCCTGATCGCCGCCATCGGAGCATTCATCACGTCTGGTTCGGCTACATGAGCGCGAAGAGCCCAGGCGCGAAAAGCACGACGTTTGACGCAGTGCACCGGTGAGATTAAAGTCTCACCGATCTGCAACGCCGGTCGGCGCTGATTCTCTCATCCCAATGTTCAGAATGGTCTGACGAACTTTCGCGCAGCAACGGACAATCGGCTGTCACGGAAATCAGCTTCCACTGGAAGAGTGCTTCTTCGCTCCGACCCGCGCTCTGATCGATTACGCGCCGAGAATATTCCTCTGAAGATCGCAGCGAACGCCCTGTAAAGTCCGCGCATATCCCGCAAACATGGTTTAGGGCCGCGATACCTGCTTTTTCCCAGTCAAAGTCAGGTTAAAGTGACGCTACAGCGTTAGTCCGCTAAGCTGCGATCTGAATCGTAATTGTGTGGGAAGGTCCTGCAGGCTGGGGGCGGCGGCCACTTTCACCCTGGCAAACTCACAAGATTGCACTTGAAATTGTGCAAGAAAATTTGCGCACCGCCTGTATAATGCGGTGCGCATTAGTGAGTCTCCCTGGGGAGTCTCTCCCGCGTAAGGAGAAACCCATGAAACGTGCAGTCAGGATGCTGGTCCTGATTAGCGGCAGCGAGCACCCCGCGCAGGTGGCCGCAGTTAGAATTTGAGTTCTGGATGCCGGCCCCATTCCAATGTCCGCCGGGGAGACAAGTATTGCGGCATGTAGAGCAAAATGGCAAGATGCGAAGTAACATCATCGTAACCGCCCCTCGCATCACAAGTTAGGAATTGCGGGCTGATCACCCAAGCGGCCGGTTTTGGCCTTCTTTCCCCCACGCACTCGACACTCCCAGGCCTTCGGCTAGACCCAATTCGGGAGCGTTCCCCGAAATTGAACGCGCGCTTTCAGTTGGACAACGACGCGCCGCTTAGCCTCAAATTCGTCCGAGGCGCGGCTTGCAGCATCGTTCCACGATGCGAATAGTCGCGCTAGGAAGAACCCATGAAGCATGCAGTCAGGATGCTTGGTCTAATTACTGGGCTTGATGGGCGCCATATGGCAGCGGCCCCACGAGAGTTCCTGTTCTCGGTTCCAGTTCCATTCCAATGTGCCCCGAGTGAGCCTCAATGCGGCCTGTAAGAACGAACGAGTGAGGCCCTTTACCATGATTTGAAAGTCTGTCGATTGCCACTTCGGGCTGACACATTGTCAGCCCCTTTTCTTGCTCACAACCCTGAAGTTCAATGCGTCAGAATCTCGCGCTCGCATCAGTTTCTTGAGAACTTCAGGGTCACTCACAGGTGGGAGACAGCCCGGAAGTCTTCGCATATCTAACAGAAGCGAACGCTCCCCCTTGAATTCCAGGAAGGCTCGGCAACGTTTCTCGCAATGCGGTGGCAGGTTCTGCAGGACCATGTGTGCCGTCAAGGCGCAAGATTGATCGATTCAAGGGCAAAGCTCGCGGACGCCGCCCGATACTTGATCCGGCAATTCATCATTCCCAAAACCACGACCTCCACGAATGCGGATAGGAAAAATATCTGGCCACCATTCCGTACGTACCATCAGCGCAACCCTGCCTGTTCGGCCATTCCCGCGAAAACTTCCAGTGTTTGTTCCGGCCCATTCCTTGTAACGCGCCATCGTTCGTGTACTGAAAAAGACGCAGCAAGTCGCGGCCGTCGAGGTTTCCGCCGGTGTTGGTGATCTGAAAGCAATACGTAACCT
>ERZ1370068.7494-contig-6404_pt1 | contig 42844 bp, 67 predicted proteins | sample MGYA00561227_ERZ1370068 | MGnify/ENA primary metagenome ERZ1370068 (study PRJEB38410, sample SAMEA6850437) | metagenome | study: Metagenomic assessment of the ecological functions of the soil: analysis of the soil microbiota associated with the... | reverse complement strand
AACGTATTCGGCATCGGCAGGCCTGCTGTAATCAGGCGCTAAAAATGCCCGCCACGGGGCGGGCGTGCCCGGTGGCCGCTTCCACCGTGCAGCGCATTCACAACGAGGGTGCGCAAGGCTATCGGCGGGTTGAAGGGCGAGGGATTCCGCAACGTGAATATCGTGCAGAACAGGAAGTGATATGACGCGGTTCCAACGTCTTCAACGAGAAGCTCTCCGCGTAGTCGCTTATACTCCTTGGCCCGAAGCGGAGCGTTTCCGCTTCACGACAGTGATTGGCAGGCGGCGACCGCAACATGCTGGCCATATCTCGAATACAAACCCTCGACAGAGGTTACTTATGCCGCTGAAACCGGGCAAAAGCCAAAAGCGATTAGCGCGAACATCCGCAAATTGAAGAACGAGGGACGCCCACAGGCACAAAGCGTGGCGATTGCCTTGCACTCGGCGGGCAAGCCGAAGCGCACGCCGCGCGAAATCATGAAGAACGGGGATGGGTACTGATGGGCAGGCGTAACGCCCCTGCCCGTGTTCGGCGCGACCCGAAGCGCTCCCGCTTACGCGAGAAAGAGCGCAATGCGGAAGGTCAATCGCGAAGCTTGAGCGTCCAGACGGCGGCAAAGATCTCCGATTGCGGAAACCAGATCGCCAACGCGCTTGTCCATTATCTGATCACGCTCCTTCTGCTCCCGCTTGTAAAGGCGATCGCGTTCTGCTTGTTCTTCTCTCAACTCGGCAAAGCGCCCGTATCTGTGCCGTCGGCCCAGCGCCTGTCCGTGGCCTTCCAGATCGCTGCGGCTTCGTCGCGCATTTCGCGCCACAATTGTCGGTTCTCTGCGCAATCTTTCTTTGCCTGTTCAATGTGTCCGGCTACAGAATGTTCGAGCCGTTCAATGCGTTCGTCGATGGTCATTTTCTCTCTCCGCCGGATAGCATCCGGCTGTCTTCTATTGTAACCCAGTGGCAACCTAGTAAAGCCGACAAAGATCTGATCGCAACCGCGCGCGAGCGCTACAAGCTCGCCGAGGAAGCAGAACGCGAGATCCGCCGCGAGGCGAAGATCGATCTCGAGTTCGCCGCCGGGAACCAGTGGGATGACGCCGACAAAGCGCAGCGCAACGCGATGGGCATGGGCACAAAGCGCCCGTGTCTCACGTTCAACAAGTTGACCGGCCCATGCATGCAGGTCGCGAACCAGGCGCGAATGAATAAGCCGGACCTTGAGGCGCTGCCAGTCGATTCGTCTGGCGACCCCGATACCGCCAACGTGATCGAGGGCATGATCCGGCATGTCGAGTATGCCTCGAAGGCCGATCAGGTCTATGAAACCGCGCTTGATCAGAGCACTAAAGGCGGATTCGGATATTTCAAGATTCTCACGAAATATTGCGGCAACAAGACGTTCGATCAGGAGTTGCGGCATCGAGCGCATCGTCAACCCGTTCGCCGTTCTGATCGACCCCTACGCGCAGGAAGCCGACAAGTCCGATATGCGGTGGGCATTCGAACTCGAGTGGATGCCGCGGGAGGAATACAAGGCCGAGTTCCCCAAGACCGAAGTCGCGCAGCTCAATTTCTTCGACGGCGGCATGAACCCGGCGCCCGAGTGGATCGGCAAGGACGGCGTGCTGGTCGCGCGTTACTGGTACGTCGAGATCGAGACGAAGACGCTCGTCGCCATCCAGTGGCCGGACGGCGCGGTCACCAACGAGTATCTGGACAATCTGCCGCCGGATCTGCCGCCTGGCGTGCAGTACGCGACCGACGAGAACGGCGACCGCATCGAGCGCGAAGACCAGATCCGCCACGTCAAAATGTGCCGGCTGAACGGCGTCGAGATCCTGGACGAAACCGAGTGGAAGGGCCAGTGGATCCCGATTCTTTGCGTGCTCGGCGAGGAGATGTACATCGAGAACAAGCGGTACTTGTTCTCGCTTATCCGCTTCGCCCGCGACCCGCAGAAGCTCTATAACTTCTACCGCTCGAGCGAGGCCGAGACGGTGATGCTGGGCACGAAAGCGCCATGGGTCGGGGTCAAAGGCATATTCAAAGACCCGCGGTGGGCGACCGCAAACACCGTGCCGTGGTCGTACCTCGAGTACGAGCCGCTGGATATCGCCGGCAACCCGGCGCCCATGCCGCAGCGCAACATCTTCGAGCCGCCCATCCAGGCGTTGACCATCGGCGCGGCGCAGGCCTCTGACGATATCAAGGCGACCGACAAACGTCTACGATGCCTCGCTCGGCAGCCAGTCGAACGAGGTGTCCGGCATCGCGATCCAGCGGCGCCAGGGGCAGATGGAGCTTCGAATTTCCACTTCGTGGACAATTTGAATCGCGCCATTTTGCAGTGCGGCGTGATCCTGTGCGACCTGATTCCGAAGATCTACGACACCCCGCGCCAGGTGCGGATCCTCGGCGAGGACATGCAGGAAGAGATCGTCAAAGTGAACCAGCAGTTCACCGACGAGCGCGGTGTTACGCGGTGTTACGACCTCGCCAACGGCAAATATGACGTGAGGATGAAAATCGGCCCCAACTTCAAAACGCAGAGGGAGCAGACCGCGAGCCAGCTGGTGGAACTCTCGCAGAACTTCCCGCAGCTCATGCAGGTTGCTGGCGACATCGTTTTCGACAACCTGAACCTTCCCGGCGCCGAGAAGATCGCCGACCGCTTGCGCAAGTCGATGCCGCCCGGGCTGACGGACGATCCGTCGAAGAAGCCGCAGGAGATGCTGGCGGCACAGAACCAGCAGCAGGCCCAGCAGATCGAGCAGATGACCGCGGCGCTTACCAAGTTGACCGACGACGTCCGCAGCAAGACGATCGAGGCGGAATACTCGCAGCGCATCGAGCAGATGAAGATCGAGTCCAGCGACCGCCAGGCGGCGCTGAAAGCCCAGGTGGATTTAATCAAGGCGGAAGCATCGCTGACGTCGACGGAAAACATCGCCCTGCTCAAGTCGCAGGTTGCGGATCTGCAGCGGCAGATTGCGCTGATGGCGTCCGGCGCGGCCGCCGAGGCCGCAGAGCAGCCCGGACCAGGCGAGGCGATGGCGGGCGCCGGGATGCCGCCTAACGGCGGCGGTGCCGCCATTCCGCCCGCAGCTCCGCAGGGGATGGCGCGACGTGGGCACCCGACGATTTCAAGCGGCGCATTATCGGCCGCGAACGCGACCCGAATGATCCCAGCCAAGCGGAGAAGATCTTGCAAGTCGGCAACTTTCTGCATTTGGAGTGCGGACACCGGATATTGAGCTTCGACATCCCTGAACAGATCCAGGGCGAGGCGCTGTGTGCGGAATGCATAGACAGGGATAAGCGCAAGAATTCTCGAATTTGATTTATGCCAGACGAAGTAACCCCTTCTATTTCGGCGCAAGGGACGGAAGACGCCGCACCGCAGGCCCCGAATGATTTTCGGGAGTTTGCCAAGTGGCGCGCGACCGGTGAATTGCCCGGCAGAAGGAAGAACCACCACCCGCGGCCGCGGATGAACTCGCCGGCCAAAACCGAACCGGACTCGGAACCGGACGACTCTCAGGAAACAGGGGACGAAAAGAGGAAGGCGACGAGGCGCACCCGCCAAAGGCAAGCGGCGGATCGCGTCAACGTAAAATCGATAAGCTGACACGCGAAAACGAGGAGCTGCAGCGGGCATGATCCGGACTCACGTCCGATGCTGATAAAGCCGCGCAGGATCAGCCCCGGAACCCGCGCAATCAGCCCCCCGGCAAGCCAAAAGCTCGAGGACTTTCAGACGCTAGAAGCGTACCAGGAAGCTCTGACGGATTGGAAGCTCGACGAACGCGAACGCCTGCAACGCGAGAAGCAGGCGCGAGACGCCACCGAGCAGGCACTCCGCGCAGAGCAGGACGGGTGGAAGGCGAAAGAACGCGCCGCCCGTAAGGCGCACCCGGACTACGACGACCTGATGGACACGGTCGAGATTCCCGCTGACCGGGAGTCCTGGCCGCACGTCAGGCCATGCTCGAGGACGAGCACGGCGCCGAACTCCTGTACCACCTCGCCAGGCACCCGAAAGAACTCGAGCGCGATCGCGGCAGCTGTCACCGGCGTCCGCGGTGATGGCTATCGGTCGATTATCAGCTTCGTTATCCCCTGCCTCTCCTGAAAACGGGAAACCCAAAATAACGGGCGCACCCAAGCCGCCGCCGCCAAGTGGAAGACAAGGCAAGACCGTATCCGATTCTCCCGATGATCCGGACGTGCAACGCGACTTTCCACGGTGGGCGAAAGCGAGGATGGCGCAATTGAAAAGGTGAGGGATTAGATGCCGAACGTACTTATTGACGCCGCAGATGATAACCAACGAGTTACTTCTGCGGTTCAAAAACAACCTCGGGTTTTCAGCGGTGCCATCGCGCATCACGTGGGATGACAAGTTCGCAATCTGCGGCGCCAAGATCGGCGACACGTTGCGCTTACGGGACGCCGTCGAATTCACGGTCGGACCAAGAATCCGGACATCACCAGTCCGCGATTCAGGACGTCATCGAAACCCAGAAAACCCTCACCCTCAACCAGCAGGCCGTCGTACGCGTTCAATTCTCAGCTCCGCTGAACTCACGCTTTCGATCGACGCCTTCTCCGACCGCTATTTCAAGAGTCCGCGGCCGTCGCACTTGCAAACCAGGTCGACGTCGACGGGCTCACGATGGCGCTACCAGTCCACCGGCAACCAGGTCGGCACACCGGGCACGCCCATTGCCGCACTCGACCCGTTCTGGATCGCCGGTGAAACGCTCGACGTCGTTCAGCGCCCCGATGGACGGCAAACGCACCATGTGTATCAGCCCGAAAGTCCAGACCGCCGCACTCGAAAGCCGCGCAAGGACTTGTTCCAATCCTGCGAACCAGGTGAAGCAGCAGTACGAGCGCGGCCGCATGGGCACGATGGGCGGCTTCGAATGGGTCATGGACCAAAACGTCAGAACCCATACGGTAGGCCCGCTGCGGCGGCGCTCCGCAGGTCGGCGCGGCCAGCCAGACGGGCTCCACGCTGGCCGTCACGGGCTTCACCGCGGCGGCGGCGTCGCGGTTGAAGAAGGGCGACTCGTTCACGCTTGCCGACAGTTTTCCCGTCAATCGCGTCTCTCAGTGACGCCGCAGGTTGACTTGCAGAAGTTCGTCGTCACCGCGGACGTCTCGAGCGCGGCCGACGGATCGGCAAGCATTCCGATCTATCCGCCGATCACGGTTACCCGTCGCCCATACCAGACGGTCACCAACTCGCCGGCCGCCGGCGCTCCGCTCACGATCACCTCTGGCACTGCCAGCCAGCTTGTGTCGGAGTCGATCGCGTTCCACGAGTCGGCGTTTGTGATCGGCATGGCGCCTCTTGAGGTGCCTCGAAGGCGTTCACTTCGCGGCCTCCCAGATGTGACCCGGATACCGGCTGTTCGGTTCGCATCGTAAGCTGACTACTGGTCATTTCGACCGATAAGTTCGTCACCCGCTGTGAATGCCTCTACGGCCACGCAGCGCAGCGCCCAGAATGGGCTTGCAGGCTTGTTCAGTAGGAGGATTTTATGGCTGAACCTGAAGAAACGTGGCCGAAGATTTATCACAATATCAACGTGAAGGCGCAAATCGTACACAGTCCCGCCGAAGTCGAGCAGCTCGGTTCCGCATGGGTTGAGCTCGATCTCGCGGGCCAGGGGCTCGCTCTCACGCCCGCACCGCCCGAACCGTAGCCCATGCCATCCAACGACTACCCGCGCATGCTGTTTCACCGCTCTCGCGAGCCGGTGACCGTGCAGTCGCGGGACGAAGAGGACGCACTCGGTGGAGAGTGGTCCCGCACGATCTGGACTGCGGCGTCCAAAGCCGCCGCGCCAGAACCGGTGCCGGAGCCGGAACCGGAATCTGACCCTCCGGAACCGGACGAGGAGCCGGAAGAGGAGGTTTCACCGGAGCCATCACCTCGGCCGGCGAAACCTCCTGCAAGGCTACCGGCGGCCCAAATTGCCAGGAAAAAGCGGTGCCCGCAGTTCCGCACCCACAAGGAGCAGCAAACGATGATCATCGTATTGACAAAGCCTTCTGAAACCGACCGGGAGATCGCGCAGTGGCTGTCGGCGAATCCCACTGAAGCCGAGCCAGGATCGTACCCGAAGCTCATGTACAACGTGAATCTGCCGCCGGTGATCGTGCGCGATACCGAGCACGAGGAAGCGATGGGCGAGGCCTGGCGGCCGCTGAATGTCGCCCCCTTGCCGGACGTCCCGACGTGTGGCGCTCAATCCAACCGGCGACTCGGTAGCGGCGACGCCGGAAACCGCCAAGTTCGCCGTGACCATCACCGGGCCAGGCGTGAGCGTGAACGTGGACCGCGACGAAAACCGCGGCGTGGCTCACGATTGTTGCCCCAACGACTCCGCAATCCGTGGACGGTGACGTGACTTATGCAGTAGCGGCAAATGTCGGTGCGATGCGGTCGGCTGACATCAGCAGTGAACGGCAAGGTGTACACTGTCACGCAGTCCGCGGGACTGCAGCTTGCGAAGGGGCGTATGGCAACCACTGTCAGTGATCTAATCCACTTCCTCCATGCGCCTGATCGGCGCGATCGCCGCCGGCGAAATACTGGAAACCGCGGAACTCAACGATGCCTTCGTCTCGCTCAATCAGATGCTCTCCTCATGGAATACCGAGGGCGCATCGCTGGTGAGCCGCAAGCGGATGGTGTTCGGTATTCAGCGGTAACTCAGTCATGGATTGCGTCGGAACGGCCGGTGAAGATAGACGCCGCCAGCGCCTCGATCAGCGGCGTGGATTCGGCGCTCGAAATCGTGTGACGCGGCCGGATGGGAAGCGATTCCCGGTTCCCGAGAAACTGATGCAATCCATCTTCATCCGGAAGCTCTATTGCGACTATGCGTTTCCGTCTTCCATCGGTTCTACATCTGGCCCACTCTGCGGATATCCGGAACGCTTGAATTATGGGCCTATACGACGGTGCCTCCGTTCGCCGACCTCACTTCGGTGATCGCGTTGCCGGATGGGTATGAAGCCGGGCTTCGTTGGAACCTCGCGTTGAATCTCGCGCCGGAATACGGCCGGCCGGTTGATCCATCGGTTGCGTCTCTGGCGCAGAACTTCAAGGCCTCGCTGGTACAGCTCAATCTCGAGCAATCACATGAAATCCCAGGCGCCGGCGGCGCCCTGGCGGTGGCCCAATGACGCCTACGATACGCAGGATCACTCGGAGCCAGCCCTTCGGAGCCACGGTCGGGCCGCTGTCGCTCGGCAAGCCAACGGCCGCCTATCCCGGCGCGGTTGCCACCGACCCGATCTGATGATTGCGGTGGACCGCCAGCAGACCCGCCTGGCGCTTCCATTGAACACCACCGATACCTCAATCGACGGTGGTCGATCCATCGGTTATCAAGGCTTACAACCTGCTGACCATCGATAACGAGATCGTGAAAACGACGGGCCCACCTGTTGGCAATGTGGTGCCGGTCTCACGCGCATTCGACGGCACCACGGCCGCGGTTCATCTGGCGAGTGCGGGTCGTATCCGGTTTTGTCGACGCCTCATCACCACAACCGCCTGGTCGCGAAGTAGAGGCCATCCAGCAGACTCTGGGACCGGAATCTATCGCACGTCCCTTCGATCTCCACAGACTCTCAGCAGCGCGCTTACGATTTCCCGCGCAAACGCCCGGCGGGAGTCTGGTAGTAGGCAATAACTCCATCACTCTCGCGCCGGTCCCTCTCGGCGTCAACGGTTCCGAACCAATTTCACTATCTCTACGTCTCAGGCGGCATCGGGGCAGCCGAAGCCGTGCTGATCACCGGCGGTTCGGCAGTATCGGGGGCACCTTCCGGACTCTGATCATTCAATGCGCGAATACGCACACGGGCGCCTGGACGATCGACACCGCTACCGCCGGCATCCAGGAAGCGGTCAATACGCTGCCGAACGGCGGATGGTCACCATACCAGCGGGCATCTCGGAACGTGTACGCGCCGACGACGATCACGACGGACTATATGAGCATCCGGGGAACCGGCGGGGCTTCCACCCTCCAGGCGAACCACAACACCGAGGCCGATTTTCACTTCAGCCAGGTCTGGCAACGGCACGGCGGGCCGCAGCGGCTGGCTGAACGGCCTCTCACGGCGTCCGCATGGTGGGGCCGGCAACCCTGGCTCTCTTACGGCGGTGCAGGTGCGCGGTCAACTGGGGCCGAGAATCATCGACAACGATATCTCCCAGGTGTTCCAGGGAGTCTGGGTCAACGACGTCTCTGGTGCCCAGACCTCCGCGGTATTCATTCACCGCAATACGATCGTGAACGTGCCGCAAAACGGCATCGCGATCCGGATTACCGGCGGCGCGGACCACTTCATCGTCAATAACCACATGATTGGCGGGAGCATCGCGACTCCGCCGGCGCGGGCATCCTTCTCGAGCAGACGTTGGGAACGAAGATCATCGCCAACGAGCTCTACTGCCGCTTTCGGCATCTCGATCCAGATGAGCTCCCGCAAGCGGCATGTACGTGGCGATTGTGGAAAGCATCGACAACTGGTACGACTCGGCGCAGGGGACGGCATGAAGATCGTACCGCAGGGCACCGGAATCGTTAGCGAAATCCGCAGCACCCGGGACAGAATCGCGGCCTGCACTGGGTAACGGCGTCTCTGATACTGGGACCAGCCGCGCAAATTCTCGGGGTGATCATCTCGAATGCTCTGATCGCGTGATAACCGCCTTCAGGGCATCGCTTACGTGGGGGACTGACGTGGAATTGAACGGCTGCCACGTGTATGGAAATTCCGCCGCATCTCCCGGAGTCAATCACGGGCTTTTCATCGCAGCGGGCGCCGGCAGCCTCGCGCGTTCATGGCGGGACCTATGCGCAATCGTCCGGTGGTGCCCGGAAGTGCTCCCCGAACACGCAGGGATACGGCATTTCATCAGTGCAGGATCGAGCGATTATGTGATGATCGAGGGCGCTGTGGTCACGCCCAACGTTACTGGCGGAATAGGCGCCGGAGCTATGAGCGGAACCCACAATGTGATCCGCAATAACATAGGCTAGCAACCTGGTCGGCTAGGCCGCGATCACCGTGAAGCGCGAGCCCTTCACCTACACCTCCGGGCCGTCTCCGGAGACGGTGTACATCAGCGGCGGCACGGTCAGCAATATCAAAGTGGGCGCAACTACCGTGGCGGCCGCCAGTCCCGCGGTATTGCCGCTTGGTCCTAATCAGGCAATCACTGGTTACCTATTCGGCTGCCCCCACTATGACCAGGGACGTCCAGTGAGATACCCTGATCGGCATGGAATCCGCTACCGAACAGGACGTAATGGCATGTTTCCGTCTGCTTTTGGGACGCCGGCCGCATGAGGAAGAACTGGAAGGGCCATCTGGTCAACGTAGGGCAACCGCTCGAGTCCGCTGTGTCGGCTTACCTACATTCGCTCGAATTCCGCCATCGCGGCTTGCTTGCCTCAAATAGCGAGACTCAAGCGATTGCGTTCAATGGATACGTGGTCTATGTAGCCAAGGATGACCCGCCTCATCGGTTCCGCAATCGGGTACGGCTACGAACCGGAAGTGACGCGCGCTTTCCTGGATCACATGGGCACGGATGCGGTGATCGATATCGGGGCAAACTGCGGGTACTTTTCGATGCTTGCGGCGTCCGGCGGTGCCCAATGTATTCGCCTTTGAACCTCTACAATCGAATGTCCGGCTATTGCACGCAAGCGTCGCCGCCAACCGATTCGACCGGGTCCGGATTATGGCCGCCGCGGCATCGGATACGCCGGGAACCCTCGCCATCGGTGCCACCTATACGAACGGAATCGTGAATGACGTCAGGGAGAACGGTCCTGTGGCAGCGCTATCCGCAGAATACGTGGCGGCCGTGCGGGTGGATGACGTCGTCCCGATCGGGGATCCCTGTATCGATTATCAAGATCGGACGTGGAGGGCCATGAATTCCAGGCGCTGTACGGTGCCAGGGGATCATCGAGCGCTGCCGGCCCGTCATCATTACCGAGTTCTCTCCGACCGGCCTCGAGGCTAATTCGCACGTTTCCGGCCAGGAGTATCTGGAATGGATCGAAGCCTGGGGCTACCGCATCTCGCTGATCGGTGATCCTGAAGTGAACACCATTGGGGCCATCCTCGAGCGGTGCGCGGGAGTCGATCATCTCGACCTGATAGCGGTGAATGAGCCATGCGAGCACCCCTTCCGCACCACTCTTCAATTCGGCGCTTTTCAACACTGCGCTATTCGGCGGCGGAACCACGCCGGCAGGCACGATCACGATTCAGGTGGGGCAGGGCCTGCTCTATCCCGCGCTGCGCAAGGCGCAGATCACGATTGGGCCTGGTCGCACGCCTTCCACAGCGCAGTTTCAGGACGCGATCGACGAGCTGAACCGCCTGGCCGGATCGCTGAACTGCGACCGGATGTTTATCTACTCGATCGAACGTGCATGAATACCCGCTGGATCCACCCAAGGCGGCGTATACCATCGGACAATCCGCAGACCCGTTCGAGGTCGTGGACTTCCCGCGCAGCGGCCGCAGTTGATCGAGAGCGCAAATATCATTGCCGATCCGCGGCAATCCCTACGATATCCGCTTGCCATTGTGACGGATTTGCAATGGGCGAAGATCGGCTACCAGACACTGGGGAATACGATTCCGGAAGTGCTCTACAACGACCGAGGCGGCGCCGGTATCGACGCTGTATTTTTGGGGCCAGCCGATGAGCGGGCAGATTCTCGAGCTGTACACCTGGACGCAGGTTCCGTACTTCATGACGATCACCGACGCAGGTGCTGCTTCCAATGCAGTACATCGACGCTTTGGTGCTGAACCTCGCGGTGAGACTCGCGCCGCACTTCCAGCGAGTGATCCCCGATGACGTGCGTCTGCAGGCGCGTGACTCGCTGATGCGCCTGGAGTCGATCAACGCGCCGAAGCCGATTGCGTCTGTCGGTTTCGGGTGCAGTGGATGATTACAACATCTATAGCGGACCGATGAAAATCTCCCTTTCAGGACCCAGCTACACGCTGCAAAGCGTCGTCGCCGCGGCGCAGCAGTGCATGAACTGTCTATCCGGAGACGCTCGCCGTTGGGGACGAACCGCGCCGTCAGGGTGCTGTTCAGGCCGCCCGGGCCTGAAACTGTTCGCGACACTCACGCCCAATAAGATCCGCTGCCTGTGGGCGGGCGGCGGCCGCCTCTTTCGCCATCCACGGCAACAAACTATCGGAGATCCTCTCCGACGGCACCGTCAACGCCAGGCGTGGCATCATAGCGACGGGCAGCGTCGACCCGGACCCCGCGCAGATCGTCTCTAACGGGCACCAGTTGCTCGTTATCAGCGGCGGCCTGGTGTACTGCGACAACGGCGGGGTGAGTGGGGGACCGTTGCCGGTGCGGCTTCAGCGTCGGCGGCACCTGCATCGTTCACGGGCACCGATAGCCAGGTGCATCGCCTGACAGGGTCCGCCTTTCGACGGCGTCGATGGTCGGCCGCACGATACGCCTCGAGAGCAGCGATGTGCTTCCATAACGTCGTCACCATCTCGAGTGCGGATATTATGTTGGTGACGCCGAACCCGGCGCCCGCGGCTGCGGAATCGACGTGGACCGTGGACTCCGGGGCGGCGCTCGACGGCGTGACCGGGCGGGTTCCTGGATGGATATTTCATCGTCAATCGCGTGCCTCGGCCCGATCTGCCGCAGGACCAGGATCCAGGCCGGCAATTCAATATCAGCGCACTGTATGACGGCACGCTCTGGGAAGCGTTGGATTTCGGGGTCAAAGAGGGCTACGCAGACTACATCCAGTCGATCCTGTGCGATCACGAGGAACTGATATTATTTGGCCGCGAAACCATCGAGGTCTGGACCAATATCGGGTCGACGCTCGACAATTCCGGCGTGGCTAGTTTTCCCTTTGCGCGCATGCAGGGCGCATTCATCCGCGACGGCTCGGTGGCGGTCTACGCGCCCTGCTCGGTGGGTCCAGTACATCTGCTGGCTGGGCGGCACCCCGAGCGGTCAGACGGTCGCGTACCGCGCGCTCGCATTTACGCCGGAACGCATCAGCACCTACGCACAGGAGGAAAATTGGAACGCCCCGATCTTTCAAGGTTTCGGACGTAGTTTCCTACTCGTACCGCGACGGGGGCCATCTATTTTGGGTGCTGAATTTCTGGCAGCAGGCAGCAGACGTGGGTTTACGATCTGGACGGAAGGACTGTGGCATGAGCGGGCCGGATATAACACCTCGACGACAACTTTCACCCGTTACCAGCCCTGGTATCACGCCTTTATTCCCGAATGGGGCCAGGGCGGCCGCCATATCGTGGGCGACCCGCTTACCGGGAAACTCTACGAACAGTCGCTGAACTACTACGACGACGACGGTGCCGCCATCCAATACCTGCGGGCGTTTCCGCACCTGCTGAACGAAGACAAGCACCTCTTCCATCATCGATTCGAGGCCTACATGGAGACGGGAACCGTGAAGGCAGGCGATCCGGAAATGATTGTCGGACTCGACTGGAGCAATGACCGGGGCCATACGTTCCTGACGCTCGCGCCGCTGCACTCTTCGGGCGTGAACAACGACTTCGACAAGCGCATCGTCTGGCGCCGGCTCGGCCGGGCGCGTGACCGTGTCTACCGGATCGGCGTGCAGGGCAAGGCCAAGGTCGCGCTCACTGATGCGTTCCTCGAGGCAACGCCGGGGACGTCCTGATGGCAATCACCACGCCCCCATTCCGCACGTCGCTATTGACGGCAAACGGAGTGCCATTTGCGACGGACAACGGCGACATCCAGACCACGCGCGACTGGTGGATGTACTGGAACCAGCTCACCGACCGATCCAATTCAAACTCGAAACTGGCGGCTGCGGGCACGCACGGCGACCGGCCCATGCCGGGCAGTATGCCGGAAGGCGCGCTGTATTACGAGAACGACCGCGGCGTCCTTTATGCAAACACGCTTGGAGTCTGGCAATACGTCGCCGGCACGATGTTCGGCACGCTTTCGCCCGACGAGCGACCGACCGACCTCGGCACTCATGACGCGGGTTTGATTTCCGGACTATTGTCGCCCCGGCGCGTGAGTTCCTCTGGTCGCAGGCGGAATGGATCGAAGTAACGCCCGTGCAATACGGGCCGCATGCCGCGCGCCCCAATCCAGCCACGATCGTCCAAGGCGCTCATATGTCGAAGGTGACCGTGGCGGGGTGATTTACCAAGTCGAGAGTCCGGCAGGAACTAACATATGGCAGTATCTCGCGGGCACCATGTGGGGCACGCTGGTGCCCGATCAGCGGCCGACTGACCTCGGCGTGCATGATGCCGGATTTGATTTCCGCACCACCGTCGCACCACCTCGTGAATTCGTGTGGAATCAGACGGCGTGGGTCGAGGTGACGCCGGTTAGTGGGGCCGTCAACCTGACGCACCCGAATGTGGTCACGAAGGTGGGCTCGACACAAGGCCAGATCGTGGAGGGCGGGATTACTGACGACAGCGCGGCAAACAGCGACCGCCTGCATATCACATCCACCGGCCAGGTCGGCGTCTCTACATCCGTGCCGGCCTGTGCGCTGGATGTGGCCGGTTCGATCCGGTCCATGGGCTTCGCAGCGCCGACCTCAGGGGCAGGTCTCGAGGTTGAGTTTACGGGGGTGTTGGATATCTCATCGCTTATGATCGAACCGCCAGCACTTACCTGCCGATGAATATTATAGGCAAAGCAATCACGATAGACGGTAATGGCTCGCCGATCACGTTGCAAGCAGGCACCAGGAATGTCGGCATCGGGTTATCTAATCCGACGTTTCGGTTGCAACTGGCAAGCGACTCCGCCGGCAAACCGGCCACGTCTACCTGGTCCGTCGTTTCGGATATCCGCCTGAAACAAAACATCGAACCCGTTAAAGACGATTCGCTGGCGGTTCTGGGCAAACTCGACTGGGTCCGATACCAGTACAACGGGCAGGCAAAGACGCCACGCGGTCTGCAGGCGATCGGCCTGATCGCCCAAGTTCTACGCGAACAATTGCCGGAAGCGGTGCGGAGCATCAAGAGCAAGCTCAAAGAAACCGACGAAGACGAAACCGACGTGCTGACGATCGATTACCACCACGTCATCGTTCACTCGGCGCGGGCGATTCAGCAATTGGATGCGGAAGTGAAAGCCTTGAAGGCGCTCATCGCGAAACCGCAGCAGTGATCCACATCGAACGCTCCACAGATTATGGCTTGATAAAAGCGGTAATGAGCCAGCCTGCGATCTATCGCCATATTTCCGACGACGGTTCCCCGCCGGCGGACGAATACCGGCCCATCGAGTCTGACGCCATCTGGTATCTCGTGGCCTGGGACGGCAACACGCTGCTCGGGCTCTGGATGTTAGTGCCCACGAATAGCATCTGCTGGGAGATTCACACGTGTCTGCTCCCGCACGCGTGGGGCGAGCGGGCGCACCGGGCGGCGCAGGTGATGCTCGTCTGGGTCTGGGAACACACGCCATGCCGGCGCATCGTGACCAACGTGCCGGCGGACAACCGCCTCGCCTTCCATTTCGCTTTGAATGCCGGGATGGAAGTCTACGGCAAGAACGAGGACTCGTTCCTGAAAAACGGAAAGCTCCTCGATCAGATCTGCCTCGGCATGAGCAGGCCGCGCGAAATCGCACAAGTTTCAGGGAAGTCAAAGAAGGAGATGAACGATATGGGATTGAGACGAATAAAAGCACCGGTTTATGTTCAAACACCAGAGCCGGGTGATCCTGACTGGGGGATAGACAGCGGGGTCGGTATTGACAACAGCCTGCCTTGGGCACCGGGACGACCAGGTAATGACCTGCCTGGAGGTGGTCATATAGACAACAGCCTGCCTGGAGGAGGCCATGTCTGGGGCGCCTGGATCAAAGTCCTGCGATGGGTCTTTGGACCGCACATTGATGGTGGGCCAAGTAAGCCGCCAGGAAGACCCATTCTGCCGCCTCACCCGGACAATGGCCTGCCGCCAGACAATGCCCACATTTGGTGGGGTGGTGGTCATGGTCGGTGGGAAATCCTCGATCCTGGATTTGGACGACCGCCAGTGATCGGGTGGGAACCGATTGATCCTGGGTTCGGTGTCGGTGGTGGAGGCGGCGGCACTTTACCTGCACCTCCTCCAGGCCAGTGGGTGCCTGGAGATCCGAACTATGGAATCCCAGAGCACGAGTGCAATTGTAAGGAACACAAGCTGGCTCGCTGGTTCTATGTTTTTAATCCTGGTGATTTGACGAAGCCGGTGCCGCCCGGCGGTCCCGAGCCCAAGAAGTAGACACGTTCACGAGAGGGCGGCGGCATTGCCGTCGCCCTGAGAAGTACCGATTCCTGGCGATTTGCGGCTCGTGGCTGCATCGCCGGGATAGAAGGAGGGATAAGCGATGCCGGCAGCGGTGGCGATTCCAGCGGCAATCAGTTTGGGCTCGTCGGTTTTAGGAGGTGTTCTAGGCTCACGCGCGGCCAACAAGGCCGCCAAAATCCAGTCTGCAGGCCGCCAATGCTGCCGCCGGCGACCTCAAGACGCAATTAAATCTGTACAACCCGCAGATCGGTGCTGCCGGGACTGCGCGCGGCGCAGGGCGTGACCGACGCGACCACCGCCGGCCAGCAGGGGATTACAACAGCAGTCACCGGCGGCCAGCAACGCATCGACGCGGGCACCGCGCGGGCGATGGAGCTGCTCCAGCCCTACATCGGCGCCGGCGGCCAGTCGCTGTCCACGCTGATGGGCGGCGTTGGCGCCAGGCGGTGACCTGAACAAGCACGTTCACCGCGGCCGACATGCAGGCCTACGATCCGGGCTATGCCTTCCGGATGAGCGCAAGCGAACAAGGCGCTCGCCGGATCGGCGGCCGCCCGCGGCGGCGCGTCTCGGCGGCGGGCGCTGACGGCGCTATCCTCGCTGAATCAGAATCTGGCCTCGGGCGAGTTCGCCAACGCCGAACACGCGGTTCCGGGCGCAGCAGACCGATAGGTTTAACAGATTGAATTCGCTCGTCAACCTGGGGGCGTCGTCGCCAACCAGGCGGGACAGCTACGGCATGACGGGCGCGGACGAGGCGGCGCGGCTCGGGCTGACCGGCGCGACGTCGTCCGCGGACCTCGGATACCGCGGGGCGATGGGCGCCGGCCAGTTCACGACAGAGGCCACGCGCGAGCAGGCGCAGAACGCGCTGCAGACGTATGACAAAATCGGCAATTTGATGACCGGCGGCGCCGCGGCGCAGGCCGCGGGCACCGTGGGCTCGGCGAATGCGTGGAGCGGTGCGCTCGGCGGGGTTGCCAATGCGGCGGGCCAGGTCGGCGGCTATTACCAGGATCAGGACCATGATGAAAGATTTCATGCTTGAATCCAGCGCTTGGTGGTGGGGGCTACGTGGTGAACCCGAGAACGGGCCGCGGTTACACGCAGTAGAGGCACTTATGGCTATTGATCCCTGGCATTTCCCTCGGCGTGCGGCCTCCGGTGATTCCGCCGCTGCAGATTCAAACGCCGCTCGAGAAGTTCGCGAAGATTCTCTCGCTGCGCAATCTGATGACGCAGGGGCAGTTGGGACAACTCGGGTTGCAGACGAAGCAACTCGAGTTAAGAGCAGTTACAGCGGGAAAGGGAACAGCAGGAGCGCATCGCCAAACTCTTCGCCGGACCAGGTCCTGCCGCAGCGGCGCCGCCGCTTCCAGACGGCCCCAGCTATTGCCCCGGTTACGCCCACTGTGCCACCTGAGACTACGCCTTATACGCCCGTCGCGCCGTATACGCCGATAGCAGGGCGGCGCCCAGTGGGCCGTTAAGCACGCTGATGACGCCGGCATCCGGATGTCACGCCCACAACGCCGACAGCGCCAGTGCCCGGCCGCGCACCTTCCGCGGCGGCAGTCTCGATCCCGACCTGTACGCCGGCCTGCCGAGCGATGCCGAGATCATCCGGCAGGGCGGAACGGCGGGCTTCGCAATCGCCAAGAACCTTAATGCTGGCCGCGAGGCGTACTACAAACAACAGCAAGAGAAGATCAAACTTCACCAAGCGGCCCTCACCGGCCTGGCATCGCTGGCCGCCGGCGCGCACGATGAGCCGAGCAAAGTGGAAGCAATCGCCGCCGCATTCAACAACGGCTGGATCGATGGCCCCACACGCGATCAGCTCTATGAGCCACCCCTACAACAAGAAGGAGTGGGACGACTTCGCGGTTAACTCTCTCGAGGGAGACAAGCGCCTCGAGGAGCTCCGCAAGCAGGTCAACCAGACGGCGCTTGAGAAGAAGCAGGCGCACGACCAGGCCATGTATCCCTCTGAGGAGGCGAAAGCGGTCGCAGAGGCTACGACGGCAGGGCAGAAAGCCTCCGGAACGGAGCCGATCACACCGCAGCAGGCGATCACCAACGAACTAGCCACTATTGGAAAGACTAAGCCGAAACCGCAGGCAGTCATCGACCAGGAACTCGCAGTAGAAAAGCGAAAGAGGTCGCGAAAGCTGACCCATTCGGCTTATTCGCAGGAACCACCGGTGCAGCGACTACAGGCGCACCAGCCACTGGAGCAACGCCCAGTCCGCTCGCGCAGGCAATCGCCAGTTTTGAGGGATTCGACAAGGCCGGTTCCGTCGCCCAGAGGAACAACAATCCCGGCAATCTGCGCGCCGGACCAGGCCAAACGGGAACTGACAAAAACGGGTACGCCATTTTCCCGGACCTGAACACCGGTTGGTCTGCGCTGCATGATTTGATCCAGAAACGCTCCGGTGACAATCTCACGCTGCAAGAGTTCTTCGGTGGCAAGAAGGGTGTATATCCCGGTTACGCGCCCGCTGCGGATAAGAACGATCCGGCAACTATGCCGCAACCGTCGCAAAGACTCTGGGCGTCGATCCTACCGCAAAACTTGCAGATATTCCCGGCAGTCTTCCGGCAGCGGCGAGACCCGGCGCACGGATCACGCCGGATATGCAGGGGCAGGCGGTGATCGACGCTTTGCCCGGTTCCAGTCGCGCAGATGGTCAAAGGGTACGCCGAAGGGCGGCTGACTTTCCGACGGGTAGGGCATTGATGTCGCCGTTCATGCAACAGATGCTCGGCCTGGTGGGGCAGTACGATCCATCCTTCGACGTCAACAATCCTGGCAAGCGCGCAGCGACAGCTAAGGCTTTCGCAGTCGGCAAAGAGGGGCAGCAGATTAACGCACTGAACACCGCGATCGGACATGTAGACGACTTGAGCAAGAGCGCCGACAAGCTGGAGAATACATGGTCACCCGCCTATAACACGATTGCGAACTTCATATCGAAGCAACTGGGTAGACCTGAAGTTAATAACTTCGAGACAACGAAAAAAGCCGTGGTCGATGAATTGACACGCGTCTGGCGTGGCACCGGACGGGTCCGAGGGCGACATCAAGAGCTGGTCGAAAACGCTTGATGAGGCGAACTCGCCCGGAGCAACTACACGGCGCAATTGCAACAATCGGCCGCTTACTCGAATCGAAGCTCGGCGCTCTTGAGGATCAATACCAGTGAAGGCATGGGGACGATCTCTCAAGGCAGGCACATGATCACTGCGGACGCCCGCAAAACGCTCGACAGGCTGGAGCAAAAGGCCGGAAATGCCCCGATCGACGGCTAAAAGCGGGTCCAGCCGTCGGAAGCGTAGAGGACGGTTACCGCTTCAAGGGCGGAGATCCCAAGAAGCCCGAGAGTTGGGAGAAGCAGTAGATGGCTGGCCCTTGGGAGAAATACGGCACCCGGAAACCCCGAAGCGGGCCGTGGCAGAAATACGGTTGCCGCGCCGCCTGCGCCGAGCGCGCCGGTGTGGGGGACGCCGTGGCGAACTTCGCCAAGAATTTCTGGGGCGAGATGACCGCCGACCGGCCAGGGCATGGTGGACATGTTCAGCCGTAATCCGCTGGACACGGTTAAGGGTATCGGCGCAGCCCAAGACGCCCTTCGACTCAAGGCGCAGGATGCCATGAAACGCGGGGATTACACCGAGGCCGCACGCCACGCCGTCAACTTCCTGATCCCTCTCGTTGGGCCAGGCCTCGATGTGCGTGGCGACCAGGCGCAACGCGGCGACATTTCAGGCGCGCTAGGCGGTACGACGGCGATCGGCGCGCAGATGTTTGGTCCGAATGCTTTGGAATCTGCCGTCGCTGCGGCTCCGCGCGCGTGGCTTCAGCGGTCGGCACTGCGGCCGGACGCAACCAAGGCCGCCGTTAAAGCAGGCGTTAAGGATGTGGCTGTAGGAACCGGGAAAACGGCCGCGGGTGTCACGCTAGCGAAGGCCGGGCCTCTCGGCGAAATCGCAGACGTAATCGCGGGAATTCCCCTCGTCAAGAGCGGCCTCAAACAGGTGGGGCAAGGAGTCAGGGCCGGATACGAGCGCAGGCAAAGCAGCGCTCGCCGCACCAGTGGAACCGCCGCTCGGGGGAATGGGCATCCTATCGCCGGATTACTTCGATCGGCTGCGGCTTGGGCCAGGACCCACGATCACGCCCTCAGCACCTGCACCCCCTGACGCCAGTTTCGTCCGTAGCGTGCCAGCGATGTATCCCACCGGGCCAACTCCGCTCCGAGCACTACCGGCGCCAGCCAATGTGATCGTGCCGGAAGCGCCCCTGATACTAGCTTCGTTCAGTCGGTCCCGGCGCAGTACCCAGACATCATCCCGCCGCACTTGCGCGCCAATGCGCCCACTGCAAATGCCGCCATCTCTCTACGTGACCTGATGCGCGAGAGTGGAACTCTGCCGCCTGAAACGCCGCCACCCATAACGCCGGAAGCGCCCGCAGTGGAACCAAGTCGAATCCGGATTCGAAGCGTATGCGCGCATAGCCAAAGCAGAGCGACTGGCGAAGGCCGCCAACGAGAGCGGACTCACTGCGAAGGACGCCCACGACATGATTACGGATGAGGCGGCACGCAATACCTTCGCGCAGGGCATGCGCGAGGAGTCGGTGAGTCCGCAGACTATGGCGCTCATCGAAGAGCAGCTACGGAAGCTCCAGCCGCCGAAAGCCCGCAAAGCGAAGTAGTAACCCACTATTCTTCTCCTCCTACGCGGGACGCCCACACGGCGCCCCGCTCTTTTCGCGTGCTGCGCGCGTTAGGGTACACTCCACGCCGCAGGAGGCGCAGACTACGGTAGTCATTGCTTCAACTTCTGGCTGTACCACCACACGGCCAGGCTGGTACGGTTCGCCATGCCCGTCTTGGCCAGTATGATCGACACGAACGTCTTGATCGTGCCTTCGCCTAGGTGGAGCTCAGAGGCGATGTTCTTGTTCGTCGTGCCGCAGGCGGTGAGAGTCCGCAATCTGCACCTGGCGATGCGTGAGGGGTTGCCCAAGCATTGAGGCTAGATCTTTGGGGGATTGATCTTGGGACGTTTGCATTCCAGACAAACGCGCATCGAGCCCGCGTCGGTGTAGTCGGTGTAGTTCCGGCCACATCGACCGCAATTCTTCGGCACGCCCGTAGAGATCCCCGGCGAAGCGTGCGAATTGAGAAACATCATACAACTCCCTATAACGGGTCGATGGCGAGATTCATCGCATCCTGGAGCCACATGTCGACGGCGGCGCGGCTCGCGATCTGGCGAACGTTCCGCCGCAAAGTCATCTAGCGTGACGCCTTCGATAGGATCGGCAGGAATTCCCAAATCTACGCCGTCATCCCACACTGGGAATCGATCCACTGTCGCAGATAGGCGCGAATCAGGTTCACGTCGTCAGGCTCGGCTGATTCGCCTTTCAGGTAACGCTCCATCGCCGGCACCAGTTTGCCGCCGGTTTCGTTCATCCAGTATTTCGGCGCGTCCGGATGGTCAGGAGGAATCAGCCCGTGCTGCGTCAACTGCCTTCCCTCCTGCCTCGCGCTCCGCTGAAATCAAGCCGCAGATGTAGGCCGTGATCTCCTCGTGTCCATCAATGTGCCGATCCGCCCCAAAAGTGATACAAGAGCGAGCACACCTCATCGTCGATCTGCTCTTGTCGTTCAGCCCCAAGAGTGGATGGTCGGATAATCGGTATCTCTTCCTTCCAGTTCATGCCTTCCCTCCCACCGGCTTTGGCTTCCAGGATTTAGGGCTGCATTCTTTTGGCAGATTCGCCTCGGTGAAAAGCGCCAATTTGGTTAAGGGATTCTCGCCGAAAGCCCCCGCTGCCGTCAGGTCGCGAGGATCTGAGTTCTCGCTGTGAGATTCCAGGAATTCCTCAATCGGCGCTTCCGTCCAATACTGCCAGCCGGAAGCCCAGCCCTTCGCCAGCAGAATCCATTCATAAGTTTCGGTATCGACCAAATACAGCCAGGTTATTAGCCATTCTTCCCCTCCCACCGGCGGCGCTTTCACTTCCGCGACCTTCAGCCGCGTTTCAATGTCCATTTCGCCAAGCGCCTCTGCCGCAGCTCGCCAGTCGCGCGCGGCAATCCACCATCCAGCCTGTTCATACGCCTGCGCTCTGGCCTCGGCGATCTCCTGCGCCAGAAATCGCTCTAGCGGCGCATCCGGTGCCGAAATCGATAGCGTGGTTTATCGCCGCGTTCACACGATCAAGACACTGGTCTGCTCTCGTTTGACTCATGCCTTCCCTCCCACCGGCGCCGCTTTCGCTGTGACCCAATCTCCCCGAGATTTTGCCGTAACGAGGTGGCGCCGGCAGAGCTGTAAGATCCAAAATACCTGCTAGCCATCCGAGGTTAAGATGCGTCCACACCTGGCCGTTGAATCCGTGTCCGGCGTAGGGATGTAGAGCCCAGTCGGAGGGCTCGTGAAGGCGTTTAGCCGGTGCATGCGGGGCAATTCATGCGGCTCCTCCATTTCCGTAGGAAGTTTCCATCTTATCCGGCATTTCCCCAGTGTATATCAACACGTGACATATTACTGTTGCAGTTTTATCATAGTGCTACTACAGTATTGCAAAAGTTACGATAATAAATACCGGCCATTCCCCACTAAAGAATCCGACAAACGGGGATTTGAAAGGGGAAATACCGGTGGCAAAGTGTCCGCATGATTTGATTCAGACCAGCACCTGTTTCACGCGGGAGCAGATTGATTTCGCACACGCGCTGTTCGAAGCCCGCAAGCGCCATGCGCGGCCTGGACTAGAGCCGCATCTATATGCTGTGTTTCAGGACGTGTTTACCTACGGGATGCGCGCCTTCGACCCCAACACCGGATGGCTTAAGCCCGCGCAGCCGCCGGACGCCTCCGGCGTCCTGCCGATCTTCGAGTGCGGCCGCTTCGCCAGTCACGAGCAGCTGTTCCAGGCAATGAACGATTCCCATCTGATGCTCTGGGCCTGCGGAGCCAGAGATGGACAACTTGCATGTGAGGCCCGATGCTTGAATATTACACGGGGCGGCCGGCGGCGCGGTTCCGGCGCCTGGGATGGAGGAACCTTCTGCATCCGGAAGATCGCGAGGCGACAGCCGCGTACTGCCGGAAACAGTTTCAGACGCGCCGGCAGTTCCTCTTCCAGTACCGCCTCCAGCGCTTTGACAGGGAATATGGCGACATGGTCGATTTTGCCCAGCCGTGCGCTCCTTCCGGACAGGGAGTTCGCGGGGTATGTGGGCACGCTGTATCAGCTGCCACCTGGATCAGCGGTGCTCTACATGCCGGAAACAGCAGCGTGATCCGCCGCTGAAACTTCGCGCTAAAGTTCTATCCACAAACAACTTCCTACATAGCGGTACTTTTGCGGTAGTTTTGCGGTAGTTTTATACTACTTTTACGGTACTGCAAAACTACCGCAACAGTAGAATAATCTAAATGGTTTCAACAGTTTAGACTTGACACTGGAATAATATCGCGATAATCTTTTCTGCGGAGTCGCGGCCGGCCGGACGCGGCGCCACCGGACCAGTTTACGCAGTTTGAACCAAACGGGAGAGGAGTGTCTGTGCCACTAAAACGTTCGCCCTATCCGTCCCTTCCGGGGACGGTCACGCCAATATCCAGCTGCCCGAAAGCTTCACGAGGCCATGAAGGCCATCCGCCAGGCGCGCCGCAAACGCGAACTGGGGGACGTCAAGCTGTCCGGCTCTACCGGGGAGGCCGTGGAGCAGTACGTCGCCGCCGAACCGCAGCAGCGGCTGCTGGAGAAGCGCAAGGAGCCGCGCGCTGCGAAACGGGAGAACCAGGCCTATGCCGACTGCTGAATCCTCCAGCGTATATCACGGGAGACTATGCTATGGGTGTAGATATGACGTGACGGTATTGCCCGCGCGTCTGCCACACTCGGGTAGCGTATGCGCTCCCCAATCCGGACGCGAACAGTTGCGCCGTGCCTTCGCCGACACGGTGCGCATCCTGCCGGACCAGCCGCGGGATCAGCCAGGAGAAACTCGCGCAGCAGGCCGGCGTGGACAGGGGCTATATGGGCTCGATCGAAAGGGAGATGCACACCCCCACGCTCGAGACCATTTACAAACTGCTGCCGGCGCTCGGCATCAGCTTCGTCGAGTTCGCTACCGAATTCGAGCGCGTGCTCCACTCCCGCCGCAAACCATAGTCGGCCGGGCGCAAACCATCGGGAGGCGCCCGGTGACCGACCTCACGCTATACGCGATCGAAAGAGGAGCTCGAGAGCCTGCTCGACACGGTCGAAGTCTGTCCCGAGGAACTGCGGCCCGAACTCGAGGCGCGCATCGCCGAATATGTCGGCAGCAGATCGCCAAGGTCGACAGGATCGGCCGCGTGCTCTCGTCGCTCGACGCCGTCCAGTCGCACGCCAAGAGCGAAATCGAGCGTCTGCGCGCCCAGCCGAAGTCGGCGGAAAACAACGCTGAACGGCTGAAAGCATCATCCTGCACGTTCTCGCGCAGCGGGACGGCAAGCCGCTCAAGGGCAATTACGTGACGTTTTTCGCTAGCCGCAGCGAGGCGGTGATCATCGACGACCCCGAAGCACGTGCCGGCCGAATGGAAACGGACCACCGTGAGCGTCGATATTCCGAAAGAACGCCGTGAAGCGCGCGATTAAAAGCAGGCCAGAGCGATTCCTGGCGCGCATATCGAGGAACGCGAACACCTGGTGAGGGGTGAGTATGGAAAGCGCCAAAGAGATCGTCCAGTCGAACCTGTCGAATCCGCGTCTTCGCGCGGAGACGATGGAAAAAGTGCTGCTCAAAGGGGGATCTGGGCTCGCTCACGCCCGCGGAACAGCTGCACTACTATAACTGCTGTCTGCACCAGCGTGGGGCTGAACCCGTTAACCAAACCCTTCGATTACCTGGTGCTCAACAGCAAGCTGGTGCTCTACGCCAACCGCGGGTGCGCCGAAGCAGCTGCGCCAGATCCACAAGCGTGAAGCCTCACCATCAAGGCGCGCGAGGCCGTCGAAGGATGTTTGTGGTGAGCTGTGCGGCCTAGCTTTGCCTGGCGGCGCACCGACAGAGTCGGTTGAGCGGTGTCCCTTGAAGGATTAAAGGGCGAAGCCCGCGCCAATGCCACGTGATGAAGGCCGAGACGAAGGCGAAGCGCCGCGCCACGCTCGATCTGCGGGCTGACGTTCCTCGACGAAAGCGAGATCGAGGCGATCCCCGGCGCGCGCGTATGGCGGAGCTGCCCGGAGAGGAGCCGCAGTCACCGGCAGATGAAAGGCCCTGGCGGACGTTCAAAGAGATGCTCCAGCGTTTCGCTGCTCTGAAAGCGGAACTGGGCGAAGAGCACGCGCGCGTCTCACTACGGGATCCTCGAGGCGCACGGCGCCAGCCACGCCAACGAGTTCCGCGACGCACGTGCGGCATTAAGTGCTTATCAGCAGATCCAGGCGGCCATCGAAAATTTTCCGCCAGCGCAGACGGAGTAACTTTCGGCTGCGCCAACTGCGGCTCATCAAATATCGAAGGGATGGAAGGCGAGTACGAAACGGGCGTGACGTCGCCGACGGCGGCGCCGAGAGCTCCCACTTCGAGGGCTACCGCTGCCGGGACCTGCAGGGGCGGTGGAGGAGGTGTAGACGAGTATGGAGCGAAGCGATTACAGACCGTTACGGAGCACGTCACTGATATCACGATCAGCACGGCAACCGTGGACATTCAGGGTGATGAGGATCGGCGCCAAGCAAATGACGCTTGCCGTATTCCAACGCTGCCCGAGATGGATATTTTTACTCGACATGGCATGCTGCTCGCGCCTCCGTGGGGTTGGATAAATTACGACAAGTGAGGGACGTAAAAACCATTCGTCTTTAGCTATGAGGGCGTTCTCTATCGTTACAAGATAAACCTTGAACCATACGGCGAGCTCACCGTCAAGCCTGAGGTTAAACAAGACTCCAGTTATGTCCCTCCGGTTCCAACCGACGAAGTGGATCATTGCGTGGTCAAGCAGTCAATGGCAATACCGTGAATCGACTGGATCTTCTCAAGCAAAAGACGCTGCTCAGTTCCATCTGAACAATAGATTGTTCGCCGTGGACGAGTTGAAAGAAGCACCGCAATTGTTTATCGGCGTGCGTAACTATGATCGGCTGGCTGATTCTCGCAACCGGAGCGGCGCTAGTGGCAGTCGTGATTTACGCGCGCTGGCTCGAGCGCCGCGCCCGGCGTGTGACCGCGGGCAGTTCAGGCACATCACGGGCACACGCGCATGGTGGGGAAGCAATGACGATCCGGCTCTACAAAAACCACGTCGAAAAGGCCGGGGAGCTGCTCGTGCTCGCCAAAGAATGCGAAGTAAAGGCCTCCGGCTATCTCTACGAGGCGATCGTCGCCATCACGCAGGCCATCACTGAACTGGAGAGCGCCAGAGATGACAAGTGATTTGTCCACTGCATTGTTATGGACAGGCATTTCATAATTTATTATGCTGGGAGCATGAAAACAGAACGCAATCCTCTGGGCTTTATGGGCACCGGGGAATCTTCCAACGAGATGGATGGTGGTATTGCCAATATCGCGATCCAGACACCAAAAAAATGTGCAGCAGAAGTGCGGCGAACATCGCGAGGATGCACTCCGGATGTTGGCTATACCATGATCGAACTCTACGAACGACGTCTGGACGATCTTTATGAAACCGTTACCAAACTCGATCCCACTCCATGCAATGAACTTATCCTTACCGGAGATTCCGCTTGCGCTTTGGGGAAAAGCAATACCGCGAAGCGCTTTGGAGAACCTGCTGGACCGCTTGACCGACTCTGTAGCTTGCCGAGTGGTAGAAAAACTACGAGCGTTCGACGCGCCGCGGCTGATGAACGCGCGAGAAGCAGGACAGTATCTACGCCGCAGCGAGCGGTGGATCCGCCAGGAGACGGCGGCGGGAAGGCTCGAGTGCGTGCGCGAGGGAAACAGCCGGCCGCGGTACGACCGCGCGGCTCTCGACCGGTACGTGGAACAGCACAACGGGAGGGACTGAAATGAAGCGGCGCCGTCACGGAGCAGGTTCACTATTTCCAGAACGGCCGCCAGTGGTGGATGCAGTATCTACGTCAAAGGGCCTCCGCGTCAAGGAGTCAACCGGAAAGGCTGACCGCGCCGAAGCCGAGAAGGTGCTGAAGCGCCGTCTGGCCGAAGTGGTGTTAGACGAAACCCGCGCCGGGAGTTTCAGCGGAGCGCACAACCATAGCCGATCTCTCCCAATTGGTATTGGCCGATTACCGGCTGCGCAAAACAAAAGGAGGTGAAAATCGCCGGCTGGCGTTACGCAGAAGCATCTGGGAAAAACGCTGGGGCCGATCCAGGCGCGTCGCGCCACGACGCGGCAGTTTACCGACTACATCGAGCAGCGCAGGGGGCAGGCGCGAGCGATGCGACCATCAATCGCGAGCTCGCCATCGTGCGCCGCGGCTACACGCTCGCCAAGCAGCAGGATCCGCCGCTCGTGACCAAGGTTCCCTATATCCCGAAGCTCACCGAAGACCACGTGCGCCAGGGATTTCCTCGAGCCGGAGCAGTACGAGCAATTGCTCGAGGAGTCCCGTCTTAAGCTCAAAGCGCTGTTCGTCTGCGCCTATCATGTCGGGTCGCGTAAGGGCGAACTGCGAAAATCCGGTGGGAGCAGGTGGATTTTGTAACGGCGTAATCCGGTTGGAAGGGCATGACAGACCAAGAACGGCAAACCGCGCGAGTTGCCGATTCTGGGCGACATGCTGCGCTGGCTGGAGTTTCAGAAGAAGACCTGCCCGACCGGCTGCGAGTTCGTGTTTCACGGAGCCCGCAAGCGTCCGGTATCGCACCGCCTGGACGGCTGGGGGGGAAGCCTGCGAACGGGCCGGACTGGGTGGCCTGATCTTCCATGATCTGAGGCGCTCCGCGGTCCGGAATATGAAACGCGCAGGTGTCGTGGATACGGTAGCGATGAAGATTTCAGGCCACCTGACGCGGGCTATCTTCGATCGGTATAACATCACCGATGGAGAGCGACGTAATGCGACGCCGGGGAAGCGGTCAGCGAGTACTTGAAGAAGCGTAAAGCTGGCCGCCCGGAAGGATATCCGGCGGGTGAAATGACACACCAAAAAATGACCATAAAATGGACATAAAGTAGACATAACGTGGGTTTTTGCGAGGGACTTAAAGTGAGGCTAAATGCTTAAGAATCTGAATGGTGCGGATGGTGAGAGTCGAACTCACAAACCCTCGCGGGAACTGGAACCTAAATGCAAATACCCTGCCACTTATTGCCGTAAGTTAGCGGAAACAGGCGGCAGCTTCCAACATGCTGCCGCCTGTAAACAGGCCTTCACGGCAGCAAATTGACCATAGAATTGACCATAAAAATCCGAGGGCGGCATGACCATCCTCGAGTACGTCATCGCGCACCGTGTGCGCGCGCTGATGGAAGAGTCGAAGACGCGCCCGCTCACGACCGGGAGATGCAGTTCCTCGCGCGTACGCGGGCACTCATGGAACGGCTCCGGACGAAGGAGGCGAAGTGAGCCGCTTCCGCCTGACGGCGCCGCGCGTGAAGCAGGCCGCGGAATGAAACCGTATTACTCAGGAGTCCGGCATCACAATCTATCACGGCGATTGCCGCGACGTGCTGCCGCATCCTGCCGAAGGTGGATCTGGTGCTGACGGGACCCGCCGTATGGGGTTGGAGTAGAATACGCATCGTACGAGGATTCATCTGGAAATTTAGTCGCCATCGTCTCGGATGTTTTTTCGTTGTTGCTCAACGCTGCGCCTGTTATTGCGTTAACTCCAGGCATTGCTAATGTCCATCGTTGGCCGGCGCCACGCTGGATTCTGGCGTGGGTGCAATTGAACGCCATGGGTTCCACCAGGTACTGGGGCTTTAATGAATGGCAGCCGTGTACTTGTGTATGGCACTGACCCGTATTTGTCGCTGGGATTAGGGCGCAGACCTGACGTTATAAAGACCATCGCATCCGATAGGCGCAGAATCTATATGGCTGCGTGCGAACCATCCATGCCCTAAGCCTATTCAGTCATGGCTGAAGATCATGTCCAGAGTTTCACCCATGGAGTCAGATGTACTTCTCGACCCCTTCATGGGTAGCGGCACCACACTCGTAGCCGCAAAGCGGCTCGGACGGCGCGCAATCGGAATTGAGATTGAGGAGAAGTACTGCGAGGTGGCGGTAGAAAGACTGCGGCAAGAGATGCTGCCGTTCGACTCGCCCGCTGAACCGGCGGAAGTGCCGCAACTGGTTTTCGAGTTCGTCGAGGGGCGCATATGAGCCGCTTCCGCCTGACAGCGCCGCGCGTGAAGCTCGTCGAAAACGACGTGGAGCGGGCCTGCATCGATCGTCCTGCGGCTCAAGGGGTATTACGTGGTGCGCCTGCAGAGCGGGCTGCTCAAGACTCCCGACGGCCGCTGGATCCGCGTCGGTGAACCGGGCCTGCCGGACTACGTGTGCGTCAAGCGCGACTTTTTCCTGGAAGTGAAACGCGCCAGGACGCAAGCTGATCGCCGGCGCAGGTTAACAAAATCTTCGAGCTCGAGGCATGCGGCTTCCGCGTGGCCGCGATCGACAGCGTGGAGCGTCTGGCGGAATGGCTGGACGTCCACGAAAAAAGGCCGGAAATGCCACCGGCCCTGAAACTGAACCTCCCGTGAGAGAGGATCCTTATGATTGATCATGCCATAGATGTGATGCCATTCGGCAAGTATGCGGATCAGCCGCTCGACCAGATACCGGAGCAATACCTGCTCTGGCTGGTGACGGGCACGACGGGCGGACTGGATGACGGCCTGGTCTCCGCCATCCGCGGGTGCTTCACGAGAACGCCGTCCGGAAGATCACGGCGATACTGCGCCGGAAAACGATGGATCGCGAATTGTTGAAGTGCGCTCGCGCCCTCAAGCGGCGTGCCCTGCGCCAAAAGCGGTAACCCGGGTGACGTATGCCGGAGAAGAACCGCTTTCTCGAAGCCGCCCTATTCTACGCCAGACGTCTGGGCTGGCCGGTCCTGCCGGTCAAACCGGGACAGAAGGCGCCGCCGCTCACCAAAAACGGATCGCTCGACGCCTCGACCGACGAAAAACAGATTTACCTTTGGTGGGAACGATGCGCCGGCCGCCAATGTCGCCCTGCGCACGGGCGTGTGCTTCTGGGTGCTGGACATTGACCTGCAGCACGGCGGCGAGGAATCCTACCGTCGCCTGGTCGTACTAGCACGGGGCGATCGCCGAAGCCACGCTGCAGCAGAAGACCGGCGGCGGCGGCAGCCAGTATTTTTACGAGCAGCCGGATCAGGCCGTGATCATCGGCAAAGCGCCGCTCTATGACGACTGGCCCGGCATCGATGCCCGCGGCCAGAACAACTACGTGATCGCCCCGCCTTCGATTCACCCCAACGGCAACGAGTACCTCTGGGACACGGCCAGGCGCACGATTCTCGAGGAACCCATTGTGCCGGCCAACGGCTGGCTGCTCGAATGGGTGCTCGCCTCCGCCAACGGCACCAAGGGCGCAAGCCACGGATTCCAGCCTCCGCCCGAGAAGATCCCGCACGGCCAGCAGCACAGGTACCTGGTAAGCGAGGCCGGCAAGCTGCGCGACCTGGGCATGGGCTATGAAGAAATCGTGGAGTGCATCTGGCAGACCAACCTGAAACGCTGCGAACAGCCCGGCCCGCGCAAAAACATCGAGCAGATTGCGCGCTCCGTGATGAAGTACACGCCGAAGCACGCGCGCAACGGAAGCTGGGGGTGGCCAACGGGAAGCCGCGCCGGATGTCTCCGATCCGGTGCGTGCCGAGGAACAGCCGCCGGCCGGCGAAAAAGCGAAGCAGCCGGCGTAAAGGAAGAGCCGAAGCCGGAAATAGCGGATGCGGAGCTGCTCGACAGAACCGAGCAGTATATCCGGCGTTATGTCGTCCTGCCGGAGAATGTCTACCTCCCGGCGAGCCTCTGGGCGGTCGCCACGCACGCCGTCCAGGAGTTCGAGACGTTTCCCTACATCGCCGCGGTGAGCGCCGCCAAGAGAAGCGGCAAAACGCGCTTTGCCGAGGTCCTGGAACCCATCGTGCGGAAACCCTGGCGCGGGACAGCGCCGAGCCCGGCGGCGGTATACCGCTACCTCGAGGACGCCCCCACGCTGCTGCTCGATGAAACAGAGCCCTGAACGGCAAAAACAAAAGCGAGATGACCCAGATTCTGCTGAGTGTGTTGAATGTGGGATACCGCAAAGGCGCCACCGTGCTCAAGTGCGACGGCACGGAGCATAAGCCGCGGCGGTTCCCGGTGTACGGCCCCAAGCTCTTCGCCGGCATCGGGCGCCTGCCGGATACGCTCATGGACCGATCGATCGTCGTGCATATGAAGCGGCGCACCAAAAGCCAGAAGATCGGCAGATTCCTGCAGGCGCGGGTGCTTCGCGAAGTGAAGCCGCTGCACGACGCCATCGTGCGCTTCACCCGGCGGCATCGCTCACTGATCGAGGAATCTTATCAGGTGGTGGTCGACCAGGATCTGGACTACCTCGGCGACCGGGATGCGGAGATGTGGATGCCGCTGTTCGCCCTGTGCGCCGTGCTCTCGTCCGGGCGCCTGGGGGAGCTGCGCAAGTGTGCTGAAACTCTCAGTGGATCCAAGTCGAAGACGACGAGGACGACTCCTACTCACTCGGCCTGCTCAAGGATATCCGGGAGGTCTGGCCGGGTGAAAACGGACTGTTCTCCGAAGGTGCCAAATCTGACAAATGCGAAACCGCCGTCCTGATCGAGAAGCTCAAGGCGCTTGAGGAGTCCCCCTGGGCCGAACACCAGTTGACGCCCCGGAAACTGGCCCGGATCCTGCGGCCGTTCGACATCCAGCCGCATACGATTCGAGTCGGCGAAAGGACCGCCAAGGGATACGTTTTTGCCGAGTTCAATGATGCCTTCGACCGCTACCTGGGCAATTTATCCGTAACATGCGTCTACAAACCAATAACGACGGGCCTTCCAAGCACTTTTTTATCCGAAACAAAAGGTCATGTTACGGATACGAAAAAGTGCGTTTCGATCAATGTTTACGGGCCTTGTGACGGATGTTACGGATAAAAAGCGGGTATAGGGATGGTGGGGGGTTAAAGGGGCGCATGGAAGCGCCCCCGGGCCACGTTCTAACGCCAGTTGAAGTGAGTGAATCCTCCTATGGTTTGGCGTGTCCGCTGATCCCGGTTACTGTGAGTTGGTGTACGTAAAGGGAGCGATGGTCTGGGTGGTGCTAGAGAGTCCATTACTGTAGTTCGTGTACGTGAACGGGGCAATCGTTTGCGTGGTGCTGGTCACCCCGGTACTGTAGTTGGTGTAGGTGAACGGCCCGATCGCCTGTTGTGTGGCCGACGCGCCGTTGCTGTAATTCGTGTACGTGAAAGCACCGATCGTCTGCGTGGTGGCAGACAGACCGTTGCTGTAGTTCGTATGCGTGAATGGGCCAATCTTCTGCTGGGTGGCCGAAAGGCTCTGTCAAGACATGGATCCGGCAGCCAGAGCCGCTAGTAGTAGTAAACGTTTCATGGTTTTCCTTTTGTGCGGAGAATTCCGCGACCGGCTGCAGCGGCCGGTTTCGTGCCCGCTCCGTGCGGGCACTCCTCAGGCGGTTTCGATTTAGGCCGCGTTCCGCGTTTTCGACGCATTGATGTAAGCCGTCACGAGTAATGACCGAACGTCCTCTCGGTTTTACCGCGTTGCCGTGACGCTCGCTCGCGGTCTTGAGCGCCGCGGCGTGGCAATCGACCAACGCGTTGGTCTCGAGCACCAGACGCGAGCTGAACTCGGCTACCGCGGGCGCGAGGCGTTCCGCGGTGTGGCCAGACTGTGGCCGAGGTGTGGCCGAGAGTGTGGCCGGACTGGCGGCGCCATGACGGCGAGCGTCCCGTCGCCCTGCTCTCCCGCCTTGCGGCGGTTCACCATGTCGATCGACGCCTGGAGCTGCTGCTCGAGCGTGGCTTCGGCGGCCGGCGAAAGCTCGGGCTTGTAGTACGCGCGTTCGGGCAGTTTCGTCTTGAAAGGCGCGGGCGGCCTGGCCGGCGCTTCGGAGCGGCCGGCTCGACGGGCTCGCTTGTCTCGCGTGAGACTTCGTACTCAGTCAGGCGGCCGTTCTTGCGCTTGCAGATGAAGAAGCACTCGCCCTGCCCCAGTTTCAGCGCCGCAATCCTGGCCGAGGTGAGCGGCGTGACGCGTACATCACGCGGCCGTCGGTGGTCGAGAACATGTGGCGGTCGTCGCCGCCGTCGAACTGGCTGGGGAAGACGCGCGGCTCGTTGAAGCCGCAGCGCGACCATCCACCGGGCGGTCGAATTCGAACTTGATGATGTCGCTCATGTTTTGTCCTTTGGCTAGTGATTAGCCGCAAATCCGCCTTCCCAGCCGATGGGATCTCGTTCCTCGTTTTCGCGTTCAATCACGGCGAGCGCTTCTTCCATGCAGTCGTCGCAGCCCATGTAGTCGAACTCGGGAACGCGCGTCAGGCGCTCGCCTGCGCGTCCGCAGTTCTCGCAGTGATCAACGGCGGCGGACGGTGCGGCCGCGAAGTCGCGGCCTTCGTCTGCGTCAATGTAATCGGCGGTTGTCATTAGAATGCACCTCGCACGGCTTCGGCCGGCACGATCAATACCCTTTCCGGTGAACCCGTCAGAACCGCGGAGAAACAAAGCCGTCGTCCGCCTCACTTCGCCGCCCCATGTTTGCTCCAAAACCGAGGAAGCCCGTCGTACCCAACGCGGCCTGAACATCCGAAACCCACTTTACTGTTTGCATTTCTTTCTCCTGGTTTAAAGCCCCTCGGCTCTAAAACCATGTTATTATGATTATTATGATGAACACAAGAGAAAACGGTAACGGTGAGGTGAAATATGCAAAGACAACGGAAAGTGAGTATGATTATGATGATGGTACAAATGGACGTAGTGAAGTGCCTGAGGTGCGGACACGAATGGACGAAGCGAACGCCAGGGCGGCCCAAAGCATGCCCGAACTGCAAACAGCCGAAGTGGGGATCAATTGAGCCGCTGGGCAAAGAGGCCAAATCTACTTCCTTGAGACGGAAGACGGTCAATTCGTGAAAATAGGGTTTTCAGGACGCATACACGTGCATAGTCGGTTGTCAGAGCTCGGTACGCTACGCCCCACTCCGATTCGCATTTCTGGATTATCGGCTCGATTCCAGCTTCTCCCAAGTCGAGCGTTGGCTGCATCAGCTATTCGCTGAGGATTGCGATAATCGGTGAATGGTTCCGTAGCACGCCACGGCTGCGCGCCTTTATCGATATGCTTCAACTCTCGCCTGTTATTGAACGCAGGCCGCGAACACGTCGCAGTCAGCGTAAGGATAGTCGGGCTTTGATTGTTCATGTTGATAGTGACCCGGAACCAGCACAAACAGACCCGACTCCAGAGATAAGCCAATGGTCAGAACCGCCGATTGAGGCCATGCCAGAGGAAGCCCTCGTTTTCTTTCGCAAGCAGGGAAGTAAAGGCGGGAAAGCGGGCGCCAAAGCGCGAATGCAGAAGCTCACGCCGGAACAGCGTAGCGAGATCGCCCGCAAAAGCCGACTGGCCGGCGGCCGCGGACGCAAGAAGGCGCAATGAGCGATACCGTAACCGTGGCCCTGATCTCGACTAGCGGCACTCTCCTGGTCGCCGTCACTGCGCTGCTTTTAAACTACCGTGGCTTCGTCTCCCTGGAGCGCCGGATGGAGCGTACGGAAGACGATGTCAAGCAGATGACCGGCGCGGTCAATGAGCTGGACAAACGCCTGATGCGCGTCGAGATCAAGCTCGGGATTGCGCCGGAGTAAAAGCGTTCACCCTGTAATCTGTTGACAGCACGCTACTTTTCGGTTTACTCTGGTGCTTCAAACCCGCCGCCGGGCCGGCGTTCTTAAATAGCCCGCATTTTCCCGCAAGCAGACCCGTGCCCGCTTCCACCGCCCCAATCCCCGTATTTTCGGAATATGGGAAAGTCGAAATGGCCGACTGCGCCCGTGTGCGCCAGCTCGGCCGCGCGCCCAATGCGCAGTTCGTCCGGCGCCGCAAGGACGGGCGGCTGATGCGCATCATGTTGCATCAGTACGGCGACGACTTCGCGATGCGTTCGCATCACGGCAACCCGCAGAAGGATGTCACCACCGCGGAAACCGACTTCAACCCGCCGCATGTATGGACGTTCAAAAAGCACCGGTGAAAGACAAAAAAGACAGGATTATCAGCCTGCCTGCTTATAAAGGCACCGAAGCCAAACTTCGCCGCTTTCTCGAAAATTACGGCAAAACCGGACGTATTCTTCCTTCCTGCAAAACGGCTGGCATTTCGTTTGTGGTTCACTACCGCCGCCTGCAAAATGATCTCGGTTTATCGCGCCGCTTTCGAGGAGACGGAACAGCAGGCTGCCCAGCGGCAGGAAGACAACGTTTGCGATATGGCCGACGAAGGCGATCTTCAGGCCGCGCTGGCTCTATTGCGCCGCTTCCGCCCGCAGCATTACCGCGAACGCGCCTCCTGGACGTTTCCGGCAGTATCGATCTGGTCACCGCACTCACCCAGGCACGCAGCCGCATGGTCGTAATCGATGCCGACCCTGACACCCGCAAAGCCGGCTGAACTCGAACTCATCAACCTGATGGGATCGCTCAAGAACGATCCCCTGAATTTCGTTCTCGCCGCTTACCCCTGGCGCCAGCCCGGACCGCTCGCCGGCTTCGACGGCCCCGACGCCTGGCAGCGTGAATTTCTGATCGACATCGGCCGCGAAGCTCGTCAGCGGCGCTTCGATGGGACCCACCCGGTACTGCCCATCCGTGAGGCGATCTCTAGCGGCCACGGTATCGGGAAATCGACCATGGCCGGCTGGATCACCGGCTGGATCCTGAGCACCCGGCCCAACTCGATCGGCACCGTCACGGCCAACACGTACACGCAGCTCGATACGAAAACCTGGCCGAGCATCCTCAAGTGGACGAAGATGTGCCTCACCGCGCACTGGTTCGATATCGGCGCATCGAAGATCGCGGCCAGGTGCGCACCCGACAGCTGGTTCGTGACCGCCCAAACGTGCCGTAAAGATAACTCGGAAGCCTTCCACGGCCAACACAGCTCGACCTCGACGTCCTGGTATCTGTTCGACGAAGCGTCGGCTGTTCCCGACGAGATCTGGGATGCCGCCGAGGGCGGCCTCACCGACGGCGAGCCGATGATCATCGCCTTCGGGAATCCCACGCGCAACCAGGGCAAGTTCCACCGCATCGTGTTCGGCAGCGAACGCGACCGCTGGAAACAGCGCACCATCGACAGCCGCTCCTGCCGCTTCACGTCGAAGGACCTGATCAACCAGTGGATCGAGGACTGGGGCGAGGACAGCGACTTCGTCCGTGTGCGCGTCCGCGGCGTGGCTCCGCGGGCCGGCGACTTCCAGTTCATCGACTGCGAGCGTGTCTGGGAAGCGCAGCGCCGCAACGTCACCACCTTCGCCGATGATCCGCTGATTGCCGGCTTCGACGTCAGTGGCGGGGGCGAGGCCTGGAACGTGATCGCCTTCCGGCGCGGCTATGACGCGCGCACCATTCCTCCACTGCGCATCCCCGGCGAATTCACGCGCGGCGACCGCGGCCCGATGCTCTCTAAGCTCGCCGAGATTCTGCGCGATGAGCGCAAGGGGCACAAAGTGTCGATGCTGTTCGTGGACTCGGCCTACGGCGCGCCCTACGTCGAGCGGCTGCGCAGCATGGGCTTCTCTAACGTGATCGAAGTAAACTTCGGCGCGAAGTCGCCCGACCGCCACCAGGCCAACATGCGCGCTTACATGTGGAACAAGCTGCGCGACTGGCTCGAGCACGGCTCGATCGTGGGCGATCAGGTGCTCGAGAACGATCTGATCGGCCCGTGCGCTGACCGCAACCGCAGCGACCAGCTGGTGCTCGAGAGCAAACAACAGATGGTGAAGCGCGGCGTGGCGAGCCCGGATAACGCCGATGCGCTGGCTCTAACGTTTGCCGCGCACGTAGCGCCGGTGGCGGCGGCGCCGGAGCTGGTGCGGGGATATGCGGGCGGTTCATGGATGGGATGAGGCCGTATTACGACGAGGACGGAATCACGATCTACCACGCCGACTGTAGGGAGATCCTTCCCCATCTGCCGAAGGTGGATCTGGTCTTGACGGATCCGCCGTATGGGATTGCGCATCCCACTCGACTACAAGCGGCGCGGGCGCGGTGCTCTGGCCGAATGCCGTGACTACTTGCCGGTGTTTGACGATAAACAAGCCATTTGATCCCGATCCGTGGCTGCGCTGGCCGTGCGTGCTGTTTGGCGGCAATTATTTCGCGGACAGGTTGCCGACCGCGTCAGGCTGGATCGTTTGGGACAAGATGCGCCCGGAAGATCTAGATCAGGCGACGGCAGAACTCGCTTGGACAAACTTCGTCAAGGGCGTTCGCGTGTTCCGTTTTTTGTGGAATGGGATGATCCGCGCATCGGACGAGATGTTGCAGCACCCGACGCAAAAGCCGGTTGCACTTATGACGTGGATACTTTCGCTGCGTTGGACGCCGCCGGGTACGGTCCTCGACCCTTTATGGGCAGCGGCACCACACTGGTAGCCGCAAAGCAATTGGGGCGCCGCGCAATCGGTATAGAGATCGAAGAGAAGTACTGCGAGATCGCGATTGAACGCCTGCGCCAACGGAGTTTGTTCCCGCCTGACGAATTGGATATCCCGCTGAATACCCGGAGGCCCAGATAATGCTATGGACACGGGACCTTGTAGCTGAAGAGGCCTTCGCGGAGGAACCATGAAGAGTCTGCGTGAGTATAACCCATGGACATCATCCAAGTCTTGATCGTGTTGGTCGTGGTGGGAGTAGTGCTCTGGCTGGTGCAGACCTATATCCCAATGGCCCCGCCCATTAAAACCATCATCACGGTAGTAGTGGTGCTGGTCCTGTGCATCTGGCTGCTCTCCGTGTTCGGCATCGGCACGACGCCGGTGATCATCAAGCGCTGACAATGCGCGGATGGGGTAATTTACCGGTACTTTACCAGGGAATGTTTATGCCACGCTTAACCGTACTCATGGGCGCACCCGGAAGCGGGAAGAGCACCTACGCGAAAAACTCTGGCGCGACCGTAGTGACCACTGACGGCGCACGCGAGCGCGGCCAGAAGCCCGGCCACACGCTGCACAACGCCTACCGCGCAATCAACGCCGCTCGCCGCGGGAAGAATGTCGTCTTCGACACCACGGGCGCGAACCCCGCCATCCGCAAGGCGGCGGCGACGATCGCGCGGCCAGACACGGCGCGATGCTGGAAGCGCACGTGATCGACACGCCGGTCAACGTCTGCGTCCAGTCGCAAGTGGGCAGGGCGTGCCGGTGGCTGCTTCCACGGTGCAGCGCATTCACGCCGAGGTGCGCAAGGCGGTGGGCGGGCTGAAGGCCGAGGGATTCAGGAACGTCACCGTGCAGAACAGGAAGTAGCTATGCCGCTCACGCCTGGAAAGTCAAACAAAGTCGTAAGTGCGAACATTTCGGAGCTCGTAAAATCAGGGCGCAAACCCAAGCAGGCCGTCGCGATCGCGCTTCGCACCGCGGAAGCCCAAGCCGAAGCGCAGTTTGCGCGACATCATGAAAAACGGAGACGCCAATGCCTAACGTGACTCTCGGCGGCTACAACACGGTCGCCATCACGGCGGCGAGCGGGGTTTACCGGCTTAGTTTCAACGGCGGCAGCAGTCGTTCCATCGACCTGATGAACCTCGGCGGCGGGGCGATCTTTATACGCGGGCGACGCGACGAACCCCACGGTGAAACGACCCGAACTCCCTATCGGTCCCGGCCAACTGGGCAGCCAACGGGCTGAACGTGGACGGTGGCACCGGGCTCGGCATAATCGCCGCAGCGGACACTACGATCAGCGTACGCGCACGATGACCACGCAGCGGCCGACCTTTACGCAGCGGGAGGCGACGGCGCAGGGTTCTTCTACCTGCTCGCCTCCGGGGGTGCCACGGGCTCCATCAACTTCGACTTCACCACCGGAGTCCTCCCAGGAGCAATCACCTTCACCCGCCCCAGCATCGGCACGTACAACTCCAGCGGGAACATCCTGACCACAGCCAGCAATGACGTGGCGAGGTTCAATTATGTCAGTGGCGTAGCAAATTTATTGGTGGAAGCTGCGGCGACGAATATCATGCCGCAGTCTAATAATTTCTCTGGAGCCCAGTGGATTTCAGGTGGCGGCGGTGTTGTTACGCCTGCTCAATTCACATCTCCAGATGGCACCAATAATGGCTGGTCTTTCACAAGCGCCTCGGGAACTGGAGCGATTGCTGTTGCCCAACCGGTAGCCTACTCCAATATTCCGTACACAATGACTCTTTTTGCTAAGGTGATTGATGCTGGTGCTAATCTCATATTTACGGTAAATATTGCCAATACCACCGCTCTTGTTCCGGCAATCAGTGCAACCCTGGCGCGATTGACGGGCACCGTCACACCAGCCGCCGGGTTTGCCAACACTACAATTACACTGTCCGGCCCTGCCAGACGCACCGATGGCATTTATGGGGTACAGCTGGAAACCGGGCTGGTGGCTACCAGCTACATCCCCAATACCGGCACTGGTGTTGCCACCCGTGCCGCCGATGCCGCCACCTTCACAGTCCCCGCAGGCGTCGGCCACTTGCTCTATACCTTCGATGACAACAGCACGCAATTAGTGACCGTTAGCGCGGGCAGCTATACGATCCCTACCACGTTGAACCGCAGCAACATCAAGAGCATTGTGGGTAGCGCGTAATGCGATTCGTTTCCGCAGCAGTTCCGCAGACTCGAACAGGTCGGACACCTCGTCATCGTCCAGGACCCCTGGAAGACGCCCTAGGGTATAGGCCAGGAAGAGGATCAGCGTGTTCACCTCCACGGCATTTAATACCACGGCATTTAATTCCATCCGCATGGCGATACCGATGCGAGTCTGCTGGCCGCAGGATTTAGTTTTTCGATGGCAACCAGTAAAGCCGAAAAAGACCTGATCGCGACGGCGCGCGAACGCTACAGGCTCGCCGAGGAAGCCGAGCGCGAGATCCGCCGCGAGGCGAAGATTGATCTCGAGTTCGCCGCCGGGAACCAGTGGGATGACGCCGACAAAGCGCAGCGCAACGCGATGGGCATGGGCACAAAGCGCCCGTGCCTCACGTTCAACAAGTTGACCGGCCCATGCATGCAGGTCGCGAACCAGGCGCGGATGAATAAGCCCGACCTCGAGGCGCTGCCCGTCGATTCCACTGGCGACCCCGATACCGCCAACGTGATCGAGGGCATGATCCGGCATGTCGAGTACGCATCGAAGGCCGATCAGGTCTATGAGACGTCGCTCGATCAGAGTCGACCAAAGGCAGTTTCGGATATTTCAAGGTTGTCACGAACTACTGCGGCAACAAGACGTTCGACCAGGAACTGCGCATCGAGCGCATCGTGAACGCGTTCGCCGTCCTGATCGACCCCTACGCGCAGGAAGCCGACAAGTCCGATATGCGATGGGCATTCGAGCTCGAGTGGATGCCGCGGGAGGAATACAAGGCCGAGTTCCCCAAGACCGAAGTCGCGCAGCTCAATTTCTTCGACGGCGGCATGAACCCGGCGCCCGAGTGGATCGGCGAAAGACGGCGTGCTGGTCGCGCGTTACTGGTACGTCGAGATCGAGACGAAAACGCTCGTCGCCATCCAGTGGCCGGACGGCGCGGTGACCAACGAGTATCTGGACAATCTGCCGCCGGATCTGCCGCCTGGCGTGCAGTACGCGACCGACGAGAACGGCGACCGCATCGAGCGCGAAGACCAGATCCGCCACGTCAAGATGTGCCGCCTGAACGGCGTCGAAATCCTCGACGAAACCGAGTGGAAGGGCCAGTGGATCCCGATTCTCTGCAGTGCTCGGCGAGGAGATGTACATCGAGAACAAGCGGTACTTGTTCTCGCTCATCCGCTTCGCCCGTGACCCGCAGAAGCTCTATAACTTCTACCGCTCGAGCGAGGCCGAGACGGTGATGCTGGGCACGAAAGCGCCGTGGGTCGGGGTCAAAGGCATATCTCAAAGACCCGCGGTGGGCGACCGCAAACACCGTGCCGTGGTCGTACCTCGAGTACGAGCCGCTGGACATCGCCGGCAACCCCGCGCCCATGCCGCAGCGCAACATCTTCGAGCCGCCGATCCAGGCGTTGACCATCGGCGCGGCGCAGGCCTCTGACGATATCAAGGCGACGACCAACGTCTACGACGCCTCGCTCGGCAGCCAGTCGAACGAGGTGTCCGGCATCGCGATCCAGCGGCGCCAGGGGCAGATGGAGCTTTCGAATTTCCACTTCGTGGACAATTTGAATCGCGCCATCTTGCAGTGCGGCGTGATCCTGTGCGACCTGATTCCGAAGATCTACGACACTCCGCGCCAGGTGCGGATCCTCGGCGAGGACATGCAGGAAGAGATCGTCAAAGTGAACCAGCAGTTTACGGACGAGCGCGGTGTTACACGGTGTTACGACCTCGCCAACGGCAAATATGACGTGAGGATGAAAATCGGCCCCAACTTCAAAACGCAGAGCGAGCAGACCGCGAGCCAGCTGGTGGAACTCTCGCAGAACTTCCCGCAACTCATGCAGGTTGCCGGCGACATCGTTTTCGACAACCTGAACTTGCCGGGTGCCGAGAAGATCGCCGACCGCTTGCGCAAGTCGATGCCGCCGGGCCTGACGGACGACCCGTCGAAGAAGCCGCAGGAGATGCTGGCGGCACAGAACCAGCAGCAGGCCCAGCAGATCGAGCAGATGACCGCGGCGCTTACCAAGTTGACCGACGACGTCCGCAGCAAGACGATCGAGGCGGAATACTCGCAGCGCATCGAGCAGATGAAGATCGAGTCCAGCGACCGCCAGGCGGCGCTGAAAGCCCAGGTGGATTTAATCAAGGCGGAAGCATCGCTGACCTCGACGGAAAACATCGCCCTGCTCAAGTCGCAGGTGTGCGGATCTGCAGCGCCAGATTGCGCTGATGGCGTCCGGCGCGGCCGCCGAGGCCGCCGAGCAGCCCGACCAGGCGAGGCGATGGCGGGCGCCGGGATGCCGCCCAACGGTGCGGCGGTGCCGCCATTCCGCCCGCAGCTCCGCAGTGATGGCAGGGGCCGCCGGACGATTTCAAGCGGCGCATTATCGGCCGCGAACGCGACCCCAAGTGATCCCAGCCAAGCGGAGAAGATCTCGAAGTCGGCAACTTTCTGCATTTGGGTGCGGCCACCGGATATTGAGCTTCGACATCCCGACAGATCCAGGGCGAGGCGCTGTGTGCGGAATGCATAGACGGGATAAGCGCAAAGAATTCTCGAATTTGATTTATGCCAGACGAAGTAACCCCTTCTCCCGGCGCAAGGGACGGAAGACGCCGCACCGCGAGGCCCCGAATGATTTTCGAGATTTGCGCCATGGCGCGCGACCGGTGGCTGCCACGGCAGAAGGAACGAACCACCACCTGCGGCCGCGGATCGAACCGCCGGCCAAAACCGGACACCGGACTCGGAACCGGACGACTCTCAGGGAAACAGGGGACGAAAAAGAGGAAGGCGACGAGGCGCACCCGCCAAAAGCAGAGGCGGATCGCGCCAACGCCGCATCGACAAGCCGACACGCGAAAACTAGGAGCTGAAGCGGCCAGATCCGGACTGCGTCAATCGGTGAAGCCGCGCAGGATAAGCCCCGGAACCGCGCCATCAGCCCCCCGGCAAGCCAAAGCTCGAGGACTTTCAGACGCTCGGAGGCGTATCAGGAAGCTCTGACGGATTGGAAGCTCGACGAACGCGAACGCCTGCAACGCGAGAAGCAGGCGCGAGACGCCACCGAGCAGGCACTCCGCGCAGAGCAGGACGGCGTGGAAGGCGAAAGAAACGCGCCGCACCGCAAGGCGCACCCGGACTACGACGACCTGATGGACACGGTCGAGATTCCGCTGGACCGGGAGTCCTGGCCGCACGTCAGGCGATGCTCGAGGACGAGCACGGCGCCGAACTCCTGTACCACCTCGCCAGGCACCCGAAGGAACTCGCGGCGATCGCGCAGCTTCTCACCGGCCGCGCGGTGATGGCTATCGGCCGATTATCAGCTTCGTTATCCCCTGCGCCTCTCCTGAAAACGGGAAACCCAAAATAACGGGCGCACCCAAGCCGCCGCCGCCAAGTGGAAGACAAGGCAAGACCGTATCCGATTCTCCCGATGATCCGGACGTGCAACGCGACTTTCCACGGTGGGCGAAAGCGAGGGATGGCGCAATTGAAAGCGTGAGGGATTAGATGCCGAACGTACTTGTTGACGCCGCA
>ERZ1370068.7943-contig-6830_pt1 | contig 42846 bp, 43 predicted proteins | sample MGYA00561227_ERZ1370068 | MGnify/ENA primary metagenome ERZ1370068 (study PRJEB38410, sample SAMEA6850437) | metagenome | study: Metagenomic assessment of the ecological functions of the soil: analysis of the soil microbiota associated with the... | reverse complement strand
CGTGCTTCGTTCAGTTACGTATTGCTTCGATCGCGTCGATGCGCGTCAGGCCCGGTCCGCCCCGGGCGGCCAGCTGATGGCGGCCCGGACCCGGTCATAGGTGCCGCAACGGCGGGTGTTGGTCATCGCCGCGTCGATGTCGGCACCGCGTCGGCGCAGGCTTGTCCACCAGCAGCGCCGCCGCGCCATCGGCATCGCCGCTCAGCGGCAGCGCATTGCGGCGTCGAGCGCTGCCACGCCTTCTGCAGCGCGTGCACGCCGGTCGGCGACAGGCCCCTCGATGAGTCAGGACCTTCTGGCTCGGCGTCACCGAGGAGACGGGACGCACGCACGACCGCGTCGGCACGCCGTCGATGATGGACGGTGCAGGCGCCGCACTGCGCCACGCCGCAGCCGTACTTCGTGCCGGTGGATCGAGCTGCTCGCGCAGGACCCACAGCAGGGCGTGTCGGGCTCGGCGTCGAACTCGCGCTCGCGGCCGTTGACGTTGATCTTCGCCATCGCTTGCTTACTCCGAGGTTGACCGGCCTGTTACCACCGCCGCAGGCGGGCAGCCAGTCCGAAGGGACTGCGCGCCTTATAGACCAGGCGTATCCTGGCCGCAGATGTTGGCCGCCCGGCCGAGCGCGTACGCGGCCTCCGTCGCCGAACGCGCCGACGACACCCGCCCGAGCCCTGCACCGGACTTGAAAGTCTGTCTCCGCCGCCGATAATTCGTGCACGCTCGCGACGTGGATCGCTTCGCTGTCGCTCACGAAGCTGTAGCAGGTGTTGGTGAGCATCGGACTGCGCATCGACCGCGGCCGCTGCGAGCTCGGCCACGATCGCGCGCCACGCGCGCGACCTTGGCGTGGCGCATTGGCCATGTGGGCGGACTTCGGCATCAGCGGCGCCGACCGGGATGGCAGTCGCCCAGCGACGTGCACGTCCCTGGCCAGCACCGAGGCAAAGCTGGCGTAAGTCGACCTGGCACCAGCGCTGGTTGGCGTACGGCCAGGCCGGCCTGGACCGCGAGCATGCGCCGGCACGCATCGGCGGCAGCACGTTCAGCACGTCGGCCTGCACGTCTTCGCTGAGCTCAGGAACGCTTCACGCTCATCGTCCTGGCGTCGACACGCGCACCGCCTTGTGCAGCGGCCGATACTCGACGAGGCCGCGGGTAGAGATCGGCCACGGCTTCTGCTGAACAGTCCGGGCTTGAGACGACGTCGGGGTTGGCGTCGAGGATCAGGGCCAACTGGGCGGGGCTTGTGCCACGCGAGGTAGCGGCGACCACGCTTGCGCGCTCGTAGGGGCCCGGTGCGGCAGACGGTGCGGCGCCTCCGGGCACCAGTGATCCGCGAACACGCCGCCGTCGCGCATCGTTTCTTAGCGCGCCAGGGCCTCGGTCTCCGGCCCGGCCTTCCACGCCTGCAGCGTGGCCTCGGCACCGGCCTGGGCGAGCCGCGACGCACCGCGCGTCACCGAACGTCGAAGCTCCACGCCGGGCGCGGGGCGCGGGCTGTCGCGGATTCGGGCGCCGCGAGCGAGCGTCACCTGCTTGCCCTGCAGGTCGATCGAGGTGGCGGCGTCCTGCGACAGTCATTTCATGACGCTGGCGCAGGCCGTCATGCGGAGCGCGTGATGTCGTCGTTGGCACTAATTGCCGCCAGAACCGAACCGGATCGGCGGGAGACGAAGGCGGGCTGCTGACCGACCACACGACCACGATCGACGGTATCGGAAAAAGGCGCACGTACTTGGCCGCCGGTAGCCGCCAGCCCGCGCCGTCACCTCCACCCGCGCCGACGCCGGCACGCCTGCCGGCGTGGCACAACCGCCGAGCGCCTTAAACGCGCCGCCGAAGGCAGCGCTTTGCACCATCTCGCGTCGCTTCGCTGGCGTACTCTGGCGTTTTGCGGCGAAGATCATGGCTGCGGCGCATCGATCTCTGTAGGTCGCTGTATCCTTGGCGATCTGGCGCATCTGATATGACGGCACTGCGGCGCCACGGCTGCGGCGATACTTCACCGCGCCGGAAGCGGCTAACCAGGCATGGCGACTGCCACCACGCCGCTTTCCGGCGTCTAAGTGTTACCTTCTTCGAGCGCGGCTTTGGTGAATACGCGAAGCGAGCGAGGTCGGGGTCGTTGGGACCGGCGCATGCGACCGTGCCCCCCAGGCCGACAACAGCACGAGCCGGTCAATGCCATCGCCATTGCGCGACCCTGGCAACAACCTCGACGGGCAACGTTCATGAGGGTCCTTCGCTCCAGTGCAGCGCCTTCCTGGCCGGTCTTCGCCTCTCCGCGCCTGAGGATACTAGATCGGCCCTGCGCCGCTCACCACGCCGGACCGAAGGAAGGATGCCGGAATGACGCGTGGCGCTGCTGGTGGCCACCGTCGATGTCGGCCTGCGACCGGGCACGGAGCCGCTGGGCGCTGGCGAACGCCAGACAGGCTTAAGCCGACCTCCCGCCGCGAGCTGCCGGCAGCGCCGGATCGCTGCCATCAAGGTCGACGACATGCCTTCGCCGATCTGCGCCCGCAACGACTGCCGAATCGCGGTTATCTCGTCGGCTGCGATCTCGTCGTAGAGCTCGCGGCCGACGCCGATCACCTCGGCCACGCTCGTTGCGAACGCATCCAGGCCAAAGATGCAGACGGCTGTCGTCGCCACCAGACGCAGGCGCAGCTCGGCGCGGGCCGACCGGCGCCGATGACGCACCGCGCAGCACCGCGCTCTTGCACAGCTCCACCGTCACGTCGTCGAGGCCGGGCCAGTCGATCCGCGGCTTCCTCCCCGGATCGCCGCGCCAATGAACGCGGGCGCCGACACGCGGGCGCGCCTGTCCGACTGGATCAGCGGCGAGCTGCGCGGGCGTAAATAGATTCGGCTCGAAGCAGCGCCTTCGAGCGTCAGCCTCATGTCGCGCCAGCGGGCGAGGCCGCTCGATCGACTGTGCCGATCTGGTCGCGGCCGTGCTCGATGGTGAGATCGGACTCGATCAGTCTGCCGCAGGTGCGGGCAGGTCGTGCGCTGAAGCCTGCCGTCGAGGATCGCGCCAGCGGCGCAGCCACGGTGATTATCAGCGTTGGCGCATATCACCCCGAAAGGTCGGGATGGCGGCACGCGGACGGGGCGAGGTTTAGGTCGCCGATGTGGAACTGGAGCCATGTGATTCTCAGACCGGCTGCGGCAGACTGCGCACCAACCAACGCGGCTGGACCGCGGTCTTCAACACTGCCGGAAGTAGGCGGCATAGAGCTCTCCAACGGGCATATTTCCTTTCGGCCCGGAACTGGGTAGCCGCTGATGCCCGCCATGGCGCGCCGCCCCAGTGGTCGCGCGCCGCGAAATAGGATAGGCGCTCTGATGGGCACCGGCGCGATCTGGATCTTGGCGCGGAATGACCTTCCACCACGGGTTGTTGTCGGGACGGATCGACTAGCCAGAGCAGCGCCTTCTCGCGGCGCTGGTTCCGCCTCGTATCCGGAACGACGTGCTTGGGCCGCTTGGGTGTGCTTGGGCGGCTTAATTGCCCGGATGCTCTGGCAACGTCGCAGATCCAGTCCTCGTCGTAGCCGGCTGGATACGACGCCTGTACGACCTTGGCGATGAAGCTTCGGCGACTCCTCGTGCCGTTACCTGATCTGGTGGTCCAGGCGGCGCGACTCCATAGCGCGACACCATCGTCCTCCGGCATGCGCCGTCTCGCATCAGGGTGTGAATCCGGCCTGCGGCATCGGCAGCCGCTCGGGCCAGGCGATATCTGGACCTCCTCGCCGTTCGGCATGATCTCGCCGCTCGCGGTGGAAGCCGACGAGCCGGCATCAGCGGGTATCACGGGCTGCGGCATGGAGGTAGATCTTCTTGTCGACCGCCGTAGTGAACGCCGCCGCCGTCGGCATCGGTGAAGTCCACCATCTCAAAAAAGTGCGCCTTGATCCGCTTCGACGGGATCTGCGCCAGCACCTTGGCCCGCATGGCGTCGAGCTCGGGATCGTTGCATGCTCAGGTCGTCGCCCGCCCCGTGCCTTTCAGGTTCTGGATATCGGCGTTCATGGTCGAGGCGCTTCATCACCTCGAAGCCGAAGCGCCTTCAGAACCGCGCCGGGCGCGGTAGCGTCGTGCGCGGATCGCTGGCAGGATCCATGTCGTCCAGCGCCCGTGCCTTCGCCGCCGGAACTGGCGGCGAGCTGAGCGTCGGTCGGGGCTGCCGCTGTGCAGCTCGGCATGGACCGCCTGCGTCTCCTGCCAGCCCTTGGCCTCCGGGCGCTGATCTGCAAGCTTCCGCGCGTGAACCTCGACGGCGTCTCTGCACCTGTCCTGCCTGGCTTAGCGAGGGCGACGATAACCTCTGGCGGCGAGCCGCGGCGCGCTCGGTCGCGGCTCCGGCGGCGTCGGGGCGACGGCGAGCGGCTTGATGGCGCCGTTCTTGTCGCCAGGAAGCGCGCCTGGTGCGCGGCGGGCGTTTGCCGGCCTCCATCGCGTCGGTCCTTGGGCATGAGCGCGTAGCTCGACTCGGCCGCCGCCGGGTCCTGCGGGATTGGCCGACGTGACGTTTGCCGATGTCGGCGGAGCCACGGCCCTGCACCACCTTCTGCGGCGCGTCGACGAGACGGCGGCACCGGCGCTGGATCGAAGCTTGCCGGTTGCGGCTCGGGCGCCGGGACCTTGGCGGCAGGCGCCGGCATCGGCAAGGCGTCGGCGGCGGTGTTGAGAGCCGCGGCCACGCACCGGGCGCCGCCGCCGCCAAGTGGCCAGACGCTGGCGTTTGGCGCCAGAATCCGGTCCAGGGAGCTTGCGCGCTTCGGCCTCGACCGCCTTGTCGGCGGCGAGGAAGGCGCTCCAGCCGCGATCCGGCGAGCGCCGGGACGTTCGCGGTCGCGACCTGCCGGTGCGCCGCAACGGCGCAGTCGCCGGTACCCCGGGCGGCAGAGGAGGACCGGCCGCGTCCTGCGTCCGTGCTGGCGGCGATCCACCGCGTCGATCGCCGTACCGCAGCTGCTGGCCAGGGCACCGGCGATGGCGCCCGGCGAAGTCGCCCTGGCGTCGGCCGCGGCGTGGAACGACGCTTGCCGCTGCTTCTTGTAGGCCGCGGCTGCGTGACCACCGCGAGCGGCAGCGCCGCCAGGTCCGCAGCCCGGTCGGCCTGGACGAGGTTGCGCAGCGCCCCGAGCGCGGCGTCGTAGCGGTGTGCGCGTGCCCCCTGCGTGCCGCGCGGCCTCGGCGATGAACTCCCGTGCCGCCACCTGCAGGTCGGCGAGCACGTCCTTGGCATCGCCCAGTCCGGCTCGGCGATCGCCTTCTCGAGGACTCTCGCGATAGTGCGCGAACTGGGACCCGGCCGCGGACAGCTTGGCGTTGTTCTGGAAGTTGTTGTCCGTGCTTCTCAACCAAGCCTGGGCTTGAATGTCCTCGGCGCGGATCGACGCATAGATGCTGTGGAACTTCTTGCCGTCGTCGAGCGCCTTGTCGGCATCGGCGAGGCGCCTTCTTGTAGGCCGGCACCAGGGCCGGGGCGCCGGCCGGTCGCGCGCCGTTTCCCCTTCGCGCTCATATCGGCCCGAAGCTGCGGCGCCGTCGTAGGTGAGTGACGCCGGCCGGCAGCCCCGGCGCCGTGAGCGCCGCGGTCGCCCGGGTGCGCGCCGCCGCCAGCGGCGCGATCGCGCGCGTTGTACGCCGAGCGGTCGGCGCGAGACTTCAGCACCACCGCGGCCGCAGCCTTCAGCGCCGGCAGCGCCGCCCCTTCGCGGCGACAGTCGGGCAGCGCGACGGCATTGTCCACCGCCTGCTTGGCATTGGCGAGGCGATGCCCTGGGCTGCGGGGCGATCGCGCGACCGTCGTTGGCAGCCGGCGTGGTAGAGCGCGGCATCGTCGACCGACGCCTTGATCTCCGCATACGGCCTTGTCGAACGCAGCCTTGTCGTCGAACACCTTCTTCATCGCCCCGATCGCGGTCGAGGCGCGGTCACCAGGCCTGGAAGTCGGCTGAGCGACTTCGTCGATCTCGGCGGTGGTCGTGCCCGCGGGCCAGCCCTTCGCCTTGATCGCGGTCAGCTCCGTCAGGCGCTCGGCGAGCGGGCCGGTGCCGTCCTTGCCGCACAGCGCGATCAGACCCGCGAGTCGCTTGAGCTCGGCGTCGAGCGGCCCGGTGCTCGACGCGATGGCGTCCGACACCGCCTTCGCCTTCTCGGCCCGGGCGACGAGCGCCAGCGCCTCGAGGCTTCATCGCCGGGAACGCCTTCTCGCCCGCCTGGCCCAGGTCGGCGATCCTGTCGTCGGCCTTGTCGTAGTTCCTTGCGCCCGCGGTCAAATCGGCATTGACGGCGTTACGCATCGTCGTGGTTGATGCCGCCAGAGCACCATGGCCGTCACCTGGCCAAGTGGCGACGTCGATTTCCTTCCTCGCCGCTTCGCGCTTCTCGACCGCCTGCGCCTTCTTCAGAGCCGCGTCGGCCACCGGCTTCTGCTTGGCGACGCCGGCGGGCAGCGCCCGCGGGGCGACGAGCCGCTTGGCTTCGGCCATCGCGCCGGCCGCAGCACGACCGTCGACCAGCTTTGCATCTGCGTGCGCAAGGGCGCGCGCCGCAGCGTCGTCGTGGATGCCGTCAGCACCGTGCCGAGCGCGTCGAGCGCGGTGCCGAGCTTGGCGTCGAGGGCATCGGCGGGCGAGACCTTGTCCTTGCCCTTGCTCGGCGCGTCGTCGCCATCGCGCCAGACTGCAATCGCCGCTCCGGCGCGTCGTCGCCATCGGCCAGCGCCATCGACGGCAGGGGTGTCAGGCCGAGATGTTGCAGCAGTCCCATCCGAATCTCCGACCGCGTCGGTTCCGAGGCGCCGGACCGCCTAGCACCGGGGTGGCCCCGCGGCCACTGGCCCGTCGGAGGGAGAAGGGTTATCGCGCGGCCATCACGCGACCAGGAATCGCGACCGCGACGGCGAAGCGCTCCAGCGTCCTCGTCCTCGTTGTAGACCTGCATCGACGCAGCCGCGCCCAGAGCGCACCGCCGCGGGCGATCACCGGCGCCTCGATGCCGGTGGTTGGAAGAACAGGGCGTCGCGCAGCCGCTGGGCGTTGTCGACGCTGGCCGGCCCGAGCCGCGCCGGCAGCGGCACGGTGACCATGCAGCCGACCATCGCCTCCGGCGTGGTCCAGGGCGTGCCCCAGCGCTCGCCCAGGCGCAGCGGCGCTGCGCCAGGCGAGGTCGTGCGTTCCAGGCGCGCATCGCCGCCACGCCGAGCACGTCGTGCATGAAGGCGAGGCCGGCCGGCGCCGCCAGCCAGGGCGAGGATCGCGGGTGCCGGTCCACCTCGAACTCCTGCAGCCAGTCGTCGTTGGTGATGCCCCAGGAGATGACCGCCGGATGCAGCGCCGCCTGCCGCGCCCGGCGCCGCCCACAGGACGCCGCAGCTGCGCGGCGCGAACGCACCACTTGTGCAGGTTGGCGGCGTACCAGTCGACCTCGAGTGCGGCGATGTCGACGCGCGACCGGCGCCCGGGGCATGCGCGCGCCGTCCACCAGCACCGCGCACGCCCCTCGCGCCGGCAGGCGGCCGCCGATCGCCGCGAGCGGCATGACGAGCGCCGTCTCGGAGCTGACATGGTCGGAGCAGCGCCAGCCGGGTGCGCGGCGTGATCGCCGCGCGCCAGCGCGGAACACGTAGCTGGCCGGGTCGCGCGGCGGAAACGGCAGCGTCGACGGTCGCGACCGTCGCCCCGCGCTGCCTGGCGATGAAGGCGGCGCGCGCGGGCCACGCCGCCGTAGGCGTGGTCGGTGGAGCAGGATCTCGTCGCCGGGCTCGAGCTCGATCGAGCGCAGCACCGCGTTGACGCCGCTGCTGGCGTTGTCGACGAACACCAGGCCACTCGGCCTGCACGCCGACGAAACTCCGCGACCCGAGCTCGCGGCTGCGCGCAGCGCGCGGCACCCTCGGGCGGCGGCGTCATGCCGAGCCGCATCAGCTTCGCGGATCATGTAGCGCGCCGGATGGCGCTCGATCTCGCTCGAGGATCGCCGCCACGGGCCCGCATCACCGCGAGCGGCGTGCACGCCGACGGTGCCGTGGTTGAGGTAGATGCCGCCGGGCTCGAGCGGAAACTGTCTCGAGCAGGCTGCGGCCGAACTGCATTTCCGGGCGACTACTGACCACGCTCAGCGCCGGCGCCAGTCGGGTCGCCGGCGGGCGGGGCCACTCACCACGCCAGCGCGGCGAGGATGGGGCCGCACCGGATGAACGACGACCGCCCGCCACCGGCACCGGCCGCAGCGACCGGCCGGTAGAGCCTCCCCAGCGAGCGCGTTCGCGGTACCAGGCATCGATGCGGATAGTGCGCGGCCCAGTAGGGGCCCGACCGCGAAGCGTGACGACCGGAATGCCGATCGCCGCGCCGTAGCCGAGCACCGGAACCTGGCGACGCTGGTAGGGATAGCCGATGGCGCCGGCATGGACCCAGCCGCGATAGCCGTTCGGCCCGATCACGTCGCACCAGGCGTAGCCCTCGACGCAGCCCTGCACCGTGATCGGCGTGCCCGGGCCGTAGCTGGCGACGAGCGGATAGCCGCTGTCCGGGCCGGCGCGCATGGCGACGGCGCTGGAGGGTGCTCGCCTGCTGCGCCCACGGCCATCGCCGGCAGGACGGCGGCAAGGGCAGCGTGACGAGGCAGGTTCGAAACGTCATGTCGGTCTCCCAGCCACGGGTGAGGCGCAGCCCGGCATCGAGCAGGAGGACTTCGCCGGTGGTCTTGGACGCTCCGGCGCCCAGCCACCAGGCGGCGTCGGCCACGTCTTCCGGGGTCATCACCGCGTCGAGCGCCGAGCGGTCCTTGTAGAACTGCACCGCCGCGGCGTAGCGCTCGGCGCCGCAGGCCTTCTGCAGCCACGGGGTCTCGACCAGGCCGGGAGCGATGGCGTTGACCCGCACCGCCGGGCCGAACGCCCGCGCCATGCCGATCGTCATCGCGTTGAGCGCGCCCTTGCTCGCCATGTAAGCGAGCGAGGAGCCGAAAGCCCATCATCGAGGCGATCGACGAGACGTTGACGATAGCCGCGCCGGGCTGGCGCTGCAGCATCGGCATCAGCGCCCGGCCATCTGGAAGGCGCCGATGACGTTGACGCCGTAGACCCGGTGAAACTCGGCGGCGTCGAGGCCGTCGAGGTCCTATGGCGGCGACGAACTCGGTCGTGCCGGCGTTGTTCACCAGCGCGCTCGGCGCGGCCGAGCCTGGATTCGACCTCGGCCGCGAGGCGGCGGCAATCGGCATCGAGGGCGACGTCGCGCCCTGACCACGAGCGCCTCGGCACCGGCGGCGCGGCATTCGCCGGCCACCGCCGGCCGGCGTGGCCTTCCCTGCGCGAATAGCTGACGACGACGTTCCAGCCGTTTCGCGCGTAGAGGCGCGCCGTGGCGGCGCCGATGCCCGACCGACGAGCCGGTGACCGACACACACCTTTGCGGACGTCGCTCATCATCATTCCACCTTCGCGCCCGAGTCCTTCACCACCTTGGCCCATTTCGCGATCTCGGCGCGCTGGTAGGCGGCCAGCTCCTCGGGCGTCGAGCCGACGACCTCGAGGCCGATCTCGGCGAGCTTCTTGCCGACTTCGGGCGACTGGATGATCTTCTTCGACCTCGAGCTGCAGCTTGTCGGACGATCGGCTTAGGCGTGCCGGCCGGCGCGAATCATCGCGAACCACGACACCGCGTCGAAGCCGGGCAGGCCCTGCTCGGCGATCGTCGGAATCTCGGGCGCGGCAGCCGAGCGCTGCGCGCTGGTGACGCCGAGCGCGCCTCAGCTTGCCTTCGCTGCACCAGCGGCAGGCTCGACGGCATGTTGTCGAACATCATCGTCACCCGCCCGCCGAGCAGGTCGGGAATCGCCGTCGCGCGGCCCTTGTACGGGATGTGCGTCATGTCGATGCCGGTCATGCGTCTTGAACAGCTCGCCCGAGACGTGGATCGACGTGCCCGAGCCCGACGAGGCGAAGGTCATCTTGCCTTCGCTTCTTGCCGAGGGCGATGAATTCGGCGAGCGTTCTTCGCCGGCACGTCGTTGTTGATGACGAGCAGGTTGGGCGTGGTCGCGAGCAGGGTGACGGGCGCGAAGTCCTTGACCATGTCGTACGGCATCTTCGCGTACAGCGCGCCGTTGATCGCAGTGCGTGCCGACCGTGCCGACGACGAGCGTGTAGCCGTCGGCCGGCGCCTTGGCGACGAAGTCGGCGCCGGTGTTGCCGCCGGCGCCCGGCTTGTTGTCGACCATCACCGGCTGGCCCCAGTCTGCCGTCAGCCGCTCGCCGATCAGGCGCGCCAGGATGTCGGGCGCGCCGCCGGTGGTGAAGGTGACGACGATCTCGCAGCGGCTTGTTCGGATAGCCGGCCGCGCCTTGCGCGAAGGCCCGACAGGCGCGGCGAGCTGACCGGCCGCGGCGGCGAGCAGCCCGGCCGGGGTGCGGGAAATCGGAACGGGTCATCGCGTGCCTCCGGATCGGCTCCACGTATTCGGGCCGGCCGCGGCCACGCGCGGCGAGGGGTTTCCCCGCTCAGTCGGCCGTTCGCGCCGCGTCCGTCATCTGCCGCCGCCGGACCTCTCCCTGGCGGGTGAACATCCAGCCCGGGTATTCGGCCGGCAGGCGGCTCACCGCGTCGAGACGCTTCAGCTCGTCGGCGCCGAGCGCGACCTTCGTCGCGCCGATGTTGTCGGCGAGCTGCTCGGCCTTCTTCGCGCCGATGATCACGCTCGTTACCTGCGGCTGGTGCAGCAGCCAGGCGAGCGCGATCTGCGCCACCGACGACGCCGCGCTGGCCGGCGATCTCGCGCATCGACGTCGACGCAGTCGAAGGCGCGCTCCTTGTCGACCGGCGGAAAGTCGAACGACAGTGCGGCGGCTGCCCGCTTCGGCCTGACTGGTCGCGCCCGTACTTGCCGCTCAGCAAGCCGCCGGCGAGCGGGCTCCAGACCATCAGGCCGAGGCCTTCGCTCTGCAGCATCGGGATCAGCTCGCGCTCGAGGTCGCGGCCGGCGATCGTGTAATAGGCCTGCAGGCTCTCGAAGCGCGCCAGGCCGAGCCGCTCGGAAATGCCGAGCGCCTTCATGATCTGCCACGCCGCCCAGTTCGAGACGCCGACGTAGCGCACATGGCCGTGCTGCACCAGGGTGTCGAGCGCGCGCACCGTTTCCTCGATCGGCGTCGCCGGATCGAAGCCGTGGATCTGGTACAGGTCGACGTGATCGAGCTGCAGCCGCTTCAGGCTCGCCTGCAGTGCCGGCGACGATGTGGCTGCGCGTCGCGCCGCGCATGTTCGCGCCCGGGCCGGTCTCGCTGAAGACCTTGGTCGCGACGACGACGTTCTCGCGCGGTACCTTCAGGTTCTTCAGCGCCTGGCCGGTGATCTCTTCGGAGCGGCCGCCGGCGTAGACGTCGGCGGTGTCGATGAAGTTGATGCCGGCATCGAGCGCGCTGCCGACGATGCGCTCCGGATTCCTCCTGCTGCAGCTGGCCGATCTTCGCCCAGTATGCCCTCGTCGCTGCCGCCGAAGGTCATGGTGCCGAGGCAGAGCTCGGAGACGAAGAGGCCGGTGCGGCCGAGCGGTTTGAGCTTCATGCGCCGAGGTCGTGATCGAGCATCGCCGCGGCGGCGAGCCGCTCAGCGCGCGCCGAACGCGCGTTCTCGAACAGGTCCTTGAACTCGCGCGGCTGCGAGCGCCAGTACTGGTGCGGCGCCGCGACCTGCGCGCCGAGCTTGGCCGCGGCATGCCACGGCCAGCGCGGGTCGTAGAGCATGCGCGCGGGCGAGCGAGACCGCGTCGGCCTCGCCGCTGGCGATGATCGCCTCGGCCTGCTCGGGCTCGGTGATCAGGCCGACGGCGATCGTCGGCAGGCCGACCTCGGCCTTGACGCGCTGCGCGAACGGCACCTGGTAGCCCGGGCCGAGCGTGATCTTCTGCTGCGGCGAGACGCCGCCGCTCGAGACGTGGATCGCGGCGCAGCCGCGCGCCTTGAGCGCCTGCGACAGCGCGACGGTGCCGTCGATGTCCCAGCCGTCCGGGCACCCAGTCGGTCGCCGGAGATCCGCGCCCAGACGGGCTCGGTCGGCCGGGAACGCGGCGCGGACGACGTCGAAGATCTCGAGCGGGAAGCGCATCCGGTTCTCCAAGGTTGCCGCCGTACTCGTCGCTGCGCTGGTTGGCGATCGGCGAGAGGAACTGGTGCAGCAGGTAGCCGTGCGCGGCGTGGATCTCGAGGCCGTCGATGCCGAGCCGCGCGGCGCGCCGCGCGGCGCGGGCGAAGTCGGCGCGGATCTTCTGCCATGCCGGCGGCGTCGAGCGCGGCCGGCGGCTGCTCGCCGGGCGCATGCGGCACGCGCCGACGGCGCGACCGCCGGCCAGCTGCCCGGCTCGCCGAGCGCAACCTGCGCGCCGCCCTGCCACGGCGCGCGGCTCGACGCCTTGCGGCCCGGCGTGCGCGAGCTGCATCGCCGATCTTGATCGGCGAATGCGGCGCGCACCGCGGCGAGCACGCGCGCGAGCGCCGCTTCGTTGGCGTCGCTGTAGAGGCCGAGGTCGCCGGCGGTGATCCGGCCCTCGGGCGAGACCGCGGTCGCCTCGACGATCAGGAGCCCCGCGCCCGGAGAGCGCGAGGTGGCCGAGGTGGATCAGGTGCCAGTCCGGTAGCCGAGCCTTCGTCGCCGAGTACTGGCACATCGGCGCGATGATGATGCGGTTGGCGAGGCGAAGCGGGCCGATCTGGAAGGGGTCGAAGAGTCGGCTCATCGGTCGACCCAGGTTAGCGAGAGATCGGGCGTCGGGCACAGACCGGGGCGGCCGGGAGCCGGGCCGCGGCAGGCGCTGCCGCTCCCGGCACCAACGCGCGCAGCGCGCGCACCGCGGCGACGATCAGCGCCTCGAGCGGGCTGCTCGATCCACCCAGCCGCTGCACGTCGGGCTCGTCCGCTCCCGGGCGGCTCCGAGCGTCTGCGGCTGGCTCCGCGAGAGAGACGGGAAACTCTCCGGCAGCGTAGTGTGCCGCCGCGCCCGGCCATGGCGGTGCGGATGACCTCGGCCGGGCCGTCGAGGAAGACGAAGCGCACGCCCGGCGCTGCCGGCGCGGATCTGATCGCGATACGCACGGCGCAGCGCCGAGCAGGCGATTACCGCCCGGCGGCGACTGCGACGTCGGCGAGGCCGCGGCGATGCGCTCCAGCCAGGGCCAGCGGTCGGCGTCAGTGAGCGGCGTGCCGGCCTGCATGCGGGCGACGCTCTGCCGGCGGCATGCAGGCCGTCGCCGTCGATGAAGCACGAGGCCGAGCGTCGGCGATGCCGGCGGCGACGGTCGACTTGCCCGAGCCGGAAACGCCCATCACGACCAGCGCGATGCGCCTGCCCGGCCGGCCCGCGCCCGCGAGCGGCCACAGTCGAAGAGCCGGAAGCCACGGCTGCGGATCGTACGGCGTGGCCCGGCCTGTCGGGTCCGGCCGGGGCGAAGCCCTTTCGCCGGAGTCAATCCAGGCCGAACACGCCTTGTCGAGGCGGGATCGCGATGCGGATGTCGCCCTTGAGGCGCATCCGGCCCGTCGATCAGGGCGAACTTGGGATTGAGCTGCCTTGTCGATGATGCGCTGGAAGTTCTCCATCGGGGCCGTGAGCGCGATGTCCGGGGGCGCGTCGCTGTGTTGCAATCACCTGGCTGGGCTGCGACTTGCCGTCGATGAAGAGAAAGCCGTCGTTGCCAGGAGAGTTGAACTTGATGCGTGCGTCCAGGCCCGATCCTCGCCGACGGCGGTGCGGACGCGTTGGGTGAGCGAAACGAGGTCGGCCATGGCGCAGTCCCTTTTCAGCCGTCGAGAGAGTCGATCCGCACCACGCCGTCTTCGAGGCGGCAGGGGTAGACGTGATGGGCGGTGCAGGGCAGCGAGACCGCGCGTCCGTCGCGCAGGTCGAACTCCCCGCCGCCATGCCAGGGGCAGATGACGACATGCCCTTCCAGCGTTCCTCGCTCAGCGAGGCGAAGCCATGCAGGTGTCGTCGGTGACGTGATACGTGCCGTCGACGTTGAAGACCGCATAGCTGCGGCCCCGCGATCGACGCGCCGGCTCGTGCCGGGCTCGACCTCCCAGGCCTCGCACAGCGGCGCGCCGCCGTCGTTTCCATGCCGCTCATGCGTCGCCTCGAGAAACGCGTCAGACACGTTCGCGCGAACGCCTCGATGCTCGGCTGATCATCGCCCAGCGGCGCGGCGCGGAACGATCCAGCCCCACGAGTCGGGAATCAGCTCGAGGAAGCGATAGGCGTTGGCCAGCGGCACCACCTTGTCTTCCTTGCCGTTGATGACCAGCGTCGGGCAGCTGACGCTATGATCAGCCCGGTGGCGGATAAATAGGCCACCCTGGTCGCGAATCCACTTCATACGCGCCGCAGGCGGCCCGCGTCGCCGACCGATAGTTGCGACCGGAGATTTACGATAGTCGACGAGCGCGTCGTCGATCTCAGTCCTCGTTCACTGTGCCCGGATCAGCCGCGCCATGCCGTTGCGGGTGAAGTCGTAGCTGATCAATGCGCAGCAGCCCGGATGGATCGAGGTGCTGGTTGGTCCACGGCGCTGCCCCATCAGCACCGGGCGTCGCCGACGCGCCGCCGCTGGCTGGCGGCGAGGCCGAGCGCCGTCGCTCCGCCCATCGAGTTGCCGATGAAGCTGGCGCGGGCGATGCCGAGCGCGCGCCGAGGAAGGCGCGCAGGTGCTCGACGCGCGCCGCTTGCAGCAGAATACTCGAAGCCGGCCGGGTCCGGCTTGGCGGTGTCTGCCGAGGCCGATCGCATGCCGGGCGCGATCACGCTCGAAGTGCCGCGCCAGCTGCCGCGCATCGAGCCCTTCCAGGCTGCCGACGTGCTATGTCGGCTACCGGCGCCGCCGCCCGTGAATCAGCACCAGCGGCGCGCCGCTGCCGGCCTCGAGGTAGTGGCCGGGTTCCGCGCAGGCCGGCGGCGGCGTCGACGAAGCGCGAGACGCAGGGCGAGTCGTCGCCGCGCCGCTTCCCGGAGCTCGGGGCCGCCCATGCCGGTGAACCACTCGGGCATCTCCTGGTAGTAGACGATGTCGCCGATCCAGCCCGGCGCCGCCCCGCCATGAACAGCCAGTTGACGTCATCTCGAGCCCGCCGTTTCCGCCCTGCCTCGACGATCTGCTCCGGCGTCGAGCCGGGTCAGCTGCTCGGATGGCCGCGAACGAAGCTGCCGGAGCACCTCCTGGCCGAAGAGGCGCGACACCTCGCCGTGGCGCGGAATGTTCAGCCAGTGCGAGAGGCCCCCGGTCGCGAGCACGGCGACACGCTCGCCCGCCGGGCGCAGCTTGTCGATGGTCTCGCGAAGCACGCCGCCGAGGGCGTGACAACGCGCCGGCGCCGGGCACGTGGACTCCATGTTGATGTTGATCAGCACCGGCACGATCGGCAGAGGTCCGCGCCGGGTCGATCAGCATCATCGGCAGGGCGACGCCATGGTCCGGACGAAGCTCCTCGGCCTTGGCGAGATCGAAGCTGCGCCGCGCCGACTGGGCGACGAAAGCCTCGGCGAACGCGCGGTGACCCGGCCGCGACTCGCGCGGGATGTCCATGTCGCCGAACGGCGCGTACCCGTCCGGCGACGCCGACGCAGAACGGCGCCTGCAGGCTCATGTTGACGTTGAACATGTGGTCGCTGCTCCCGACCACCACGAGGTCGGGCTTGGCTGGCGACGATGCGCCGCGCCCAGCTCCCGGATTCCGGCAACGATGCCGCGGGCGCGTTCCTCCACGCCCTCGGCGACATCAGGATGTGCGCGAGCAGGCGCCGGCGGCGACGAGTCGTCCCATCATTTCTCCCTTGTCGCGTCGCCGCGATAGGCATCGACCGTGATCAGCCGGGCGACGTCCGGGGTTGCTGGCGAGCAGAAAGTGCACCTGCAGGATCGGGTGCACGCCGACTGCGGTGAGCGCCGGCGACGTGCCGTCGTCGAGGCCGGCACGCTGCGCCGGATCGAGGCCGTACTCGTCGCAGACCTCGCTGCGCCGGCTGCGAAAGCGCTCCAGCAGCCCGGGTTGGCGAGAACAGTTCCTGTACCAGTCGGTTCACGGCGTAGGTGTGCATCGGTTGCCCTCGCCACAGGTTTTCCGGGCCGCTGGATGCCGCGCGGTTGTGCTCGCTCGCCAGGCGCCGCCACTGCACGATCGCGATGTCGGCTTCCAACGAGGGCGCTCCTCGACACCCAGCCGCGGTCCGGTCGTCGCCGTAAACTCCTCCGTCGCCTCGCGCGGCCCAGACGTCGTCGTCGTTGAAGCCGTCGAGCGCCAGGTCGATCCACTTCTCGCCGACCTCCTTGCGGAAGGCGCGCGTCCGGCCCCGGCAGCCGACCTGCGTGACGCCGGCGTCTGCAGGGATAGATGTGGGTCGTGGCATCGACCGGCACGGCACCACTCGTACTGCTGCATGCCCTCCTGCGGCCAGGGGTCGACCTTCGGAGCACGCCGGGCAGCCAGATCGAGATGTTGTCGGCCACCCTCTTTTCGCCGAAGTGCCCTCGAGCACGGTCTCGCCGTCGATCAGTGCCCTCGAAGACCGGGATCGCGCTCTCGCCCAGCAGGTCGTAGAGGCCGATCGGGCCGCGTGACTGATCGATCGACAGGCCGCGTGCCCACGCCGGGCTGCGGTGCGGCGCGAGGCCGAGCGGCAGCGCGATGTCGTTGCCGGCGCACAGCGGCGAGCCCTTGTGGATGAAGATGTGGCTGGCGTCGAAGCCGTTCTCGACGCCGAGCCGCCAGTTGCTCTCGACGACGCGGCGCTTGCCGTGGATGGTGCCGATCGGCGTCGAGAAGCCGGCGGCGGAACGTCGGCCGCGAGCTCGGGGCGGCGCCTCATGGCCGACGAAGACGAACACCAGGCCTGGGCCTCATCCGTCACCGGATAGGTCTGCGGCAGCTCGTGCTTGCCGATCCAGCGCGCTCGACGGGTTGGTGATGATGTCGACCAGCTGCCCGCTCTTCCAGTCGTAGGTGAAGGCGTGGTACCAGCAGGTGATCGTGCCAAGTGCCTATGGCACTCGAGCGCGGCGCAGAACTTCACCACCGCGGTGCAGGCAGCGGTTGCGGATCGCGAATGCGCGACGCCGTCGACCCGGTTGATCAGGATGCTCTCGCCGAGCAGGGTCGCCTCGACCGGCTTGCCTTCCTCCAACTCGCTGAGAGCAGCGCTGGGTACCAGTGGTTGCGAAAGCCCAGCTTGGCCTCGACGTACGGCCGCCAGCCTTTCACCTTGCCGAGCACCGCCGGGCTTACCAGGGGCACGTCCATCGTTCGTCGCCTCGTTTGCTCAAGCGAGTGCAATGTCGCGAGGCGGCACCGCCCCGTCTTGGCAAGCAGTGCAAGATCGCATCGCAGGGAGCGCAAATCGCGGGAAGCCGTCATGTCCGCCAGGTTGGCGTAGCGAGCGTCGATATCAGAACGCGACCAGTTCGCCGCGTGGCGGGAGGCCTGCTGCCAGCACGTGTACGCGATCACCCGGAGCGCGCGCGGCGCGGCTTTCGCGGCAGGCCCGGTCGCCTGCCTCGCCGGCCTCTGACGTGGTCGAGCTGCAGTGCGAAGGGCATCGCGTGCTCCGGCGCCGGGAGGACATCGCCGCGCCGAGAGCGACACCTACTACTCTTACTGGCAGATTGGCGAAGCCGCCCCATTCCCTGCAGGAGGGCCGGCACGTCCTGGCGCTGCGCGGCGACCATGGTGCTCGCCGATCCGAACCTGCCGTTCTCGACCGGCGCCTCCGGCGGCTTCGCCTCCGCATCTGGCGCCTGCCCAGACGCAGCCTCGACCGCTATCTGGCCAGTCCGGGGCGACTGCCGATGATCCATCTACCCCGGGCACGCCCGAGTGCGCCCTGGTGTCGGGCACGCTCGGCGCGCTCGACAGCGACGCCGAACGCATCGACCCGCGGATCGCGGAGCCGGTGGCCGACAACCTCGTGCGCCTGGTCGCCATCGCCGCGGGCATCGCCCCGGAGATGAGGGATTGCGGGCGCGAGGCCGTGCGCAGCGCCGCGCTTCGCCGGGTGATCTGGACCATGCCGGCGCGAACCTGGCCGATCCGGCGCTGTCGCCGAAGCAACCATCGCGGCGCGGCTCGGCATGTCGGTGCGCAAGCTCCACATGCTGTTCGCGCCGACCGGCATGAGCTTCTGGCGAAATGGCTGCATCGGCAGCGCGTCGCCCGAAGCGCGAGCGCTGCTCGCCAACCCGGCGATGGCCGACGCAGCGCGTCACCGAGATCGCGCTCTCGGTCGGCTTCAACGACGTCTCGACCTTCTACCGCGTGTTCCGCGCCGAGTCAGGCGTCACGCCCGGCGACTATCGGGCCGGCGCGCGCTGAAGTTCAGCGCCGCCGCCGCTGCAAGCCGGCGGTAGGCGTTCAGGTGGCGCACCGCCTTCTTGGCGTCGCCGAGCTGCTCGTGCAGGCGCGCGGCGTTGTAGTGCGCGTCGGCGAGGTCGGGCGCGAGGCGCAGGCTGGCGTGGTAGCTCGCCAGCGCCGTCGACGAGCCGACCCTGGTCCTCGAGCGCGATCGCGCGGTTGAAGTGGAGCAGCGCTTGCCTCGGCTGGCGGCGCAGCGCCTCGTCGTAGAGCGCTCACCGCCTCGTCGCAGCTGCGGCCTTTCGCAGAGCAGCGCGCCGAGGTTGAGATAGGCGTCGGCATGGTCGGGGTCGAGCGCGAGCACCTGGCGGTACGGCGGTCTCGGCGGCCGCGCCGATCGCTCGCCTCGAGCGCTTCGCCGCGGCTGAAGCGCGCGGCATCGTCGCGCATCGGCCGCGCAGGCCGGCCGGCTGGGCATCGCTGCCGGCGCGCGGCGTGCGCTGCAGGAAGGCGACCGCTGCCCTTGACCGGGCGCGAACTCGAAGTCCATCACCAGCTGGCCCGATGTCGGCGTGCCACTGCGCGCCGCCGTCGCGCACCGTGACGTCGTTGCCGACCGCGCTGATGCGCAGGCCCGTGAGCGGCAGCTCGGCCGGCAGCGTCGCGCTGCAGCTTGCGTCAGCGCGGCTGCAGGATCTTGCGCGGCGAGATCTGCGCCGCCTGCAACTCGACCGCGGTGCGCAGCAGCACCACGTCCTGAAGGTGAAGCGGTATTCGTTGCGCGGGCCGCGCGCTCGGCGCGACGAAGCCGGCAGGCGATGAGACCGGAGATGACGCCGCGCGAAAGGCCCAGCATCTCCTGGATGCTGCGGATCGTGTAGGTGCTCGCGTCGTCCCGATCGATCACTTCTTCGCCCGACGCGGCGCGCGGCGGCAACCGCTTCTGCGACCTTGGCGGCGCGCTTGACGCCCTTGCGCTCCTTCGGTCGCCTCGACCGGCGCCGGCTCGGCGCGGCGGGCCTTCGCCGGTGTCGCGCCTTGCCTTCGCCGCGCCGCGCCTGTGCCCAGGCTGGCGCGCAGCGCCTCGACCAGGTCGATCACCTGCGCGCCCGGCCTGCGGCTCGTGCGGCTCCGTCGGCGACGATCTGCTTGCCGGCGATCTTCTCGTCGATCGCGGCGAGGATGCGCTTCTTCTCCTCGTCCTCGAACATCGTCGGGTCGTAGGTGTCCTCGGAGATCTGCTCGATCAGCTGCATCGCCAGCTTGAGCTCGGCCGGCGAGACCGTGACCTTCTCGATGTCCAGCTCCTTCATCGAGCGCACCTCGTCGGCGTAGAGCAGCTGCTGCAGCACCAGGCCGTCTTCGGCGGGCCGCACCTGCACCACGTACTGCTTGGCCTTCCAGGCCCACTTGGCGAGGGCGCAGCGGCCGCTGGCGCGCATCGCCTCGATCAGCAGGTTGTAGGGCTTGGCGCCGCGCTTGTCGGGAGCGAGGAAGTAGGCCTTGTCGTAGAAGATCGGGTCGATCGCCTTGGTCGGGATGAAGGCGACGATGTCGATCGTGTGGCTCGGGCTTTCCTGCAGCGCCTTCAGCTCCTCGGGCTGGAAGATGACGAAGCGGTCGTTCTCGAACTCGTAGCCCTTGACCATCTCGGCGCGCTCGACGACGGTCTGGTCCTTCTCGGAGACGTACTGCTGCTTCAGGCGCGAGCCGTCCTTGGCGAGCATGTTGAAGCGCACGCTCGCCGAGCTCTCGGTCGCCGAATAGAGCTTCGACCGGGATCGAGACCGAGACCGAAGGAGAGCGAGAGCGATGCGATCGAGCGGGCAGCCATCGAGACTCCTCGATTGCACCGTGGTCCGTGGCGATGCTGCGCGCGGGACGGGCAGCATACGGTCAGCGCATAGGCCCTTGTCACCCCGAGCGTTGCGATTGCGCCGCTGCCTGACAACCCAGTATCTTCATCCCGGCGGCGAGCGTCTGCTTCGTCTTCCAGTACCCTGCCCACGGGTCGGTCTGTCTCGAAGCTCAGGTATTCGCGCGCCGTGGCGATGGTCCATTGCGCGCCGCCCTTGAGCGCCATCAGCTGCTCCCACGCCACCGGCATCGAGACGCCGAGGCCGGGCGCGGGCGCGCCGAGAACGCGGTCGCCGGTGGTCTGGCCGTGGCCGTTGCGCAGGTAGTCGACGAAGATCCTGCCGACGCGGTTGCTGCCGCCGCTCTTGGCGACGAAGCGCTGCGGGATCGTCTTCGCCAGGTGCTGCACGACCGCCTGCGAGAAGCGCCTTGACCGCGTCGTAGCCGAGCTTCGGCGCGATCGGCACGACCACGTGCAGGCCCTTGCCGCCGCTGGTCTTGAGCCAGCTCTCGAGGCCGAGCTCGCTCGCAGCATCGCGCGCATCAGCAGCGCCGCCTCCTGCACGTGACCCACGCCACGCCTTCGCCCGGGTCGAGGTCGAAGACGATGCGATCGGGCCGGTCGATGCGTCGTCGCGGTCGAGTTCCAGGTGTGGAACTCGATCGTGTTCATCTGCGCCGCCGAGACCAGGGCGTCGGGCGTGTCGACCGGCGAGCAGCGCCGAGTGCCCCGGCCAGATCGCCTTGGGTCGAGCACGCGCAGGCCCGGCATGCGCGTCTCCGGATGCTTCTGGAAGAACAGCTCGCCGGTGATGCCTTGCGGGCGCGCGCACCAGCGAGACCGGCCGGTCGGCGAGGTGCGGCAGGATCCGCTCGGCGATGCTCTCGTAGTAGCGCACGAGCGGCGAGCTTGGTGAGGCCGGTCGACGGGATCGATCACCCGCTCCGGGTTCGTCACCTTGATGCTGCCGGCCGCCGCCGCCGCGGCGAGCGCGCCGGCAGGTCGGCGCGGCCGCGGGCATCGCGCGCCACCTCGCGCATCACCGAAGACGCCGGCTTGTCGAGGCGCAAGCCCCGGAACACCGCATGGCGCATCGTGGCCGTCGGGCGTCCATTCGGCGAAACGAGACCTCGGCGACGAGCTCGGGCCGGACCCAGCGCTCGCCGCCGGCGGTGCGCCGCGACCAGCGTCCGGGCGTGATCGCCTCGGCATCGAACAGCGGCTCGGCGACTCTCTGAGCTGCGCCAGCCGCGCGTGCAGGTCGCGCGCCGGTCGCTCGCGTTCCAGCCGGTGCCGACGTTGCCGGCGTACTGTCAGCACGCCGCCGCTCGTGATAGCCGAGCAGCAGGCTGCCGACCTCGCCGTGCGCGTTGGCGCGGTCGGTGAAGCCGCAGATCACGAACTCCTGGCGCAGCGTGGCACTTGAGCTTCAGCCAGGTCTCGCTCGCTGCCGGAGACGTAGGGCGCGTCGCGGCCGCTTGACGATGATTCCCTCCAGCTCCATCCGCCGCGCCGCCTCGAGCATCTGCGCCGGCGTCGCGTCGAAAGCTCTGGCTGAGGCGGACCCGGTCGCACGGCCGTTGGCGTCGGACGACCGCGCAGCAGCGCGCGGCGCGAGGCGAGCGGCACCTGCGCAGGTCGCGGCCGTCGTGGAACGGCAGGTCGAACACGAAGTACGTCGATCGCCTCGCCGGCGTGCGCTGTCGATCGCGTTCTGCAGCGCGTTGAAGTCGGGCACGCCGGCCTCGCTCATGACGACGATCTCGCCGTCGAGCCAGGCCGAGTCGATGCCCGAGCGCTTCGATCGCCGCGGCGAGGGCGGGCATCTTCTCCGTCCAGTCGTGGCCGTTGCGCGTGATGAGCCGCGCCTTGCCGCCGCTCGATGCGCGCCATCAGCCGGTAGCCGTCGAACTTGGTCTCGATCGACCCAGTCGCCGGCGGGCGGCGCCGCGGCCAGGGTCGCGAGCTGCGGCTCGATCCGCGCCGGCAGCGCCGCCGCTCGGCAGCGTCGCCAGGTCGGGCGGCTTCGGCTGCGGCCGCTGCGGCCGTGCGCGGCGCCGCGCGCGCGCGCGCGGCTCGCGCGCCTCGACCAGGCCGAGCGGCGCCGCCACGACGCTGTCGGGCAGCGCGCGCGATCACGTCGTACTCGGCCAGCGGCCGCGCCCACTCGTCCTTCTTCTTGAACAGCATCCACGGGTCCTGCTGGTCGCCGGGCTTGGCGATGCGCACCAGCTCCCACAGGCCCGCGAGCTTCTGGCCGTGCAGGCGGAACAGCAGCTTGCCTTGGCCATGCCCTCGCGCGGGTCGCCCACCGGCTCCCAGGTGCCGCGGTCCCAGACGATCACCGTGCCGGCGCCGTACTGCTTCGGCGGGATCGTGCCCTCGAAGCCGCCGTAGGCCAGCGGATGGTCCTCGACGTGGATCGCCATCTGCATCTTCGACGGATCGAACGACGGCCCTTGGGCACCGCCCAGCTGAGCAGCACGCCGTCGAGCTCGAGGCGGAAGTCGTAGTGCAGGCGGCTCGCCCAGTGCTTCTGGATGACGAAGATCGGCGCGGCCGGGCCCTTCTTCGCCGGCTTCGCTGCCAGAAGGCGCCTGGTCCGGCTCGGGCGTGCGCGCGAAGTCGCGCTTCTGGCGATAGCGGGCGAGCGGCGCGGGACGCCTTGTTCTCGGATGCGGCCATGGCGGCGCGAGGGATGCCACACGCCCCTTGCGCGCTCGCCGCTCGTCGGCGATCCCGTAATCGGTCGTAAGGCGGGGCCGACGCTGGCCTCTGACTCTTGCGTTTTCCGGCCGCGCGGGGACCTCGGTGACGCGATTCGTCAGCGGAAAGCCGCTTCAACTGCAACCGTTTGTCAGGCGTGCTTCTGGAGGCGCAGGACGCTGCCGATAGGGCGCCCCGTGCGGGTGGGGCCGTGACCGAGTGACGAATGACGCCTGACCCGTTCGTGTTGATGCTGGAGCCGGATCCAGTTCGGCCTGACGATCGGCTTCATTACATCTTCGTACCGCTGACCCTCGGGCTGATCGTCGCCGTGGCGATCATGGACACACTTGCGCGTCACCACCGGCCGGCACGACTGGCGGCGCGCGGCCCGGTTCTGGTACCGCTTCGTCCTCGCGTGGCTGGATCGGCATGGCCACGGGCTACCCGCTGCGGATGCAGCTCACGCAGCAATGGGCCGGCTACAGCGAGCATGCGCGCGAGGTCATCCACGCGATCATGGGCATGGAGGGCATGATCGCGCCGGCGATGGTGTCGCTGGTGCTGGTGCTGGCATCGCTCGCGCACGGCCAGCCTGCCCTCGACCGCGCCATCACCCGCTGGCTCCTCGCCGCGGTGATGCTGCCCAGGGCGCGTGCATCGTCACCCTGAACGCCTGGATGCAGCATCCGGTCGGCACCGAAGTCGGGGCCGGCGGGGCGCAGATCGTCTCGCTGCGCGAGATCTTCCCTCAGCCCGACCGCGCTCGCCAAGGTGACGCACTACGCTGAGCGCCGGGCTGCTCACCGGCGCGATGTTCATCGCCGCGGTCTCGAGCTGGTACCTGCTGCGCCGGCAGCACCGCGACATCGCCCGCATCTCGCTGTCGCTGGCGCTGCCGATGGCGGCGATCGCCCTCGGCGCCGTGATCTGGAGCGGCCACGAGAGCGCGCGCGTGGTGATGAAGGTGCAGCCGATGAAGTTCGCGGCGATGGAGGCGCACTGGGAGCACGACGCCGGCCTCTTCGTCGCTGACCCTGCTCGCCTGGCCCGACACCGCCCTGCAGGCCAACCAGTTCGCGGTGACCGTGCCGAAGCTGATGAGCTGGCTGGCGACGCACAGCGACGAATCGCCGCCCGGCGTCCGCGACCTGCTGGACGCCGCCGAGGGCGGATCGGCCTCGCCCTGCGCTACCGCGACGGCGACGACGGCGGCGACGGCTGGCGCCAGCTGCACGCGCGTACCGCGGCAACGCGCAGCGACTGGAACACGCTCTCGCCCGGAGGCCGGGTGCATGCCACCGCGCTGGCCAGCGTGCCGAGCGTGCCGACGCTGTTCGCGAGCTTTCGCGTGATGGTCGGCAGCGCACTTCCTGCTCGCCGTCGTTCTCGGCTGGGCGCTGGTCTTCCGCCGCCAGGTGCTGGAAGGCAGCGAGCGAAGGCCGCTGCTGCCTGCTCCTGCTGGTGCTGCCGCGCTGCCGTGGCTCGCCACCTTCGCCGGCTGGACCGTGGCCGAAGTCGGCCGCCAGCCCTGGGTGATTCTACGAGCAGCTCGCGACGGCCAGCGCCGCCCGCCTGCAGCCCGCGCCCTCGGCCGTCGCCGAGCTCTTGATCTACTTCGCCGCCTACGGCCTGCTGGCGATGCTGTTCATGGCCGTCGGCGGCGCCATCCTGCGCGCCGGTCCGCGGCGCCGGCTCTGGAGCTCGACCTGGCAATTCCGCCTGCGCTCGCTCTTTCGGCAACCGTCTGCAACGGCGGACCGCGGCGGCGGCGCGGGCCAGCGCCTGGAACGGCCGGCCGACTGCCGGCCCGGCCGGGCCGCCCGGTCGCGAGCCGGCGCCACCGCTCGGCCGATCGGGCCCGGGCCGCTCCTGATCGGCCGGCGACGACTGCCTGTCGGCGAGGCGGGCGGCGAAGCGTGCGACGATAGGCGTTCAACGTCTTCGTGGAGAGAGCCCTGAGCCCCGAGTTTCCGCCCGCCGCCTCGCGCGCCGCGGCCACCGTGTCGCTGCTGCTCGCGATCGCCGGCTGCAGCGTCTTCAAGACCAACGAGGAAGCGCAGGCCGTCATCACCCAGCGCGCTGTCGGCATGTCGGTCGGCGACTTCTTCGAGCGCTACGGTTCCTGGAAGGCCCGCCAGGTGCAGCCCGACGGCGCCGTCGAGTACGCCTGGATCTCTGGCGACCACGGCCCCTCCCAACAACGGCTTCTACGGTCTCGACGACCGTACCTGCTCGCTGAAGCTCGTCGCCGACAAGAACGGCCGGATCCTCAGCGCCAGCCTCGTCCAGGACATGCCCGGCCGGACCACCACGTCGCGCTGCATGGAGATATTCAAGGCGACCTGACACCTGAGGCAGCGATGAAAGCGGAGCGGGTCGCCATCGTCGGCGCCGGCATCGGCGGGCTGACGCTCGCCCTCTGCCTGCACCGCGCCGGCATCGCCTGCCGCGTCTACGAGCAGGCGGCCGAGATCCGGCCGCTCGGCGTCGGCATCAACATCCTGCCGCATGCCACCGCCGAGCTCGCGATGCTCGGCGTGCTCGACGGCGCTGGAGCGGGTCGCGGTGACGACGCGCGAGGCGGCGTTCTTCAATCGCTTCGGCCAGCTCGTCTACACCGAGCCCGCCGGGCCGCTGGGCCGGCTACGAGACGCCGCAGCTCTCGATCCACCGCGGCGACCTGCAGGGCGTGCTGCTGGCCGCGGTGCAGGAGCGCGCTCGGCGCGCGACGCGGTCGTGCCGGCCAGCGCCTGCGTCGGCGTCGATCCGGCCGGCGCGACGCGTGTCGCCTGCGCTTCGCACGATCCTGCCGGGCGCAGCCGCTGCCCGAGGTCGAGGCGACGCTGGCGATCGCCTGCGACGGCATCCACTCGGCGATTCGCCGCCAGCTCCATCCGGACGAGGGCCCGCCGCGCTGGTCGGGCGTCAACATGTGGCGCGGCGTGACGCTGCACGCGCCGTTCCTGAGCGGCGCGACGCATGGTGCGCGGCCGGCTGGCTGACGCGTCGGCAAGATGGTGATCTATCCGATCCGCAACGACGTCGACGGCCGACGGCCGCCAGCTCGTCAACTGGGTCGCCGAGCTGGAGTGCGAAGACGCCGGTGGAGCGCGACTGGAACGCCCGCGGCCGGCTCGGCGACTTCTTCGCCGCGTTCGCCGACTGGCACTTCGACTGGCTCGACGTCGCCGCGCTGATCCGGCCGACCGACGAGCGTGCTCGCCTATCCGATGGTCGACCAGGATCCGCTGCCGCGCTGGAGCTTCGGCCGCGTCACGCTGCTCGGCGACGCCGCGCCATCCGATGGTGCCGCGCGGCTCGAACGGCGCCGGCCAGGCGATCCTCGACGCCCGCTTGCCTCGCCGACCGGCTCGCCGCGCGCGGCCTCGACGCCGAGGCGCTGCGCGAGTACGACCGGGTACGCAACGCGGCGACGGCCAAGGTCGTGCTGATGAACCGCAGCAACCCGCCCGACGCGATCCTGCGCGAGGTGCACGAGCGCTCGGGCGACCGGCCGTTCGAGCGCATCGAGGACGTGCGTGCCGCGCGAGGAGCTGGCGCGGATCGCCGATGCCTACAAGCAGGTCGCGGGGCTGAAGCGCTGAGCGCTTGCCGATGCGCATCGAAGAACAACAACAGCAGTGGAGACCGGCATGTCGCTGACCTACACCGAAGTCACGAAAGCTCACGCTCGACCCCTCGACGCATCCCCGCGGCCGCCGCTTCCTCAGCGCCGCCGAGCGGCCTGGTGCGCCTGGGCCGCCGGCACTACGTCGTCGCCGACGACGAGCAGCATCTCGGCGTGTTCGACCCGGCGAGCGGCGGGCCGGTGCAGCTCGTCCGGCTGTTCGACGGCGATCTGCCGGAGTCGGCGAAGAAGCTGCAAGAAGAAGAAGGCCGACCTCGAGAGCCTGCTGCTCCCGCCGCCCCTGCCGCGCTGCCCCGGCGGCGCCCTGCTCACCCTCGGCTCCGGCTCGCCGACCCAACCGCCGGCGCGGCGGCACTGCTCGGCCTCGACACGGTCAGCGCCCTGCTCGGCCAGGTGCGGGTAGTCGATCTCGGCCCTCTGTACGAATCGCTCGGCCGGCGCTTCGCCGAGGTCAACATCGAGGGCGCGCTGATCTTCGGCGACGACCTGATGCTGCTGCAGCGCGGCAACAAGGGCGGCCCGAACGCGATGATCCGCTACGCCTGGCGCGAGATCGAGCCCTGGCTGCTCGGCGACGCCGACGACGCGCCGGAGCCGCGACTGGTGCGCGAGTACGACCTCGGCCAGGTCGACGGCGTCCCCTTCGGCTTCACCGACGCCACCCTCCTGCCCGACGGCGGCGGCTGGCTGTTCAGCGCCGTCGCCGAAGACACGGACAACGCCTTCGACGACGGCGCCTGCCTCGGCGCGGCAATCGGCATCGTCGGCAGCGACGGCGCGCTGCGCTCGATGCAGGCGCTGGCGCCGCGGCGCAAGGTCGAAGGCATCAGGGCGCGCGCCAGGTCCAGGGCAAGATCGTGATCGGCATGGTCACCGATGCCGACGATCCTGACCAGGCGTCGGAGTACGGCACGGCCGTGCTCTGGGCGGCGGCGCAAGGAAGTCTCATTCACGAACTTCGGAGACAAGCGGTTTGAACCCCATCGATCCCCTGCGCCGGGCCCTGCTCCGGCGTTCTTTCTACCGGCGTGCTCGGCGCCGGTGCTGCCAGCTCATGCGTTCGCCCAGTCGGCCTGGCCGGGCAAGCTGGTGCGCATCGTCGTGCCCTACACGCCCGGCACCGGCATGGACATCCTGGCCCGCACCCTAGCGCCGCACCTGCAGGCCGCGTGGGGACAGGCGATCGTCGTCGACAACCGCCCCGGCGCCTCCGGCAACGTCGGCGCCGGCCGCGGTGGCGAAGTCGCCGCCCGACGGGCTGACGCTCCTGATGGGCGTGAACACGCTGATCATCAATCCGGCGCTGTACGCGAACATGAGCTACGACCCGCTCAAGGACCTGGCGCCGATCGGCCTGGCGGCGACCGGCTCGTTCCTGCTGGTGGCGAGCAGCGCCTCGAAGCTGAAGTCGGTCGACGACCTGGTCAAGGCAGCGCGCGCCAGGCCCGGCGCGCTCGACTACGCCTCGCCCGGCATCGCCACGCCGCATCACATGGCGATGGAGCTGTTCAAGCTGCAGGCCAAGGTCTCGATCACCCACATCCCGTTCTCCGGCACCGCCGGCGCGGTGAACGCGGTGCTCTCGGGCGACGTGCCGCTGATGTTCCTGCCGGTGCACGTGGCGATGGCGCAGGTGAAGGGCGGACGCCTGGTCGCGCTCGCCGCCGCGGGCGACAGGCGCTCGGCACTCGCGCCCGACGGTGCCGACCCTCGCCGAGCTCGGCTTCAAGGGCGTCGAGGCCGACCTCTGGTACGGCATGCTGGCGCCGGCGGGAACGCCGGCCGATGTCGTCGCCAGGATCAACGCCGACATGCGCAAGGCCCTGGCTCTGCCCGAGGTGAAGACGGCGCTCGGCGCCCAGGGATGGAGATCGCGCCGAGCTCGCCCGAGGAGATGGCGGCGCTGATGCGCCGCGACGCCGCCGCTGGGCCGCGGTGGTGAAAGAGGCCGGCATCAAGGCCGAGTAGCGGCAGGATCGGACGACAAGGAAGGAGCGACGATGAGCGCGAAGGAGTCCGACCGCTCGGCCTGGCCCGAGCTTCGCTTCGCCGAATGGCGCGACAGCGGCGCGACCCTGCAGCTCTGGACGCAGATCGTCGGCAAGCTGCGGCTCGCGCTCTCGCCCTGGCTCAACCACGGCTGGCAGGTGCCGCTCTACGTCAGCGCCCGCGGCCTCGGCAGCTCGGCGATGCACGTCGGCGACGGCCGGCTGGTCGAGGTCGAGTTCGATCTCGTCGACCATCGGCCTGGCGATCCGCTCGTCCGACGCGCGCCGAGCGCGGCTTCGCGCTCGGCGCCGATGTCGGTCGCGGCGCTTCTATCGCCGCTTCATGGCCGAGCTCGCCGCGCTCGGCATCCACGCCGCGATCAACCTGCGGCCGAACGAGGTGGCCGATCCGATTCCCTTCCCCGACGACGAGGTCCACGCCGCCTACGACCCGGCGGCGGTGCACGCCATGTGGCGGGCGCTGGCGCAGGTGCGACCGCGTGCTTCCGCCACTTCCGCTCCGGCTTCCTCGGCAAGGCGAGCCCGGTGCATCTGTTCTGGGGCGCCTTCGACCTGGCCGTCACCCGCTTCTCCGGTCGGCCGGCGCCGCTGCACCCCGGCGGCATCCCCGGCCTTCCCGATGCGGTGACGCGCGAGGCCTACTCGCACGAGGTCACGCAGCGCCGGCTTCTGGCCGGGCAGCGATGCCTATCCGCAGGCGGCGTTCTATTCCTACGCCTATCCCGCGCCGGCCGGCTTCGACTCCGCGCCGGTCGAGCCGGCGGGCGCTGTCTGGTCGGCGGAGATGGGCGAATGGCTGCTGCCCTACGAGGCGGTGCGCAGCGCCGCCGACCCCGACGCCGCCTGCTGATCCGCTTCCTCGAGACGAGCTACCGCGCCGCCGCCGACCTCGGCCGCTGGGACCCGGCGCTCGAGTGCGCGCTCGGCGAGCCCGGGCAGCCGCGGCAGGTCGGCGCCGGATGAGCGTGTCCGGCCTCCCTGCCTCCGGCCGCAAGGTCGACGAGGCGGCCTGCAGGCGCGCTACCGCGAGGCGCTGGCCCAGCACCAGGCCGGCCGGCTCGGCGAGGCCGAGGCCGGCTATCGCGCGATCCTGAAGCGACTGCCGACCAGCTTCCACGCGCTGCACATGCTGGGCGTACTGCACGGCCAGCGCGACGACTGGGCCGAAGCCGAGCGGCTGATCGCGCGCGCGGTCGAGGTCGACCCTTCGGTTGCCGCGGCCCATGTCAACCTCGGCAACGCCCGCCGCCTGCTCGGCCGGCGCGACGACGCGTTGGCGAGCTACGAGCGGGCGCTGCACCTGCAGCCCGGCCACACGCGGGCGCTGAAGGGGCGCGGCCTGCTGCTGTGGGAAAGCTATCGGCCCGCGGAGTCCCTTGCGGTCTACGAAGAGCTGCTCGCCATCGAGCCCGACTACGCCGACGGCTGGATCATGCGCGGCGCCTGCCACGACCGGCTCGGTCGCGCGGAGGAGGCGGTGGCGAGCTACCGCAAGGCCCTCGAGTTCACGCACACCAGCAACCCCGACAAGATTCGCTACGTGCTCGCCTCGAGGGGCTCCGGCGATTTGCCGGACGCCGCGCCGGTGGAGTACATACGTCACCTGTTCGACACCTACGCGCGCCGCTTCGACGAGCATCTGCTGCGCCACCTCGAATACCGCGCGCCTGAGCTGCTGCTCGCAGGCGCTGCGGCCGCACCTGCCGCCGACGCCGCTCGACGTGCTCGACCTCGGCTGCGGCACCGGCCTGTGCGGCGTGGCGCTGCGCCCGTTCGCCCGCCGCCTCACCGGTGTCGACCTCTCCCCGGCGATGCTCGAGGAAGCCGGCCGCAAGCAGCTCTACGACGAGCTGGCGCAGGGTGAGCTGATCGCCTGGATGGCGGCGCGCCACGGCGGCGTTCGACCTGATCGCCGCGACCGACGTCTTCATCTACATCGGCGACCTGGCACCGGTTTTCGATGCCGCCCGCGCGGTGCCCTGCGAAGCGAAGGGCCTGCTCGCCTTTTTCGACCGAGCGTGCCCAGGACGCCGAGGACGACCTTGCACCCCAGCATGCGCTACGCCCACTCGACCGGCTACCTGGAGCGGCTCGCCGCCGCGGGCGGTTGGCGGATCGAGGAACAGCGCGACGCGGTCCTGCGTCGCGAGGGCGACCACGAGGTGGCCGGGCAGATCGTGGTGCTGCGGAGCCCGGCATGAGCGGGCCGGTCGACCACTACGCGGCAGCGGGCGCAGCGGCGGCGCCGGCCACGACCTCTCGTCGGTCCGCACCACGAAATGCTCGAGCGTGTTCGGCCCGAACGCGGTCGAAAGCGCCGCGTCGCAGGCGTCGCGGCCTCGGGCCATCAGCACCCGGCCGATCCGCGGCGTGTTGTTGCGCGCGTCGAAGGTGTACCAGCGGTCGCCGAGCCAGGCCTCGAACCAGCCGGCGAAATCCATCGTCCCGCAGGGCGGCGGCGTGCCGATGTCGCCGAGGTAGCCGGTGCAGTAGCGCGCCGGGATGTTGAGGCAGCGGCAGAACGCGATCGCCAGGTGGGCGTAGTCGCGACAGACGCCCTCGCCTTCGCGATAGACCTCCCACGCGGTGCTTGGTGTTGCGCGCATGCTGGTAGCCGAACTCGATGTGCCGGTGCACGAAATCGCAGATCGCCTGCACCCGGGCCCAGCCGGTCGGGCCGGCGCCGAACCGCTTCCAGGCGATGTCGGAGAGCTGGTCGGTCTCGCAGTAGCGGCTGCCGAGCAGGTAGACCAGCGTCGATTCGGGCAGGTACTCGATCGGCGTCTGCACCGCGCCACGGCACCACCGGATCGGGCAGGCCGCTGTCGTTGACCAGGGCGTCGGTCCTGAGGACGATCCGCCCGGCCGGCGCGACGATGCGGCTGCACCAGTTGCCGAACAGGTCGCGGTACGCGGTCAGCGGCACCGGCGGATCGAGTCACGCAGCAGGTCGGGCCGCACCAGGTCGGAGGCCCGCGAGTGATGGATGTTGAGCACCAGGAGCATCGGCGTCGGCTGCGGGCAGCGATACGCCATCTCGAAACCGACCCGGATCTGCATGCCTGCCTCCTCGCGTTGCCGGAGGGATGCCGACGGCGCCGTCTGTCTGCGAGTATCCGCTCATAGTCAACGCAATCCGCGTGCCACTCACAATGGCCGGACTCATGACGGCCCTTTCCCCTTCCGGCGATGCCCTGCTCGCCACCCTCGGCAACGGCGTGCGCGTCGTCGCCATCCCGCTGCCGCATCTGAGAGCGCCAGCGTCAGCGTGTTCGTGCACAGCGGCAGCGCCAGCGAGAGCCAGGAAGGAAAGCGGCATCAGCCACTTCGTCGAGCACATGGCCTTCAAGGGCACGACCGGCCGCAGCTGCCAGCAGATCAACCTCGACGCCGAGCAGCTCGGCGCCGACGTCAACGCCCATACCGACAAGGACCACACCGCGTACCACATGCGCGGCCGGGCCGCGCGACGCGGCGGCGTTCGTGCGCATGCTCGGCGACATCGTCCTGAACAGCAGCTTTCCCGAGGCCGAGCTCGAGCGCGAGCGCCAGGTGCTGCTGCAGGAGTTCATCGAGGACGAGGAGGATCCGCTCTCGACCGCGCTTCAAGCTGTTCGACCGGCTCTCCTTCGGCAGCCATCCGGCCGGCCTGCCGGTGATCGGCCTGAAGGGCAACATCGGCCGCTTCAGCCGCGACGACCTCGCTCGGCTTCGTCGAGACCAGCTACGTCGGCGCTAACGTCGTCGTCGGCGCCGCCGGCGGCATCGACTCCCGGAGCGGATCGTCGCCGCGGTCGAGGAGACCTTCGGCGGCGCTGCGCGCCGGCGCACCGAGCTACGTGGCGCCGCCGACCCATCGCGGCGGCACCGGCTCGAAGGCGATCGCCGGGCTCGAGCCAGACGCACGTCGTCTACGGCCTGCCGATCCCGGCGCTGGCCGACGAGGCGCAGCACGCCCATGCCGTCGCCGCGGCGCTGTTCGGCGAGGGCATGAGCTCGCCGCTGCTCGACGAGATCCGCGAGCGGCGCGGCCTCGCGTACCACGTGTCGTGCTCGGCCGACGTCAGCGAGCTCGCCGGGCAGTTCGTGATCGAGGCCTCGACCGCGCCCGAGCATGCCGAGGAGTTCATGGTCGAGATGAACCGCCTGCTGCTGCAGCAGGCCGACAAGATCGACGCCGTCGGCCTCGAACGGGCGAAGAACCTGATCGCCGTGCGGCGCCTGCGCGACTGGGAGCGCACCGCCGCGCCGCCTCGAGGACGCCGTGCTCGACGCCGTTCGCCCTCGGCCGGGTGCGCTCGCGCGCCGAGATCGCTGGCCCGGATCGACGCCGTCGGGCCACTCCAGGTGCGGCGCGCTCGCCCGCATGCTCGCGGAACGGCCCGCGGTGGCGGATCGCCGGCAAGCTGAAGAAGGGCCTGCCTTCGAGAAGGCGCGGGCGCTGTTCGACGAACGCTGATTCCGCCGCGGCCCGGGCCGCCGCGGCGAAGCGCCGATCAGGCGACCGGCTTGTCGCCCAGCACCACGTCGCCGTAGGCGAACAGCGACGGCAGCCCGCCGGTGTGCAGGAACAGCAGCTTCTCGCCGGGCGTGCAAGTAGCCCTCGCGCGCCAGGCCGATCAGCCCGGCCATCGACCTTGCCGGTGTAGACCGGGTCGAGCAGCAGGCCCTCGGTCCGCGCCAGCATCTGCACCGCCTCGACCATGCGCGCGTTCGGCACCGAGTACTTCGGCTGCCACCAGCCGCCGATGGTCACGCACCGCCTCGCGCGGCACGGTCAGGTCACGCCGAGCAGGTCGAGCACGGCCTGCGCCTCGCGATGCACCAGCGGCTCCTGCTCCGCCGGGTCGCGGCTGACGCCGATGCCGACGATCGGCGTGCGCCACGTTGTCGCCGAGGAAGCCGGCGACGCAGGCCGCCATGCGTGCCCGAGCTGCCCGAGCCGACGACGACGCGGTCGAAGGCGCAGGCCGAGCTCGAACCACTGCTGCTGCAGCTCCTGCGCGCAGGCGACGTAGCCGAGGCCGCCGAGCGCGTTCGAGCCGCCGCCCGGGAATGACGTAGGCCTTGCGGCCCTCGCGCGGCGAGCCCGTCGGCGACCTTCTGCATCGGCCTTGGCCATGTCGCTGCCGCCCGGCGCACCACCGGTGATCGCCTCGACGCCGAGCAGGCGGAACATCAAGTGGTTGCCGTTGCCCTTCGGGTCGTAGCCGCCGGCGCACCCGCTCCTCGATGACGAAGCGGCACTTCAGCCCTTCCTTCACCGCCGCGGCGCAAGGTGATGCGGCAGTGGTTCGACTTGCGGCGCGCCGCAGGTCACCAGCGTGTCGGCGCCTTGCGGCCAGCGCCGCGGCGACCAGGAACTCGAGCTTGCGGGTCTTGTTGCCGCCGGGGAAGAGGCCGAGCAGGTCGTCGCGCTTGACCCAGACCTCGGGGCCGCGCCCGCCGGGCACTGCGCCGCGAGGGCGGCGCTGAAGCGGGGCAGGGCTCGAGCGGCGTCGGCCCGGAGGTGTAGCGGCGGCGGGGAAGCGGGAGAGGTCCATGGCGCGGGCGGAGTTCGAAGGGCTCGATTGTGTCTGCGGCGGCAGCACCGCAGGCGCAGCGCCTAGCCCTTCACGCACACCACCTGCTTCAAGCGTGTGCACGACCTCGACGAGATCGCTCTGCGCCGCCATCACCGCGTCGATGTCCTTGTAGGCCGCCGGCGTCTCGTCGATCACGCCCGCGTCCTTGCGGCACTCGACGCCCTCGGTCGCCGCGCGGTGGTCGGCGAGCGTGAAGCGGCGCTTGGCCTCGCCGCGGCTCATCGTGCGGCCGGCGCCGTGCGAGCACGACGCGAAGCTCTGCGGGTTGCCCTTGCCGCGCACGATGCAGCTGCGCGCGCCCATGCTGCCCGGGATGATGCCCAGCTCGCCGGCCTGCGCGCTGACCGCGCCCTTGCGCGTGACGTAGACGTCCGCGCCGAAGTGGCGCTCCTTCTGCACGTAGTTGTGGTGGCAGTTCACCGCCTCGACGTGGCTCTGGAACGCTCTTGGCGATCACCGTCTTCGCGGCCTCGATCACGCCGCTGCATCATCACCTCGCGGTTCAGGCGCCGCGAACTCTGCGCCCAGCCGACGGCGCGCACGTAGTCGCCGAAGTAGCGCGCGCCTTCCTCGAAGTAGGCCAGGTCGCGGTCGGGCAGGTTGGCGTTGTTGCGCAGCGCGTCCTGCTTGGCCAGCTCGATGAACATCGTGCCGATCGCGTTGCCGACGCCGCGCGAGCCCGAGTGCAGCATGAACCAGACGGCGCCCGCCTCGTCGAGGCAGACCTCGATGAAGTGGTTGCCGCCGCCGAGCGTGCCCGAGGTGCTGGTGGTTGTTGGTCTTCGCCAGCTTCGGGTAGTCGCGGCAGATCGCCCTGAACTCCGGCTCGAGCTGCGCCCAGGCGAGTGTCGACCGCGGCCGGCGTCTTGCTGCCAGGCGCCCGGATCGCGCGCGCCCGGCGCGCGACCGTGCGGCACCGCGCGCTCGATCGCCGTGCGCAGCGGCGCCAGGTTGTCGGGCAGGTCTCTCGGCCTGCAGCGTGGTCTTGCAGGCCATCATGCCGCAGCCGATGTCGACGCCGACCGCGGCCGGGATGATCGCCTTCAGCGTCGGGATCCACCGAGCCGACGGTCGCGCCGATGCCGAAGTGCACGTCCGGCATCGCCGCGACGTGCCTGAAGACGATCGGCAGGCGGGCCGCGTTCTGCAGCTGGCGCCGGGCCGCGTCTTCCACCGGCACGCCGCGCGTCCACATCTTGATGGAACGCCGCCGCCGGTCTGCTCTTCGATGTGGTTGCTGCTCCATGGGAAGCCGCCAGCGTAAAGAAATTCCGCCCTCGGAGGATCCCGTCAACGGCCGGCGTCGACGCGCACGTTGGTCCGCCACACGGACCCTCAGCCGACGCCCCAGCCCCGTCGTTCTCCCATGACCACCTCGATCCCTGCGCTTCAACGGCCAGACCCAGCAGGCGCGCGGCCCAGCTCGTGCCGCTGCTCCGGGAATTCCCCTCAGGTCACCTTTCGCGAGCGCACGCTGGCCGAGTACGAGTCACGGCCGACGACAAGGCCGTCCTCCAGGCCCTCGGCAGCAAGCCGGGCTGGGCCTCGCCTGCCGGACGCTCAGGTCTCGCCCGGCCGGCTTCGGGCGCTTGCGCACCGCCTTCGCCAGCGCCTCGAGCACCGGCTCGGTCTGGGCGAAGCCGATGCACGCATCGGTGATCGACACGCCGCGCTTCAAGGCCACGCCCGGCACGCAGGTCCTGCCGCCCTGCCTCCGAGGTGGCTCTCGATCATCACGCCGATGATCCGCTCGTTCGCCTGCCGCGATCTGCGCCGCGACGTCGTCGGCGACGGCGATCTGGCGCATCGGTGCTGCTTGCTGCTGTTGCCGTGCGAGACGTCGATCATCACCTGCTCGCGCAGGCCGGCGGCGCGCAGCGTGGCGCAAGCTGGCGGCCACCTGCGGCGGCGCCGTAGTTCGGCGCCTTGCCGCCGCGCAGGATCACGTGGCAGTCGTCGTTGCCGCGGGTCTCGAAGATCGCGGCCATGCCCATCTTCGTCATGCCCATGAAGGCGTGCGGCGCGCGCGCCGCGAGGATCGCGTCGGCCGCGACCTTGACGCTGCCGTCGGTGCCGTTCTTGAAGCCGACCGGGCAAGCTCAGGCCCGAGGCGAGCTGGCGGTGGCTCTGGCTCTCGGTGGTGCGCGCGCCGATCGCGCCCCAGGCGATCAGGTCGGCGATGTATTGCGGGCTCAGCAGGTCGAGGAACTCGGTGCCGGTGGGCAGGCCGAGCGTGGTCAGACTCCAGCAGCAGGCGGCGCGCGCGCTCAGGCCTTCGTTGATCGCGAAGCTGCCGTCGAGGTGCGGGTCGTTGATGTAGCCCTTCCAGCCGACCGTCGTGCGCGGCTTCTCGAAGTAGGCGCGCATGACGATCAGCAGCTCGTCGCTCAGCTCGTCGGCCACCGCCTTCAGGCGGCTGCGCGTACTCGATCGCCTGGTCGTGGTCGTGGATCGAGCAGGGGCCGACGACGACGATCAGCCGGTCGTCGCGCGCCGTGCAGCGACGACGGCGATCGCGGCCCGGCTCGATTCGACCAGGGCGAGCGTGTCGTCACCGCACCGGAACGCGTTCCTGCAGCAGCGCCGGCGTGATCAGCGGCCGGACCGCGCCGATGCGCACGTCGTCGATGCGCGTCGTGTCGAGAGTGCTGTCGCGGCTGCCCGCTTCGCGGTCGTGCAGGGGGTCGTCGGTGTCGCCATGGTCAGGCGCGATACATTGCGCTTCATCACTCGTCTCGCCACCAGGTATCTTGCGCATGAACTTCCACGCAAGCGCTGCCACGCCGCACTTGGATTCGCTCCACGCCCTCCTCCGCGCCAGCTTCGGTCCGGCCGGCCGGTCGACGCCGAATGGCTGCAATGGATCGCCGAGAACCGGCTGCGCAACTGCACTCCCGAGTCGATGCTGGCGAGACGATGAGCGGAGCCGGCGTCGACCCGCCGAGGCCGCTGCCGCCATCGCACGCTGGAATCCGACCCGGCCTTACCCTGGCAGCGCGCAAGGTCCAGCAGCTTCAGTACAAGCTGCGAGTCGGTGATGGCCAATCAGCAGAAGCTGAAGGAGCTGGCGCCCGACTACATCCGCGTCGAAAGTCGCAAGAACGTCTCGAAGCGCAAGGCGAGTTCATGCAGCGCTATGTCCGCGGCAGCCACCCCCTGGTGCTCACCGGCGTGGCCGCCGATTGGCCGCGCGTTGAAGCGCTGGTCGCCGCAGGACTCTGAAGGCCCGCTTCGGACACCTCGACGTGCAGGTCCAGGCCGAGCGCAGCGCCGACCCGAAGTACGAGCAGAACAAGCTCAACCACCAGCGCCGGGTCCGGCTGTGCCGACTTTGTCGACCAGGTGCTGGCCGGCGGCCCGTCCAACGACTACTACTCACGGCCAACAACGAGCGTTCTGCGCCGACCCGGAGTTCGCGCCCTGCTGGCCGACATCGGCACGCTGCCGAAGATCTGCAACCGGGCCGAGCTGTCGGAGCGCGCGTCGTTCTGGTTCGGCCCCGCAGGCACGGTCACGCCGCTGCACCACGACACGATCATGCTGTTCCACACGCAGATCGTCGGTCGCAAGCGCTGGCGCTTCATTTCGCCGCTGGACACGCCGCGCCTGTACAACCATTTCGACGTGTACAGCCCGATCGATCTGGACGCGCCCGACCTGCTACCGCTACCCCGATTTCAGGACGTGAAGGTGCTCGAAGTGGTGGTCGTAGCCGGGCGACACGGTGCTTTTCTGCCGCTGGGCTGGTGGCACCAGGTGAAGATCACTCGATGTCAGTTTGTCGTTTCTCGTTCTCGAACCTGTCCGGTGCCCAACCACTACACGTTCAGGAATCCGACGATTCACGACGGTGCCGGATCGTGACGGCGGCCACGCGGCCGCTCCTGCCGGTGCGCCGAGGGCGTTCGCCGCAGCATCCGGCCGCGGCGCACGCCGGTCGAGCGCCCGCCCTCCCAGGCAACGCCGCCGTTGACGATCACCGTGTGGATGCCCTCGGCCGGCCGCGTCGGCTCTTCGTAAGGTGGCGCGTCGTTCACCGTCGCCGGCGTCGAACAGCACCAGGTCGGCCTGCGCTGGCCGACGGCGATGCTGCCGCGGTCGGCGAGGCCGAAGTTGCGCGCCGTCAGGCCGGTCATCTTCCAGACCGCGGTCTCGAGCGGGAACAGCCTCACCTCGCGGCTGTAGTGGCCGAGCACGCGCGGGAAGGTGCCCCAGAGGCGCGGATGCGGCTTCTCGCCGACGGGGATGCCGTCAGAGCCGATCATGGTGTCGTCGAAGGCGAGGATCCGCCGGACGTCGTTCTCGTCCATCAGGAAGTAGATCGCGGTGCCCGGCTGCATCCGCCGCGCCGCCTCGCTTTCCGCGACGCCCCATTCGGCGGCGATCTCCGCCGAGCTCGCGGCCGGCGCACTCCGGATGCGGCACGCTTCGAGGCGATCAGCACTCGGCCGTCGAGCATGCCGCGGTCGGTGCGGATCATGGTCGAGCCGGCGGTGTAGGGATAGGCAGTCGAGGCAGACGCTCTGCCGCGCTCATCGTCTCGCGGATGAAGGCGAGCGTCTCCTCGGAACGGCCGAAGTTCGGCCGGTTCTGCACCTTGTGATGCAGACATCACCACCGGAATGGCGAGCTCGCGGCCGATGCGGAAGGTCTCGTCGAGCGCCTCCATCACCTTGCGCCGACTCGTCGCGCATGTGCGTGACGTAGAGTGCCGCCGCGCGGCGTCAGCGGCCGGCCGACCGCGATGATCTCTGGCCGTGCTCGCCTTCAGCGCCGGCGGATAGAAGGTGCCGGTCGACAGGCCGATCGCGCCGGCATCGAGCGCCTCCCGCAGCAGCGTCTGCATCGCCGCGATCTCTCGGCCGCTGGCCTCGCGGTCGAGGCTGCCATGGTCGCCGGCGCGCAGGCGTCGAGTGGCCGACCAGCGCGGCGGCGTTGGTCGCCGCCGGCTGCGGCCGAAAGCGCCGCCACCCAGGAGGCGAAGGTCTCGTGGCGCTCGCCGTCCGGGCCGTCGATCAGGTCGAGCGGCATCGGCAGCTTCATGCCGCACACCAGCGGCGCAGCGCTGATGCCGCAGTTGCCGGCGATCACCGTCGTCACGCCCTGCGGAGACCTTGAAGGCCATGTCGGGCTGCGCCAGCAGCGCCTGGTCGTCGTGGGTGTGCGAATCGATGAAGCCGGGGGCGACGATCAGGCCGGCGGCGTCGATCGTGCGCGGCCGCGCTCGCGCCGGCGAGGTCACCGACGGGCGGCGATGCGGCCGTCGCGACGCCGACGTCGGCGTCGAAGCGCGGCGCCTTGGTGCCGTCGATGACGGTGCCGCCGCGGATCAGCAGGTCGTAGGTCGGGGTCGTACTCATGCGGGTCGCTCGCAACGAAGAGAGTCGAATCAGCGGGGACGTGGCAGGCCAGCCATTGCGTGCCCGGCGCCCGCCTCGGCGCATGGGCGAGAGCGCTGGTGTTCTAGGCGGCGCGACGCGCGCGAGGCGCGAAGGCGAAGCATCGCCGGGTGAGGCCGAAGCGCGAGCGACGTGCGCGGGAATCGGCTCGCCGCGCACCAGCGCCGCGACCGCCTGGCCCATGGCAGGCGAGGTCTGATGCCGTGCAGCCGCCCTGACCCGCCGACCAGAAGAAGCCGGGCAGTTCGGGATCGGCGCCGCCGACCAGGTCGCCATCGGCACACGAAGGAGCGCAAGCCCGCCCAGACGCGCGTCGGGCGGCGGATCGCGAGCGTGGTCATGCGCTCGATGCGGTCGATCGCGGTGGCGATGTCGAGCTCCTCGGCATGCGTCGTCGCGGCGGCACCGGGTCGGCGTTGGCCGGCGAGCCGAGCAGCATGCCGGCGTCGGGCTTGAAGTACCAGTCTTCCTCGACCCCGGCCGTCAGCGGCCAGAGCGGCGCTGGCCACGCGCTTCGGGCGGCGCGAAGATGAAGGCCGAGCGGCGCTTGGGCTGCAGGCCGATCGGCCGCCGCCGGCGAGCGTGCCGATCGCCGTCGGCCCAGGCGCCGGCCGCGTTCACCAGCAGCGGCGCTTCGAGCGCGTGCGATGCCGGCCCGCACTCTGCCAGCACGCCGCCCTCGCGGCGAAGCGAGGCGACAGGCGCGTCGGCCAGCAGCGCGCCGCCGGCGCGGCGGATCCGCAGAAGAAAGCCCTGGTGGATGGCGTGCACATCCATGTCGGACGCATCCGGCTCCGTGGACGGCGCCGATCACCTGCGCGCGGCGCAGCACCGGCACTGAGGGCGCAGGCTCTCGGCCGTATCGAAGCAGGCGGCCGCGCTGGCGAGATCGGCTGCAGCACCGCCCAGTGCTCGTGCAGCGCGCGCTTCCTGGCCGTGGCTCGCACCATCATCGGCGCTGCGCGCGCGCCGAGCACCGGATGCTCGGTGAAGCCTTCGAGGGCGGCTGCTCGAAGAAGCGCGGCTCGGCCATCGTCGAGGGCGCGCACCTGCGGCGTGCCGCAGCTCTCCATGAAGAGCGCGGCCGAGCGGCCGGTGAGGAAGCCTCGGCTGCGCCTCCTGCCCACCAGCAGCACCTTCAGGTGCGGCGCGAGGAAAGTAGCCGGCCGCTGCGCTGGCGATGCCGGCGCCGATGACGATGCAAGTCCGGCCTGGTGCGGGTCATGTGCCGATGCTGAGATGAACCCGCTCCTCCGGCACGGTGCGGGCGCGCGAGCGAACGACGCGACACGCCGGCCTCGGCTTCGGCGCAGCAGAGCGCGCGCGATCGGAGCGACCTGTGGCTGGGAAGCGCGTGCTCCCGGTCGGCGGGTGGCGGGCTTCGCGCAGCGGTGTCGATGCCGTGGAAGTGCAGGCGGGCCGGGCCGCCCCAGACGACGACGTCGCCGTGCTCTAGGCGCACCGCGGCGCGGCCGGTCCGCGCGCGCGGCGCCGCCCCACAGAAACGATCGCCGGCACGCCGAGCGACACCGAGACGATCGGTGCGCCGAAGTCCCGCTCGTTCCGGTCCTGGTGGAGCGTGAGCCGGGTGCCGGGCTCGTAGCGGATTGACGAGGCACGCATCGGGCGCGAAAGCAGACAGCCCGCAGCGCCGGCGCGCGCGCGCGGCGAGTCTGAAAAGCACTTCGGGCATCGCCGGCCAGGGCGCTCGGCTCGTCGCGGATCGATCGCGGTCGTAGCGGTAGCCAGCTGCGGTCGCTCACCAGCCCGCCTCGCCGCAGTTCGTCATCGCGACCGACATGCGCCAGCCGCGCGCCGTCGTCATGTGGCGCCAGGGCGCGGCCTGCGCCACGCGCATCGATCGCCGCGAGCAGGGCGGGCGCTTCTCGCCATGGCGAATGCGCGCAGCACGACCGCGCCGGGCCCGAGTCGGCTCAGCCGCGCGCCGGCTGCCGCTGCCGTCGTCGAATCGAACAGCTCTTCCTGCGCTGCCGGATCAGCTCGCGTCATGGAAGATGATGCCGAGCGTGTGCCGCGTGCCCTGCGACGATCTGGCTGACGCCGTGGCGCATCTTCACGCGGTAGTCGCCGCGCGTGCCGTGCACCGGCCGCTGTTGCACGGCGAAGACGACGGCGTCGCCCTGTCGCAGCGGCACGACCTCGGCGCGCGACTGCATGCGCGGGCGCTGCTCGGTCAGCACGAACTCGCCGCCGCTGAAGTCCGCGCCCGGCTCGACAGCAGGACCGCGACCTGCAGCGGGAAGACGTGCTCGCCGTACAGGTCCTGGTGCAGGCAGTTGTAGTCGCCGGCACCGTACTGCAGCAGCAGCGGTGTCGGCCGGATCTGGCCGGCCGCGGCGCAGCGCGCGGGAACTCCGTCGTGCCGTCGCGCGGGAAGCGCGTCAGGCATCCCCATGCGCTCGTGCCAGCGATTGGCGATCAGGGGCGCGAGGCGCGGATAGAGCGCCGTGCGCAGGCCCTGCACCAGCGGCGGCAGCGGATAGGACGAAGTAGCGGTACTCGCCCCTGCCCGAACCCGTGCCGCGCCATCACGACCCGGCTGCGAAAGCCGCGCATCCTCGGCGTAGAGCGCGGCGACGGCGTCGCACTCCGAGGCTGTCAGCAGGTCGTGCAGCGCCGACCAGCCCTGCGCTTCGAGATCCTCCTCCAGCGCGGCGGGGTCGATGCGCGCACGCGCGTCGGTCGTCATCGTCGCCGCTGCTCCAGTCGCGCTTCGAGCCGTCGCTCCGCTCGCGATGCTCGCGCGCCAGCAGCTCGCGCTTGCGCTCCACGCCCCAGCGATAGCCCGGAGAGGCCGCCGTCGTGCCGCACGACGCGGTGAGCACGGGAATCGCCACCGCGCAGTGCGTTGGCCGCGCAGCGCGCCGGCGACGGCCCGCACCGAGCGCGGCGCGCCGATCTTTCGCGCGATGCTCGAGTAGGTTTCCGTGCGCGCCGGCCGGGATCTCGCGCAGCGCCAGCCAGACGCGCTGCTGGAAGGCGCGTGCCGCGAACGTCGAGCGGCAAGGTCGAGCCCGCGCGCCGAGGCGCCTCGACCGAGCCCGACCACCTGGGCCACCAGGCGCTCGTACGCGCGCGTCGCCGCCGACCAGTCGCGCCTTCGGGAACCGGTCCTCGAGATCGCGCACCAGTGCCTCCGGATCGTCGCCCAGCAGGATCGCGGCGACGCCCTGGGCGCTTCGACGCGACGAGGATCGCGCCGAGCGAGCACTGGCCGACGGCGAAGCGTCAGCACCTCCTCGGCGCCGCCCGAGCGGTAGCC
>ERZ1370068.5298-contig-4324_pt1 | contig 42850 bp, 47 predicted proteins | sample MGYA00561227_ERZ1370068 | MGnify/ENA primary metagenome ERZ1370068 (study PRJEB38410, sample SAMEA6850437) | metagenome | study: Metagenomic assessment of the ecological functions of the soil: analysis of the soil microbiota associated with the... | reverse complement strand
CATTCTTCATTGTGTTGTTATGTGTATTATTATTGTGCCTGTTGTATGTTGTTGCTGTTGTGTTGTATTATTCTCTTATGTGTCTGTATTATTGCCTTCACTGTGTGTGTGTGTGTATTGTTATGTGACCTGTGTGTCTGTGTTCATGTTCTTGTATGCTTATTGTCTGTGTGTGTATTATGGCCTTGTATGTCTATGTGTGTGTGTGTTGTATAGCCTTTAGGGTTAAGTATTGCTGAAAGGCGCAGCCTTGATCTGTTGCTCGAAAGAGCTTCTTGTTAATCTGCAGCAGCGCCTGGCTGCCTGCATAATCATGCCGTTGATGCTGCTGACTGCATTACAGCCTTTATAACGATGTGCAAACGCCGCTTCTGCGGCGGATGCCCGTTTCGCCGAGTTCGGGCCCTCAAGGCGTGACGACATGTTTGCACTTCCATTTGAAACCACACCGAACCAAAAACAATAAAGCTTAGAGCGCGCACCGCGCGCTTCAAATGAGATGTGGACGAAATTGCACGCGCCACACTGCCCCAACCCGCAACCAGATCGCGGTCGTGCAAACTTCAGCTCTGGCATGGCGTACAGGAGCGGCATCTGCGGATCAGCGACGTCGACCTGACCCCACCTTGCCGGTGTGACGCGTTCTGGCGTGATCTTCTTTATCTCTGGTCTCCTCGGGGTGGACGGTGCCACGGTCCCTCGCCGAGAGACAAGTGATCCCGTCTCGCTTCCGGAGCGATTCTACGCCGCTCTGGCGGCGTGGACGAGGCGGTGTTGAGCATCATGCTTCGATCGCGAGCGAACCGATGAACGCGCACCATCGTGTGCCGGGATGGTGCGCGCAACAGGAGGGTGGGTCGTTTGATCAGCGCCGACGTCAACGGCTTTGCTACTACTACATGCTTTTATCGCTCCAGAGCATTCTCCTCGCTCGCCCCGCTTGACTATTCATTAGTGAAATACCGTGCACGGCTTTCGTGCTCTTCGTGTTCGGACCGGAGATTGTCTATGAAATTCTCTGCGGCCGCCGATCTACCGCTCATGCGGTGGTCTCGTGAATACACCCCAGCTGGCCGCTGATATTGGTATGTAATCTGGCGCGGTGACGGCGCATTTTCTATTCCGGCGCATTCGTCTCAATCTGCATCTGTGGCTTCCAGCGCGTCTATCGCCGCGCCTGGCGTGCCCGCGACGATGGTCTAAGCCAGCGCTTACCTTTATCACGGCCGTTGGGCGCGTCATGCGGGATGGAGCCACTGCTGCCGATCTGCCGCGCTGGCGGCTCTTCAGCGGCACTGAAGCGCGGCGGCTGGTGCTCAGGCGCGGCGGTGGCGTCAGCGCGCGGTCATCGGCGCGCAAGCATTGCAACGCGCCCGGCCCATATGGCGCTCGCGGGCGTACAACGGCGCAGGCATCTGGCGGCGTTATCTTCCTGCTTGCTGTGGGTGAACGTTGATATCCGCGTGTAGGTTTCTGTCTGGCACGACTGCCGTTGTCGGCGTCCTCGTGATGTGATCGTGGTCGTGGCGTTTTCTGGCTCGGCTCGTATTTGCAAGGACGCCCGAACAGCTCCGGTCCAACTGCGCGACGGCGATGCCCCGGCTTGCGCCACCTGCCAAGGTGGCTTTATCGATGCGCATCAATTTAGCAGAGCACTCTTTGGCGAGATCGCGGAATTCAGACGCGCTCATACGGGGTAGCTTTGCAGGTCTGTTCGTTCAGATCGGACTGATCGCGCACCTGTTCGATCTGCTCGTTCCGGCGATGGGCGCGCGGCGCGCCTGGCCTCGCAATGGGAGCTCGCGACCTGCATGCGATCCGCCGGAGCGCATCTGCGTCGTGGCCAGGGCGCTTCCGGCGGGGAGGGATCATCGGCTTGCCGCCGGCGCCATGCATGCCGTCCGGCTCATACGGCGTTCTCTTGCTCGCCGATCGCGAGCGGGCAGCCGGCGACTCCGGTTGCGGATCGTTCTCGGCATCACGTGCTGTTCCGGATCAGAATTGTGCTAGTGCAACCTCACTCCCGCCGCTGATCGTTCGCAGGTCGAATTCACTGCGGGAGGACGCACCCGATGTCAATGGCCCTGATCTGAGGATCGCCCGGGCGACCTCGTGGGCATTTCGCACCCGCAGCATTCGGCGTTCTGCGCGGCAATCTCGGCGGGCAACGGCGGCGTGCATTTCGGGCGACGGAGAACGGTCGCGTTTTCGTCGTCGCAGCAATCCTTCCAGGCCGCTGCGATCCGTCGCAGCTTTCTCTGCCGGACCGAAAAGCTGGGGCCGCGACAAGCCCGTCGTTAGCGGCGCGCTTACGCTTACGCTGCCGTCGCCTCGTCGGAATAGATCTCCGCGACCCGCTGTGAAGGAAGAAAGTACAGATTCTTTCTACGTTATGGCGATGACCCGCAGCGGCTGCGAGCGCGGTCTACGCGTCACGCGCAGCCAGATGCTGCGTCGTTTGACAAACCGTACGGAGGCAACGCATCGTACACAAAGGAGATGAGATCGATGAACATGCGCAAACTTGCCCGTCGTCGCCAGCATCATCTCGCCGCCAGCGCGACCATTGCACCGCACATCGCGATCGCGCACGCGTCGGCGTCGACGTGGTCATCGGGCGCCGCCGGCCCTGCCGCGATGCGAGTGTCGATGCCGGCGCCGCCGGCACGCCGCGGCTACGTGCGCAGGAACCGCCGGCGCTTGTTGGGCGCGTGAATGTGCGGCTACAGCACGAATGGCGCTGGCGGCCGCTGGATGCGGGAGCGCCACGGCGAACACTGGGTGGCCCAGAAATTTGGGCCATCGTGGCGCGACCGCTGGCACTTCCCTACGACGGCCACTGGGACCGCGATTGATCGCCACCGCGGTTGATCCCTGACCCCCGGCGGATCGTAACGCCGCGAGGGTGAGTCGATCGTCTGCCGGCTCTGCTTGCGTTTGGGCGAGCCAGATTTTTTGTGCTAGCGCCTTTTGCATGCCTGCCGGGCGGCGTACGCGCCTGACAGCCCGGTCGGCTGCCCGGCGGTCGCCCGGACTGCTCCACCTTTGCCACGCCCGGCGCGACATTCCACCGCACGGAGCCGCCGAGGCGATGAAAGCCCGGCGCCCTCAGCACATACGGCACTGACCGGCGTACGCGAAACGGCGAGCCACCACGTACCCGCGCCCGTTCCATGACGGGTCGCACCCATAGCTCGGCACGCCGGCAGCATCGGGGTCCATTGGAGGATACATGTACTGAATGATCGGTTGCGCCGGGCGGCAGCGTAGACCGGTGGAGGAGGGCTGCTGCCTCGCGCCTATCGACTTCGCGCTCGAGCTGCCTCACCCGCTCGGCGAGGGCTTGCACGTTAGCTGCGCTGCCGCATCGATGGAGGGTTCGGGACGTGGTGCAACCGGTTTGGGGCTCTCGCGCTCCACACTAATCGCCCGCGCGCCGTCGGGCGGAGTCAGATTGCTGATGTTGACTCGCCCGCCCGCGTCGGTCCCGCGTAGATGTCGGCGCGCGCGACCGAGTCCCAAGCGCGCAGTAAAGCGCCGCAGGAAGGCCCCACCCAAAGCAGACGTGTAGCGTAATCGCCTCCGGATGCTGATCGTTTCTTATTGTGGGCCCGGCGCCCCGCGTTGGATAGCTCTCGCCGGCGTGCGGGCCCGCAAAGGAAGCGGCCGCACGGGGGCGGCCGCTATGTCGTTCACACCAGACTGGGGAGGAGTCCGTCCTGGTCGTTTCCGAGCCTTCGCCCAAGAGCTGAGTAGCTTCGCAATCGGCTTGCGCCGTTTGCATCGGAACCGACATCAGATGATGTGTACGACGCTTGCGATCATCGACGAGGCGCATCTTCGCAGCGATCGGCGCGACGCCCATTCCAGCGTCAGTGGTTTCCTCACCGGATTGCGCGCAGTCACGAACCACGTACTCCGAGGGTCCCCACACCCCTTCACCGCGCTCGTAGCGCGGCAGGAGTCGCGCTGAGCGCCACGCGACGACTCCGGGCTTGCGTTGTTGCCCGACGTCCCCGGCGAGGCGAATGATCTCGCCCGCGGGGCCGAGCGCCATCGCGGAATTCGATCGCCTCCGCGGGTTTCTGCCGATGCAGATATCAGCATCGAATCGCTCGAATGCAATCCGGTCGTAGCCCGCGGCGCGCAACATCGCGCTGACCATGTCCGCGCCCCGCCATCGAAAAAGGGTCCGGGGCCGCAGTGCACCTGATCCGTTTCCTCGTGCGAAATGACCGGCGGGATTTCCTTGACGCAAAGCTCCGCATCGTGGATCCACGGAGTTCTCCTCGCGGCGGCGCCATACGATCATCATCAGCTGGCCGCCCAGGCCGCATCGCCTTGCGGATGTTGCGCATCGCCGCGCCGGGCGAGGTGAAGAACATCGTCCCGAAGCGCGAGAACACGAAATCGTAGGGTCCGCGAAGGTCGCCCGCCCTGCGCGTCGGCGACGAAGTAGGAAGCGTTGCCGGCCTCCTGCTTCGCTCGTTTCCTCTGCGGCGGCCTCGGATGAACTTGCGGCGCAGTCGACGCCGATGGCTCGCCCCGTCGGCCGCACGCGCTCGGCGATGAGTCGAGTGCTGTCGCCGAAGCCGCAGCCGATGTCGAGCACGCGCGAACCGTCGACGTAATTGCAGCGGCCGAGCGCCTCGTGGTGTGCCGCGCAGACCGTTGACCACCAGATGCTTGAAACGGCAGAACTTGTCGAAAGGAACGCTGTTTCCAAGCCCTCGATCACCACATCGTTTTGTCCCGCCACTGGCTCGCACTCCTCCGTGCAGACCCTCCGGCCATTATATTTGTCTGCCCGCTGAGTCCGGTCGGAGCGGCTGCTTTGCGCATCCCTGTTCTGGTCGCGCGCACGTCGCGCCGAGCGGCGCACTGCGCTTTGCATCGGTGGCGGGCTACGCCACCAGCCACGCACCCTGGCCGAGATACGCGATCGACAGCGCGATGATCAATCGCCGGCTCCATTGCAGAAACTGCGTGTCGCTGATCCGATCCGAGGACGCGACGCGACGCCTGCGTGCCGGCAATGGCCAGGACGATCGCCATCGCGGCGACGACCGGCGACAGCTCGCCGCCACCGGTCACGAGCACCGCGCCGAAATAGATGATCTTCAGCGCGTGCCCGAGCGTGTCTGCACGGCGGCCTTGGTGGCGACGATGCCGCGCCGATCCAATCCCGATTGCACGAAGAAAGACGTCGAGGATGGGCCCGAGACGCCGGCGACGAGTTGCAGCGTCATGCAGACCGCCGCCGCAGGCGACGCCATGCAATCGGCCGCGCGACGTTCAGGCGCATCGCGTGGGGCAGAGCATAGCCCGACGAATGGAGTGAGGCCAAGAATCAGTAGGGCTATCCGCCTTGGTCGGCGGCGCGGCAAACGCGGCAAATGCAGCCGCGGCGACGAGCGAGCCCGCCGCGTAGCGCGCGACGATCGGCCAGCGGACGTGCGCGCGCCACAGAGTGCGCGCCAGCCGTTCGACGCCATTTGCGTGATCCCATGCAGCGCCATCGCGGCGGCGGCATGACGACGCGCAGGAGAGTCCCATCAGCAGCATGCCGCCGGCCATTCCGAAGATCCCCGACAGAAATGATGTGCCGAGGATCCCCACGGCGAGCGTTGCGAGAATGGAAGCGGAAGCATGGCCGTTTTTGGACGGATCGCGTTGACGATGAGCGTACGTCCGCGCTAGCCTCCGCACAACCGGATTTACCTGACGCCTAGCCCAACTAAAACTTGTGGTCACCGTGCGACGCCTGCCATCGCTCAATGGACTGCGCGCCTTCGAGGCGGCGGCGCGACGTGGCAGCTTCGCCGCGGCGGGCGAGGATCTCCACGTGACGCAGGCTGCGGTGAGCCGCATGGTGCGCGCTTCTCGAGGCCCGCCTCCGGATTCGCGCTGTTCGAACGGCACGCGAATCGCCTCGAGCTGACCTGGCAGGGGAAGGCGTTGCTGCCAGGACTGACGGCGGCCTTCGACTCCATCGCCAATCTGACCGCGCAGGTCGCGTCGCTGAGCGCGGTGCCGGTGCTGACGGTGGGCGTCGGACCCTCGTTCGCAATGCGCTGGCTGATTCGCGGCTCGCCGATTTTCAGGCGGCGCACCCGGACATCGAAGTGCGCATCGCGACCGGCGGCGCGATCAATCCGATAGGCTCCGACTGGACGTGCGGAATCGTCCTCGGCGACGGCCGATGGGCGAGGCTACGACGCGCAGCTGCTCTTTTCCGCCGATCTCTTTCCCGTCTGCGTCCCGGGCATCGCGCGCCGCCTGCGCAATCCGGCCGATCTGCGCAAGGAGGTCCTGCTCCAGGGTCGCCCACTCGCTCGAGGACTGGCCCCTCTGGCTGCAGGCGGCGGGCCTCAGCTGCGCCCGGAAAGCGCGGCCCCCGCTTCGATACGTACGCGTTGGCGCTGCAGGCGGCGCTCGATGGCCTCGGCGTGGCGATGGGACTGCGGCCCTACGTCGCCGACGACCTCGCTGCGCGCCGTCTGGTCGCGCCGTTCGCGCTGACCGTCCCGAAGGGAAAGGCGTGGTATCTGATCTGCCCGCCGGCACGCCGCGAAGATCCGTCTTTCCGTCGCGTTTCGCGCGTGGTTGCTCGCGCGTTCGTCGTAGCGTACAGACGGGGACAGCGATGGCGGCGCGCGAGCTTCGGTGGCCGCATCGCGCGTCGAACAGGGAGCAGTTTTTTGGGCGGCCGAGGGGCGGGGCGAGTCGTTTTTGCACTTTTACCGGTCGCGGTGCCCGAGTTCTCCGTCGGGATCGCCGTGTTCTGCGGCTCCAGCGCGGGGACCACGGCGATGCGGGGCTTTCTTGCCCCGTGGCTTGTCGACGCGTGGATTTCCGCATTACGGCATTACAGAAAGTTACATCTCCACGTGGCGAGGCGTGCCAAATGGTGGAGAATCGACCGCTTTGCCATGATTTGACGATGATTCGATGACCGCGAGCGAGACACCGACGCCCCCTCCGCCCGCCGGGCCTCCGGCTGCAATCGCTCCGACCGAGACGGCGCTGGCCATGGATTGCGGGCGCCGCGTTGCCTGATCGCCGCGCGGGCATCGGCGGGTGGTACTGGTCGAGTCGCGCCGAAACGCACGTCGCCAAAGGGCGGCGGGACCGGAGGAAGAGTCTGCGGCGACGCCGCGGGTCGTCGCGCTTCCCGTCGTGGCCGCAGCCAGCAACGAAGGAGCAGCATCGACGTCTACCTCAACGCGCTCGGCACGGTCACGCCGCGCAATGCCGTCACCGTCAGGCCGCGCGTCGACGGGCCAGCTGATGCGCGTCGCGTTCACGGAAGGGCAGATCGTCAAGGCGGGAGACCTTGCTCGGCCGAGATCGACCCGCGCCCGTTCCAGGTGCATGCTGACGCAGGCGCAGGGCCAGATGGCGAAGGACCAGGCGCTGCTCAAGAACGCGCAAGTCGACCTCGAACGCTACCGGACGCTCCTTGCGCAGGATTCGATCGCGAAGCAGCAGGGTCGATACGCAGGAGGCGCTGGTCCGCCAGTACGAGGAACCCTGCAGGCCGACCAAGGCGCGATCGACAACGCGAAGTTGCAGCTCACGTATGCCCGCGTGACCGCGCCGATCGGCGGCCGCGTCGGGCTGCGGCAGATCGATCCGGGCAACATCGTGCACGCGTCGGACGCGAACGGCCTCGTCGTGATCACGGAGCTTTCAGCCGATCTCCGTGCTGTACCCGATTCCCGAGGACAACGTGCCGCGGGTGATGCGGCGGCTCGGCACGGGCGAGGCCGATCGTCGTCGACGCCTGGGATCGTGATCAGCAAGAGTGAAGCTCGCGACCGGCAAAGCTCGCTCACCATCGACAACCAGATCGACACCACCACCGGCACCGTCAAGCTCAAGGCGGAGTTTCCGAACGAGAACCTCGCGTTGTTCCCGAACCAGTTCGTCAACGTGCGCATGCTCGGTGCAGACGCTGCCCGATGCGACGCTGGTGCCGTCGGCGGCGATCCAGCGCGGCGCGCCCGGGACGTTCGTCTACGTCGTCAAGGACGATCAAATCGGTCACCGTGACGCCGGTGACGCTCGGCCCGGTGCAGGGCGAGGTCACGGCTCGATCGCGAGCGGGATCACGCCGGGCGACCTCGTCGTCATCGACGGCGCCGACAAACTTCGCGAAGGTGCCAAGGTCGAAGCTGATCACGCGCGAAGCGCACAGCCGCACCGCCGCCGGGGACCAAGGGCCGCCAGCCCGCGCGGTGACCAGCGCCCGGCTGCCGGTCAATCGCCCGGCTCACGGCGCAGCGGCCGGGCGCGGGAGCAACCGCCCGGAGGCGCAACGCCGCTCAAACACGGCGGTTGATCGGGGCTTCGCGATCGAGCGCTGGCACCGATGAACCCGTCCCGCCTTTTCATTCTGCGTCCGGTGGCGACTACGCTGTTGATGGTCGCCGTGCTGCTCGCGCGGCATCGTCGCGTACCGCGTGCTGCCGCTGTCCGCGCTGCCCGAAGTCGACTACCCGACGATCCAGGTCGTTACGCTCTATCCGGGCGCGAGCCCCGATGTGATGGCGTCGTCGGTGACCGCGCCGCTCGAGCGGCAATTCGGGCAGATGCCCGGCCTCAACCAGATGTCGTCGACGAGCTCCGGCGGCGCGTCGGTGATCACGCTGCAATTCAGCCTCGCAGCTTTCGCTCGACGTCGCCGAGCAGGAGGTTCAGGCGGTCGATCAACGCGTCGGGCAAGCTTCCTGCCGACGGACCTGCCGAACCCGCCGGTCTACAACAAGGTCAATCCCGGCCGACACGCCGATCCTGACGCTCGCGCTGACGTCGCAGACGCTGCCGCTGACGAAGCTCGAAGACCTCGCCGACACGCGGATCGCGCAGAAGATTTCGCAGCTTCCCGGTGTGGGCCTCGTCAGCATCAGCGGCGGCCAGCGTCCCGCGATCGCGCATCCAGGTGAACCCGAAGGCGCATCGCCGCGTACGGGCTGTCGCTCGACGACGTGCGCACCGCGATCGCCAACGCCAACACCAATCAGGCGAAGGGCAGCTTCGACGGACCGACGCGCGCGTCGACGATCGACGCCAACGATCAGCTCAAATCGGCCGACGAGTACCAGCGCCTGATCATCGCCTACAAGAACGGTGCGCCGGTGCGCGTGCAGGACGTCGCCGAAGCGATCGAAGCGGCCGAGAACTCGCGGCTCGCCGCGTGGGCGAACGCCACGCCCGGCGATCATCCTCAACATCCAGCGCCAGCCCGGCACCAACGTCATCGAAGTCGTCGACCGGGTGAAGCAGCTGTTGCCGCAATTGCAAGGCATCGCTGCCCGCCGCGGTCGACGTGGTCCTGCTCACCGACCGCACGGTAACCATCCGCTCGTCGGTGCAGGACGTCGAGTTCGAGTTGCTGCTCGCCGTCGCGCTCTGGTGGTGATGGTGATCTTCCTGTTCCTGCGCAACGTGCCGGCGACGTTCATTCCCAGCGTCGCGGTGCCGCTGTCGCTGGTCGGCACGTTCGGCGTGATGTACCTCGTCGGGTTTTCGATCAACAACCTGACGCTGATGGCGCTGACGATCGCGACCGGCTTCGTCGTCGACGACGCGATCGTCGTGATCGAGAACATCGCCCGCTACATCGAGAAAGGCGATTCGCCGCTGGACGCGGCGCTCAAGGGCACCGAGCAGATCGCGTTCACGATCATCTCGCTGACGTTCTCGCTGATCGCCGTGCTGATCCCGCTGCTGTTCATGGGCGACGTCGTCGGACGCCTCTTCCGCGAGTTCGCGATCACGCTCGCGGTGTCGATCCTGATCTCCGCGGTCGTGTCGCTGACGCTGCACGCCGATGATGTGCGCTAAGCTCCTCCACCACACGCCGCCGGAGAAGCAGGGACGGTTCTATCGCTGGAGCGGCGACGTTTTCGAACGCACGATTGCGGGCTACGGGCCGCATGTTGAACTGGGTGCTCGACCGGCAGGCCGCACACTCTGCTCGTCGCCGTGCTGACGCTGGTGTTGACCGTCGTGCTCTACATCGTGATTCCCAAGGGCTTCTTCCCGATCCAGGACACCGGCGCGATCCAGGGCATCTCGGAGGCGCCGCAGATCGATCTCGTTCGCCGCGATGGCCGAGCGGCAGCAGGCGCTCGCCGAAGTCGTCCTCGAGGACCCGGCGGTGGCGAGCCTCACGTCGTTCATCGGCGTCGATGGCACCAATGCGACGCTCAACAGCGGCCGGATGCTGATCAACCTGAAGCCGCGGAGCGAAGCGCCACGCCAGTGCAACGCGAGATCATCCGCCGCCTGCAGCCGAAAGCTCGCCGCACGTCGACGGCATTTCGCTGTACATGCAGCCGGTGCAGGACCTGACGATCGAGGCCCGCGTCAGCCGCACGCAATACCAGTTCACCGTCGAGGCATGTCGACGCGACGGAGCTCGGCACCTGGGTGCGCAAGCTCGTCGACCGATTGAAGCACGTGCCGGAGCTCGTCGACGTCGCCAGCGATCTTCACCGACGGCGGGCTGCAGGCGTACGTCGAGTTCGACCGCGCCACCGCGAGCCGGCTCGGAATCACGCCGGCGGCGATCGACAACGCGCTGTACAACGCGTTCGGGCAGCGCCTGGTGTCGACGATCTTCACCCAGTCGAACCAGTATCGCGTCGTGCTCGAGGTCAAGCCGGAGTTCCAGCGCGGGGCCCGCGGCGCTCAACGACCTGTACGTGACCGTCGACCGTTCCCGGGCCAACCGACGCAGCAGGTGCCGTTGAGCTCGATTGCGCGCGTCGTCGAGCAGGCGACGCCGCTCGCGATCAATCACATCGGCCAATTTCCCGCGGCGACGATGTCGTTCAACCTCGCCGCCGGCGCGTCGCTGGGGACGCCGTGGCAGGCCGATCGAAACGGTGAAGACCGAGCTGCAGCACTGCCCGTCAGCGTGCAGATCAATTTCCAGGGCGCGGCGCTCGCCTTCCGCGCCTCGCTCGCCAACGAGCTGTGGCTGATCCTCGCGGCGATCGTCACCATGTACATCGTGCTCGGCATTCTGTACGAGAGCTTCATCCATCCGATCACGATCCTGTCCGACGCTGCCCTCGGCCGGCGTCGGCGCGCTGCTGGCGCTGATCGTCTCCGGCAACGACCTGTCGATCATCGCGATCATCGGCATCATCCTGCTGATCGGCATCGTCAAGAAGAACGCGATCATGATGATCGACTTCGCGCTCGACGCCGAGCGCAACGAGAGGCATGGCGCCGCGCGAGGCGATCTTCCAGGCGTGCCTGCTGCGCTTCCGGCCGATCATGATGACGACGATGGCCGCGATTCTCGGCGCGCTGCCGCTGATGATCGGCTGGGGCGAGAGGCTCCGAGCTGCGCCACCCGCTGGGCATCGCGATGGTCGGCGGCTTGCTGCTTGTCGCAGGCGCTGACGCTGTTCACGACGCCGGTCATCTATCTGCGCGTTCGATCGCCTCGCCCGCCGCGTGAAGGTCGTCGCCGCGGGACGCAGATCGCGCCAGCGACGCGAGTCGCGCCGGCGCGACCAGAGGCGCTGGGCCGCGATGAACCTCTCGGCGCCGTTCATCGATCGACCCGGTCGCCACGACGCTGCTGACGCTGGGCGTCGCGCTCGCCGGCGCGATCGCGTTCCGCCTGCTGCCGGTGTCGCCGCTGCCGCAGGTCGATTACCCGACGATTTCCGTGCAGGCATCGCTGCCCGGGCGCGAGCCCGGAGACGATGGCCGCGACGGTCGCGACGCCGCTCGAGCGCTCGCTGGGACGCATTGCCGGCGTCACCGAAATGACGTCGAGCAGCTCGCTCGGCCTCGACGCGCGATCACGCTGCAGTTCGACCTTGACGCCGCGACATCGACGGCGCCGCGCGCGACGTGCAGGCGGCGATCAACGCCGCGCGCAGCCTGCTGCCGACCGGGCTGCCCAGCAATCCGACGTACCGCAAGGTCAATCCGGCCGACGCGCCGATCATGATCCTCGACGCTGACGTCGGACACGATGACGCAGGGACAGATGTACGACGCGGCGTCGACGATCCTCGCGCAAAAGCTGTCGCAGGTGTCCGGCGTCGGGCCAGGTGACGGTGGGCGGGAGCTCGCTGCCGGCCGTGCGCGTCGAGTTGCGTCCGGAGGCGCTCAACAAATACGGCATCGGCGTCGAGGATGTGCGCGCACGTGCTCGCCGCGGCCAACGCCAATCGCCCCAAGGGCGCCGTCGAGGACGGCGACCGGCACTGGCAGATCTACGCCAACGACCAGGCGAAGACGGCGGCCGAGTACCTGCCGCTCATCGTCGCCTATCGCAACGGCGCCGCGGTCATGCTGACCGACGTCGCCCGACGTCGTCGACTCGGTGCAGGACCTGCGCAATGCCGGCATGGCCAACGGCAAGCCCTCGGTGCTGCGTGATCATCAACCGCCAGCCCAACGCCAACATCATCGAGACGGTCGATCGCGTGACGGCGACTGCTGCCGTCGCTGCGCGCGTCGATCCCGAGCGCGATCACCGCTCGACGCTCGGCGATGGAGCGCACGGCGACGATTCGCGCGTCGCTGCGCGACGTCGGGGCGTTCGCTGGCGAATCTCGATCGTGCTGGTGATGCTCGTCGTGTTCCTGTTCCTGCGCGACGGACGCGCGACGTTGATCCCCAGCGTGGCCGTGCCGGTCTCGCTCGATCGGTACCTTCGGCGTCATGTACCTGTGCCGGCTTCTCGATCAACAACTTCACGCTGATGGCGCTGACGATCGCCACGGGCTTCGTCGTCGACGACGCGATCGTCGTGCTCGAAAACACGTCGCGCCACATCGAGCAGGGGATGAAGCCGTTCGCCGCCGCGCTGCAGGGCGCGCGCGAAGTCGGCTTCACCGTGCTGTCGATGAGCCTGTCGCTGATCGCCGTGTTCATTCCGATCCTGCTGATGGGCGGCATCGTCGGCCGGTTGTTCCGCGGAGTTCGCGATCACGCTGTCGGCGGCGATCCTGATTTCGCTCGTTCGTGTCGCTGACCACCACGCCGATGATGTGCGCGCGGCTGCTGCGCCCGAAGGCTGGACGCACGCACCTGGTCGCCTCGGCGCGCTGGAGCGAGCGCGCGTATCACCGCGACGGTCGCATCGGCTACGGCGGAGCCTCGCCTGGGGACTCGCGCCATGGCCTCATCGTCATGCTCGTGCTGCTCGTGACGGTCTGCCTCAACGTCTATCCTGTACGTGATCATTCCGAAGGGCTTCTTCCCGCAGCAGGATACGGGTCGCCTGATCGGGCGGCATCCAGGCCGACCAGAGCATCTCCGTTCCAGGCGATGCGCGTGAAGCTCGCCGATTTCATGGACGATCGTCAGCCAGCGATCCTGCCGTCGAGAACGTCGTCGGCTTCACCGGCGGCTCGCAGCGCAACTCGGGCTACGATGTTCGTCGCGCTGAAGCCGATCGCCGAGCGCAAGAGATCGGCGGACCAGGTGATCGCGCGGCTGCGGCCGCAAGCTCGCCAAGGAGCCGGGCGCCAACCTGTTCCTGCAGCCGGTGCAGGACATCCGCATCGGCGGCCGGCAGGCCAACGCGCAATACCAGTACACGCTGCAGGCGGACGACCTCGCGCGAGCTGCGCGGCGTGGGAGCCGAAGATCCGCGCCGGCGCTCTGCTCAACCTGGCCGAGCTCGGCCGACGTCAACACCGACCACGCAGGACAAGGGGCTGCAGACGTCGCTGGTGATCGATCGCGACGCCGCGATCGCGGCTCGGCGTGACGCGCGCGCATGATCGACACCACGCTGAACGACCTCTTCGGCCAGCGGCAGGTGTCGACGATCTACGCGCAGCTCAACCAGTACCACGTGGTGATGGAGGCCGCGCCGCGGTATTGGCAGTCGCCCGGACACGCTGAAAACCGTCTACGTCAGCACCGCCAGCGGGCGCGCAGGTGCCGCTGTCGGCGTTCGCCACCTACGGGCCGACCAACACGCCGCTCGGCGTCAGTCACCAGGGCCAGTTCGTCGCGTCGACGATCTCGTTCAACCTGCACGCCGGACGTGTCGCTGTCGCAGGCCACGCGCGCGGTCGAGGACGACGATGGCGCGGATCGGCGTGCCCGAGTACGGTCCGCGGCATCGTTCCAGGGCAGCGCGCGCGCGTTCCAGGCATCGCTCGCCAGCCAGCCGTGGCTGATCCTCGCGGCGCTCATCACGCTGTACATCGTGCTCGGCGTGCTGTACGAGAGCTACGTCCATCCGATCACGATCCTGTCGACGCTGCCGTCGGCGGGCGTCGGCGCGCTGCTCGCGCTGATGCTGTTCCAGACCGAGTTCTCGATCATCGCGTTCATCGGCGTGATCCTGCTGATCGGCATCGTGAAGAAGAACGCGATCATGATGATCGACTTCGCGCTCGACGCCGAGCGCACGCGCGGGCTGATCGCCGCGCGATGCGATCTTCGAGGCGTGCCTGCTGCGCTTCCGGCCCGATCATGATGACGACGATGGCGGCGATGCTCGGCGCGCTGCCGCTGGCGCTCGGCGCCGGCGACGGCGCGGAGATGCGCCGGCCGCTCGGCATCGCGATCGTCGGCGGCCTGCTGTTCAGCCAGATGCTCACGCTGTACACGACGCCGGTCGTCTATCTGTATCTCGACCGCTTCAGCGCTGTGGGCCAATCGCAGCGCCGCGGGCGACGCGAGCAGGCGCGCGCTGGCGCCTTCGGCGTGACCGACTGAGGACACCGCGCTCACATGGACCGAACTGCGACAGAGCGACGTCGCAATGCGGCAGCCAGCGCGCTGGCGCATCGCCGCCGTGACTCGCGCTTGCCGGCTGCATGGTCGGGCCCGACTACGTGCGGCCGACGCGCGCCCGCACCGCCCGCGTTCAAGGAGGCCGCAGGGCTGGAAGGTCGCGCAACCCGCCGGACGACGCGCCGCGCGGCGCGTGGTGGGAAGCGTTCGACGATGCCGACCTCAATGCGCTCGTCAGCGCAGGTCGACGTTACGAACCAGACGATCTGGCCGCGGCCGCGCGGGTGCGCGAAGCTCGCCGCCGCGATGCAGCGCCGCGCGCGCTGGCCTGTTCGTCGACCGTCAGCGGCAGCGCCAGCGCAACTGCGCAGCGCGCGCGCGACCGGAACAGTGCGTCCGAGCAGCACCGTGGCCAGGGCATCACCAACAGCTACAACGTCGCGCTCGGCGCGAGCTGGGAGATCGATCTGTGGGGCGGCGTGCGTCGCGGTATCGAGGCGAGCACCGCGACCGGCGCAGGCGAGCGACGCCGATCTCGCCGCGGCGCAGCTCTCGCTGCAGTCTGCTGCTCGCGCAGGACTATCTGCTGCTGCGTGTCAGGACGCGCAGATCGATCTGCTGCGCGAGACGGTCGCCAGCTACGAGCGCTCGCTGCAGTTGACGCCGCAACCAGTACGCGGCCGGCATCGTCGCCGCGCGGCGACGTCGCGCAGGCCGAGGCGCAGCTCAAGTCGACGCAGGCGCAGGTGCTCGACGCGGGAATCGTCGCGCGCGCAGCTCGAGCACGCGATCGCCGTGCTGGTCGGCAAGCCGCCGGCGGAGCTCACGATCGCTCCGCGAGAACCTCGCCGCCGTGTTCCCCGACGATCCCGCTCGCCGTGCCCTCGGAGCTGCTCGAGCGGCGACCCGACATCGCTGCCGCCGAGCGGCGCAGTCGCCGACCGCCAACGCGCAGATCGGCGTCGCCCAGGCGGCGTTCTTTCCGTCGCTCTCGCTGCCGGCCACCGGCGGATTCCAAAGCTCGGCGATCGGCAGCCTGTTCGTCGCTGCCGAGTCGCTTCTGGTCGCTGGGACCGGCACTCGCGCAGACGATCTTCGATGCGGGTCTGCGCAGCCGCCGCAGAAAGACGCAAGCGATCGCCGCGTGCGACGAGCACCGTCGCCAGCTTCACCGGCAGACCGTGCTGACGGCCTTCCAGGAAGTCGAGGACAATCTGACCGCGCTGTCGATCCTCGAGCAGGAATCCGGGTGCAGGACGAAGCGGTAAAGGCCGCGCAAGGAATCGGCGGCGATCGCCAACAATCAGTATCTCGCGCGGGAACGGCAAACTATCTCGCGGTGATCGTGCTGCAGGCGGCAGCTCTCAACGCCGAGCGTACTGCGCTCGACCTCAAGGAGCCGGCGCCTGACGGCGAGCGTCAGGCCTCATCAAGGCATTCGGCGGCGGCTGGAACGCCTCCGCGCTTGCGGAAACCGCCGCTAAAGACTGGCCGCCGGCGTTGCCTGGCTTCCAGTCGCGGGCGAGCCGCTGCGCCTCGGCGATCTGCTCTGGCGTCATGTTCGCGGCGATGTTGTCTGCGTTCCTCACCGCTTTGTCGCGGAAACGCCGCCTCGTCCGCCGGGAAGTGCGCCGCGGCGAGCGTATACCGCTTGTGCGCCTGAACGAGATCGCGCGGGACGCGCCTTGCCCGCCGCGAACATGCTGCCGAGGTTGTTCTGCGCGCTGGCGTCCCCCTGTTCCGCCGCTTTCGTGTACCAGCTCATCGCTTCGGCATAGTTCTTCGTCGCGCCCTGGCCGGTCGCGTACATATTGCCGACGTGGTTCTGTGCAACAGCGTCGCCCTGCTGCGCGGCCTTCAGATACCACTTGAACGCCGCGCGACGTGATCCGTCGCAACACCGCGCCCGGTCGCGTACAGGCTGCCTACGATTGCACTGGGCGGCGGCGTGATCCCTGGTTGGCCGCCTGCCGGTACCACTTCATCGCTTCAGGCATAGTCGATGCGGCACGCCTTGCGCCCGGCGCGTACATGCTGCCGACGTTGGTCTGCGCTGCAGCGGTCGCCCTGGTCGGCCGCCTTGCGGTACCAGGTCATCGCCCCGTGGTGATTCTGCGGTACGCCCTGCCCGTGCTCGTACATGAAGCCGATGTTGTACTGGGCCTTCGCATGGTTCTGGTCGGCCGCTTTGCGGAACCACTTCATTGCTTCTGCATAGTCCTGCGGAACGCCGCGACCCAGGTCGTACATGACCCCAAGGTTGTATTCGGCGCGCGCGAAGCCGCGTTCGGCGGCAGTTGCGATACCACTTCGCGGCCTCGACGTCGTCCACCGGCACGCCGCGTCCACGCTCGTACATGACTGCGATGTTGTGCTGCGCGTGCGCGTCGCCGTAGTCGGCGGCACGCCGGTACCACTTCATCGCCTCGACGTAGTCCTGTGCGACCCCCGGCCACGGTCGTACATGCTGCCGAGGCTGCACGTGCGCGTCGCACCTCGCCCGCGTCGGCCGCAGGCGAAACCATTTCAATGCCTCGGCAAAATCCTGCGAGACGCCGCGCCCCTTGTCGTACATCACGCCCGAGGTGCGCCCGCGCGCGCGCATCGCCTTCGTCGGACATCTTCCGGTACAACTGCAGCTCGGTCGCGTAGTCGGCGCGCTCGTGCGCAGCCTTGGCGTCCGTCCAGTCTTTACGCGTCATCGCTCAGTGCTCCCGTCTCGCCGCCGACCATGCAGGTTCGCTGCTCCCGTCGGCCAAATCGACGCTCGGATCGCGATCGGCGGAAAGCCAGCGTCAGCCAGACTCGGATGATGCCAAAGAGATCGCCGACGCGCCGAAATCATTGAAAGTGTGCGCTCGCTAACACTGCACGCGACGCCAATGTCCAGCCCATCGCGCCGCTCCGCTCGTGTATTAGACTTCGGCATGACCGACGGGCCGCCGGCCCCGCTGCGTGTCGCGACCGGCGCGCTGTTCCGGGGCTTCCTGATAATCGGCGTGTCCGGCTTCGGCGGCGTCATGCCGTTCGCCCACCGGATGCTCGTCGAACGGCGCCGCTGGCTGACCGAGCGCGAGTTCACCGAAGCGCTGTCGCTGTCCCAGTTTCTCCCCGGGCCGAACATCGTCAACCTGTCGGTCATCGTCGGACGCCGACTCCAGGGGTCCGATCGGCGCGGTGGTCGCGACGCTGGGGCTGATGCTGATGCCGCTCGTCATCGTGCTGCTCCTCGCGATGCTGTTCGCCGAGTTCGCGCATATCGAAGCCGTGCGCGGCGCCTGCAGCGGCGTGTCGGCCGCCGCGTCGGGACTCGATCCTTTCGGTCGCGCTGAAGATGGCGCGGCCGCTACGCCGGCATGCCGCTGGCAGATCTGCCATTGCCGCGATCACGTTCGCCGCGATCGCCCTCTGCTGCGCCTGCCGCTGCTTTGGACGCTCGCGCGTGATCGCGCCGTTGTCGATCGGCATCGCGTGGTGGAGAAGCTCGATGATCAATCCGCTGCTCGTCGATCTCGCGCTGCAGTTCCTGATGCTGTCGCTGCTGTCGATCGGCGGCGCCAACGCGATCATTCCCGAAATGCACCTGCGCGCGGTCGACATCGAGCACTGGATGACCGACGCCGACTTTTCGCAGATGTTCGCGCTGTCGCAGGCGGCGCCCGGGCCCAACGTGCTGATCGTGAGCCTCATCGGCTGGAAGGTCGCCGGCGTGGCCGGCGCTGATCGTCTCGATGCTCGCGATGTGCGCGCCATCGTCCGTGCTCACCTACCAGGTCGCGCGCGCGTGGGACCGTTTCCGCGCTGCGCCCGCTGCGGATCGCGATCGAGCGCGGGCTCGCGCCCGTGACCGTGGGACTCGATTCTCTCGTCGGGTTACGTGCTGACGCGCACGACCGATCACAGCCTTGGCGGCCTATGCGGTCGACCGGAGCCACGCTCGCGCTCGCGCTGACGCACGCGCCTGCATCCGCTGTGGGTTCTCGCCGCAGCGGCCGGTCTCGGGCATTCGGTCTCGTCTCAGCTCACGCGGCCGCGGCGTCGTTGTTGGCTACAGACGACTCGGCCCCGGAGTCTCTCCTTGGGCACCGGCGATCGTTCCATCAGGACTACGTGCACCGCTGCGTACGGTGACGTACAGACCTTGATCGGCAAAGAAATCTAACCTGATTGCGTCGGGCGTTACTGCCGCCGCCCCGCCAGCGCGCTGTAGGACTGCCCTATAGCGGGATCAGCCGTCGTCCGATCGTGCGTTTGCGCTCGGATGTCACAGGATGTAACCATGTGGAAGTCATTTCGCGCGTTCCGGGTTCGGCGCGCACTGCGCCGCGCTATCAGCCATGTTGCTGTTCGCGGCGTGGTCGAGGCATGACGCGCGCCGCGCGCGGAAGTCACCGACTACGTGTTGAGCCCGGCGCCACAAGCGTCAGCGGCGCAGATGCACCGGGCGCGGTTTCCAAGTTCAAATACATGTTCGGCGCGCCGGCGAAGTGGTCAGGCGTGATGCATTGGCGCTACAACCACGCCAGGTGCTCCGGCGCAATTCAGCCAGACGCAAAGGACGCGGTGATTCAGCAGATCATCGCGGAATCGGCGAAGTGGACCGCGGTCTGCGGAGTCCAGATCGCCTACGACGGCGAGACCACCGCGACGCCAAAAACGCTCGCTGCCGGCGGACCCGATGGCATCAGCGTGGTCGGGTGGCAAAAACCGGACATGGGCATCTCGGGCGCCGACGTACGTGTGGTACGAGTCGTACGGCCCCAACGGTCTGACGCTGGTCGACTCCGACATGATGCTCGATCCGATGTACGTGACGACACCCGCACAGATGACGCAGACCGTCAGTCACGAATGGGGGCACGCGATCGGCCTCGCGCATTCGAACGTCGAGCGCACGCTGATGTCCGGTCCGCCCGACTCGATGTACACCAACGACACCGACCTGACCGCCGACGACGTGCATGGTTGCCGTTGCCTTTATGGGCCGCCCGCGGGACAGACGGCCGGCAACGTGTGTTCGTTGCCGGAGATCGATCGACTTCGGCACGCTCGCGTGTCGGAGCCGCCTTCGAGCGAGAGCCAGGTCACGGTGACCAACAGCGGCAACGCCGCGCTGGTGATTTCCGGTATCCGGACCGGCAGCGGCGATTTCCTCGTCGGCACCAACGGATGCGCGCCGGGCGCCTCGCTCGCCCCGGGAGCAAGTTGCACGTTCGGTGTGCTGGCGCGCCTCGCGAGACGCTGGCGATCGCAGCGACGAAGTGACGATCGACACATCCGAGGGACCCTACCGGATTCCGCTGGATGCCACGGGTGTCGGCGCGCCGCAGCAATCGCTCGCGCCGAACTTCGAGGGCTCGTGGTGGACTGCACCCGCCGGATCCGAGTCCGGCTGGGGACTCAACTTCGCGCACCAGGGCGACATAATCTTCGCAACCGTGTTTACCTACGATGCTACCGGCAAGAGCGTGGTGGTTGAGCATGACCGCCAACCGGATCGGGAACAACGTCTTCTCGGGCACGCTCTACGAGACGCGCGGGCCGGCGCTTCAATGCCGGTGCCGTTCGATTCGAAATGCCGTGTCGTACCGCGCGGTGGGCACCGGTACGCTGAACTTCAGCGATGCAAACAACGGCACGTTCGCCTACATCGGTCAACGGAATCGCTCAGACCAAACCCATCACCCGAACGGTGTTCGGAAACCTGCCGGTCTGCACGTTCCGCGACGCAATCGGACCATGCGGCCGCGACCAGCTACCAGGATATCTGGTGGGCGGCGGCGCGGCACCGGCGAATCGCGGTTGGGGCCTCCACTTCACGCACCAGGGCGACATCATCTTCGCGACGTGGTTCACCTATGATTTCGACGGCACGCCGCTGTGGCTATCGGCGACCGCGCAGAAGATCAGCGCCGGCGTCTACAGCGGGAACGCTGTACCGGACGACAGGACCGGCGTTCGGCGCCGTGCCGTTCGATTCAGCTCAAGGTCGTACTATACCCCGGTGGGCACCGCGACGCTGACCTTCGGCAACGGCGACAACGCGACGTTCGCGTATACGGTGACGCTCGGCTAGCCCGCCGGTCAGCGTGACGCAGAGCAAGCAGCTGGCGCGCCTGGTGTTCCGCGCTCCTGGAACCGTGTGCCGGTAGAGCGGCGCCGCAGCGCGCCCGGGCGATGACTGCCGCGCGGTTTCGAGCGGCCCGTCGGCTTCGCCGCCGCCCTGTCCTTGAGCCCGTGCAGGCGGCTCGTCCTCGGCACGCCCGCGAGCAGATATTCCATCTGGTCGGCGAGAATGCGCCGGTTCCGCAGGATGAAATGCTCGTGCCGGTTCGGCACGTACGGAACGTAGAGCAGCGGCATCCGCGCCTGCTCGGGCGAGCGGCCGCCCTTGCGCGTATTGCAGCTGCGGCAGGCTGTCACCGTGTTGGTCCACGAATCCGTGCCGCCGCGCGAGACCGGCACGACGTGATCGCGCGAGAGGTCGCGGATCATGAACCGCCCGCCGCAATAGCGCGCACACCTGGCGGTCGCGCACGAACAGCATCTGGTTGGTGAGGCCCGGCGCGTGGCGGTGCGCGCCGGCGCCGCTGCCCTTGATCGCGAGGATCGATCGTGGTCGCGATGCGCGAGCGCACGCCGTTCTTCTGCCAGCCGCCCCGGAACTCGCGGACCTCGCGTCCGATCGACCACGCGACCATCTGCTTCGCGTGATAGGTAATCGCTTCCTCGAGCTCGACCCATGCCTGAGGCAGGCCCGCCATGTCGACCGCAAGCACCAGTGGATCCATGTCGCAAACTTCGACGCCCCGGACATTGGCCGGGACCGTCAATCCCTCCGACAAATCTCGTCAGACTGAAGTATGCACGACTTCGGCTGAATTAGCCTCTGGGGCGCGGTCCGCCGGGTCGGGGGCGGCCAGGATCGTTGCACAAATCCCCTCGCTGTAGTCGACATTTGACGGCCGTCGCGGTAGCTTTGCCGCCGTGCCCCCGATCTCCCGCTGCGCTCGCTGACCGAGCTTGCCGATCTCCTCGCGCGCGGCGAGATCCGCTCGCGCGATATCGTCGACGCTTGCCTCGCGCGCATCGACGCGCACGACACCCGGTTGCACGCGTTCGTCGACGTCTATCGCGAGGATGCGCAGGCGCGCGCTGATGCCGCCGATCGCGAACGCGGGACGGCATTGCGCGCGGTCCGCTCGCCGGTCTGCCGATCGCGCTCAAGGACCTGCTGCACATCACCGGACGGCAGACGACCGCGGGCTCGAAGAGCTGGCGCGGGCGCATCGCCGATCACACGGCGACCGACCGTCGAGCGCCTCGTCGCGGCCGGCATGATCCCGCTCGGCAAGACGCACATGGTCGAGTTCGCGTTCGGCGGTTGGGGACGCAACGAGCCGATGGGCGCGCCGTGGAATCCCTGGGACGCGCGCACGCATCGCGTCGCCGGTGGCTCGTCCAGCGGCTCGGCGGTCGCCGTGGCCGGCGGCCTCGCGCCGGCAGCGATCGGCTCCGACACGGGTGGATCGATCCGCATCCCCTCGGCGCTCTGCGGGCTCACCGGCCTCAAGCCCACCTACGGCCTCGTGAGCCTGCACGGCACCGTGCCGCTGTCGACGACGCTCGACTCGATCGGCCCGCTCGCGCACACCGTCGAGGACGTGGCACTGCTGACCGCCGCGATTGCGGGACCCGATCCGCGCGATCCGACCACGCTCAGCGCGCCGCGCGTCGACTTCGCGGCGGCGCTCGCCGCGTGCGCCGGACGTCCGCGGGATGCGCATCACGCGCGCTCGCGCCCGAGCAGTTCCCGTCGTACACGCTGCCGGAGGTCGTCCAGCGCGTATCACGACGCGATCGCGCGCACTGCGCGACCAGGGCGCGATCATCGACCGGGAGGAATTCCCCCTCGACTTCGATGATGCAATGGTCAGGAACGGCCGGATCATTGCCGCCGAGGCATACGACTACCACCGCGCGCTACATCGAGGACGAGCGCCTCGAGATCGATCCCTGGGTGCGCAAACGCGTGCTCGGCGGCAAGACAATCAGCGCCAGCGAATATCACGACGAGATCGCCGAGCACCACCGCGCGGTCGCATGGTTCGCCGAATGGATGCGCGGCCGCGACGCGCTGCTGACGCCGACGCTCGCCGATCACCGCGACGCCGATCGGCGAGGTCGACGAGTCCACGACGCCGCTCGCGACCTGGACGCGCGCCGCCAACTATCTCGGCGCGTGCGCGCTTTCGCTTCCGGCGGGCTTCTCGGCGGACGGATTGCCCGATCGGCGTGCAATTGACCGGCGCCGCGTTCACCGAAGCGACACTCGTGCGGATCGGGCGCGCGTTTCAGCGAACCACGGATTGGCACCGGCGGCGGCCGGATAGTGGGCTGTAACAGCCAGATCGGGAGTAAGTATCGCGCTGCAATCTGGCTGCTTGCAGCGAGGCGCGAGAGAGGAGACATAGTGGAAACTATGGCGACGACGAGCAACTAGCTTCGCGGCAGCCGAGGGCAAGCGGACGCTGCCGATCTGGCTGTTACAATCCACAAATAGCACTAATCGCTCTGATGAACGACGCCGCGCCGCAGCAAACGACGCCAGATCGTCGCGGGCTGGGGCAGCGACGCGATCGCCGATCTCCTGCGCGCGCTCGAGTTCCCTACATCGCGCTCACGCCGGGGGCGAGCTTTCGCGGCGCTGCACGACAGCCTCGTCAACTATCTCGGCAACACGCGGCCCGAGCTTCTGCTGTGCGTGCACGAAGAGAGCGCGGTCGCGCTCGCCCATGGCTATGCGCGCGTGACCGGGCGGCCGCTTGCCGTCGCGCTGCATGCGAACGTCGGGCTGATGCATGCGACGATGGCGATCTTCAACGCGTGGTGCGATCGGATCCCGATGCTGCTCCTGGGCGGCGTGGGCCCGATCGATGCCGTCAAGCGCCGGCCGTGGGTCGACTGGATCCACACGACGCGCGATCTGGGCGCGCTCGTGCGCGGCTATACGAAGTGGGACGACCAGCCGGGATCGGTGGCGGCGGCGCTCAGAAGCGATCGTGCGCGCCGATCGGATCGCGACGACGCTGCCGCAGGGACCCGTCTACGTTGTCGCTCGACGCGGCGCTGCAGGAAGAGGCGCTTGACGGCTCCGGTGCCGCTGCCTGCGCTCGACCGCTACCGGGCGGCGGCGCCAGCCGGCTCCGCCGGCGGACGCGGTGGCACGAGGTCGCCGGACTTCTGAAGCGCGGCGCGCAAAGCCGCTGCTGCATGATCGGCCGCGTATCGTCCGATCCCGCCGATTTCGCGCGGCGCGTCGCGCTGGCCGAGCGGCTCGGCGCGGTCGTGCTGACCGACATCAAGACCGGCGCGAGCTTTCCGACGCAGCATCGGCTTCAGCCGTTTCCGCCGTCGCTCTACGTGACGGGCGACGCGAGCAGGTTGATCCGCGACGCCGACGTGATCGTGAGCCTCGACTGGATCGACCTCGGCGGCACGCTCGCGCAGGCGTGCGGCGGCGAACTGCCGCGCGCGCAAGGTCGTCCAATGCTCGCTCGATCAGTACGTCCACAACGGCTGGAACATGGACTATCAGGCGCTGCCGCCGACCGACATCGTCGATCCTCGCGCCGCCGGACGCGTTGGTCTCGGCGCTGCTCGCGCGTGCTCGGCGCCCGATTCGGCGCGACGCGTGACCCCGTGGTTCACGCGCGGCCTGCGGAGGACAGTCGCAGCGCGCGACCGCGAGCACGCGCGCGCGCACACGTCGGGGCAAAGCGCCGCCGCCACGCATGCCGCTCGAGGATCTCGCGCGCGTCGCGACGACGACGCTCGCGCCGCATCGACCGTCGTACCTGCGCCTGCCGCTCGGCTGGCCGGGAAAGTACTGCCGGTTCGAGCATCCGCCGGACTACATCGGCTTCGACGGCGGCGGCGGCATCGGCTCGGGTCCGGGCATGGCGGTCGGCGCCGCGCTCGCGTTGCGCGACCTGGGCTCCGATCGGCTTCCGGTCGCGGTGCTCGGCGACGGCGACTACCTGATGGGACGTGACGGCGCTGTGGACCGGCGTTCACTATCGCGTGCCGGTGCTGATTCTCGTCGCCAACAACGAATCGTTCTTCAACGACGAGCTGCATCAGGAGCGCATGGCGCGGCTGCGCAACCGGCCGGTCGAAAACCGCTGGATCGGCTTGCGGATGAGCGATCCGGCGATCGACCTCGCCGCGCTCGCGCGTGCCCAGGGTGCGCACGGTTACGGTCCGGTGCGCACCGCGGACGCGCTCGTCGTCAGCGCTGCAGACAGGCGATCGACGATGTGCGCGGCGGCGCGGTGGCGGTCATCGACGCGCGCGTGGCTGCCGAGTACGCGCGCGCGGTTTCCGCGTCGCTCCTGCGCAGCGCGCCGGCGCGCCACTGAAGGGCGATTCCATGCCGGACACTTCCGCGAATCCGCTCGATCCGCGCCTGCCGCAGCATCGCGGCCTCTACTACGGCGGCGCGTGGCATCGATCGGCGGCGGCGCGCGAATCGCCCGTCGTCAGCCCGGCGACCGGAGCGTCGCTCGGCACCGCGATCGAGGCGACGGCCGAGGACGTCGATCGCGCCGTCGTCGCGGCGCGCGCGGCGTTCGCAGCGTGGCGCGAGACGCCGGCGCAGGAGCGCGCGGCGGCGCTGCGCAAGGCGATCGCGATCCTGCGCGCGAACGCCGACGAGCTCGCGTGGCTCGAGGCGGTCGACACCGGCAATCCGATGCAGGCGATGCGCTTCGACGTCGAGATCAGCGCCGGCTACATGGAGTATTTCGCCGGGCTCGTCACCGAGATCAAGGGCGATACGATTCCGATCGGGCCCGGCACGCTCAACTACACGCTGCGCGAACCGCTGGGCGTCATCGCGCGCATCGGCGCGTTCAATCATCCGCTGCTCTTCACCGCCGGCAAGTGCGGCGCGCCGCTCGTCGCCGGCAACACGCTGATCGTGAAGCCCGCGGCCGAGACGCCGCTCACGTCGCTGCGCATCGCCGAGCTGTGGCACGACGTGTTTCCGCCGGGCGTCTTCAACGTCGTGACCGGCGGACGCGACGCCGGCGCGGCGCTGGTCGCGCATCCGAAGGTCGCGAAGATCGGCTTCATCGGCAGCGTCAACGCCGGGCGCGCGGTGATGCAAGGGCGCGGCCGCGTCGCTGAAGGCGCTGACGCTCGAGCTCGGCGGCAAGAACGCGCTGATCGCGTGCGCCGACGCGCTCGCCGGATGCGAGTCGCCGACGGCGTCGTGCGCGGGATGAACTTCCGCTACGTCACCGGCCAGTCGTGCAATTCGACGAGCCGCGTCTACCTGCACGAGGACATCCACGATGCCGCGCTGGCGGCGATCGTCCGGCGCGTGCAGGCGCTGAAGGTCGGGCTGCCGTTCGAGCCGGACAGCGAGGTCGGCTGCCTGTCGAGCCAGGCGCAGTTCGACAAGACGATGAGCTATATCAAGCTCGGCGTCGAAGGCGGTGCACGCCTTGCCTGCGGCGGCAAGCGCCCCGACGATCCGAAGCTCGCGCGCGGGCTCTTCGTCGAGCCGACCGTGTTCGCTGAGGTCACCGACGACATGCGGATCGCGCGCGAGGAAATCTTCGGCCCGTGGTATCGATCCTGCGCTGGTCGGACGAGGACGACGTCGTGGCGCGGGTCAACGCGCTCGATTACGGTCTGACCGCATCGATCTGGACGCACGACCTCGACCGCGCGCATCGCCTTGCGTCGCGCGTCGAAGCGGGTTACATATGGGTGAACGGCGCGAGCACCGCCATGTCGGCGTTCCGTTCGGCGGGGTCAAGCAGTCGGGCCTCGGCCGCGAGGAGTCGATCGAGGAGCTCTACGCCTGCACGCAGATCAAGAACATCAATGTCACGCTGGAACGCAACGCACGGCGGGACCGATAACGCTTGCGATCAAGCCCGCGCTCGTAGCGCGGCGTACGGCGAGCCGGCGCGAGTCGCGTCCCGCAAGTCGCAACGCGAGCTCGATAGGGGAGGAGTTCGTCATGCATCGTCTGATTTCGCTCGTCATCGGTACGCTCGTCGCGGGCTACGCGTACGCGTCGCTTCGTCGGAGGAAATCGCCGTCGGCAACTACGGCGTCTCGGCGAACGGCATGCCGTTCGGCGTCGCGCTCGTCAAGGGCTATTTCAGGACGAGGGCCTGAACATCACCGGGCTCATCTCGTCGGCCGGCGGCGGCACGTCGCTGCGCAACATGCTGGCGGGCGGCGGCGTGCCGTACGGCGAAGTGAACCCGGGCGTCGTCGTCTCGCGCGATCCTCGCCGGCGCCGACCTCGAAGATCGTCAGCGACAACGTGCTGACGGTCGCGGAGTTCGTCTGGGCGGTGAAGCCGGAATCGCCGATCAAGACGCTCAAGGACTTCAAGGGCAAGAAGATCGGCTACACGAATCCGCGCTCGACGAGCCAGGCGCTGGCGCTGATGCTGCTGCAGGCGGGCGGCTACAAGGAGTCCGACGCCGAGCTCGTCGAAGACCGGCGGATTCGGCGAGGGGATCGCCGCGCTCGACGCGGGATTGATCGACGTCGCGGCGATCACCGAGCCGCTGTGGTCGAAGGTCAAGCACAAATACCGCGCCGTCGTCGTCGCGAGCGAAGTGCTGCCGCCGCTCGACAACGTCGTCGGCGTGACGACCGTCGAAATGGCGGAGAAGAAAGGCGACTTCATCCGCGCGGTGATCCGCGCGACGGCGCAAGGCGGTCAAGTTCATGAAGGAGCATCCGGACGAAGCCGCCGAGATCGTCGCCAAGCAGTACAACATCGAGCTCGATGTCGCGAAGAGCGCCGTGCAGCAACCTGACGACCAGCACGACGAAGGGCGTTCCGTACTGGGGCGAAGGCCAGATCCACATGGAAGGACTCGAAGCGGATGATCGAGGCGCAGCGCTCGGTCGGCGCGATTACAGGGCGAGGTCGACTACAGCAAGATCATCGATACGCGGTTTCTGCCCGACGATCTCAAGGCGTTGAAATAGCCGTCGCGTGGACGGGCGCCGCCCGTGTCGGTCGAGCAGGTCCGGCTCTCCAACGTCAGCAAGGTCTTCACGGTGGGCCGCCCGCCGGCGCCGTTGCACGCGCTCGGGCCGGTCGACCTCGAGCTCCGGCGCGGCGAGTTCTTCGCGGTCGTCGGCCCGTCGGGCTGCGGCAAATCGACGCTGCTCGAGCTGATCGCCGGACTCACGCCGGCGACCGAGGGCACGATCGCGTTCGAAGGCCGGCCGATCGTCGGCGAAGCGCCGGACGGCATCGGCGTCGTGTTCCAGGACGACGCGTCGCTGCCGTGGCTCAATGTCGCCGACAACGTGGCGTTCGGGCTGCGCCGCGCTCGATCTCGGCCGCGCGGAGCGCGACGAGCGGGTGCGCAACGTGCTGAAGCTCGGTCGGCCTCTCCGACTTCGCGACGAGCTACCCGGCGCAGCTCTCCGGCGGGATGCGCCAGCGCGTCTGCATCGCGCGCACGCTGGTGATGCAGCCGCGGTTGATTCTGCTCGACGAGCCGTTCGGTGCGCTCGATCAGCAGACGCGTCTGCTGATGGGCGACGAGCTGCTGCGGTTGTGGCGCCAGACCGAGGCGACGGTCTTCCTCATCACGCACGCGCTCGACGAAGCGACGATGCTCGCCGACCGGATCGCCGTGATGTCGGCGCGGCCCGGCCGGCTCGTCGATTTCGTCGAGACGCGCTGGCCGCGCGAGCGCGACAGCCGGATCATCGAGCACAGCGAATTCGGCGCGATCACCGCGCGGCTGTGGAAGACGCTGCGCGAGGAATCGCTGAAGACGATCGCGCAGACGCCGCGCGGCGCCGTCGGCGGACCATGAAGCGCATCATCGTCTACCGCACGCTCGTGATCGGCGGCCTCATCGCGCTGCTCGAAGTGCTGTGCCTCGACCGGCGTCATCGACAAGATCACGATGCAGCCGCCGCACCTGATCGTCCGCGATCTCTTCCGGATGCTCGTGTCCGGACGGATGAACGGCGCGATCGTCAAGACGCTGTCGAACACCGTGGTGGCGCTGCTGCTCGCGCTCTGCGGTCGGCATCGTCGTCGGCGCGCTCGTCCACCGCTGGCGCGCGCTGCGCGACACGCTCGATCCGCTGTTCGCCACCTACTACGCGGTGCCGGTGTTCGCGTTCTATCCGTTCTTCATCGTCGTCGTTCGGGCTCGGCGATCTGCCGCAGATCCTGATCGCGTTCATGCTGGGTGTCGTCGCGATGATCGTCAACACGCTGAACGGCCTCGACCGCGTGCCCGCGGTGCTCGTCAAGACGGCGCGGATCATGCGCCTCGTCGCCGGTCGACACGGCGCTGCGCGTGACGCTGCCGGCCGCAGGCCCGTACATCGTCACCGGGATCAAGCTTGCCGTCGCCTACGCGTTCATCGGCGTCATCGGTTCCGAGTTCATCATGTCGCGCGGCGGCATCGGCTACGAGATCAGCTTCGCGTACACGAGCTTCGACAACGCGACGATGTACCCGCTGATCGTGCTGATCCTGCTCGCGTCGGTCGCCGTCAACGCGGTGCTGTTCGCGGTGGGAGCAGCGGCTGCTCGCGCGACGAGGGATGCGATGAACGGCGCGACGCATGGAGCGCGACTGCGCAACGCGCTCGTGCTGATCGCCGGCGCTCGCTGCTGCTGTGGCAGGGACTCTACTGGTGGGCCGGCGACGTGGCGCTCGCCTCGCCGCTCGCGACGCTCTGCGCTACACGTCGAAGCTCGTCGCGAGCGAGTCGTTCGACATGCATCTGTCATCGATACGCTGCGCGCGTTCGCGATCGCGTACGCGCTGTCGGTCGTCATCGGCCTCGCTCGTCGGATTCTGGCTGGGCTTCGACCGGCTCGTCCGGCGACACGCTCGGAGCCGATGATCGTCGCGCTCTACGCGATCCCGAAGCTCACGCTGTACCCGATCCTGCTGCTCGCGTTCGGACTCGACGCTGTCGGCGAAGGTCGCCTTCGGCGTGCTGCACGGGTGATCCCGATCATCCTGTTCACGCTGTCCGCCGTCCACAACACGAAGCCCATCCTGATCAAGACGGGACGCGTGCTCAAGCTGTCGCGCTTGCAGATGGTGCGCTGGATCCTGTTCCCCGCGGCGATCCCGGAGATCTTCACCGGCCTGCGCGTGGGCTTCGCGCTGACGCTGATCGGATCGCTGCTCGCCGAGATGTTCGCGTCGCAGCGCGGCGCTGGGCTACCTGCTGATGAACGGCATCGGCCTGCACAACGTCGAGCTGATCATGGCGGTGACGTTCATCATCGTCGTCTTCGCGGCGAGCGTGAGCTCGCTGCTGCTCTACGTCGACCACCGCCTGCATCGGCGGAGCTGAGCGAAGCGACGGTCAGGTCCATGGGAGCGTTGCTGCCGGCAGGCGCGACCGACGCGCCATCGACGCGATTGCGCGCGAGCGAGGCTCGCAACGAAGCCCGACGCCTTCATCTCCTCGATGAACGTGTGCAGATATCGCGCGGCAACCTCGCGGCCGCGCGGCGTTCCCATCGCCTGATGGATCGCCATGAACCGCCCCGGCAACAGCCGCAGGCCCGGACGCGGCGCGCGTCGGCCTCGAGCGCCGGCCTCACGCCGGCGGCGACGTCGAGCTTCTGCGCGACGAAGACGTCGACGACGTCCTTCGCCGCGGCGGTGCGGACGATCGTTGCATGCTGGATCGTGCGCGACAGGAAGAGGTCGTACGCGCTGCCCGTGCTCACCAGCAGGCGCACGCCGCGCCGATCGACCTCGGCGTTGTCGCGAATCGGCGATCCCTCGGTGACGAGATACGCGCCTTCGATCACGACGTAGGGCGGCGTGAAGAGAATCTGCTCGGCGCGCACCGGATCGATCGCGAGAAAGCAGATGTCCCACACGCCGGCCTTGACGCCTTCGATGACCTTGCCCGCCGCGAAGTACGGGACGTACTCGATCGCCACGCCGAGCCGGCGCGCGCAGCTCGCGCGCCAATTCGACCGACACGCCGCCCGGCTCGCCGCTCGCCGCGTCCCGCGACGCGAGGAGCGGATTGTCGAAGTTGATCGCGGCGCGGAGCTTGCCGGTCGGCGCGAGCTCGGCGACGACCGCGGAAAGACCCGCCGTCACTTCCTGTCCCGCGCCGGCGGGCTCCACGCCTGCGGCACGATGCCCGGCGACCGGAGCAGGCGCATCATGCGGATCGCCGGTTTCGCGGCCGCGGTAGTAGCCCTGGAGGCGCAGTGTTTCGATGAATCCCGTCCGACGATAGAGCGCGTACGCCGCCCGATTGTCGGCGCGCAGCTCGACGTGAACCGAGGCGACGCCTCGCCGTTGATGCCGACGCGACGAGCCAATCGGTCAGCCGCCGGCCGATGCCGCGTTGCTGATGGCTCGGCCGCACGGCGAGCAGCACGAGATGCGCCCGTTCGTCGAAGAGCTGCATGATCGCGAAGCCGACGGTCCGCTCGCGGTCGCAGGCAACGACGGTCGCCGTTTCCGGATCGTCGAGGAATTTCGCGACGCGCTCCGGCCGGTAGTGCCAGCCGAGACCCGTTTCGATCAGGTCGCGCGACATCGTCGCGAGCGTCGGCACGTCAGCGCGGCGCGCGAGGCGAAGGGTGATGTCGGCGAGCTTCATGCCGATCATTCTGCCATGCGGGCAAGCCCGGCGGTCAAGAGGCCAGGCGAACGGCACTCCGTACGAATCGTCGACATCGCGCGTTGCCGTCGCCGCGCCGCCCGCTTCGCGTCAGACGGTGAGCCGCGCCGGGTCCAGGTATTTCTGCCGGTAGACCTCGAACGGAACGCGTATCGCCGGCCTCGATCTCGCGCTGCCTCACCCGCGACTCGTCGCGCGAGCCGCGCGAATCGCTCGGCGACTTCGGCCGCGAGCGGCAGCTTGCAGATCGCGTCGCGATGCCGCCGCGATTGCGCGAGCACGAAGCGGACATAGAGTTGCCGTGCTCGCGCTCCATCGCCTGCAGCACGCGCGCGGACGGCGTCGACGCCGGATCGGCGAAGCCGCGCGCGCGCGGCATGCGAGGGCGTCGCGATGCGCGCCGCGTTCCTCCGGCCGCATCGAGCGCCGCGGCGATCGGCTCGCACTCGCGCCAGCACGCGGGCGCCCCACTCGACGAGCGGCACCTCGTCCGCGCCGCAGAGTGAGCCGCAACCCGGGCTCGCGGCCGCGCGGCAGCGACGCGCTGCTTGTTGCGGATGATCGCGGAGAGCTCCTCCGGCGTGTCGGGCGGGCTGTCGCGCAGCAGGCAGTGCAGCAGGAAGACGTCGAGCATCCGGCAGGTGCCCGCATTGATGCCGACCGCCTCGAACGGATCGAGGTCCATCAGGCGGACCTCGACATACTCGACGCCGCGCTCGCGCAGCGCGTGCAGCGGCCGCTCGCCCGGCCGGATCACGCGCTTCGGCCGGATCGTTCCGTAGAACTCGTTCTCGATCTGCAGCAGGCTCGTGCCGAGCTGGCGGTAGTCGTCGCCCGCAGCGAACGCCGATCGCCTCGTACGCCGCGTACGGGCGGCGTGAGCGCCTCCTGCAGCGACGCCGCGTAGCGACTCGAGGTTGTTGTAGCTCACCGCGAGCGAGGATTGCGCGTCGCTCTGATAGCCGAGCCGCCCCATCCGCAGCGACGTCGCGTAGGGCAGGTACAGCGTGTCCTCGGAGAGCGGCTGGAGCTCGTGCGAGCGCGCCCGCGACGAAGCTCGCACAGACCGCCGGCGAGGCCCCGAACAGATACAGCAGGAGCCACGAATTGCGCCGGAAGTTGCGAATCAACGCGAAGTAGTCGTCGTTCGAGCGCCGATCGGGCAACGAAAAGTTGTAGTGGATGCCCGAGATCGTCTGCATCCGCTTGCCGTACCGATGCGCGAGTCCCGTGCGGTACACGCTCTTCGCCCGACCGACGTTGGAGCTGCCGTAGCGGCCGATCGGGATGCCGGCCTCGTCGGGCAGCCGGCACGGCATGCTCGCGCACCACAGGAGCTCGTCGCCGATCGCGCGGTAGACCGCCTGGTGGATCGCGGTGAGCTCCTGGATGCACGCCTCGGCACTCGTGTGCACGCCGGTGATCAATTCGAGCTGCGACTCGCTGAAGTCGGTCGTGACCAGCGGATGCGTGAGCGCCGAGCCCAGCGGCGCCGGGTGCGGCGTCGTCGCGAGCGATCCATCGGGCCGCACGCGCAGACTCTCCTTTCGATGCCGCGCTTGAGCCCGCGCGAGCACGTCGCGCGGGAGCGCCTTCACGCGCTCAACGAGCATGGCATCGCTTGAACCGGCCGTCGAAGACATCGGGGTCCGCCGTCACATTGAGGGGACGCGCATTGTATAACGTGGTTCCGAGACAGCCGACTGCTGCGCAACTCGGGGTATCGCGCAGCACACCGCAGTCGCGGCCACGTGTCCCGCTGATGGCGCTTTACTCGGCTTCCGCACGACCGACATCAAGCGGTGCCCTGCGCCCTCGGCCGATCTCGGACCCGTTCCAGCAACTCGCGTTGCCTGAAAGCAGACTTCGATGAATCGAAGCCGAAAGGCTGAAAGGCAACGGGTGCACTACCACCATTGCGGCACTGGTGGGACGCCATCACTGGATCACCTCGTCCGCGCGCAGCAGCAGCGACTGCGGGATGGCAATGCCGATCGCACGGGCAGTCTTGAGGTTGACGACAAGATAGAAGCGGCTGGGTTGCTCGACCGGCAGCTCACCCGGTGGCGTGCCCTTGAGGATCCGGTCGAGGTAATGCGGCAGCCGGCGCAGATCGTCCAGCAGCAGCGCGCCGTAGGACATGAGCAGGCCTGCTTCGGCGACTTCTTTGAACGAAATGATTGCCGGCAGCCGCTGCTCGAGCGCCAGCGCAGCCACGCGCGCGCGATGGGGAACATGAATGGCTGGCCCAGAATGAGCAGCGCATCCGGGCCGCTCGCGAGCGATCGCCGCGAAGGCGCTGTCGAGCTCATCGGGCGCACGAATCTCGACCGGACTGAGCAATACACCGATACGGCGCGCAGCGGGTTCGATTTCGGCCAGCGAAGCGGCCTGCACCCCGACGCTGGAGTTGACGAGGATCGCGATGCGCGACGCCTTCGGCACGGCCTCCTTCAGCAGCTCCAACGTCTTGGACGAGACCCCGGGAGCGAGGCCGCCCAAACCCGTGATGTTGCCACCCGGCCGTGCCAGGTTGGCCACGAAGCCGGAAGCCGACCGGATCACCGGCGTAGAAGAACACAATCGGGATTGTGGTGGTGGCGTTGCGAGCGGCTGTCGTCGGCGGCGTTCCCCGGTGACGATGATGTCGACGCTTGCGCCGCACCAGCTCAGCGGCGAGTGCGGGAAAGCGCTCGCTCTGGCCGTCCGAGTACAGGCGCTCGAAGGTGAAGTTTTGCCCCTCGATCCAGCCTCGCTCTCGCATTCCCTCAATGAACACCTTCCAGTGCTCATCGGGGGTGCCGTACCGGCGAGCCATCCGATCCGGTACATCTTCTGCACGCGCTGCACTTGGGCGCCGAGCGGCGCTGTCAGGACGCCTAGCGTTACGGCGCCGATGAACGTCCGCCGGTCCGTCATTGATCGCCTCGTCGCCGAATGTAAGGGCAACCATACTACGCCTCGATAGCGGGTTCACCGATCAAGCAGCGCACTCGAAACGCACGACAAGTTGTGCACAAAGTGCAGGAACCGTTTCGCCGTTTGAAGGATGCGGGTGGAAGAGGCAACTGCGATTACAGAGCGATCAGGGCTGGTTTTCGTCACGCTCGCATCGCGTGAGTCTCAGCCTCCGGTCGCTCGCGGGCGCTGCCCTTCGAGCCTGGGCGCCCGCTCGCTTACTCGACGGGCAGAAATCCCTCGACCGAGAGGTATCTCTCGCCCGAATCGTAGTTGAAGCCCAGCACGCGGCGCCCGGCGGGCAGCTCCGGCAGCTTTTGCGCGATCGCGGCGAGCGTCGCGCCCGACGAGATGCCGACCAGCACGTCCTCCTCGCGCGCGCGCGCGGCGCGCCATCTCGCGCGCGGCGTCGGCTTCGACCTTGATGACGCCGTCGAGCAGCGACGTGTCGAGGTTCTGCGGAATGAACCCCGCGCCGATGCCCTGGATCGGATGCGGCGACGGCGCGCCGCCCGAGATGACCGGCGACGCCGCGGGCTCGACCGCGAACACCTTGAACGCCGGCCACGCCTTCTTCAGCACGCGCGCGCAGCCGGTGATGTGGCCGCCGGTGCCAACGCCCGTGATCAGCACGTCGAGGCCCTCGGGGAAATCGGCGAGGATCTCGCGCGCCGTCGTGCGCACGTGGACGTCGATGTTGGCCGGGATTGTCGAATTGCTGCGGCATCCACGAATCGGGCGTTGCGTCGATCAGCTGCTGCGCCTTGGCGATCGCGCCCTTCATGCCTTCGGCGCGCGGCGTGAGCACGAACGTCGCGCCGTAGCGCAAGCATCAGCCGGCGCCGCTCGACCGACATGCTGTCGGGCATCACGAGCACGAGCTTGTAGCCCTTCACCGCCGCGACCATCGCGAGACCGACGCCGGTGTTGCCGGAGGTCGGCTCGATGATCGTTCCGCCGCTTCGCAGCTTGCCGGTCGCTTCCGCGTCCTCGACCATCGACAGCGCGATGCGATCCTTGATCGAGCTGCCGGGGTTGGCGCGCTCGGACTTGATCCAGACGTTGCTCGCGGCGCCGAACAGGCGGTTCACCCGGATGTGCGGCGTATTGCCGATCGTGTCGAGAACATTCGCGGCTTTCATGTATCCTCGTGCGGGTAGGTGGGGTCGGACGAAGCCGCCCATGCTACGCGCGTCGGGCGGCAACGCCTACAGAAGCCGGGACGCCCAGCAATGCCAAACAGTCGGCTCGCCAGCAAGGCAACGATCGACCAAGTGAGAGGCTGGGTCGACGCCGCGAAGCGGATCGTCGTGCTCACCGGCGCCGGCATCTCGACCGAATCGGGCATTCCGGATTTCCGCGGGCCGCAGGGCGTGTGGACGAAAAATCCACTGGCGGAGAAGCTTTCGAACATCCACTACTACATGTCCGATCCGGAAGTGCGCAAGGCGTCCTGGAAGGCGCGCCTCGAACACCCCGCCTGGACCGCGAAACCCAACGCCGGGCATCTCGCGCTCGCGGCGCTGGAGAAGCGCGGCAAGCTGCACGCGCTGATCACGCAGAACATCGACGAGCTTCATCAGATGGCGGGCAACTCGCCGGACAAGGTGATCGAAGTCCACGGCACCATGCGCAAGGTCGTGTGCATGGCCTGCGGGATGACCGCACCCATGCAGAAGGCGCTGGACCGAGTTCGCGCCGGCGAGGACGATCCGCCGTGCCGCGACTGCGGCGGCATACTCAAGAGCGCCACCATTTCCTTTGGGCAGCAGCTGGTGCCCGGAAGTGATCGATCGCGCCTTGCGCTGCCGCAGCGCGAAGCGGACTTGTTTCTGGCGATCGGCACCAGCCTGCAGGTTTATCCGGTCGCAAGCACAGTGGAAATCGCGAGCGCACGCGGGCGCGAAGATCGTGATACTGAATGCCGAGGAGACCCCGTTCGATGGCATGGCGGATGCGGTGATACGCGATCCGATCGGCGCGGCGCTGCCGCAGCTCGTCGTCAGAGAGCATCCGCCGACGGCGCCGATTCGCGTTGAGCTCGCGGTGCTTCCAGCAAATGCACGCCGGCCGAGCCACCCAACACCGAATCCGCTCAGCTACGCCCTCGTCGAAAGCGACGGCGTCGCGTCTTCGCTTCCTCGGATGGCCGCGCGCCGCGCGCGCGCGTCGGCAGTGAAAGAGCGCGCCGGCGCGAACGCCCAGCAAACGGATCCGAAACGCGATCGAGCGGGACACGGCTGGAGACACTCGCCTCGCGGTGCGGCCGGATCACCGCCAGCGTCTGTCGGTCGCATGCTCAGATCGTCTTGTCGCGCGTCACCGTCTTGAAATTGTCGTAGCGCAAGCTTGAGGCCGATCGTCTTGCCGACGCCAGCCTTGCGCCGCAGATCGCTGCTCATCCGCCCTCGCAAAGCGCCGTGAAGATCGCGGAGAGCTCGGCGCGGTCGCGCTGCGCCGAGAGTGTCGCGATCGAACGTCGTCTCGCGGCTGATCGACTTCGGTTCTGCATCTCGAGTGCGCACGATCCGCTCGTCGCGCCCGTGCGCGGCGTCGATGCATCCACGCGCCGTGCGCCCGCCCGAAGATGCTCGACTGAGCCACGCGCCGGATCGGCGGCCGCGAGCTCTGCCGATCGTCCGGATGCCGAGCGCTTCGAGCTTCGCGCTCGACTTCGGGCCGATGCCGTTGATCTTCGCGCGGCGGCAGCGGCCAGATGCGGCGCGGGACGTCCTCCATGCGCAACAGCGTGAGCCCGTCGGCTTGTCGAGCTCGAAGCCATCTTCGCGAGCAGCTTGTTCGGCGCAACGCCGATCGAGCACGAAAAAGTCCGGTCGCCGCGCGCACAGCCTCGCGGGATCGACTGCGCAACCTCTCCGGCGCGCCACCACGGAGTCGCTGACGGGCTCTCCGAGCTCGCCCTCGGCCGCCATCGGATTCACGTCGGTGCAGATCGATGTAGATCTCGTCGATGCCGCTATCCTGGATCAGCGGCGCGATCGCGCGTACCGCGGCCTTGAAGAGGCGCGAATACTTGCGGTACGCATCGAAGTCGGTCGGCAGCAGCATCGGTGTCCGGCGCGAGCTGCGCGGCCTTCATCAGTCCCATCGCGGAGTGCAGGCCGAACTTGCGCGCTTCGTAAGTCGCCGTCGTAATGACGCCGCGCCCGACGCGTAGCCGCGCAGCGTCGAAAATGTGCGAGCGATCGCGCCCGGTGACCGGATCGACGGTTTCTACCGGCTGGTGCCGGCGCCCGCCGCCGATCACCACGGCGCGGCCGCGCAGCTCCGGATAGCGCAGCAGCTCGACCGACGCATAGAACGCGTCCATGTCGAGATGCGCGATCAGCCGAACGGAATCGGAGGCCATGGCGCGGTGGGGAGAATCGCCGGTATCGACAGTCTAGCCACACGCCCATCGTGCGGCTATGCAGGCTAAGTGCCAGCCGGGATAAGATTGAGGCTGATTCGGCACCCGCGGCTGGCGTGGGGCCGAGCGCGCTCAACCCTCTGCCTCGTTCCCGATGAGCCACAAGCACGATAACTTGATCCGCGCTGATCTTTCACGACCCGGTCAGCGGCAACCCGCAGTGGCGCGAAATCGAGTCGCTGCTGCGCCATCTCGGCGCGACGATCGAGTCGCTGTCCGGAACGCGCATCCGCGTGAAGCTGAATGGTGCCGAGGGCATCCTTCACCGCCCGCACGGCGGCAACTCGCTCGGCCGCCAGGACATCCAGCACCTGCGCGAATACCTCGTCGCACGCGCGCGCGCACGCCTCGTGCTCTACGAGGCGGACCGCAAGCCCTGATTCGCATCGGCGCGGACGACGCACGACGCCGCGGTTATAATTGCGCGGTCGCCGCCCGCCGCAGTTGGAGGGCGGCTTTCGCTTCATGTGCGTCCCAACCCGATGAACGAAATCGCCTATTCCCGCCCGATCTCGTGCGCGATGTCGCGAAGCGCCGCACGTTCGCGATCATCTCGCACCCGGACGCGGGCAAGACGACGCTGACCGAGAAGCTGCTGCTCTACGGCGGCGCGATCCAGATGGCCGGCACCGTCAAGGCGCGCAAGAGCTCGCGCCACGCGACGTCCGACTGGATGGAGGTCGAGAAGCAGCGCGGCATCTCGGTCACGAGCTCGGTGATGCAGTTCGACTACGCCGGGCACACGATCAACCTGCTCGACACGCCGGGCCACGAGGACTTCTCCGAGGACACCTACCGCGTGCTGACCGCGGTCGACGCCGCGGTGATGGTGATCGACGCGGCGAAGGGCGTCGAGGCGCAGACGATCAAGCTGCTCGAAGTGTGCCGGCTGCGCGCGCGACGCCGATCATCACGTTCGTCAACAAGATGGACCGCGAGGTGCGCGAGCCGCTCGCGCTGCTCGAGGAGATCGAGTCGGTGCTCGACGATCGACTGCGCGCCGGTCACGCTGGCCGATCGGCATGGGCAAGACGCTTTCGCGGCGTGTTCGATCTGCGTGCGCGACCGCCTGATGCGCTTCACGCCCGGCGAGGAGCGCGTGCAGCGACGACAGCGAGCTGATCGAGGGCCTCGCCAATCCGCGGCTCGACGCGCTCTTTCCCGGACGAGATGCCGCGCGCTGCGCCACGACGTCGATCTGATCCGCAGCGCGAGCCACGCCGTTCGACATGGAGGAGTTCCTCGCGGGCCGGCAGACGCCGGTGTTCTTCGGCTCGGCGATCAACAACTTCGGCGTGCAGGAGATCCTGCAGGCGCTGATCGACTGGGCGCCGCCGCCGCAGCCGCGCGACGGCGGCGCGCGCGTCGTGCAGCCCGCCGGAGCCGCCGTTCTCCGGGCTTCGTGTTCAAGATCCAGGCGAACATGGATCCCGAAGCATCGCGACCGCATCGCGTTCTTCCGCGTGTGCTCGGGCCGCTACCGGCCGGCGATGAAGGTGCGCCACCTGCGCACCGGCCGCGAGATGAAGCTCGGCAACGTGCTGACGTTCATGGCGAACGAGCGCGTGGCGAGCGAGGATGCGGTGGCCGGCGACATCATCGGCATCCACAACCACGGCCAGCTGTCGATCGGCGACACGCTGACCGAAGGCGAGGCGCTCGAGTTCAAGGGCATTCCGTATTTCGCGCCGGAGCTCTTTCGCGTCGCGCGGCCGCGCGATCCGTTCAAGGCGAAGCCGCTGTCGAAGGGCCTGCAGCGAGCTGGGCGAGGAAGGCGCGATCCAGGTGTTCGAGGCGCTCGCACGGCGACACGCTGCTGCTCGGCGCCGTCGGGCCGCTGCAGTTCGAGATCGTCGCGCACCGCCTCGCGACCGAGTACAAGGTCGACGCGATCTACGACGCCGGCGAACATCTCGACCGCGCGCTGGCTCACGTATCCCGACGAAACCACGCGCCGCAACTTCGAGCGCGAGCAGGCGGCCTCGCTCGGCGACCGACGTCGACGACAATCCGGTGTTCCTCGCGACCAACAAGTACAACCTGCAGGTCACGATGGAACGCTGGCCGAAAGTCGGCTTTCACGCGACCCGGCGAGCACGGGCGCGCAGCTCGCGCACGCCTGAACGCGGGTCGTGACCATGGCGGAAGTGCCCTCGCATCGCGGACCGCGAGCGAGAGCTCCGTGGCTTCACGAGACCCGGGGCGCCTTCGGCTCTCCCCCGCGATCCCGCGATTAGCCCGGCCGCGGCGGCGGCGTGTTCGGCGGCGGTGGTTGAGCGCCGGAGCGGGAGTCCGGCAGGCGCGGCAGGGGCACCGGGTTAGCCTGCTCTGCGGCGGCGCACGAGTACAATGCGGCGGATCCCGAGTACGCCGGCATCGGCGCGAGCGGTAACGCCAAAGTCCGCCCGGGAAACCTGATTGCCGCCGCGTACATGCACTGCATGTGGGGTGCGGTGTCGTAACATGCGCTGCGGGCTGCAGCGGACGAGTATCCCGCGGCGTTCGCGCCGGCCGCGCTGCCGCCAGAGCAGACCACCGGTGCCCGCGCCGATCGCCGCGCCGTGCCCCGCCTGACCCGACACCGCGCCGATCGCGGCGCTCGGCCGCGGCGCCGATCGCGGAGGCCACCGCCGCGTTTGCCGCCGCGGTATCCTGAACCTGCTTCGCCTCGCGCCGCGTCCGACCGGCCGACCGACGACATACGCGTGCTGCCGGCAGCTCACGTCGTGTCCGCCTCAACTGGCTCGAAGCCTCCTGCCGGTCCCGGGCATGACGCGCACCGGCGGGCCCGACGGGGGACCGTCACGCACCCGCCGAGCAGCAACGAGCGCGCGAGAGCGGGAACAGCAGCGAGCTTCTTCATCGCACCATCCCCATCGATCGTCGCCGCGGCGGCGCGAGCCGTCGGCGCGCCGGGGTCGGCCTGGCGGGTAACGACCTGCATCCACGCCTTCGAGCAGTTCTGCACGTACGGATAATAGCCGGCCGGGTCCGTGCAGTAGTACCAGTACTGGTTGGCTGGCACCGCCTGGGGCGACGTGCGGGCGCTGCCTGAGAGTAAACGCCCCGCATCGACCGGATCTGCCGCCGCGTACGGGTAGGTGACGGCATATGACGCCGAATACTACAGTAGCAGGGGCCGCCGCCCCAGTAGTACGGCGCGCCGAAATAGAATCCGAAGGCCGGGTAATAGCCATAGCTAGCCACGATAGCCGTAATACCCGCCACGGTAGCCGTAATAGCCGCCGCGGTAGCCGCCGTAGTAGCCGCCACCATGATAGCCGCCGCGGCATCATCCGCCGCCGCCTTGATACCCGCTACCGCCTTGATAGCCGCCACCACCACGGTAACCGCCCCCGCTACACCCATCGACTGCCGCCACCGCGGTATCCACCGCCGCCGCCCATCGACTGGCCGCCACCGCCACCGCCACCACCACCGCGGCCTGCGCCAGCGCTCGCCGCTGCTCACCGCCAACGCGGCAAGCGCGATTCCGGCCAGTGCAATGCTCAATTTTCATGGTCTTCTCCTGATCCGGTCCTCGGACTTCTGGCGTTCGACGCGCCGACCTTACTCCTAGTTCCGATAGGTGGCCGCGCGCTGCGGACATCTTCCGCATTCGGACGTCGGCTTCGACGCCGGCAGCGGAGCAGACCCTGCTTCGTTCGGCCACCATCCAGCACCTTAAAACCGACGTCGCTTGGGCTTCGCTGGGAACGCCGAACCCCCGGGCACGTGGCGCTGACCGGGCGCCAGGCTGCGAGGTGAAGGGGCACATTCGCAGACGATATTCGGGATTGGCGCCGGTCGCGGACTGGGTGCGCGGCACCACTTTCCTCCGCTTCCGCCGCCGCCGCGCGAGGTCGACGTCGACGTATTTCCAGTAGGTTCTGAACAGCTAGCGGGCGGTAGCCCTCGATCCACGGCCAGCACGAAGTCGTTTCTCGAGACGGAAGACCGCCGGAATGATCGGCGACAGCACTTCGCGATCTCCGCGACATCCTGCGCGCCGTCGGCGATCTGCTCTGGCGTCCCGCGTCTGCTGCGCAGGTACTCCTCCATCGCGCGATCGTAGTCGGCCGAGTCTGAACTGGCTCGCATTGACCGACGGCGGCCCTCGCCGTAGAGCTGCATCAGCTGCGTGCATAGCCTGATGGGATCCCGCCATAACCGCCGAACACAGCTGAACTTGCCGCCCCTCGAGGTCCTTGATCAGGTCCTGGAACGGCGTCAGCCGATAGTCCATGCGCAGCCCGGATCGCGTCCATGGTCCTTTCTTCCACTGCGTCTCGATCTCGCGCGAGATCGCGCCGGTGCGCAGCGACAGCGTGATCGTGAGCGGCTTGCCGTCGGGGCCCGCGCGTCGGTACCGTCGTGATCGCGCTTCGTGTAGCCGAAGCGATCGAGCAGCGCATCTGCCGCCGCCGCGATCGTGCGGCGGCCTCGGCGCTAAACTCCGGATCGTGACCGGTGACGCCCGGCGGGACGAGCTGGTTCGCGTGGGCAGCGCCTGACCCGCATAGAGCACCCTGATCAGTGTTTGTCGACGTCGAACGCGAGCGCGATCGCGCGGCGCAACGCGATCGCGGTCGTTGGCCATTCCGCCGATGATCCGGGTCCGCGCACGTTCGACGTAGATCGAGAAGAGATAAGGCTCTGGAACGACCTGCCGCATGATGCCGCGCGCCGCGTACTCGGCTTGAGCTTGCCGCCGCGACAGCAGGCGCGACGCGATCTCGCCGCGCAGCACGACGACGTCGAGCTTGCCGCGGTCGAATTCGAGCGAGCTTCGTCACGTCCTCCTCGATCACGTTGATCTCGACGACGCCGACCTGCGGAGCAGAGTATTGCCGCGCATCCTCCTGATCATCGGCGCGAGCGCCGGATCGTTGCCTGGAAAGCGCACACTTCGATAGGCCGGATTCGCCGAGCACGACGCGCGAGCCGCGCTTCCATTCCCGGGTCGGTAGGGCGGTGCCGACGGCCGCGCGCGAAATGTCGCCGCCGGCCGCTTCGAAGCAATACGTAACTGAACGAAGTAATAAT